>Ga0209633_10003069_pt1 | contig 15595 bp, 12 predicted proteins | sample Cruoilmetagenom1_FD_187290 | JGI IMG/M metagenome (GOLD analysis project Ga0209633, IMG submission 187290) | Oil polluted marine microbial communities from Coal Oil Point, Santa Barbara, California, USA - Sample 1 (SPAdes) (version 2) | ecosystem: Environmental > Aquatic > Marine > Oil seeps ... | reverse complement strand
CCTTTTCCCGGATATCCTCGTTTTTCAAGATCACTACCGGCCCGTTTTCCTTCTTTCTTTTAAGCTGATGCGGAGCCGCGGCACGCAGCGTGGCATCGAGAGCGATATCACCGTTCCTGTTTCCGGGCGTGCTTTTGATGTAACGCCCCTGTTTTAAGGAAACACGGGTACTGGACCGTCGTCCTGACCCACGAAGGGAAACCCGGTCCCTTGGGGATACAATTTTTTTTACCGCAAAAGTAGAGCCTACTTCAAATATCTGCTCAGGATCATCTGCTTGATCTGCCTTATCCGGTTGCTCACCGGAAGATTGAGGTTCTTCATTTGTTCCGGTTTCAGGCTATTCATTTTGTTCAGCATCTGATTCTCTATTTTCAGGCGGCTGATCCTGTTCATTTTCGTTGGCATTCATATCTTCAGACGATTTTTCTTCAGACTGATCCGGTGGGGGTGGTGGCGACGGTTGTGCATCTCGTGTTCTATGGACGAGCACCCAAGGGGCAATTTTTATAATATCATCCGTGGTGATTTCGAATCGTCCCTGCAATGCGGCATGGGCCCTGGCCGCCTGCTCCATGACAAGGTCTGCCCTATGCCCTGCCACCATGTTTTTTGTGCATAGCTCGGAAATAAAAGTTCTTAAGTGCTTAGGGCACCTGACTTCGGCAAGAGATTCCATTGCCGTTGCGATCTGCCCTGCGACCTGATGGTTTTCTTTTTCAAACCGGCTCATAAGCTCTTTAAAATCAAGGTCAAAACTCTCACGCCGCTGGATTAGCTCAACCCGTTTTTCAATTTCCGGTTCCCCTGCAACATCAACGCAAAGGCCGAATCTGTAGATAAGCTGGGGACGCAGATCTCCTTCCTCAGGATTCATTGTCCCGATCAAAACAAATAAAGCCGGATGCTTGAATGAGGATAGAGCAACTCAGAAAGCACCCTTCCTTGCCCGGCAATTACCGCTATAGCTGGAGGTGTCATAATTCCCCCAGTATGACTTTACATTTCCATGCATGGTCTCGATTTTTCATCTAGAGATCAAAATAACGCCGCCGCTTGCGTCATCACCATATTTTAAAGCGCCCTTCCCTTTGTGAATTTCATTTTTTTCTACAGTTTCAATAGATATAAGGTCAAATTTAACAGAGCCGTGACTGGAAGTAGGATCATTAATCGATCTGCCGTCCAGCATGACCTTTACTTTATAGGAACCACGGATCGCCACGGACGTATCCCCGGCCTTTATACCGGGAACCTGGTTGAGCACGTCGGCGATCTTGCGTACATTCATCTTTTTTATCTCATCGGAAGTTATGAGAATAGAGTTCGTATGCTCAACCGCGAAAGCCGGAATGCAAATCCTGGCTAAAACTTATACGTCACTCCCCAAAACCAGGTTACGCCAGCGGCAGGATAAAAATAATTCTTGCCATAGCTGGCATAGGCATAATTATCATATTGATAGTCAAACAAATTTTCAGCAGCAACAAAAATATCAAAATGCTTATGGCTCAAATTTAACTTGGAATTAAACAAGGTATAGTCCTTATATTCCGCATCATTGGCTTTATCCATTTTATACTTGTCCTGGTACTGCATGTTGATATTCCAGAGCAGCTTGCAACCGTTAAGATTGAATAAAGTTGTATCCAGATCAGCGCTAACCCGATTAAACGGGATTTTTGTAAGCCTTTTATCACGAATGGAAACCACATCTTTATTGGCATCTTTTACAAGAGTATCACTTTTATAACGCGCATCCGTATAGGTGTAGGCAAGCTTGTAACTGAGCCATTGTAAGGGCGCGCCTGTAATTGCCGTTTCAAAACCCTTAATAGCAACTTCACTGATATTCTGTTTACCCTGATAGTCACCATCCTGGTCATAAACCGTATCAAGCATGTCATCAATCTCAATTCTGAAAAAACTCATATCCAGATTAAACCATTCTGTGAAAAACCATCTATATCCGATTTCATATTGAGCAAATTCTTCGGGCTTTAATATTTTTCCAAATTCTGCGAAAGATCCTGCACTGTAATAGTAATCATATACATTGGGCGCACGGTAGGATTTATTATAGCTTCCATAAATACTAAAATTATTTAACGGTCTGTAATTTATTGCGAATCTCGGGTTCCATTTGTCATAATGCGGGGTGTCCTCATAATCCAGGGTGCCGCCTTCACTAAAATCATGATCCAAATCATTATCATACTCAAAATAATCATAACGAATGCCGGCCGTTATGGTTAAATTTTCAAGAACGGAAAACTCATCCTGTAAAAAGATTCCAAATTCTTCCCTTTTAAAATCACCCGATTTTTTTGGATCAGCGATTGTATATGGCAACCCGACAGTTTTTGAAGCCGCTTTTTTATTTTCAATGTCTATCTGATCATTATCATAATCAAATCCTGCGGATAGCAGGTTTGTTTTGCCTGCCACGGGTTGTTTTAAGGTAAATATAAATTTAGCGCCAAAAACATCTTCATCCAGCTCTTCCTTGTAAGGAGTCTTTGTTGTAGCCATTTTATAGTTTTCGTAATCTTTATCCCGATTTTTGTAATAAAGGGTTGTGGTTAAATCAAAAATATCCTGGTTTACCTTAAGGTTCAGACCTGTGATAACATCAGTATTTTCAGTATAAGTGTAATCCGTAGCCTGACTACGGTCTTCCTTTACTTTAGCTTCAGTTAATATCTTGGCAAGGGTTCGCTCCTTATCCGCCACGTTGAAATTAAACGCAAGACTGACAGTATCAGCCAGATAAACTCCAAACTCACCATTATAGTAATCATTGTCCACCTGGGATTTGTCGGAATATGCGTCTGATCTTCTGGTTTTTGCATTAAGATTATAAAAAAATCTGTCCTGGCTGCCGTAAATCAAAGCATTATAACGCCTGTCATGAAAATCTCCGGCCGCAAAACTTACCTTTCCGGCAACAGGTTTATCACTTTTTTTGGTTACGATATTTATAACACCGCGAGCTGAATCACCGCCATACAAGGACGAAAGCGGTCCTTTCACAACTTCAACCCGCTCAATATTCTCCACCGGAATGCTTTCCCAATCCGTATAACCGAATTTACCCATGGATACAGGAATGCCGTTAAGAATCACCATTGCGCCTCCGCTCATTCCTATCCGTGTGCCACGCAGGGACAAGTGAGGCTCAAGGCCGGATGCGTTTGAGTAAAAGACGCCGGGAAGTTTCTTGATTACTTCAGGCAGTGTTTTAGCATCCATAGATGCAATATCCTTTGAGGTAATGACGGATATATTGGATGGTGTATTGAGCATGCTATGTTCGGTACGAGTGGATGTGACAACCATTTCTTCCATTTTTACGGTCTCTGTCTCTTGCTTTCCTGTTTGATCTTCTGCATACAGAGAGCAGTTAAATATCAATCCAAATAATATACTGAATATTAGTGTTAAAATTTTGCTATAATATTTTTGCATAATACTTTTTTCTCCTTAGTATCTTAATTCTGAAATTCGTGTTTTTTCTGGCAGAAAACCTAAAAGACAATCACGAAAACACGAAAGTACGAAAACACGAAATACAATAACATTCAGATTTTCGTACTTTCGTACTTTCGTGTTTTCGTGATAATTTTTTTTGGTTCTGGCTTGTTCAGGTTAGGAACTGGGACAAAATAAAATAATTTCTTAAAATAAAAGCTCCATCTTTTCCAAAACTTCAGTTTCATCGAAGCATTTAATCAACCATTCGCAATTAAAACCCTCAAAAAAACCATTGCTTTGCCGGCGCATTGTAATAACCTTTTTATTCTGAGCCAGTGCATATTTAACAAGTTCTATATTCCTTTGGTTCAAATCTCCGGCAAGAAATCCTGTATCAATTATAAAGTCAGCCTGCCTTACCAATGCAGCGGCCATGTTAAACAGATCTTCAGAGACCGGTTCCATGGGGGCCTGGACCACACATTCCGCTCCTAATGATCCAGCCACATAACAATCAAGATCATTAGTGTGCAGCACTCCGGTTGCAATCCGGAATCCTTTTTTGGCCAGCAACCGGTACAATACTGCTCCGGTTCCCATACCGGCAGCCACAAAGACTTTGCCACGTTGGCCGTTGCCGCGGATTTCGATACTCCCCAAAGCAGGATTAAAATCAGCATCGTCAAAATCATACAGATCTGCTACGGAATTGCCGCTAAGCATCTTTTCAGGGGAGCCCCAGCCTGTTACAGCTCCGTTTTTTACCAGGGCCACACAATCCGAAATCTTGGAAGCAATATCGACATCATGCAGTGAGGCAATAATCATAATCCCTTTTTTTTGGCACATTCTTCGCAGGATACTCATCACATCCATACGATGCTTTAAATCAAGATGCATGGTCGGCTCATCAAGAATTATTACCTCAGGCTCCTGGGCCAGTGCCCTGGCAAGGTATGCTTTCTGGCGTTCACCGTCACTCAGGCTGCTCAACTGCCGATCAGCAAGATCTGTGGCGTTAACCATCTTCAAAGCGGAGTTAACCACGTTCAGATCTTTTTTTTGCAGCCTCCCAAAAAAGTCTGTATGGGGGTAACGTCCCTGGGCAACGAATTCAAAAACACTAAAAATCCCGGGTGAAACTTTTTCCGTCAGGACTACGGCTATAATTCCGGCCAGTTCTGTCCTCTTATAGTCGGCAATATTTTTCCCGTTTACCATGACAGTTCCACTTACCGGAGCCAATAAGCCGGCCATAGTTTTAAGCAAGGTAGTTTTGCCGGCTCCATTAGGTCCTAAAAGAGAAACAAAGTTACCTTTTTGAAAAGAGAGGTTAACCGAATTGAGTACCGGAATCTTTTTATAACCCACAGACAGATTTTGAATATCAAGGACAGGACAGGTATTTTTCATAGGGAGTTGCTCCTTTTCAAGAGCAGGATGATGACAATAGGCGCCCCGAAAAAAGATGTAATTGCGCTTATTGGAAGTTCAACCGGAGCAAAAAGAGACCTGGCTATCAGATCACAGAAGCAGGTTATACCCCCTCCCAGTAATACTGCGCCAGGAATAAGAATCCTGTTATCGGAAGTGGAAAAAATCAGGCGGGTTATATGCGGAACCGCCAGTCCGATAAAGGCAACCGGTCCGGCAAAGGATGTTACAAGGCCTGCCAGCCCGCAGGAGCATAACAGGATTAAAATCCGAAACAGCTTTATATTAACGCCCATGGAGCTAGCATACTCTTCACCGAGAAGAAAAGCATTTAAAGGTTTGCTCAATCCAAAGGCTAAAATCAGCAGTATCCCTCCGGCAAAGATCATAATATTAAGTTCCGATCCCTTGAATCCGGAAAAGCTGCCGAGCTGCCACAGAGTAAAGCCTTTAACGTTTTCAGCCTCCGCAAAGGCAATAATTACACTTGTAACAGCATGGCAAAGATACCCGATCATCAAACCTGCGATGAGCAAAGTCACCCCGCTTTTTACTTTGGAGGCGATGCTCATAATAATAAGCATTGCGCCGCCTGCGCCGATAAAGGCCGCCAGGGTAATAAGAAACGGGTTCAACCCCGGCATACCAAGCCCCAGGGCAGTCAGCATTACAAGTGATACCATCAGGGTCGCGCCGGATGATATGCCAAGAATAAATGGCCCGACAATCGGGTTACGAAAAAAAACCTGGAGAAGCAACCCGGCAACAGCGAGGTAAGCGCCGCCCAGGATTGATGCCAGTGCCCTTGGAATTCTTATTTTCCAGACAATGAATCCTTCTGTTGTTCCTGTAAAATGTTTAAAAATAATATTAAAAAAATCAGGCAGGCTTATATTCATTGAACCGGTGGTCATGTTGATTCCACCGGCAGCAATCAAGAAAAAGAGGAGGAGAGAAAAAAAAAGATAGAGTCTCTTCCTGTTATAAAAAATTATCTCCCGGGCCATATTATCCATTTGTTTCATCAGTTTGCGGCAGTTTTTTAAAAAATTTATAATCAAAACCCCTAAAAAGTTCAGGATGGAGCATGGCAGCCACTTCCATTATAATTTCATCCAGCCGATCGGCGGACTGTGAATAATTTTTCAATGGAGAAAATACTTTTCCGGAGTTTAAAGGCTTGATCTTGCTAACAAGAGGATTTATCTTTGCAATAGCAGCCTTGGAGGTTGCGCCTGCTTCCGGAGAACGATAGGTTATAAGGTAATTTGCATCCATTCCGCTGGAAATAAACTTTTCCAGTGTAATCTCAATTCAGGCCGCCCCTGAAACATCATCAAAAACATATTCACCGCCGGCATGCCGAATAATTTCCGCGACCCAGGAATTTCCAGGTTCAATCAAAACCCTTTTTTCATGAATATCGCCCCAGATAACTTTGGGGCGTCGGCTGGCCGAAGCTGTTATTTGACTTATCTGATCCACTGTTTTATTAACTCGTGCAATGAATGCATCCGCTTCTTTTCCCCGGTCAAACAGATAGGCCAAAAACCTTGTAAATCCCAGACGAGTATCAAGATTCATGGCAGTGCCGGATGTGGTTATAATAGCTGGAATTTCCAGTTCATTAAGCATCGGAATTGCAGCTCTGTCCCAGGTCAGAACAAGCTCAGGTGATATTTCCTTGATTTTTTCATAATCAACCGCGCCGGCTTCCCCCACATAAGTGATTCTACCGGCTTCGAACCCTTCTCTGACTTCAGGGATTACCCAGTCCTTATATTCCCTGGTAACCCCAACAAGTGTATCATCCAGAACACCCAGGACCTTCAGCATGGCAATATTATAGGTGGAATAAGCTATTACCCGTCTTACCGGTACCGGGATAATCCGGTTTTTATTATAACCCGCAGGAGCTTTTTTTCCTCTTTGAACCAGTACAAATATGCTCCCGTCTCCGTCTCTTATTTCATGGATGCCTTCGCCTATTTTTTTTACTGAAAATTCACCAAAAGATTGAAACGAAGAACTGCATCCTGAAAAAAGGATAATCGTCACCGAAACCAAAAAAGCTGCCGCAATGTTTTTATAAATTAGTAGTATTTTCATTATTATTTTCCATTCAAATTTTATATAGGCCTTAAGATAATGATTTTGGGAAGACCAGAGGGAGGAAGGCGTATTATAATACTCCGACGACCGATAACGCACCCAAAATCTTTATCTTAAGGTCTATACCAACGGTAAAGATACATCAGCATACCAACCACGAACAAAAACATCCCGCAGAAGTAAAGATGGATGCCTGGATCCCTGTGGATAATAAGGTTTGCATATTTTTGTTTTTGCATACCTGTCCGCGATTTAGGGGCAAAATCGTCCAAATGGATAGAAAAACCTTTAAACCTGGCAGGCCGGTTAACGGAAACAGTTTTTTTAATGGTAATTCCATTCTTATCCGTCAGTAATATTTCAGCTTCAGGATTGATTGCACGATTCTGAAAAAAATCGAGCCGCTGCCCTTTATAATATTCTATATTTAATTTATTTAGTTTTATTTTATATTCCGTACCGGGAATAAGTATGCTTTTTTCGGGTAGCAGAATATTGGCAGGCAGATTAACGGCAAAGATATAGCTCACAAGATAACCTGCCAGAATAACGACAAAAGAATAATGAATAATGTGGGGCGCAAAATTCAATATAAACTTGATTTGGCTTCGATAACAGGATCTGTTTCCAAAAAGGATTATAACTTTATCAGTGGTACATACAAAAGTATTGACCGCCAGTAAAAATAGCAAAAGGAGAAGCAAAAAAAACCAGGCTGTATATTGCAAATAATTTATTCCGTAAGTATCGAGCCATGCTATCAGCCCTACATCATTGAGCGGAATAAATATGCTGGGATTAGATTCCAGGCAGATAAAACCGGCCGACAAATCGACAACGAGAAATATAAGCAGGCCAATTGTCAGATTAATGCCGCCCGCCAGATTCCATGCTGTTTTTAAAAAATTAACCATCTTAGCCATTTTAAATCGGGCATCCTGAATATCCCCATTTCAGGGTAACAATTAAAAATAAAAACTAAAATTCCTCCGGCAGCAGCAAAGATAAGCCTCTTATTCAGATTCCAGACCCGGCGCAGATAGAGATGCAGAAAACAGATATAATAAAACCAGGTGGCCATAGTAGTAATAATTGCAGGATCTTCCCAGACCACGGGGCTGCCCCATCCCAGATATGACCAGATACCGCCCGCAAACATGGAAATTGTCCAGAATACAAAACCCCAGACTACAAACTCTACCGTTCCGGCATCACGTCCCTGAGCATTCTCCTTTGTCTGTTTATTAGCGGCGATCAGCACCTGCAATGCTTTCAGGGCAGCGATAAAAAAGAAACTCCTGCCGATAATTCCGCTAATAAAAAAAATATACGAAAAAATGGTTTTAGACATGATAAAAGGAAGGTAGTGGTCATTGGGAAAAAAGAGTGCCGCAAGTGACACCAGACAGATCAGAACAGGCAGCATGGCCGACCACTGCTCATTCTTCAACTTTGTTAAAAATAATATCATACTTAGACAAAACGGTAGCAGATACATCCCGGTATATAGCGGCAGCATCGGCCATGCATGGTAATACTTGCCAATACAGGCTAATAAATTCGCCGCAAGTCCAATCCCTAAAAAAAATAGAGCCGCATTTTTTTTCTGCATTATTGCCGGAACAGAACTTGCCGCATAAAAAAATACAGCGGCTTGAAAAATATTTTGAGAAATAATGGCCATCAATAATGCAAAAAAAAACCCCGAACCGATATATTATATATCGATCCGGGGATTCCCTTTTTTATCCTTATAGATCTTGCCATGCACTTCTGTCCTCGAAGTTTGGCATATATTACCAGGCAGGTCTTCTGGCTTACGGATCATCCTAATAACCGCGCCTTCCCATCAAATTAAGTCAAATCAAGATAGTGGCATGAATGCGGTGTTCGTCCCCGATTACAGCGACGGGCTCGCCTCCGATTTTAGCGGAGTTCCCTTTTAATCTTTAAAAAAAGCACCTGAGTTAGAATTTATTAAAATACCAAAAGCAGAATATAATGTCAAGAAAATAATAAAGCTATCAAAATACAGGCATTTTTTTTAAAATTACATACCTCGGGAAAAATACCATTTTCAGCATGTTTTTTTGGACACTTTATTTTTTTAAATAGGTAACGAGACAACTTCAATCTGTAATATTTTTCCAAACGATTAAAACAAGATGATTGAAGAGCATCAATATCAGTTTTTGGCCATCTGATCAGCCTTTTTTTATTTGCTATAAATCCAGTGAGGACAAGTATTTCAATCAATATTGCCAGGCTCAAAAACTGAGCAAAAAAAATAGCCCAAAATTGGGTTTTTAAACACCCCAGGCTATGCTCGTTCCTAAGACTCACAGAGTTGATCATTCTTTCGATCTGACAACCATGTGAAACCAGGCAGGATTTAATGTTAATATTGAATATTTAAGATGTGACCCCTTTTTCCTGTGAATTCCTTTGCAAGTTTTAAGGCCGATTTTTTGTTTGATATTTCCTTTGATAATCTTGCCTCTTCCACATGATTTAATATTTTTCCAAACAATGGAGATGGCTTTAGCCCAAGTTCCTTAATGAGGTCATTACCTGTTATGAGAGGGGGGGCCAGTCTTAATGGTTGAAAATCTGTAAAATAATTATTTATCAGATCCAGGCTGAATTTTTTAAAGTCTTTATCCGGTTTGTGACTTTTCCCATATGAATCGGCAATTGCATGCAACAGGATATAGGGTGTATATTTATGACATTTTCTAAAAAACCGTGTAACTGCTTTGGAAGTAAGTTTCTTTTCAAGGCACAATCTATATAATGAGAGCGGTCTTAAATGATAACGGATAATAAAATTTATAAAACATGTTTCGCTAGACGACATTTTCAATCTTCCGCAAATTTTTTTTGACATATCAGCACCAACAGCGGCATGACCGTAAAAATGATAATTCCCTTTTTCGTCTATTGTTCCTGATGAAGGTTTACCTGTGTCATGAAGAAGAATAGCCAATTTTAATAAGGCAGATTTCTTTTTATCTGCAAACAGATTCTCATGTACAGATGTTAACATATTCAGACTCTCCGCGTTATTCAGGAGTTCTTCCAGATGATAAAACGAATTCATGGTATGTTCAAAAACATCGTAAATATGGTGCTGATTCTGTTCACATCCACGCAGCGGATCAAGTTCTGGAAAGATTACAAATAAAAGACCGGATGCAGCCATATCCGCAAGATGCTGGTAAGCTGCCGAAGCGTCCATCAATTTTAGTATTTCAACCTGAACACGTTCTCCTGCAGAATTTACTATAAGTTTAGTATTCTTTATGATAGCTTTTGCAGTAGCCGGTTCTATTTTAAAATTAAGGGCAGCAGCGAATCTGTATGCTCTGAGCAGCCTGAGAGGATCCTTTTTGAAAGCTTCTTTTGATACCATCCTGATTTGTTTTGATTTCAGATCCTGCAGTCCTCCTGTGCAGTCTATGATAGTACCGGTTGAGACAGAGCAGGCCATGGCATTAATGGTAAAATCGCGCTGTTTAAGATCTGCTTCAATTGAGTTACCATTCAAGGGAGAAATATCAAATATATTTTTATCAGATACTACTTTGAATAGAATCTGTCCCGGTTTACCGAGCTTAACCAGACTGCCGTTCGTCTTTACAGCTATCTGGCGTGCTGCTTCTTCAGCATCTGAGCAGCAGACAATGTCGTAATCTGCAGGCTTCCGCCCTGAGAGAACATCTCTGACGAAACCTCCGACAAAAAAGAGATCTTTTGCTGCAGGCAGAATATCCTGCTTAAAGGTAGTCATGTTAATCTGCATTGCTCACCATTCGCATTTTTGCAGAGGCAATTAGGAACGAGGACGAAATAACTTCCTCAATTATGCATCACAGCTTCAGGCCATTTTTGCCCGATCTCAAAGTACAAAAATCTTGAAATAGCTCGCTATTCCTGCAACTTTTGTACTTTGAAATCGAACAAAGCTGACCTAAATCTGTGCGCCTATTTGTTGTAGAAGTTATTTCGTCCCCGTTCCTTAGCGAACCATTTTTATGGGGCAAAATCAGGATCGCTGAACTGGATCATTCCTATGCCGCCCTGGATATTTTTTGTATTATTATTAATCCCCTGGCTGCGCATAAGAAGTTGAGCTTCATAAGAACGAGGACCGGAACCACAAACAAGTAAAAGGGGTTTATCCCGAGGTATCTCTGCCAGTCGGGCTTGCAGTTCTCCCTGATCAATATTCAACCACTGCTGACCATATTTTTCAACAAAAGGTCCTGCCTGTACAGGACTCCTGACATCCAGAACCTGTGCATTATTTTCTTTAAATTCTTTTAAAAAATCTATGACATCAATAGGAATCTGATAACCTGCTATAATGTTATCCAAAGAATTGGCAGCATTATTTATGATATCCATGGCGGAAGCAAACGGCGGTGCATAGCCGACTTCCAGAGTTGCAATCTCATCAAGCCCTACTCCATGTCCAAGCAGCACTGCTACTGCATCAACCCTGGATTTAACAGCGTCTATCTGCAGCCCTGCGGCTTCAATGCCAAGAACTTTTTTGGTCTTTCGATCTGCAATTAATTTAATATACATCAACTGCATGTCAGGATAAAAATGAGCACGGTCAGCCTGCACAACAACGGTATGGGCAGGATCAAAGCCGGCCTCCTGGGCTTGTTTTACCGTAAGTCCTGCCCTGGCAATGCCCAGTTCAAATATTTTAAGGCAAAAAGTGCCAACTGTACCGTTAAAAAAATCACATCCACCTGCTATATTTGTACCGATTACCCGGCCCTGGCGATTGGCCAGAGAACCCAGCGGCATTGGCAGATTATGACCATTTACCAAATGAGGTATTTCAACACAATCACCACCAGCATAAATATCCGGATCTGATGTTCTAAGACGCTTATCAACCAGAATACCATTATACATTCCGATTGCCAGACCGGCCTCTTTGGCCATACCTGAATTAGGCCTGATGCCTACGGAAAGAATCACGAGTTCACAGGGTATTTCTCCATTGGAAGTTTCTACTGCCTGCACTCCATTTGTAGAATCGCCTAAAATTTTATTCACCCTTTCTCCAAGCAAAACCCGAATACCATTTTGTTCCATATGTTTTTTTAGAGGCAGGGCCATATCAGAACCAAGGGCTGTTGGTAAAAGCTGATCCATCATTTCTATCAGAGTTGTTTCAACTCCCCAAAGGTCGGTCAAGGCTTCCGCCACTTCTATACCGATTGCTCCGCCGCCAACGATAACTGCTCTTGTAACTTTGCCATGAGAGACCATATCCTTGATGGCCTTTGCATCATGCAAATTTGATATCGTACAAACTCCCGGCAGATCAACTCCCGGCAGCGGTGGTATTACCGGGGCAGCGCCGGTGGCCAGAACCAGTTTATCGTAATCAATCTCTTTTTCCTGACCATCAACCAGGTTACGGATTTTCAATTTTTTATTACGGCGATCAATTGAAATGGCCTCAGTCCGTATTAACGTCTTGACTCCCTTAACATCTTGAAAATAATCCATGTCACGAAGCACGTGGGCACTTGTTGAGTACAAAGCTTCCAGATCGGAAACATCTCCACCAATATAATATGGAATCCCACAGCCCCCATAAGAAATAAGATCATCTTTATCAATCAATACAACTTCATATGAAGGAGCAATCCGTTTAATTCTAGAGGCCGCCTTGGGTCCTAATGCAACTGCTCCGACAATTACTATACGTTTTGCCATAATTTTTATCTCCTCGGTCCTTAGTTTATTATGAGTTTATGCTCATAACAGATTTGGGCTTGAATATCAACAATTCATTTGACATTCCCCTTTTGTTCTATGTGCAGATTGGGCAAAGTTAGGAACGGGGACGAAATAATTTCCCCAAGTAGACGCACAGATTTAGGATTCGCTCAACAATAAGTTGACAATTTTAAGTGTTGAGGCATCCGTCTGGTAAGGCGCGAAAACGTAAGAATATCAGGATATTCTGAGCTTTCGCAACGCAGTCAGGCGGAATGCATCGGCACTTAAAATGTCAAGTTATTTTTGTGCGCTCCCTTAGGTCAGATTTGTTCGATATAAAAGTACAAAAGTTGGAGTTAGCCGGCAGATTTCTTTTACTCATTTCAATGCTCATGGCAATTATACCGCTTTATCTTTTGACCCGGAATTTATTCAGTTAGATTTATAGAAAAACGGCTTCAGGGAAATCCTACAGAACTGTAGTGTTCAAGGCCAATCATAACGAAATATATGGTTAGCTGTATGACGATAAAATATATAAATTAAGATAGTTATCCATATTGCAGACCTCGGCAAAAATGGCATTTTTAGCATATTTTTTTGACACTTTATTTTTTTAAATAGGTGACTGGCCAACTTCAATCAGTAATATTTTTCGTAACTCTTCACGGATTCAAAGGTTCAGTGTTCAAGGTTTTATTTTCCTACGGGCAGGCACAAGGCCTGCCCCTACTATTGTTTTCACCGTGCATTTGGTTTTTCGTAGGGGCAATCCCTTGTGGTTGCTCGATACCGCTTGTTTCTGTCCAATAAATCATTGCGTAATAGCCAAGCTACCTGAATAATAAGACTTTTCGTATTTTTATTCAACCTATGATTTCCGAGGTCTGTATTAACTTTAAAAATATAATATATTATATAATATTTTTTAAAACGTATTATTAAAGAGCTTGCCGCAAATACCATCCACTACAACAGCCTAAGTACCAAATTTTGAAATATTGGCTTGATCTAATTAAGGTTTTCCTTTATTTATAAAATTTAAAATTTAAAATTTTCAGTTTTCAGAATCCGAGTTCAGAATGTTTCTTCACAAAGTAGTAAGACAAACATTAAGGGCTCGCGCAAAAAAAACTTCAGAGCGAGAAAGGATAATTTTTTGAGCCGTCAAAAAACCATGCAAAATTTATGCTTGCCCGTAATTTACAGTAAAACAAAAAATTGTATTATAAACATGGAATATCAAACATTTCTTAAGCGGCATCAATTAGATACCTTTAATTCAGTTTTTATGTTTAAAGGAGGTGAAACCGCAAAGACTTTAAAGGAAAGATCTGTAATCCGTTTTGAAGTAGAGGATATTGATGCAACAAAAACATTTTATTTAAAGAGACATAACTTGAGCTTTATTGGGCTAACAAGACTGCTGTTTTTATTTTTTCCTAATAAAGCTGTTTCTGAAGGCATAAAAGAATTTAAAAATATTTACGATTTCCGTAAAAAAAACCTGGCAACTGTTGTACCTGTAGCGGCTGGTGAAAAATTTGTTAATTTTTTTTGGGTGGAGTCGTTTCTTTTAACAGAAGACTTTTCGCCTTTTATTCCATTGGAAGACCTTGTCAAAGAGAAACCGAATTTTTTTAAAGGCAGGAACGGCAAGAGCAGGAAACAAAAATTATTAAAGGAGATTGCTGTTTTCGCACGCCATATGCATGCGCAGGGTTTTAATCATCGTGATTTTAACACAACCCATATTCTTGTTAAGTATAGCGCCGCTGATGAAAAACCTGAGCTTGCAGTCTTTGATCTGCAAAGGGTAAATAAAAACAAGTTGTTTAAATTTCGCTGGATGATCAAGAGCCTTGCGCGGGTGAATTATTCACTCCCCAGGCATATGTTCTCGAATAGAGATATAATCTATCTTTTTAGGACTTATAAAGGTAAAGAAAAAATTAATTTTCTGGATCGCTGTCAATGGTTCTGGATAAATCGAAAAACCGGGAGGATAAAAAAACATACCGAAAAAATTATGAAACCAGCCATAAAATAAAAGCCTGATTTTTTTTATGCTTTGATTAGGGACGAGGACGAAATAACTTCCACAAGTTATTTTGTCCCCGTTCCTTATTTGTTTTTCAAAATATTTTTGTATAATTTTTCAACTCTTGCCGCATTATTAGACGGTGTATACTCCTTTGCTGTTTCAAAGGCGCAGGCGCTCATATTTTTCCTTAAATCCTTTGGTAGAATGTCAGTAATTCTTGCGGCAAGTTCGTCAGGGGAAGTATAATCTTCGACTACATATCCGTTCATGCCGTTTTTAATAATTTCAGACGCTCCATTCATCTTAGTAGTAATTACGGGAAGCCCGCATGCTAAAGCCTCTAAACATACATTTGCAAAAGGATCGTAGAAAGTGGGAAAGACAAATATGTCGCCCGCGGCATAAAATTTTTCTATCTGACTGCTTTCGCCGGCAAAAAAAATTCTGTTTTCAACATTAAGTTTTTTTGCCAGTCTGAGAAAGTAAGAAGACTTGCCTTTTCCTACAATCAGAATTCGAACCTTTTCCTTTCCTTGTCCAAGCAGGGGAATGCTTTCTATAATAGTTTTGACTCCCTTTAATTTGAAATTTCTTCCTACAAACAAAAGTACAATTTCATTTTTTTTAATTCCAAGTTTTTTTCGAGTTTTATCCCTGTAAAGGCCTTTTACCTGTGGATTAAATTTATCCAGATCAACACCATTATAGATAACTTCTATATTATTTTCCGGCACAGCATGATAAGAGATCGCATGTTGTTTGCCCAATTCGGAATTTGCT
>Ga0209633_10003067_pt1 | contig 15608 bp, 11 predicted proteins | sample Cruoilmetagenom1_FD_187290 | JGI IMG/M metagenome (GOLD analysis project Ga0209633, IMG submission 187290) | Oil polluted marine microbial communities from Coal Oil Point, Santa Barbara, California, USA - Sample 1 (SPAdes) (version 2) | ecosystem: Environmental > Aquatic > Marine > Oil seeps ... | reverse complement strand
TTATGGAATAATTTCTTCTGCAATTGATGGTGAGCGTTGTGCTGAAATGATTTCATAATTTTGCTTAGCTTTTTAACATTCTGAAGATTCCAAAACATCAAAAAAAAAACAAAAACACCCTTGGATTTTGACCAAAAAATAATACAAATATACTTGAATTTTGACCAAAAAAGAATAAAAACACCTTTGGATTTTGACCAAAAAATTATATATTTGTATTGATTTTAAAAAATTTGTAAACAAAACATGAAACGAAGTATATATAATGATTTAAAAAAATGGAAAGATGATACATCTAAACGCCCTTTAATAATTAAAGGAGCAAGGCAAATTGGCAAAACCTATATTGTGAATTATTTAGGCAAAAATGATTTTCTTGAATTCATATCTTTAAACTTTGAAAGAAATCCTGAATACAAAGAAATTTTCAACACCTACAATCCTTTAGATATTATAGAAAAAATCACTTTATATACAGGCAAAAAAATCACACTTGGTAAAACTTTGCTTTTTTTAGATGAAATACAAGATTGTCCTAAAGCAATTATGAGTTTAAGATATTTTTATGAAGAAATGCCAGAACTACATATTATTGGTGCAGGTTCATTATTAGAATTTTCTTTAAATTCCGAAGACTATAGAGTACCTGTTGGAAGAGTTCAGTATTTATTTATGAAACCAATGTCATTTATTGAATTTTTAATGGCAAAAGGAGAAACCCAACTCGTATCTTTTATTAAAGACATAAATAACTTATTAAGTATTCCTGATGCTATTCATAAAAAGTTAAATACTTTAGTTCGAAAATATTTCATTATTGGAGGTATGCCAGCTGTTGTAAGTGAATATATTAAAACTCAAGATATTATAAAATGTCAAAGAATTCAACAATCAATTATTACTACATATATTGATGATTTCTCAAAATATTCTAAAACAACAAAACATAATTACCTTAAAAAGATTTTTAACTCTATTCCAACAACGATAGGTAATAAATTTATGTATTCAAAAGTTGACAACACAATAAAATCTCGTGAACTGAAAAATGCAGAAGAATTATTAGAACAAGCTGGTATTATTTATAAAATAAAACGAACAAGTGGTGCAGGATTATCACTTGAAGCAGGTATAAAGGATAATTTTTTTAAACTTATTTTTTTAGATGTTGGATTACTTCATGCTGTTAGTGGAATTTATTCTGAAACTATAAAAGAAAAAGACTTAACTTCAATTTTCAAAGGTGCAGTTGCAGAACAATTTGTTGGTCAAGAAATTATTGCATACCAATCACCCTACATTAAACCAAAATTATTTTATTGGGCACGTGAAGCAAGGAACAGTAATGCCGAAATAGATTATTTATTTTCAAAAAATGAAAAAATAATACCTGCTGAAATAAAATCAGGAGAAAAAGGAACTTTAAAAAGTTTATTAATGTTCATCTCAAAATTTGAAACACAAGAAGCATTAAAAATTTCACAAGTAAAATATAAAATTGATAAACCTATAACTAATTTACCCTTTTACGCTATTAAAACTTTTATAACTCATAATTAAGCATCCATGTTCAAAAAAAAGAAAATACCACATACATACGTAATCATTTTCTATATAGTAATTTTAGCAGCAGTGGCAACTTGGTTTGTACCTGGCGGACAATATGTTAAACAAATTAACCACGAAACGGGTAAAAAAGAGGTTATTTATGAAACAGTAAAGATTGATGGCAAAGATGTTTTGCAACCAAAATTTGAATATGTAGAAAATAATACCCAAACATGGCAAATATTTGCAGCAATGTTTAAAGGCTTTGAAAAACAAGCAGGAATTATTGTATTTATTTTAATGGTAGGTGGTGCTTTTTGGATTATGAACCAAAGTAAAGCAATTGATGTTGGTATATTTTCATTTTTAAATCTAACAAAGAAGCTTGAAAAAGTAAAGTTCTTAAAAATACTTGGTGTAAATAATATTGTGCTTACAATGATTATGATAATGTTCAGTATTTTTGGAGCAGTATTTGGAATGAGTGAAGAAACAATTGCATTTATTGTAATTCTTGTACCTTTAGCAATATCAATGGGTTACGATTCTATTACAGGAGTTGCAATAGTTTTTGTTGCTGCAGGTTTAGGCTTTGCAGGGGCAATTCTTAATCCTTTTACAATTGGTATTGCACAAGGAATTGCAGAACTTCCACTTTTTTCAGGAATTGAGTACCGCATTGTTACTTGGCTGATTATAAACTTTGTAGGAATAAGTTATATTTTATGGTATGCAAATAAAGTTAAGAAAAACCCTAAAAAATCAGTTGTTTATAAAACTGACAAATATTGGCGAGAAAAAGCAGGAAGCCAGACAGAGCAAATAAAATATCACACACCTAAAAGTGCATGGTTTGTTTATGGTTTTATTTTAATCTCATTAATTTTGTTTTCCTACAATTTTCAAGAAACTATTTTAAAAATTGGAAAAAGCGAATTTACAGCTCCCATGATACCAATTACTACAGGACTATTTGCAATATTAAGTTTCTTTTCTTTAAGAAAATCAGTTCATTTTTTCATTCTTAACTTGTTGGCATTCACTATTATATTTTTAATTATTGGTGTAATGGGATATGGTTGGTATATTATGAAAATTGCAACATTGTTTCTTGCAATGGGACTTCTTACAGGAGTTGCAATGAATTACAAACCAAATGAAATAACAAAACACTTTCTTGATGGAGCAAAAGATATTATGTCGGCTGCACTTGTTGTAGGACTTGCAGGAGGAATAGTTATAATTTTGCAAGATGGAAAAATTATTGATACAATACTTCATAGTTTGGCTGAAGGAATGAAAGGTTTTGGTAAAATTGCATCTATAGGAATTATGTATTTAATTCAAACTGCAATAAATATTGTAATTCCATCTGGCTCGGCAAAGGCTGCAATTACAATGCCTATTATGGCACCATTTTCTGATTATATTAATATTTCAAGACAAGCAACAGTTGTAGCTTTTCAATTTGGTGATGGGTTTACAAATATGATTACTCCAACTTCTGGAGTTTTAATTGGAGTTCTAGGAGTTGCAAAAATTCCTTACGATAAATGGGTAAAATGGATTACACCTTTTATGATAATTTTAATTATTCTTGGTTTCTTATTATTGATACCTACGGTAACTATGGATTTGAATGGGTTTTAATTTATTGAAATATTTAAGTTGTATTTTTTTATAGAAAAATAATAAAATATAATTATTAAAACTAAATAGAAAGATTTGTAATCTCTGTAGCCTTAGCTTGTAGAAGGCAAGTTAATAATATAATTGCTATTTTCCTTCAACAAGCTCAGGCTACGAATGTTAATTTAGTATAACAAAAACCCACTTTAAATTATAAATGATATAGGAACTTCAAATTAAATATGCAAAAATACCTCATAATACTATTCCTTTTAAGTTTATTTTCTTGCAAAAATACACGAAAAGAAGAACTACAAAATTCCCCAAGCACATACATACAAGAGCATGCAAATGATCCTGTAAATTGGCACATTTGGTCTGATAATATTTTTGAAAAAGCAAAAAAAGAACATAAACTCGTATTAATTAGCATAGGTTATTCTGCTTGTCATTGGTGCCACATAATGCAACATGAATCTTTTCAGAATGAAGAAATTGCAAAAATAATGAATGAATATTATTATTGTGTTAAAATTGACCGTGAGGAACATCCCGATATTGATGTACATTATGCAAAACTTCAAGAGGAACTAACAGACTGGGCAGGTTGGCCAATGCACTTTATTCTAAACCATAAAAAAGGAGTTATTTGGACAGGCATTTATCTTAAGCCAAAAAAATGGAAAAATTTAATTCAAAAAATTGCAGAAGAGTACAAGCAAAATCCTGATTTAAAGCTTATTGAAACAAATATAATTATTAAAAAAAAATCTAAAAATGAGATACTTAATATTGATAGCATTAATAATCATTTAAAGCAAAAGTTGGATACAATGAATGGAGGTTTAATTCCTGTACATTATTCACGCAAATATCCTATGACTTCATTGCTAAATTATTTGTTAAAAATTTATAAAATAAACAAGAATGAAAAATTAGGTAAATTCTTAAAACTTACTGCAAATAAAATGGCAATGGGAGGAATGAATGACCAAATTGAAGGTGGTTTCTTTCGTTTTTCTATGGATAAAATTTGGCATATTCCTCATTTCGAAAAGATGCTTTACACAAATACAAGTTTAATAAACTTCTATCTTAATGCTTTTGAAACCTTTAAAGATAGTGCATATTTGCATACTGCTGAAAATACTACTCAATTCTTAAGAGAAAAATTGCAATCAAAAAATGTCCTATTTTTTGGTTCAATGAGTGCTGACCAAAATGGAGAAGGCTCATATTATTTGTTTTCAAATAATAAAATTAAAGATGCATTAGATAGTGATTTTAAATTTGCAGAAAAATATTATAATTTAAATAAAAGTTGGGAATATAAAGGTAAATATCATTTATATTGTTCATATTCGGATAAATTATTTGCAAAAAAAATGAATATTACTTTACAAGAATGGAAAAATAAAAAAAGTAAAATTAAAGTAAAACTTTTTTCTTTAAGAAATAAAAAAACAAAACCTAAAATTGATGCAAAACTTATAAGTTCGTGGAATTCTCTTCTTTTAGAAAGTTTTTCAAATTTATATAGAATTACAAAAATAAAAAAATATCTTACTGGTGCAGAGAAAATTGCAGACTTCTTTATTTATAAATTCAAAGAGGATAATACTATCAAACATTTTTATTTAGAAGATAGAAAATCAAATGCAAACACTTATGCCGAAGATTTATTATACACATCAAAAGCATTTTGTAAATTATATGAAGTTAATAAATCGAACAAGAAATATTTGAATTTTGCACTTAAAATATATAAACAATACCTTAATAATAAAGATAACTTTTTAGCATTTCCTTTTGATGATAGAAATATGCCATCAGCAAATGCAACAGAAATGTTTATTGTAAAATTCATTAATAAAGAAAAAAATACAAATTTTAAAATACCAACAATTGATATTTCTAAAATTAATGAGCATCCTGAATTTTATGGGAATGTGCTGTTTGAATATTTTTATGAAGATTGAAAACCGCTTTCTGGCTTTGTAAGCACAAAAGGTTATTTCTAAAAATTATTTTAACAATTCTTCAGCATTTCTTAAAGCTGCATCAGTAATATTTTCGCCGCTAAGCATTGTTGCAAGTTCATTTATGCGTTCTTGTTCATTTAATTTTAAAATATTAGTTTGTGTATCTTCCTCTGTTTCAATCTTATAAACCTTGTAATGAAAATCTGCTTTTGCTGCAACTTGTGGCAAATGAGTAATACTTATTACTTGCATATTGTCTGACATTGTTTTCATAATATTACCAATTTTTTCGGCAATATCACCAGAAACTCCTGTATCAATTTCATCAAAAATAATTACAGGTAGTGCCATAGTATCAGAAATTACAGATTTTATGCTTAACATTAAACGAGAAATTTCTCCTCCCGATGCTATGCTAGATATTTCTTGAACTTCAGAATGTTTATTGGCAGAAAATAAAAAATTGATTTTATCTTTTCCAGTTTCTGTAAAACTTTGAGTTGCTTCTTGCTTAACTTTAAATTTTGCTGAAGGCATTCCAAGTTTTTGAAGTATTTCAACTATTCTTTCTTCTAATTTTAAAGATGCCACTCTCCTGCTCTCAGATAATTCATTTGCCTTATCAATAATTACTTTCTCTTTTTCTGAGAGTTTTAGTTCTTTGGCAGAAATTTGCTTATCAAATGAACTTATATCATTAAGATTTAATTGTAAGTTATCTTTTATTGATATTAGCTCTTCAACCGAAGAAACCTTATGTTTATTTTGAAGTGAATAAATTGTATCAATACGCTCCTTCAAAAATTCGGCTCTAACAGGATTGTGTTCAACATCTTCCGACAAAATACCAAGCTCATTTGAAATATCTTCAATTTCAATTTTAGTACTTTCTAATCTTTTAGATAAAGAACTTGCCTTTTCATAAAAACTATTAATTTGAATTAATGAAGCAATACTTTCTCGCAAATTAGCAATTATTCCACTTTCTTCTTGCGATAAAAAAGAAAAAGATTTTGTTAGATTTTCTTTTATTTCTTCAGCATGAGTCAGTTGTTTTAACTCATTTTCAACTTCTTGTTGTTCTCCTGCATTTAATTTTGCATTTTCTAATTCATCAAATTGAAATTGTAAAAACTCAAATTCTTTTTTTTCTTTTTCTGCTCTTTCAACAAGTTGCTTGTATTCTTTATTAATCTTCAAATATTCAAAATAATCTTTTCTATAATCTTCAACTTTTGAAAGCAATTCGGCAAAAGCATCAAGTACATTTAGCTGAAAACTATTATTATTCAAATTCAAATTTTGATGTTGTGAATGAATATCTGTAAGTTGAACACTTAAATCTTTAAGAACTGCTAAATTAACAGGAGTATCATTAATAAATGCACGTGAGCGACCTGAAGGGGAAATTTCACGACGAATTACAGTAAGTTCATCATAATCAATATCATGCTTATCATAAAAAACTTTAAGAGAAAATCGTTGAATATCAAATTCGGCCTCAACAACACATTTTTTTTCTTTATCTTTTAGAATACCAGTATCAGCACGATTTCCAAGAATTAAAGACAAAGCTCCAAGTAAAATTGATTTACCTGCTCCCGTTTCTCCTGTAATTACAGAATAACCAGCTTCAAAATCAATTGTAAGATTTTCAATTAATGCATAGTTTTGTATGTGAATTTGTTTTAGCATTTATTATTAAAATATATTTTATGCAAAAGTATAAAACAAAACGTTAAAATTTTTTATTTTTTTACAATTCCATTTTTACAAAAAATATTATCTTCTTTCTTTTTTAGATCTAGTAATTTATAATTTTCTTGAACGTTATCTTCAGAATACCCTCTTTCGTGATAAAGATGATAAACTATTGCTTTATTTCTAATAGATTTTTGCTTACAAGCATTTTCTAATAGCCTCCACTCAATATCTACATCTTCACCAACACCTGGATTTAAATATTCTTCATCAAAACCATTAACAGCAAGAATATCAGACTTACACACAGCCCAATTACATCCACACAAACCTCTTTTTGAAACTTTAGTATCTATAAAAGGTAAATATACTCCATCTTCAAGAACTTTGGCTCCAAATAAAAATAATTTTAATAAATTTATTCTGAAAAATCCATTTGAACTTAAAATTTTATCACTTATTTTTTTAGAAAGCATTACACGTCTTCCTATTAAAAAAGTTCCTTTTTCTATATTTTTTTTATATTGATAAACAAAATGCTTGTTAGGAATACAGTCTCCATCAATAAAAACTAAGCCTTCATTTGTTGATGCAACAATTGATTTATTTAAAACAATATTTTTTCTAAAACCCTTGTCTTGGTGTGAAATATGCTTTATATTAAGTTTTGATGAATATCTTTTTATAAGTTCTATTGTTTCAAATGAATTATCATCTTCTGAAACTATAACTTCAAAATACTTATCAGTCTGAAAAATTAAAGCATTGAAAATTGCTTTAAGATTTTTAGTATTTTTATAGTATGATATAATTATTGATAAAGTCAAATTACTAAATTTATTAATATTTCATGTAAAATTAAAAGAATTTATAATGTTTTAAAATTATAACAAATTTGCAAGAAAGTTTCTGCAATTTTAATTTCATTATAATTTGTTGATACTAAATCGTATGCATTATTGGCTATTCTTTCAGCAAAATCATTATTATTCTTTAAAAACAATATTTTTTCTGCAATATCTTTTGGCTCATTAGAGCATAGAACAATATTCTTGTTATTTTTAAATAATTCTTTTATTCCTTTTGTTTCTTTTGTTATAATACATTTTTTTTGTGCTGCATAATGATATATTTTATTTGGTATTACAATATCTGCCTTTAAAGAATCTCCAAAAATCCCAAGTGCAATATCAAAATTATTAATGTATTCTGGTAATTTTTCATAAGAAATTCTGCCAAGAAAATTTATATTTTTTAAGTTATATTTTTGTGAAAGTTGTTTTGCCTTTTTATAAAAATGTCCATCACCGATAATTTCAAAAACAATATCTACATTTCTTTGCAAAAGTTTAGCAGTTTCAATAATTTTAAAAATTCCTTGCAAAGGAATAAAACTTCCATAAAAACCAACATGAAATTTATTATCTTTTTTTTTAACTACATTAGGAATAAATTTTTGAGTATCTACACCAATTGGCAATACAAAAATATCCTTTTTAGAAATTTTAAACATTGAAGAAAAATAGTCTTTATGATGTTGTGTGTCAGCAATTAAAATATCACACTTTCTAAAGTTAAAAAAATCAGCAATAAATTTTTGTGGAGCTTTCCAGTATTGTTTATAATCAACTACTCTTGTTAGAAAAACAGAAACTAATGGATCAAAAATTATTGGAATTTTCGTATGTTTCTTAAAGAATCCTGCATCTCTAAATCTAAAAGGTGGAACATAAATAAAATCAATATTTTTTGTAATTTCAGCAAACTTTTGCTTATCAAATTTTGTTTTTGATTTTAATTTAAATATCTGAACATTAATATTTTGCATCTTTATCAAACCTTCATATAAAACTTTTGTTCTATTATAATCAAATCCAGCCTTACCTGCAAAAAGTATGTTCATTTTATTATTTTGAAATTGAATTAAAAAATTCAGTAGCTTCTTTTACAGTTCTTTCAATATTAAAATTTTCAAAAATATGCGTCCTAGCATTTTTACCATATTGAGTACAATTTTCTTTATTTTTATAAAGATACAAAATAGCATCTGCCATTGCTCTTGGGTTTTTCATAGGAACAACCATTCCGCTTTCTTTATTTATAACAAGTCCAACATTACCAGAAATATCAGTAATTACAGGAGTTGTTTCAATGCACATTGCCTCAATAACCGATTTTGTAATTGCTTCACCTTTAATTGATGATAAAGCAAAAACATTACTTGCCTTAACAATGTTTAAAGCATCTTTACGGAAACCTAAAAAATGTATTTTTTCTTTATTTGGACTATTTTTAGCAATTTTAATATGTTTTTTTGAATCTCTACCTCGTCCAACAATTAAAAAATGAATATTTGCATCAGTTGGTAAATGATAAGTAGTTTTTAAAAGGTATTTTGTTCCTTTCATTCTTCTAGCATTTGCAACATTCACAACAACAAAAGCATCTTTTGGAATACCTAGTTCTTGCAAATTTGCTTCTTTAATATCATTATACCAGTTTACATCATGTCCTTTATTTATTGTAATTAGCTTACTCTTATCAAAAAACAAGTTTTTAGCTATTGAGTTATTAACAGAATCTGTAAGGCAAGTTATCTTGTCAACTCTTGGATGTAGCACTTTTGTATATGCAGTTGGATCCCACCAATCAACATTTCCAGTATAACCTCTATAAAGTACAACTTTAACAGGAAATTTTTTAGCGGCAGCAATTCCATTTACAACTGCCTTATTATTGAATAAATGCATAACATCATAATTCCCAGCTAAAAGTTCATCTCTTATTATTTTAATTTCATCTTTGTCATTCTTCTTTTTAGGAAGAAAGTCTATAACATTAATTCCTTCTTCTTTAAACTTATTATAATAAAAAGAACCTGCCTCTGTCATAATAGTAATTTCAAAACCATTTTTTTTAAGTTTTATGAAAGCCTCAGCTTCTGGTCTCATTGTATGAGTATCAGTATAATTACTTATTACTAAAATCTTTACAGGCATAATATGAATTTAAAAAATTTGAAGGTCATAAAGTTTTTTATATGAACCACCTTTTGCTATAAGTTCTTGATGGTTACCTCTTTCAGTTATTTCACCATTATTTAAAACGCAAATTTCATCTGCATTTTTAATTGTTGAAAGTCTGTGTGCAATAACTATAGAAGTTCTATTTTTCATTAATTTATTTAATGCATCTTGAACGAGTTTCTCCGACTCTGTATCAAGTGCAGAAGTAGCCTCATCAAGAATTAAAATAGGAGGATTTTTTAAAACTGCCCTTGCAATACTAATTCTTTGTCTTTGCCCTCCAGAAAGTTTTGCACCTCTATCTCCAATATTTGTTTGATATTTATTTTCAATTTCTTGAATAAAATCATGAGCATTTGCAATTTTTGCAGCATTTATAACTTCATCTTCAGAAAAACTACCAATTCCAAATGCAATATTATTAAAAATTGTATCATTAAATAATACAGGTTCTTGATTTACATTTCCCATAAGGCTACGTAGATCTTTAATTTTATAATCTTTTATATTTATCCCATCAATTAATATTTCGCCTTCTTCAATATCATAAAAACGAGGGATTAAATCAACTAAAGTAGATTTTCCTGATCCTGATTGTCCTACTAATGCAATAGATTTTCCTTTTTCTATTTTAAGATTTATATTTTTAAGAACATAAATATCTTCATATTTAAACGAAACATTTTTAAATTCTATTTCAGAATTAAAATAAGAAACTGAAATTGCTTTGTCTTTTTCTTTTATATTATTTTCAGCATCTAAAATTTCATTTACACGTTCAATTGATGCTGCTCCTTTTTTTACACTATAATATGCACGTGAAATAGATTTTGCAGGTGTTAGTATTTGTGAAAAAATTACTATATAAGTTATAAATTCTTCTCCTGTAAGTGAACTATTTTCTCCAATTATAAGACTTCCTCCAAATAGCACAATTCCAATAGTTACGAGGGTTCCAAAAAACTCACTCATTGGGTTTGAAAGTGAATTTCGACGAATAACTCCTTTCATAATTCTGAAATGGTCATTAGTAAGTCTATCATATTTTTCCCTAACTTTAGGTTCAGCAGTAAATGCTTTTATAATCCTTAAACCTCCTAAAGTTTCTTCAATTACTGAAAGAATTTGCCCTGTTTTTTTCTGGGCTGCTAATGATCTTCTCTTTAAACTTTTACCAATTAAACCAATTATAACTCCAATTACAGGAATAAAAATTACTACAAAAATTGTTAAACTTGCACTAAAATAAATTAAATAAAGAAGAAAAATTATAATTGTTACAGGATCACGGGCAATAACAGCAAGAAGATTTGTAACAGTATCTTTTATTTCAGTAATATCACTTGAAGCCCTAGAAATTATATCTCCTTTCTTTTCATTTGAGAAAAAACCAATTGGTAAATCTAAAATTTTATGAAGAATTTTTCTTTGAAAATCTCGTATTGTACCACTCATTACTGGAGCCATTACAAAACTTGCAGAATAACTAAATATATTTTTTAACAAACTTGCAACTATCATTAAAACACTTACAGTAATTAAAGCATATAATTTACCATCATGTTCAATTACTTGTGAAAGGTAATAAAACAAATTATTTTTTAAAGCATCTACACTAAGCGAAAATGGTTCGGGATTATAAGTTTGTGCTTTTGTATTAAATAAAATCTGTAAAAAGGGTATTAAAAGTGTAAATGAAAATAATGCAAATACTACTGAAAAAATATTAAGAAACAGATTTGCTAAAGCATTTCTCCAATATTTTTGAGCATAATTTAAAACTATTAATACATCTTTCATTAGTGAAAATTAAATTTATAAAAGCTATTATTTAAGTTTTACAGACAAATTATCGCCATCTTTATAAACTTGAATAAGTTCAAGTTTTGTAAGAGATTTTATAGTTTTATCCCATTTTTTATTAGAAAGCTCTGATGCTTCTTTAAGTTTTGCTAATTCAATTTCATTTTCTTTTTTTAAGATAGAAAAGATTATTTTTTCTTCATCATTTAGCTCAATAACTTTTTCTGCTTTTTTCTCTGGTCTCATTTGAGGAAAGAAAAGAACATCTTGTATTGAATGAGAATTTGTCATTATCATTGACAAGCGGTCAATTCCTATTCCCAATCCTGATGTTGGTGGCATACCATAATCTATTGCTTTAAGGAAATCCTCATCGAGCATCATAGCCTCATCATCACCGCGTTTTGCAAGAAGAAGTTGTTCTTCAAATCTTTGTCTTTGGTCAATTGGGTCGTTTAGCTCTGAATAAGCATTACAAATTTCTTTTCCATTACAAACTGCTTCAAAACGCTCTACCAAACCATCAACACTTCTGTGTTTTTTTGCCAAAGGAGACATTTCTACAGGATAATCTGTAATAAAAGTTGGTTGAATAAGTTGAGCTTCGCACTTTTCTCCAAAAATTTCATCAATTAATTTCCCTTTTCCCATTGAAGGATCAGTTGGAACATCAAGTTTTTCTGCTGTTTTTAATAGTTCAGCCTCATCCATTTTAGAAATATCTATACCTGTAAAATGTTCAATTACCTCAAACATTGTATATCTTTTCCAAGGACGTTTAAAATTAATTATGTTTCCCCCTACTTGCACTTCTGTTGTTCCATGAATATCCAAAGCTATTTTTTCAACCATTTCTTCAACGGTATCCATCATCCAAAAATAATCTTTATATGCAACATAAAGTTCCATTTGAGTAAATTCAGGATTATGAAATCTATCCATTCCTTCATTACGGAAATCTTTTGAAAATTCATATACACCATCGAAACCACCCACAATTAACTTCTTAAGATACAGCTCATTAGCAATTCTTAAATATAATGTTTGGTCATGTGTGTTATGATGTGTTTTAAATGGTGCAGCAGCTGCTCCTCCATAAATTGGTTGCAAAATTGGTGTTTCAACTTCTAAATATCCTTTTCCATTAAGATACTCACGCATTGAATTTGTAAGTTTTGTTCTATTTATAAATGCTTCTTTTACATGTGGGTTTACCATTAAATCAAGATACCGCATTCTGTACCTTTGTTCTGGGTCAGAAAAAGCATCATAAGTTACTCCATCTTTCTCCTTCACTACAGGAAGAGGACGAATTGATTTACTTAAAATTGTAAATTCATTTACTCTTATTGAAGTTTCTCCAACATTTGTAATAAAAGCTTCACCTTTTATTCCAATAATATCACCTAAATCTAAAAGTTTTTTAAAAACGGTATTGTATAAGGTTTTATCTTCTTCTGGACATATAACATCACGATTAAAATAAACTTGAATTTTGCCTTGTTCATCTTGTATTTCTGCAAAAGAAGCTTTTCCCATAATTCTACGGGTCATTATTCTTCCTGCAATACTTACTTCTTGATAATTATTTTCTTCTTCTGAAAAATTATCTTTAATTTCTTGGCTATATGCAGTTACTTCGTATTTTGCTGCAGGATATGGATTTATACCTAAATCTATAATTTTTTGTAAGGATTCTCTTCTAACTTTTTCTTGTTCTGTTAATTCTGTATAACTCATTTTCTTAATATAAGTATTATTTTAATTTGCAAAGATAAATAAGTATTCAGAATATTAGAATTTGACCGCTTTTTTTTCTTAATAAAAAAGCAGTTCAAAAATTGAACTGCCTTAAAATTATATTTATTTACCAAATTACCATCTGTTTGTATTATCATAATAATCTCTATTATAACTATCCCAATTATCATTATAACCATCACGACTATTATTTCTAATATACTCATCAAGTTCTCTTATGCTACTACTAAAAGTAAATGCATCATTAACTACATAATAGTTTCTTTTATCAACACAATACCTATAAGCATACTTTGCTAACTTAACTTTTGAAGATTCGAAACTAAACATTAACAATATTTGATAAATTTGATTTGCCCTTACTCTGTGTCTAGATATTGCTTGTTTGGCAATTCTTTGTTTATCGCCATCAAAACTAGCCCTGTTTAATGAGTTTCTTAATCTTGCCAAATCTAAATTTGGTTTCTGATAATTATCAGGATCAACATAATCTCCACCATCATCTATTGGAACAATCCTATTTATAATTAGCCTGTTATATCTATTAACTTTGGCTTTCACTATTGACCTTGTAGGGATATTAATATTTCCTCTATAAAGAATACTCTCAGAACCATATCTTCCATATTTCCTTTTTATAATTATTTTATGGTTACCTGGTCTAATATCAGATAATCTGAAATAAGAAGTTGGTGTTTCATATTTTCTTCTATCAAAAATTACAACAAACATTGAATTGTCATACATTCTAATTTTTAATTCTGAAGAATTTCTATGAAGATTTCCTCTTTGTGCTTCTACAAAATTTGGAGATAAAAATAATACTCCAAAAAAAACGATTGTAAATAATAACTTTCTCATAATGTCCTCCTTTTTTATTTGGTTTTGTTAATTTAATTATTGTAATTCAATTCGCATGCCAAGTTTTCAATATTTCATTTTAAGTTATAAACAAATCTTAAAACATGTTAAAAAACACCATTATTCAGTATTCTTTATATATTTGCAGTCTAATTTTTAAAAGAATACAATGTATAATTTACTAAAAGGGAAAAAAGGAATTATTTTCGGTGCTCTTAATGAAATGTCATTAGCATGGAAAGTTGCTGAAAAAGCTTACGAAGAAGGAGCTGAAATAGTTTTAACAAATACACCTATATCATTAAGATTTGGTAAAATTGAAGAATTAGCAGAAAAATGTAACACAATAGTTATTCCTGCTGATGCTACAAGTGTTGAAGATATTGAAAACTTAATTGACAAAGCCATGGAACACTTTGGTGGAAAATTTGATTTTATACTTCACTCAGTTGCTATGTCAATGAATGTTAGAAAAGGGAAAAATTATGACAACCTTAATTATAATTATCTTAACAAAACTTTAGATATTTCTGCAATATCTTTTCATAAAGTACTTCAAGTTGCAAAAAAGAAAGATGCAATAAATGAATGGGGCTCTGTTTTAGCATTATCGTATGTTGCTGCACAAAGAACTTTATATGGATATAACGATATGGCAGATGCAAAAGCAATGTTAGAATCTATTGCTAGAAGTTTTGGATATATATATGGTCGTGAGAAAAAAATTAGAGTAAATACAATTTCTCAGTCTCCTACAATGACAACTGCAGGAAGTGGTGTTAAAGGTATTGATGGACTTTTAGATTTTACAGAAAGAATGTCGCCCCTGGGAAATGCAACTGCTGATGAATTTGCAAATTTCTGCATAACACTTTTTTCTGACCTTACTAAAAAAATTACTATGCAAAATTTATATCATGACGGAGGTTTCTCTAGTATGGGTATGAGTTTAAGAGCTATGACAATGTATAATCAAGCCCTTGACAACCCAAAAGAACCTGAAGGATTTGATTTATAAACATTTTATCAAATAATTATTATGAAAAAAACAGAATCTCACTAAGAAATTCTGTTTTTTTTGAATATATTTTCATTTAATAACTCGATTTAAACCATATTCGATTTTAGCAACAAAAGCTAATTTAGCTTAAGATTTAATAATCAAATCCATAATAATCCATTACTTCATAGTAGTTACTAACATCTACTCCAGCATTTTTCAGTTTTTCTAAAATTTCTTGTTTTGAATTTGCAGATTTATTTGTAGATGCAGGAATCATTACATATCTTAATTTTG
>Ga0209633_10003066_pt1 | contig 15610 bp, 12 predicted proteins | sample Cruoilmetagenom1_FD_187290 | JGI IMG/M metagenome (GOLD analysis project Ga0209633, IMG submission 187290) | Oil polluted marine microbial communities from Coal Oil Point, Santa Barbara, California, USA - Sample 1 (SPAdes) (version 2) | ecosystem: Environmental > Aquatic > Marine > Oil seeps ... | reverse complement strand
GAAATTTGGCATTAAGGAACTACGGCACATTGGCCTGGTTATCCCAGATCTCGGCCCGCGTCTCCCCTTCCTGCTGACACCAAACCAGATCGGCAATGCGCTTGAAACGGGAAACAGAAATGGCGCCACGCTTTTTACGCGAGCTACTCCCGGCATCTTCCAGTGCGTCGATAATGACATCACGCTGCGCCTCATAAATCTCTTCGGTTTCAAAATCGGCGTTCATTAATACCAGCAGGACGCTGTCCCAGGGTTGGTCCCGTTTTAACTGACCAATACGCTGACCACCCTTGGCCTCATTAAAGATAGCCCGCCCCTTGATCTGGATGCGCCGGCCCTCACGTTCACCACGGCCAATGGCGTCGTAACCCGCACTGGATGTGTCGCAGGCCTCCAGCCCAAGCAGGTTACAGGCATCATGAATGGCGATCTCACCGCTGATAGGCAGTGACTTCCCGGTGGCGCGACGATAATCAGCCGCCAAATGGCGGGCCTGAGAAATCAATTTATCGACGGCGTAGAGATTCATTCAAACCTTCTGTTATCTGCACGGAAAATCGGCGACTAGCCCTTAAAATAGCGTCCAATAAAGGTGGATATTTAATCAGATTCTACTCCACTGAGACCCTGTGTGAAATGCCCAGCGAGAATTTTGTCAATGATTCCCGTTAGATAGCTCACTGGCCCTGGCCTGTGCCCGCCGTGCCCCGGCAGTATCGCCCTGAAACTGACGGGAATGCGCAATAATTCGCCAATTATCGGCAAGCAAGCGACCTCTGCCTGAATTTTGCAGCAGAGATGATGACTTGGCAGCAAGTCCCTCGGCACGCTGATAGTGACCCTGATATAACTGCAATTTTGCCAGGTAATGCCACAGCAGCGGGTTGTTCGGCTCAATGCGAATAGCCCGTTCCAGAAATGAATCAGCCTGACTCATTCGCCCCCGTTTTGAGGCCTGTCGCGCCTTTTCGATGAGGTGCCTGATTGCCGGTGAGGTTGCGGCGCCAGGGCGGATTTGTTGCCCCCCCGGTATGATCGTATCAATCTCATCTGTGGGGGACTTCGGGGCAATGGAACAGGCACTGAACAACAGGGTGCAGGCAGCGACGGCGACAATTATTTTTAGCAGTGAGATCATAAAACAGATACCTTTTGGAAGTTATTGGCAATCCGACATCGCTGTCGGGACCTGCCCGGGGAAAAACGGCAGGCGCACAGCACGACTGCAACTGCTATCGACCCGTAAACCATTGTGGTTATCGATATAGTGATATTCAAGCCCCGGCATGTCATTCAGAACTAGATCCTGTGTATCGATATTTTTAAACAACCTGGCCCACACCCGCATGGCACCCTGTGAGCCCGTTAAACCGGTAGACTGATTTTGATCATTCCCCATCCAGACCACGCCAAGATGACTGCCACTAAAACCGGCAAACCAACTATCACGTAAGTCATTGGTGGTGCCGGTCTTGCCGGCAATGATCGTCTTTTTGTGTAGCCAGCCGCCCAGTTGCCGCGCCGTGCCGTTGGTGACCACGCGTCGCAACAGGGTATTAATCTGGCGAATGTAGGTGGCGTCGACGACCTGCTTTACCTGCAAGGGAAAACGCTGCAAGGGTTTCCCGTCTGCCGTCATTACCGATTGTATGGATCGCAGTGGTGAACGAAAACCACCACTGGCATAGGTCTGGTACATTTGCGTGACTTCAAGCGGTGACATCCCCACCGCACCCAGGAGCATGGAGGGATAGGCTGGAATTTTACGTTCAACACCTAAGCGCTGCAAAGTTTTCTGTATCGACTCAAAGCCCAGTCGCAGACCCAGATGAACCGTGGCCAGATTGTATGAGTGTGTTAATGCCTCAAACAGTGGCACCTTACCGTGTGCAATATGATCGTAATTATCCGGTGACCAGATCTTTTTATCCTGCCCCAATAAGCGAATGGGCACATCATTCAGTATGGTCGCCGGATTAAATTCATGTTTATGTAGCAAGGCGGTTAAATAAATGGCGGGTTTAATTAACGAGCCAATAGGTCTAACCGCATCCAGGGCACGATTGAAACCCGCGGAGTGTGGTTTACGATCACCCACCATGGCAAAGATTTCACCGTCGCTGGTACTACTCACCAGAACAGCACCTTGTAAGGGGAACGATTTCTTCGTTAGGCCATCCAGTTGCTTTGCCGTCGTTTGTAGTGCAGTCTCGGCCTGATCCTGTATCCAGGGGTCCAGGGTGGTAAAGATTCTCAAACCCTCAGACTGTAAATCCTTCTCGTTATATTCAAGCCGCAACTGACGTCGAACCAGTTCGATAAAGGCCGGGTAATAATTTGCACCACGATGGGCATAGTTTTGTAGACCGAGGCCCTGTTGACGGGCCTGCCGAGCCTGCCAGGGTTGAATAATCTTTTCCCCGGCCAGTTCTTTGAGAATAAGATTACGTCGTGCCAGTAGCCGTCGGGGTGCCTTGTGCGGATTGTAATAATTAGGACCACGAATCAGGGCGACCAGTGTCGCGATTTCAGGGAGGTTTAGTTTTTCTACATTCTTTGCAAAATAAAACTGACTGGCCAGCCCAAAACCATGGATGGCACGGCTACCGTCCTGTCCCAGATATATTTCATTGAGATAGGCCTCGAGAATTTCATTCTTTGGATAATGTGCCTCCAGCAATACCGCCATAATGGCTTCATTAATTTTGCGCCACAGGGTCCGCTCATTGCTTAAAAAGAAATTCTTGACCAGTTGTTGTGTCAGGGTACTACCGCCTTGTACGGTCTTGCCGGCACGCAGGTTGGCCCACAGAGCGCGGGCAATTGCCCTGGGGTCAAGGCCATGGTGCTCATAAAACCGACGGTCTTCAACCATCAGCAATGTCGCCAAGAGCATTCGGGGGGCCTGGGACAGCTGAATCAGAACACGGTCCTCCCTGTGTGATGGGTAAATGCCACCTATGTGCATCGGCTCCAGACGCAGCAAATCGATTGGCGTGTCGCTGGCCTGGTCCGTAATTGAGGCAACCCCCTGTCTGTCGAGTACCACCTGAATGATGCGCTTTGTCTCTAGCCCATCCCAAAACTGAAAACCGCGACTATAAATGACAAAACGATTGCCATCGCGTGCATAACTACCCGGCTCTTTTGGCTTGTATTCAATACGATAGCCTGTCAGTTCGAGGTAACGCTCCAGCTGTGTTATCGATAGCGACTTGCCCTGATACAACTCAAGTGGACGTGCATAGACCCGTGCCGGGATTGCCCAGCGTTTACCTTCAAACTGACTGCGTACCTGCCAGTCCAGATAGACTACATACAGGGTCGATATGCCCAATATCAGCAAAAGTGATAATAATAAGGTCTTGCGCCATCGGGGCATGTGAGCGGCGGGTTTGCGGGAGCGTGGTTTGGACGCGCGGCGGGCGCGTTTCTTTCGCGGTGGCATGAATTGTAATATCTCGAACGGTCAACCGGGTTGTCTGGCTTAAATTAGTGCGCTAGATTCTACAGGAAATCGCGGTCCATGCCGTGCACCATCGCCTGTCTAGACCACAAAATCGAGCCTTCGGCGTCCGTTGTCTGCGATAGCAATATCCCGGTAAGCCTGAAGGCGTGGATCCGGGTGCGCTGCGGTTTGCGGTGTCACCTGGTGCTCCTGGTCAAAATAAGTCCGCTGTAAACGGTAGCGCATATTGGCGGCCTCACCCTGCATCGTCGCCTGATCACCTCCCTGATAGGCCATTTGTCGTGCGGCCCCCATAAGGCGCAGCCATTTTTCAAGCGCGATTGGTGATACCGGCGGCTGGATAATCTTTCGCGTGGTCTGCTGTATACCCGTCGTATTGACTTCATCGTTGGCCACTTCACGCTGTTGCAGGCTAAACAACTGCCCTTGATGACCCTCACGACGTGCCTGACCGTCCGCCGAAGGGTTAACAGTTCGTCGATAACTTGTTGATGAGACGGCAGAAAGAACCATAGTTTAATTTTAGATTAACAATTGACGATATTATAGCCATATAACTTGTAAACAGTGATATTGTTGCACTATAGTTATAAAACACATTACAATAAATATATATATAATTGTTTTTATTATGATTTTTAAATCAATAAATATATTGCTACTTATTACCTCTCTGCTCCTGTCAGGCTGCCAGTCAATCATGGTCAGGCCGACGACAAAAACGACAAATATAAATAAGTTCCTGGACTATGCCCGCGCCCAGATTGGCAGGCCTTATCGTTATGGGGGACAAAGCCCAAAAAAGGGTTTCGACTGTAGTGGATTGGTCTTCTATAGTCATGAAATGACGGGCCGGCACGTGCCTCGCACTACTGGCGAGCAATACCGCAGCAGTACGCCCATCGCACGGAAGAATCTCCGTCCCGGTGATCTTGTCTTTTTTCACCTGCGACGCGGCCGTGCGGTAAGTCATGTCGGTATCTATCTCGGTGGTGGCCGCTTTTTGCATGCACCCGCATCAAGGCAACGGGTCTCCATTGCCAATCTGAATAGTGCCTTTTGGTCTAAACACTTTGTACGCGGGGGGCGTTTCCGGAGGTAGGTGCATGTTTAGAATAATTCCAAAACTCGCGGTAAGTCACTAACAAGGGTATAATTTCGTTTGGCACGGATGGATATAGCAGGGAAAGGCAAATGACGGCAAACATACTAAAAATCAACAAAACCCCTCACCAGGTTCGCCTCTGGGTCCATCCAGAGGGTCTGGTGATAGGCTCACTTTTCATAAGAAACGATAACACTGATCCGGTAGCTGCAGAGTCTCCCTACGAAGTCATTAATCAGACAGAGCCTTTTGTGGTGCTCAAGCGTGAACACCCCGATGAAGTACGATTTTATAATCGAACATCCATTATCAGAGTCGAGTACACCGCGAGCGAAAAGGATATTGAAGAAAAGGCAACCACCCTGCACTGTCGTTTAATGATGATGGATGGATCTATTCTTGAGGGTACAATCTCTGAAAAACTACCCACCGATCAATCACGCCTGTACGACTATCTTAATAAAACCAATGTACGCTTTATTCGTCTATTCTTAAATAAGAAGGAAGTCTGTCTGGTCAATAAATCGTACATCATCCAGGTATCACCACTGGCTGATGATTGAAGTAAGTAACTATCAGGTGATAGTAAAAAGGTTCTCATGAGTCTGCTAAAGGGTTTCAAAACCAACAAAGCGATTAGCACATTACTGGAATCAAGTTCTGTGCATGCACCTGAATGTCGGGAAGCCGTCAGCACCATTAAGAAAATTGGCCCCTCTGCCATCAACAAACTGATTGACTCCCTCGCTGAGGCACCCAGGGACTCCGCCGTTGAAGAACTCCTGGTAGATCTGGTTAGCGATAAGACCCTGCGTATTTATGTTGATGGTCTTACCGACCCGGATAGAAACATTGTCGCTGGTGTAATGCGTATTCTGGTCAATGCCAATGCTTATGACGCTAACCGTCTGTATGAATTATTTGACGACCCTGAAATCCCCAAGAATGTGCTTGTACAAATACTGTTGACCAAGAAAGATTCCCTCAAGGCCAATACCCTGCTGGGCATGCTGGACAAGGTATCAAAAAATGTACGCCAGTTAATCTTCCGGGTATTGGAGGAAATTGCTACCGAGGATTCACTTCCGCATTTGCTTAAGTATGTGAACAATGATGACCCCTCCATACGATTACATATTATCCGTACTCTGGGACGTTTCACTCATCCCAGGGCCGCCGAGGCACTGGTCACATCACTAAAAGACTCTCACAAAATTATCCGTCAGGCGGCCCTGGAGGGCCTGGCACAAAGTAAGACCGATATTTCTCCCCGACATATTACACCGATGCTACGTGACCCTGACTTAGCAGTACAGTCCAAGGCCATAGAGGCCTTGATTCAGCGCCATCATCCTGAGACGGTTAAGTACCTGATCGACGTTCTGCAAGACGAGTCGGAATATGTACGGCGCGCCGCCGTCGAAGTGCTTAATGAAGTTGGTGATACAGGTGCCATCAAAGACCTGCTCACGGCTATGAAGGATAAAGACTGGTGGGTCAAGGTACGTGCCGCTGATGCACTCGGCTCTATTGGCGGTCCAAAAGTGGTTGAGGCCGTGTTGTCACTCATAAAAGACAAGGACGAATTCCTACGCCGTTCCGCCATTGAAATTCTCAATGCCATTAAAGATGAACGTGCCTATGACTATCTGGTAGAGGCGCTCAATGATTCTGACTGGTGGGTACGTGAACGTGCCGCTGATGCCCTTGCCAGCCTGGGTGACAAGCGCGCCATTGGCCCTCTTATTGAACTGATTAAGACACATCCCGAATCCAGTGCCGTTGTGATCCAGGCGGTCATTCAACTGGATGATAAAAGCGCCATCCGTCCCTTGCTGGAACAATTACACAAAGCGGACCCCTCGGCGCAGAAGGATATCCTGAATGCCCTCAGTAGCCTGGCAGATGACATTCATCAGAACTCGATAGAAGGGGCTGTCACACAATTAATTCAAACCACGAGCGACAACGAAGTCCGCGAGGCGGCCGAGGCTACCATGCAGACCATGATTGCCAACTTCCATCCAAGCCAGCAATCTCAAAATGAGAGTCAGGCCTCTCTGGCTACCAGCAAAGATGAAATGATACTTGACCTTTCAGGTAGTGTAAAAGGTAATGCTCCACAACATGAAGTTACCTTGATTGATCCGGAGGCGCTGTCTGCCGGCGAAATAATGGCGGGGCGCTATCGTGTCATAAAAAAAGTGGGCAAGGGCGCCTTTGGCGTCGTGATGCTGGTAGAAGACCAGATGGTCAACGAAGAAATTATCCTCAAATTTCTTAATCCACACATGGCATCCGATGAGAGTGTCATTAAGCGGTTTGTCCATGAGCTACGCTATGCCCGCCGCATTACACATGAAAACGTTATTCGTATTTATGACTTTATTACTTTTGGTCGTTCCAGCGCCATTTCCATGGAATATTTTAAGAGTCATTCGCTCTCCTATGAGATGCACACTAATAAATCATGGAATTTCAAACGTGCGATTAAAATATTTATTGAAATCTGCAAAGGGCTGCGAGTAGCCCATTCTGTTGATGTTGTACACCGCGACATTAAACCTGCCAATATTCTCATCGGACCCAAGGATGTTGTTAAGGTGGTTGACTTTGGCCTGGCCGCCGCAGCCTCACAGACAGACTCCCGCATTACCAAAAGCGGTCTATTGGTTGGTACCCCTACCTACATGGCCCCTGAACAAATTCGGGCAAAGAAAATCGACTGCCGCACAGACATCTATAGCATGGGCGTCATGATGTATGAATTGTTCACCGGAAGTCCACCCTATAAGGGTGAAGACCATATGGCGACACTATTCCAGCACATTGAAGGCAAGGCGGTACCTGCAAAAGAAAAGAATCCCAAGATACCCGCTGTCCTCAACGATGTCATTATGAAGGCCATGGCGAAAAATCCTGAAGACCGCTATCAAAAAATTGAAGAGATGGAAACGAACCTGCAGGCAATATACGATCAGGGGGATGAATAAATGTCAGCCCGAGTTAATGCCTTTTTAAAACTCGCTCGTGAACAAGGTGCCTCTGATATACACCTATCTGTGGGTATGCCACCGCAGATTCGACTGCACGGCGAACTGACTACCATCAAATATCGCCAACTCAGTAAAACTGAACTCGATGAACTCTTGAAAGAGATTCTTTCTGTTGAACAGTTAAATCAATACAACGATGGTGAAGACCTAGATATTTCGTATGAAAACGATGAGGTCGGCCGCTTCCGTGTCAACCTGTTTCGCAAAATGACAGGGCCAGGGGCTGCCTTTCGCACCATTGCCCCAAATATACCATCGCTGAAAGATCTATTACTACCTCCGGTAGTTGAAAAATTACTCTCGTATAATCAGGGGCTGATACTGGTTACCGGCGCCACAGGCACAGGCAAGACAACGACACTGGCCGCAATGATTGACCACCTCAACAGTCAACGAAAGCTCAATATTATTACACTGGAGGACCCGATAGAGTTTATCCATAAAAGCAAGGAGTCTCTTGTCATTCAACGTGGCATTGGCGTGCATGTGCGCAGTTTTTCCGAGGGTCTGCGTGCAGCACTTCGCCAGGATCCGGATGTTATTCTGGTTGGTGAGTTGCGTGACCCCGAGACGATCTCAATGGCCATGACTGCGGCCGAAACCGGACACTTGGTCCTTGGTACTCTGCACACCAGCTCGGCAGTCAAGACACTCGATAGAATTATTGATGCCATGCCTACGGTACAGAAACCACTGGCCTCGATGTTTCTGGCGCAACACTTAAAAGGTGTTGTTAGTCAAAAGCTGGTACGTGCCGCCGATGGTCGCTCTCGCCGCGCCATAGTTGAGGTCATGCTCAACACATCCAGCATTGCCAACCTGATACTCAACAAGAAAATTTTTCAGATTCCATCTGTGCTACAGACCAGCAAGGAAATTGGTATGCAGTTGATGGATCAGGCATTGCTATCTGCTCTGGAACAAAAACTGATTGACCCTGACGACGCCTATATCCATGCCACGGAGAAAAAACTCTTCCAACGTTTTGTCACCAACCCCGACCTTCTTCCACAAATTAATCTGGCTGTGAATTAGGGCTTACTATGGCAAGAATAGATGTCTTTCTCGATTTGGTGGTTAAGCAAGGTGGCTCCGACTTGCACCTGGTAGCAGGCAACCCGCCACGCATACGTCTAAATGGTGACAGTTATACCGTTAAGTATCGTGAACTTGGCAGCAAAGAGACACAGGAATTAATTGAGGAGATTACGCCAGCGCATGTCATGGCCTATTATGAAGAAGCTGGCAATGCCGACTTTGCATATGATCTCGAAGGCATATCACGTTTTCGCGTTAACATTTTCAGACATCACGGTGGAGTGGGAGCCATACTCAGGGCTATACCCACCGACATAAAATCCATGCAACAACTTGGACTGCCACCTATTCTGAAAAATCTTTCCCGGCAAAGAAAGGGACTCATCCTGGTCACCGGCCCCACGGGTTCGGGTAAATCCACGACCCTGGCCGCCGTCGTCGACACCATTAATCAGGAACGCAAAGGCCATATCATCACCATTGAAGACCCGGTTGAATTTATTCACCAGAATAAAAATTGTCTGGTGAGTCAACGTGAAGTTGGCTTTCATGCCAAAAGTTTTTCCCAGGCGTTGCACTCCGCGATGCGCGAAGACCCCGATGTGATTCTTGTTGGCGAAATGCGAGACCTGGAAACCGTACACCTGGCGCTAACGGCTGCCGAGATGGGGGTGCTGGTTATTGCCACACTACACACCAACAGTACTGCCGCCTCTGTTGACCGTATTATTAATGTCTTCCCCCCCGGTGAAGAGCCCTTTGTCCGCACCATGCTATCGACATCATTATGCGGTATCATTTCACAACAACTAATACGCCGTGCTGACGGCAAGGGGCGCGTTGCTGCACTGGAAATTATGGTCAACAGCTCCGCTATTTCGAATTCGATTCGTGAGGGAAAAACAGATCAGCTGGAGAATATAATTCAGGGTGGTGGTATGCAGGGTATGCAACTCATGGATACCGCCCTATTGCGTCTGGTAGATGCCAAGGTAATTGCAGGAGACCAGGCCTATCTCCATTGTAAAAACAAGACTCAATTTTCACATCTTCAGGATGCACTCGAAATTTCAGATGAGCCATCTGTCGCAGGATAAAGTTTAATGAGTATAGAGGTATAAAATGGCAAAGTTAATTCTAACACTTGACGGTACCGTCATACGGGAATTCACGATTGACAAAGACTCCATTAGCATTGGCCGTAAACATGGTAATGATGTACAGCTGAATGACCTGACGGTAAGTGGGCGCCATGCACTGATTAGCACTATGGGGGATAATACTTATATCGATGACCTTGGCAGTACCAATGGTACACTCCTCAACGGTGCCCGTGTTTCAAAATCAATATTAAAGCACGGAGATACTATCCAGACAGGAAACTATCAATTCACCTATTTTTGCGAAGATACAGAACAGTTTGAGCCCACGATGTTTTTACGTGCTGAGATTGAAGACACACAGGTTATTAGTGGTGCCTTCTCACCAGGCAATGACACCCGTGGCCAGCCCTTGGCGGGGGTCAGAATTATCAATGGACCACTGGCAAAAAAGGTGCTTGAGCTGCGTAAGTCGTTTAATACTTTAGGCTTCAATGGTGTCAAATTAGCAGTCATTACCCGTAACAACGATGGTTATACTATAGCGGCACTCAAGACCAGTAAAAACCGTCGTAGCAATGACGCTCCCTCAGTCAATGGCAAGCCCATATCAACCGAACCTGGCAGACTCAACGATCACGATATGCTGGAACTCGCAGGTACCCAGATGGAGTTTTTTTATTTTAAATAGTCCGTTTGCCAAACAGATGACTTACTTTATGCCTTAGAGGGCTAAAGACCTTGAGTTGTGCCGTCATACCTGCACTCATCACTGCGGGAATCAGAAATAAGGTAACCACCGTTGAAAATGCCAGCCCCCATGAAAGCGCCAGCGCCATGGGCGAAACAAAGGGGTCTAGCCCTCCCCAGCCATAGGCTGTTGGTAAGAGTCCAACCACAGTAGTACTGGCGGTCAATATCACGGCACGCAGGCGACGACGTCCCGCCTCAATAATGGCCTGGGTAGCATCGGCTCCTTCTTCGATTTGACGCTGTATAAAGACAATTAAAATTAACGAGCTGTTTACCACCACCCCAGTCAGTGCAACCATACCCATAGTGGAAAAAAAAGATAATGGCATAGGTTTCCAGAACAAATCGTGAATGTAAAAGCTGATAATGATACCAACAATACCGAATGGGATGGCGACCATGACAGCCAGTGGATAAACAATATTATTAAACTGAATCGCCAGGATAAAGAATATTCCAAGCAGGGCATATAACATTGACTTGCCCAGGCCGACAAAGGATTCCTGATTTTTCTCGTTTTCACCGCCATAATTGATTTTTACCAGATCCTTATCTATACCCACCCAATACATTTCATTTTTTCTAACCAGTTTATTAAGCTTCAGACTCGTCATGGTCTTGTTATCAACGTTGGCAACAACGCGGACAACACGCACACCAGCCTTATGGTTAATCGTGCTGTATCCTTTATGCTCAACAAAGGAAGATATTTCACTGAGCTTGACTAACTGATTTTGTCGGTTTGGTATATATAATTGCTTTAAGGCCTCTAACTTATTAGTCTTCTCCGGCAAGCGAATCGTTACATTGACTTCTTCCTGTCTACGCCGCGTGGTTGTAACATGCAAACCATCAATGGCCGCACGAACAAGACTTGCAACCGTTGCCAGATCGACCCCCGTGTAAGCAGCCAGCGTCTTGTCAACGACAACATTGACTTCTTTATCGCCAGAAGTGATGCCGGTTTCAACACTGGTTACCCCTTTAGTCTTATTGAGAAATACAATTAAACGATGGGCCACGGATTCACTGGTCTCCGCGTGATTTCCTGAAATTTCCACCTCCAGCGGTCTTCCAGTGGGTGGGCCTGGTTTGATCTCACTACCCGCAAATATTAGTGATGGAAATTTTTTGGGAAGTCCTGCAACAATGGCGTTCATTTCCGCAACGGCATTGTGATCCTCACGCAGTACTGCGGGAATATAGATAACGCGTACTTGACCATAACGGCTACCTCTTTGTAACAGAGGGTCATTAGAATCCAGGGCAATCTGTCCGCTGGTCGTAATCGTTGTTTCAAGATTATTTGCAGGGATTTTTTTGCGGATGTAGGACTCGACTGACAGCATCTCATGACGCATTTGTTCAAGCCCGGTACCGGGTTTTCCGGTTACTCTGACAACATATTGATCGACGCCTGTTGATGGGAATAACTCAAATGCCAGCTTATTTTTCGCCAGAATCATGGAAAATACCAGGATGAGAATTGCTATAAGGATCGTTAGCCATTTGTGCTTTATGGCCTTTTCTAAACCTGAGACATACCAGTGTTCCAGACGCATTAACCAGGCACGCTCCACCGGATGATCAATAGGTTTGGCGAAATACGCCACATGGCTGGGAAGAATCAGGAACGATTCAAGCCATGAAAACATTAATAAGGTTATCACCACTGCCGGAATGGCGATAATAAATTTACCAATCACTCCTGACATGAACATTAGGGGTAGAAAGGCTGCAACCGTGGTAAACACCGTCGCCGTTACGGGTCCAACTAATTCTATGGCGCCCATAGAGGCTGCTGTGCGTGGCGGGATACCTTTTTCCATATGGTAGGTAATATTTTCACCAATTATGATGGCATCATCAACCAACATCCCCAGCACCATAATAAAACCTAACATAGATACAAGATTCAGCGTTACACCTGCCAGATACAAAAAATATAGCCCAGTAAGAAAAACAATGGGTAAACCGATGGTGGTTGTCAGAGCGACCGAAGGCCGCAGAAAAATTATCAACGTCATGAAGACCAAAACCAAACCAACGAGACCGTTATTGGTCAGCACCCCCAGGCGTAGCCGTGTAAACCGGGAAAAATCCTGAAAGGTATCAATACGCACATTCTTGCCGTATTTGGCTGGAACCGTTTTGATATAGGCATTAATTGCGTTGACTGTATCGATAATATCGGCACTGGATTTTTTCAGAACAATCATATTAAGTGCAGGCTTTCCCTCCACATCATAGTAACGTTCTGCCTTTTCCAGAGACTCCTTGACCTCAGCAACATCGCCTATGCGCAAAGCGGCACCACGTTCATTGGCGCGTAAGACCAGTGATTTGACATCCTTTGCATTGCGAAACTCGCCAACGATACGTACCATCTTCTGCCCGTCTACGGTTTGCACCTCTCCACCAGGGGCGTTGATATTCCAACTCTTTAACAGGGCACTGATTTCGTCAATAGTGATTCGATAGCGCTTTAATTTATTCACATCCGGGATAATCCGTATCTCGGCTTTGCGAGCACCCTGTACCTGGATACGGGCAATACCGGGAATCGACAATAAATCATCCTCGATTTTATCTCCCAGACGTTTTAATGCCAAAGGTGATATCGGTGCTGATACTGCCAACTGGATCACTGGAAATACTCTACCATCAATTTCAAGGACAGTGGGTTCGAATGGCATATCCACAGGTAGATCGGCACGGTCAATAGCCAGTTGTATTTCACTGGCTATACGTAAACGATTGGGTGCATCAGGGTCAACTTCCAGCTCAATCTTGCCAGAACCGGGAAAGGCAACTGAGTTCATGCTATCGATACCATCAACCGTCTTTAATTCCTGTTCGATCGGAGTGATTATAAGACGTTCGATTTCTTCGGGAGTTGCCCCGGGTTGCGCCACACTGATCTGAACCTTGTCCAGGTTTACATTAGGGAAGGCCTCACGGTTCATTTCATAGACCGCTGTAAATCCACCGAGCACTATAAGAAAAATCGAGACCAGATTAACGACAAGGTCTCTGTGCACCAAATAATCAATGAGTTTTCGCATAACTACTTCCTGTCACTCACTTTAAAATTTCCAAGACGATTTGATAATAGTGCTAATACTAGCGAACGTCTCGCCTTCTCACTGGCAAGCAATCTTTCTGCTGTGCTTAACGATTCCTCGGCTTCAAGCATTTCACGTATGTTCGTTCTGCCTTGTAAATACCGATTCTTGACCTCTTTATATTTTAAATTTTCAATAGTCTTCAAACGTTGATACTGTTGAATGGTTTCAACGCCAATTTGCCATTCCTGATACCATTGATGAAGAAGGCTCTTAAGGTCAGCCTCATAACGCCGATTGTCGATCCGGATTTGATCGATTTCTATCAAACTTTGTCGGGTACGTGCATCCATGCCACGTCGATCCAGTGGTAATTGATACTCCAGGCGCAGACCACCGACCCACTCGTTTTTATCCAGAACACCACCAGCACGCTGACCTTGTCGTGTTTCATTGCCAACTGATAGCACCAAATCCAGCTGATTTTTTTGACTATCGCGATTTAGTTGTAACAGACTTTCTGTAATGGCAAGCTTTTCTTTATTAATTTCAATAATGGCATCACGTTTTATTACCTGCGTCAGCACTTCAGCCAAGGTCACAGGTATAGCAGCGGAATTATGGTAGTCCTTTAACCTGACTGATTTGTGGATACTACCTACCATATTTTGTAGCTCAGAAAATTGAGAAGTCCATTCACGTTGCAAACGCTTCTCATCTGCACGTTGGGCAGCCATCCTGGCCTGCACTGATAAAAGGTCTTTTTCTTCCGCCATCCCGAGACGACTATTTTTTTTAATAAATACCGTAAGTTTGCGAGTTCGTTCTATGGCATGATGATTTTCATCTGTTTGAATCTGCAGGTCTAGCAGCCGATGATAAATCGTAATGAGTTGTTCACCAATTCGGTCTGCCGTGGCACGTTGTTCTGCCGAGGAGACGGCAATTGCCATTTTAGCCTGTGCCTCAGAATAACTGTAGGCAGGATTGTCTTTGCCCTTTTGTAAGGGCAGACGATAATCCAGATTCACTCCATAGCTCTCCATAGGATTTGGAAACAGACTGGCACCGGTTATATCACTCTCATCCTTCTGATAACTACCCTGTATACTAATCTGATTACCACTATGCTGCTGTTTCTTCAGTCCTGCAGACAGGCGCTGTTGCTCAGTTGGTTGCCCAAACATGTCCAGTCCATGTTTCCACCCCGACGACACATTGGCTTGCCAACCAAGCTGACTTTCGTTGATGGACAACCCTAGAATTGCGCGCTCGCTGGATAGTTTTGCACTCTTCATCTCAGTGCGATGTTGCAACGCCATTTGTATTGCCTGTGGTAAGGCAAGCATCTCTGCCGCCTTTAATGGCATACTGACTGCCAGTACAATCATTAACATTTTCAGCATTTTACAATACATTATTTCTGCAAACCTCGAATAACTTTTTCAAGTTGGCACTTGGAATATGCTTACGAAACATAGGGAATACTATTGAAGGTGACCAGAGAGTATTGCCAGATATAAGTAAAGGCAACTGTCATGGTAAGTCACGAGCATTTAGCCTTTTGTATTTGTAGTAGCCGCTTTTCCCTAATAACAGTCCTGAACACTGTTTCCTTGTTGTCAAAATACACCTAGTCAACACCCCTGGAGACACCTGCACTTGCCGCCATATTATCAATCCTTGAGTCAGCAAATCTTTTTTTGTATATATCACAAATGTTACATTGACAATCTCAGCGTGACGGTCTTGCGCAGTTCGTTGTCTATAGTGCTATTTTTTATTACGCATAATGAATAAATGATCCGTTCACTAATAATAATATCTGGTAAGGTTTATATAGACAATATCGCGCGGATATAATGCAGACTTTTAGAGGGATTAGCCGTTGGCACGGGAAGAGTGTGATTTAGGCTTGTATGTCAGTATTTTACCAAACTCGCCCGTATTATTATCTGTCGAACGTGCGCGCTCATTTTCGGTGATGTAGGTAAAGGAATAACTACCAATCTGAAAGGTAATAC
>Ga0209633_10003065_pt1 | contig 15612 bp, 12 predicted proteins | sample Cruoilmetagenom1_FD_187290 | JGI IMG/M metagenome (GOLD analysis project Ga0209633, IMG submission 187290) | Oil polluted marine microbial communities from Coal Oil Point, Santa Barbara, California, USA - Sample 1 (SPAdes) (version 2) | ecosystem: Environmental > Aquatic > Marine > Oil seeps ... | reverse complement strand
ACTCCGCCAAAGGCAGCAATCAATACCATTCCTGATATTCCTTCTGCCAAAGATATAGTAAACTCCGTCGAGATCAGCGCTAAAAATCTCAACCTCCTCACCCAAAAAAATGCGCCGTCTCCCGCTCGACCTTCTTCCGCCCATAACCAAACCTCTCAGCAGATTGTTTGATGATATTTGTCCGGTGCCCACCAGCAAGCTTGCGAGCTCCTTTATAAGGCGGCTCGGTCAGTAGGCGATATTCGTAAGGATTGCCATCGTTGAGTATTCTGGCCTGGGCGGTGAAGCGTTCGGTCTCGATAAACTCGCTTTCCTGTCGATTATCGAATTCGCGGGCGAGCGCCTGGGCATCCTCGCCACCAATGCGAAAGGCAATTGTGCTGCCTGTATTGCCTAAAATGGCTGATCTAATATCATCCGGTAGCTGATCCAAATATTGATGAGCGATTGTAAGCCCCAGGCCGAATTTCCGGGCTTCTGATAATATGGTTGCAAAGCCCTTTGAGGTGTAGTTCTGGAATTCATCGGCATAAAGATAAAATGGCCTGCGCTCCTCCTCAATCAAATCAGTGCGAGACTGAGCAGCAAGCTGGAAACTCGATACAAGCAAGCCACCAAGCAGATTGGCATGGCCTTCGCCAAGCCGCCCTTTGGAGAGGTTTGCAATAAAGAGCTGCCCGTCATCCATCACCCGGCGAAGATCAATCGTATGTTTGGTCTGGCCTAAGCAATTGCGAATTGCAGGTGCGGATAAAAATCGATTTACTTTATTCAAGACCGGAGCAATCGCCTCGGTCCTGTAGCGATCATTCCAACTATCAAACTCGTTTTTCCAAAAGGCAATATTCACCGGATCGCTTGCGTGTTGCAACACCCGCTTTCGGTAGGCATTATCAGTCAGCAGGCGAGGAATTGCAAGCAGGGACGCGCGGGGCATATCGAGCAACAGGCGCACGGCATTAAATAATATATGCTCAAGCCTTGGACCCCAGCTGTCCGACCATTGATGCTTAAACGCGCTTAAAATGTCGTCAGCAGCAACTGCGCGCTGCTCCATGGGGACATTTGAGAGGGGATTGAACCCGACCGGGCGGTCAAGGTCAGATGGGTTGAAATAAATGACGTTTCTTGTCCGTGCTGGTGGTACCGCGTCAAGTATATCAAAAGCCAGATCACCATGCGGATCAAGCAGGGCGGTACCATGGCCAGTGAAAATATCCTGGGCGAGTAGATTATGCATGAGAGTGGTTTTCCCAGTACCGGTGCGCCCGATAATATGAAGATGTTGCAGACGCGCTTGTGCACTAAGCCATAGCCGCCGCTCGCCGCCCATGTCGCCGGTTAACTTACCCAGGCAAATATCCTGGTGCATTTCGTTTTGTTGCGTGCTCATAACCACAGGTGGCGGCATGGCGCGAATATTGGGTTTAATATGACACTTGTTTTTTCTGCCCGTAAAAACATATGTAGAAATTACATTTGTGTCCGGCTGTATCATTGGAATTGAGGGACAACCGCGCTGGCAAACCGCCGCCCGTGGATGTGAGTAGCTTAGCTACCTGTTGTTGAATTATAGCATAGGTTCCCATTTGTTTTTCTGATCGTCCAAAACCCTTTACTTAGTTTCTAGAAACGCCCCCAATCGTCGGTAAACAGTTTGAGAACAATATGCCGCCCGCCACTCGCAATTAATAAAACTCTCTTTTTAGTCGCAGAGCCGACTTCGAAGCTGACAGCCCGAGCAGATGTGCGAACGAGTCACAGATGCGAGCGGCCGAAGCCTGCCCCTAAGCGGGGTAGGGAAGTGCAGGCAGTCACCTATAAAGGACATTTGTTTTTAACTTTAATAATGGGTGATGGCAGCTTCGAAGTCGGGTGTGCGAACACCCGACGATTGGGGGCGCTGCTTGCAGCCTGCTAGCAGCAAGAAACATGAAAGGCGCTGAATATAACAGCGCCTTTCCTTGTCCCCTGGACTTTTCCTTTTCAGAAATGGCTTGAAAATATTAAATCAAACCTAGTTTGACTAAGTTTGAACATGGAGTTGCCGGGCTGCGCAATCTTGTGGGCAGAATTTCTCTCCCATGTCCTTTTAAATCTCCCCTTTATAGTTAGCACTAAAAAATACCAGGCAACACATTCAGCATACTGTCAATATTGCATGTCCTTTATCCTCTGGCACACTGAAAGAACCGCGACAACTAGTTGTAATTAAGTGCGGTAGAAAGAAAGAGGTTTTTGATATGACTCAGAATTCTAAGAATTCCAAACCGATTTATGACGTTTATATCGTCGAGGATCGCGGCGAAGACAAGGATGCCTTTTGGCTCAAGGTCGGTGCGGCGTTTCCACATAAAGACAAGGACGGTATGAATATTGTGTTGCAGGCTTTGCCGACCAATGGTCGCCTGGTTATGCGCCGGTTTAAGGAAAAAGAAGAGGATGAGAAAAAGCTCTAACGAATGCGTTTTGACGTATTTAATTTGAGGTTGATCATATTTTGGTCAGCCTCTTTTTTATGGTGAAAAGCTAGGCCATGCCGTCCTTCTTTTTGGAGCCACCAATCGCCCACATACCTCCTGTTGGTGGGAGAGTGATGGCTCTTCTCATCAGGACGGCTCCATCTTTTTGGTGAACCATGAGCACACGAAATCCCCCTTATAGATATGCACTGTATCTGCGTTAGGGATCGCAGCCCAGGCTGGTCCCAGACTAGTCTGGCTAGCCCCAGGGACGAGACGGCGCGACCGGCTCGGTTTACGAGAGCCCGCCCCCGAACCACAAGGATGGGAAGGGCAGGGGAACGCCCAAATACAATACCAATAGTTAAAAAAAAATCGTGCAACTAAGTTGCATATAACGAGTTATAACTAGTTACAGCTGGCGAAAATAATCCGCCCCACCATAAAAGACACGCAGGATTTTCACACCATCATAAATCGGTTCAAAAATAACAATATGAGATTTATGGGGATGAAGTTGCAACTTGTTACCTTGTATCTCTATATCAACACCCATTTCCGGATTGTCAGAAAATAAATCAAACAGATGATAAAACTCATCAAGATATTGATCGGCCTGGGCTTCTCCAAAACGATCCAGCCCGTCACGATAGATATGTTGCAGATCTTCCGCTGCATCATCACTGAGAAGATAGTCAGACATTAGTGAGGGAGTTTAAGTGCCGCAGCCTTGATATCAGATTTTGAAACCTTGCGTCCCGGTTGTGCTGAAGCCTTTAAAATCATCGACTGGTAGAGATTGACCTGGGTGGGTAAATCCATTGCCATCAATGCCGACTTGTCCCTGTCACTTGGTGCCGCCAGATTAATCTTGACGCCGAGTTGCTGCTGGCCAGAAAGCACTGCACCAGATTCTGAATTGCGAACGGTTACAACCACGAGCTTGTTTGGGTTGGAATATTCAAAAGCCCAATCAAGCGGCAATTCAGAAGCTCGAATGATTTTTTGAAAAATGGGAATATGGTTTTGAAATTCATGCATAAAAATGTCGTGTAGAAAAATATCCAACATTTAAATTTTACCACAGATTTATAAAAAGGCGAGCGGAAGGGAGGAATAATCGACCATTCGACAAACCCCAAATCATGTGTCGCACAACATTTATTTACCGCCACTTGGTGTTTTTTATCCCTTTTCCAAATCCAAATACTTGGAATAAATCCGGTTTGACAGAGCGCATTATCTATGGCGTGGTTCGACCTCATTTTTCTAAGTCGTCGTCGTTGGTCATTTTATAAAATATAATAATTCGCCAACTGAATATTTTTTGAAAGAGTATTTTTCCCTGAGTATTATTATATAGAGGGAAGTGAAATATCTGCACTTCCAGAAGTGAAGTCCTACTTTAATTTCCGCACTTTACCTTTGATCGTCAGGTGTAGCGTGTAAATATTAGGCCTGTTCAGTCCCCGCCTTTTGACGCTAACGCATTCGAATTTTTGCAGCTCTTTGATAAAGGACACCACAGAGCGTTTGGACACACCAATATCGTCTGCCAGTGTTTCCTGCCCCGGAAAACAAAAATTATTCTGCCAAGCATATGAGAGCAGCATTGAATAGGCCATTTTGGCTCCCATTGATAATTTCTTGGAACGGAGAATAAAATTAGGAACCTGCGTAAAGCCTTGCGCAGATACAGGATCAAACCCATCAAGAATGATGTTTTTCTGCCTGCTTAATTGTCCGCCAATATGTTCCATATGTTTTATTATACATCATAATCCGGGACCGTGCTCTCTCCCCTGTTGACACTGAGCGGTGGTGTTTTCTCTTGTCCGCCTCTGATGCGTTCACTTTCGAGCAAGAATTTACCAAGACTTTCACTTTGCGCCACAGCAGCGGCTTTTTGCAGCTCAACAAGGCTTTGATTTGCATGTTCAAGAACATTTTGAATACGCAGCTGCAAATTATCATTACGCTCCTCAAGCCGCTCACCCTGTGCCTCAAGACGTTGAACAAGGGGATGCTTGAATATATCTCTCAAATCAACAGGTGGTGCGATCACCTGTTCCCTACCCTGATCTTGAGGCAGGGGCTCAACTATTTTTTCTCCTTCAATCTTACCGGTTGGAGCCTGTGTCGCCGCGTCACCAATAAATCGGTCAATGCTTGATCGCTCAATCATATACCGAATACCGTTTTCGGTTGGTACCTGATAGCTCTCCAGTACCCTCCCCGTCTTGCGCGAGCAGTATTTTTGAATAGTACGCATGTGACGCGGCAGACCGCGTTCCCGAAATATCTCAACCGCCTCCTCAACCGTCACCAGATCAGCCGACTTAGTCGGTGACGCAGTCACTGTTTCAGGTGGCGCTTCGACAACGGGTGCCTCGACCTCTGGTACAGCAATAGCATCTGGCTTGTCGTCCTCAGTCATGGCCGGTCGCGGCCAATCATTTTCTGCGTCGCCCTCAACAATGGGCGCAATTTCCCCTGCCCCGTCGTGCCTAGGCACCCCTGGCACCTCCGGGCGCATATCTTTATCGTGTTCGGGCACGCTCGGGCGCGCCTCAGCACTTGGCGGCGTTAATGGCTCGTTCTGAAAAAGGGCATCAGCCTGGCCGCGCTCAGGCACGGCAGGGCGCATCATTTGACCGTGGTCAAGCATGAACGGCCATGAGCCGCCACCATCATCACTCAAATCATTATCGGCCATGGCTGAACGGGGACGCTTAGCGTCTGGGGGCGTGCCTATGGCACTGTCGAAGACACTGGCTTGGGCAGGCTGTGGCTGCTCATTTAATATGGACGGGCGCGGTAGGGCACTGGTGTCGGCATCGGCGCGGGCACCATCTTGTTCTTGTGAATCGTCTTTCGTCTTCATTGCATTAAGTATAACAAAGTCCCCGACGAATTCAGCCGGGTTGTCCCCAGAGCTACTACCATCTCAAACAGGGCAGTGCATGAAGATCAATAAGGCAGGATTTATACAAATAGGGGACATCACAGGTTTCCTGCTCGCAGGCGCGAACATATGCCAATTTGATGTCTAGTCCTGGCTGAGAAGCAGTCAAATATTGTACTCCGCTAATTACTACGGGGGACTTGAATCTGACCAGGTTCAGCAATCTAATCTGCAGCGTTCAACACAGAGGATAGTGAAATGATAGTCAACGAACGTGCTCCACGAGTCAGAGCAACATAGAGTTCCTTTGTTGACAGAGAAGACGCATCCAAAACAATCGCATGATCGAATTCAAGACCCTTGACCAATAACGTTGTGCCGATAAGTTTGCGCCGCCCGACTGGACGGCCCTTGTAGCGAAACTCGCTGTGATACTTCTCGGCGGCTTCTATTAATGATAGCTCCGGGTGCAGCACATGTTTGCTAAGCATGCCCAAGGCCCTGTTGAATAAGTCGGTGCGGATGACTTTGACGCCTAGAGTTTTTTTGAGCGCCTTTAAAAAACCAGCTATGGCGGCGCTGCTGGGCGTGGCAAGATACGCATTTGCCATAGAGGTCACCTCAGGGTTGCGCGTATTGACTCGGATGTTGACATGTTCGCCACGGACGGTGCCGGCTGGAAGATTCTGCCCGACGGCGGTCATACACCTTTTTGCAAATTCGATAACCTCTTTGAGGCGGGCCGCATCCGTTTGCTTTCGGTCGATTTTTCTTATGAATGAAAAAAGGGCCTTCCCCTCGACCTCTTCAATCGACGAGAACTTGCCTGATAGACTGCGTGAAAGTCTGTGGCACTTCGCCTTATATTCTTGGCTGCCCTTGTGAATGGCGATCACTGTTTGAGCAGGGTCGCAGTTGAAATAGCGGCAGGTGTTACTCTGCGATTGGAAGAGCTCCTGGGGGTTGGCAACGGGCTGTATGATTCGCACGGTGGCGGGACGATCTCCGTTCAGATCGACGGGCTGGCCCTGCTCAAGTCGTGTCCGCACATCTGTGAGCCACGCACCAAGATCGCCTGCGCCTGCTTGTATCCAGCGGTGCGGTACGTTGAGTGCGCCAAGATGCTCAAAGCTGCCTTCGACGTCCCGGACCCATTCTATGGGATTCTGCCCGTCGAAATCGAAAATGCCCTGCAGTGGATCGCCGAGTACCCGGCTCGGCAGGTCGCGGGCCAGCTTGAGAACAACGCCGTGCTGAACGGTTGAACAGTCCTGGTACTCATCGACATAAAGCCCATCATAGGATGCCCGCACGATCCTCCGAATAAACTCATGATCGAGCAGGTGCGCACATGCGTTGTACAGGGCGTTCCACCGTTCGTTGTCCGCAGGACGCTCCTCTAACCAGCCTGATGCGCTTGAATAGGAAAGCGAGAGCCGCAGCGCCCAGCTTGCAATCGTGTTGATGTGATAGAGCTTGTCGCTCACGCCAAGGATGTGCATTTTACGCCGCAACGCATTCACGCCGGCGTAGGTGTGGGTGAGGATCAGTTGGCGACCAGCGCTCCGAGCCGTGGACTCTGCAATCAGGTAGGTTTTGCCGTACCCCGCAGGTGCTACGACGTAGCCGGACCCTTGATGGGCGGCGAGGATGGCGGAAAGTTCACACACGATCGATCCAGTCCCGCAAGCTGGTGAGCTGCTGGACGAGATCGCTTTCACAGATAGCGTTATCATCAAGATAGCCGGAAATAGAGGTTGCCCACTCGCGACCCCAGCTTTGCCGCTTGAACCAGTCGCTGGCCTTGGCCGCCTTGCCGAGAGCCGTGCGAAGTTGTGGCGTGTCAGCCCAATCAGCGAAATTGCGTTCGAACCCTTGGCCGAACTGGGTCTGCACTTGGTTAAGCAGGCGGGCTTCGTCATTCCAGATAGTGAGCGCGGCATTAAACGATGCCATGACACCCGCCCATGGAAGATCCGCGAACAAGCGCTCTTCCATCGAAAGCGCCCCATCCCACTTGGCAACCGTGATGCCGGCGTTGCGCAGCTCCTGCGCATGCACATCTGAGAACTGAACGGGCGCGTCGGAATCAGCGAGAATGGCAACATCATAGCCGAGTGCTTTCAGGTTCTCGGCAACCTCTTTAATCTTGCTCGCACCAATCGCGTCGAACAGTGAAACGCCGAGATAGGCGAAAGAATCCTTGTCCAAAGACGCAATCCAGTGATCGTCCAACCCGCGCAGAAAACCAACTTCGGTCGCGCCTTCGCAAACGATGATCTTGGGCGCTAGAAACGCTTCAGCACCAGCGCGGATTTTGCCCTGAATGGAATCGGCAATGGCAGGCTTGTCAGCAGCTACAACATTAACGTGCCCGTTGTCGCAATGGATGATATGCAGATGGGCAACCGTGAATTCGCGCAGCACGACAGGCGAATGGGTGGTCAGGAAATATTGCCCTGTATCGTCGTCCTTCAAATGCTGCAGTAGCCGCGCGATGCGATGGGGCTCAAGCCCGAATTCGACCTCATCGAATAGTGTGATATGCGGTGTGTGGAGCACCTGTTTCTGCAGACCGGTCGTCAGCATCCGTTTGGAGCCCAGCCCGAGCTGCCGCAGCGGCATTTCACCGTCATGCAGGGCAAGACCCGCGATCTGCACATTGATGGCATCTGTGTCAAGGTGCGCTTTGTAGGACGCTGCAATGTTGACGCCGAGCGCGCGGGCGGTCGTTTCTGCGGTTGCCGCCACTTCGTCAAAGCTTGTCAAATCTTGCACGCGCCGAGCTTCCAATGCGGCCTTGGCCGCGCGTGCTACCCCGGCCAGGGAGGATGTGATATTCTCGGTTTCGGTGAGTTGGCTCAGGATTGAGCCGCGCGACCATGTCAGGTGCCGGTCGGAAACAGCGCCGATCATGCTGACGGCAACCTTGGCCCGGTCGGTTGCTTTGAACTGGATACCCTCGTCCTCATCGTTCTTAATGACGGACCAAGCAGGTTCAAGGTCATTTGCCACAGCAAGGCGAACGCGCAGTGCGTCTTCCAGCCCGTCACCCGGATCATCCGTGCGCATAAGCGTTTCAGAATTCCAGCCGCAAAGCCAGTGTCCGTACTTTTCCAGGTCGCGGAACGCATCTGGTAAGTCGCCTAGGACAACTTCAGCCGTGATTGCATTTGCAGAATCACAAAGATGGAAATCAGCATCGTCGAAAGACAAGTTCCACCGTGGATGGAACACGCGACGCAAGGTTTCCAAGATTGTCGATTTTGTCGAATCCCCGCGCCCGATTAAGCATATAACATTTCGATCCGGGACCGGCCAGTCAAGCTCGCGGATACCTCGAAAATTTCTGATAGAAATGTGTCGAATGCGCATCGCCTGCCTCGCTTACTGAACTATGTATCAAACCAATTGTAAATATGTCGGCAAATCCGTTTTCCAAGTCGAACGACACAAATTGTAGCAGAGTAGGCACGATGGATGAAACACGGAGACCGCTAATACACTATTTTTTAAAAGCTCTAAGTGGCTCCTATGGAATCAGTAACGGACGCTGACACGAACCACGAGGGAAGCTTCAGCGTTCGCACAGCCATGTCCGCTCCCTCTGCCTTGCGGCACAATACGCCCGTGGGCGGCAGCTATACATTTGCGGACTTCGTGTCTGTCTCGATATTTCGCGCTAAGAGGGCGGTGATAGACGTCCGGAGCTGGGAGCTATACGGTCGAAGCTTGAACTTCGCCAAAGAAACAACATGACCTATGCCGATTCCAACTGCTATGATGTTTGCAAGAATAACTACACGAGGAGAGTTAAGGTCTTGGCTTCCTTCCGGTTTATACATACCGCCGATATTCACCTTGACAGTCCACTCAAGGGATTAGCTGGGCAGGAAGGAAATGTAGTCGAATGCGTGCGCACTGCTACCAGGGAGGCCCTTGAACAGCTGGTGGGATTGGCGATTGAGGAAAAGGTCGATTTCCTCATTATCGCCGGGGACCTCTACGACGGTGACTGGCGCGATTACAAAACGGGGTTGTTCTTCGTTGCGCAGATGGGGCGGCTTAACAGCTCCAACATTCCCGTTTACCTGCTGCACGGTAACCACGACGCGGAAAGCCAGATATCCAGGCGGCTTGATCTCCCTAACAATGTTCATGTTTTTGGGACACGCAAGCCCGAGACTTTCGAGCTAGGAGAGCTACGTGTAGTGCTTCACGGTCAAAGTTATCTGCAACGCGACGTAACTGAGAATCTCGTTCCCGACTACCCGGCGCCGGTATCCGGCGCCTTTAACATCGGTGTGCTGCACACTGGGCTTGGGGGTATGGGCGGACACGCAAACTATGCACCCTGTTCGCTCGATGACCTTGTGAACAAGGGTTACGACTACTGGGCGCTGGGTCATGTACATCAGGCAGAAGTGCTGCACGAGCGGCCGCACGTTGTCTTTCCCGGCAACCTGCAAGGACGCCACGTTGGGGAAACTGGGGTAAAAGGCGCAAACCTGGTCACGGTTGAACACAATGACATTGTCGATCTTGCAACCGTGCCCTGCGATGTGGTCCGTTGGGCAGTACTGTCGGTACCTCTCAACGATGCGAGCAACCTAGGCGATGTGACCGACTGTATTCGATATGCGCTGGAAACCGCAATCGCCGGCCATGCTGATGGGAGACTACTTGCCTGCCGTATTAAGCTCGAAGGACGCACCGATGTTCATGCCCAGCTTATCGCTTCCGAGCAACAGATTCTTGCTGAGGCCCGTGCCTGCGCGCTCGGCATTGGTGACGAAGTCGCATGGGTCGAAAAGATCGTCATAGCCTCAGAGGCGGCCGTTGATCCAGAGACTCTTGCCCAACGTGAGGATGCTATCGGGGCGTTACAGCAAATGTTGAAGGACGCTAAGAGCGATGAAGACCTGCTTGCAGAGATTAAAGACGATATCGGTGAATTGGTGCGGCGACTGCCTCACGAGATTCGGTCGATAAGCGATGACCAAATTCTGAATTTGGCCGTTGGGGGTGATTACGCGGGGCTCATCAGCCAGGTCGCACCTTATCTATCTGCGCGTCTAATTACCCAGGAGGATTAGACGTGCGGCTGGGGAGAATTGATCTGATCCGATACGGACACTTCACAGACCGGTCGTTTGATCTGCCTGCTGAAAAGGCGGACCTCCACATCATTTTCGGTCCGAACGAAGCCGGCAAGTCCACCGCCCTTGCAGCGATTGAGGACTTCCTATTTGGCATACCGATGCATTCCCCGTACAACTTCCTCCATGACAACGCCAACATGCGGATTGGCGCCGTTCTCGAAAACGACAGCGGATCCTTGGAAGTGATTCGACGCAAAGGCAGGAAAGATACATTGCTCGCGCCAAACGATTTGCCCGTACCCGGCGGCGAAAACGTCTTGAGGCCCTATCTTGCTGGTGCGGATCGTTCTTTCTTTGAGCGCATGTTTAGCCTTGATCACTCGCGCCTTGAGGACGGCGGACGAGAAATTCTGGAAGCCAAGGAGGATGTAGGTCAATTGTTGTTTTCCGCGGGGGCTGGTATCGCCGGGTTGCGGGAGTGCCTCGGGGAACTTAACACCGAATCCGACGAGTTGTGGACTGCACGGCGGGCCAAACATCGCAAATTTTACATTGCCGCTGACAAGTTCGATGAGGCTCAAAAGGCGCTACGGGAGCAGACACTCACTGCAAGTAACTGGCGGGAGCTCAAAAATGCTTACGAAGACGCGGAAAAAGCATATGTAGCAGTCGATAAGAAAATCAAAGAACGTACGAGGGAACGCAATCGACTGAGCCGTATTCGCCGTGTGATTCAGGATGTGCGCAGAAAGCAGGAACTAGACGGCCAGCTTGCAGAACTTGGTGACGTAATTGCGCTGCCAGAAGATGCCGCGCATGTGGTGGAGAGAGCCGAACGCAAGGACATGGAAGCGGCGACACAGATAGCAACATTGCGGAAGCAACAAAAGCTTGCCGAGAATAACCTGAAAGAGCTGGCTTTCGACGAGACAACCATCCAGCGAGCTGAAGATATCAGGCAGCTCCATGAAAGACGCATAGAGATACGCGGCGCAAAAGCGGACCTTCCGATGCTCGAAGCGGAACTCAATGCCGCTGAAGAAGAGCTTCGAACCGACGCCAACGAGCTTGGATGGAAGGAGGCGGACGCGGCCACGCTGACTGAGCGTATTCCGCCCCGCACAAAAATCGGTGTAGTGCGTGAGCTCCTTAGTCAGAAGCGCGAGAGGGAGACTGAAGTCACAAGTCAGACCCTTTTATTGGAAGAGTCGCGGGAAGCCCATGACGACTTGAAGCAGAGACTGGAGGAAACTGGCAATCCTGCCGACGTGTCCAGCTTGGCCTTGGCCATCAGGACCGTACGCGAACAGGGCGATCTCATGGGTCGTGTCCGAAGTGCCGAAAAAGCCTTAAAAGATGCTGAGCGGTGCGTGGATCGCCGGCTTGTGGCTCTTAAGCCCGGCGTCTCAGAAGAAAACGCCCTAACGGCCTTGGCTGTACCTGCGCGGGCAGAGGTTCAGGGGTACCGGGACCGCGAGATGGACTGGAAACGACGCTTGCAGGAAATGCGGCGGCAGCTTTTATCCATTCGGCAGAAACGAGATGCTGAGGTTGCTGCTTTGGAGCGAGCGGTGCTGGATGAACGGGTCGTAACGCTCGAGCAACTAAACGACGCCCGTAGTCACAGGGATGCTTTGTGGGCTCTGCTAAAAATGAAGCATGTGGAGGGCGTATCGATCCCTGAGGCTATGGCACGGGGGTTTGGGGATGAATTGAAGGATCTGGCCGGCGCCTTTGAGCTTGCCACGGCAAGTGCAGATTCACTTGCCGACCGGAGGTTTGATCACGCTGAAGCCGCCGGTCGGATAGCAGAAATCAAACGGAATATTGGGGAACAGGAGACGCATTTCGAACAGGCACAGGAAAACGAGACCACGCTCGTTGAGGAAGGTGACCAGTTCAAGGCTGATTGGACATCGATGTGGGACGCGGCATCGTTTGCCCCTTTGGCTGCCGAAGCCATGCTGGAATGGCTTAATAACCGTGACGAAGTACTGGACGCCATGGAGGGGCGATCAGAAGCCAAAAGTACTCTGGAAACGCTTCGTAGCGAAGAACGCGCGGCTAGGGAACAATTGCTAGATGAGCTGGCTGCGCTCGGCATTGATGTAGCCGCGTTGGACAAAGATGGCCTGAACGTCATCATCGAGCGCGCGGCCGAAGAGCAGCATCATCAGGAGGCCAAGGCGAGTGAGAAGGTTGAACTCGAACAAGATGTGACAACCGCCGCCAAAGAAGTGGCACGCCGGGAACGGAAGCTTAAACAGGCTGATCAGGGCTTGGACGAATGGCGAAATACATGGACGTCCGCGCTTGTCGAACTTGGACTGACCAAAGACACGGCGCCTGAAGCGGTGAGCGGGCAAATCGATACTATTGATCGGATGCGGGAGACCGCCGGCCGCATCAGATCGCTGCGGCATGACCGTATAGATAAGATCAACCGGAGCGTGATTGATTTTGAACAGGTCGTCGAGAAGCTGGTTAAGGAGTTGGCAGACGACTTGTCGGGTCGACCGGCCGAAGATGCCGTTCTGAAACTTGAAAGGCGTCTTGCTGATGCTGAGCGCATTCAGGGACTTCGGGAAAAGAAGACCGAAGAGCTAGATGAGCTCACTACGCAAATTAATGGACTTGAAGGCGAACGTCGGAAATGGGTGGATTCAATCTCTTACCTGAGCGAAAAGGCCGGTGTTGAGGAAAAAGACGCGCTAAAGAGAGCCATCGAACGATCAGATCGACAGCTGTCTTTTGAGCACGAAGGGCAGAAAATTATCGACAAGCTCCGACTGGACGGCGACGGCTACTCCGTTACGGAGCTTGAAGACGAATGCACAGATGTTGTAATCGATGAAGTTGCAGCACATGAAGCCGCTATTCAGAGGGAGTTGGAGGACTTGCAGAAGCAGCAGACCCCCGTTGCGGAAGAACGAGCCCGAGCGCGGGAAAAGTTTCAGGCGATCGGCGGTGACGATGCGGCGGCACAGGCTGCAGCGAGCAAGCAGGAAGCGCTCGCCGAAATTCGGAATGTTGCCGAACGGTATGTACGCGTCAAGACATCAGCCATACTTCTCCGGTGGGCAATCGAGCTTTATCGGCGTGAGAAGCAGGCACCATTGCTAAAACGCGCAGGCGAGTTGTTCAAGATTGTTACTGGAGGCTCATTCGCCAGCCTTCAGGTCGCGTTTGACGATCAGGACAAAGCACATCTGACTGGGTTACGACCGCATGGTAACAACGTCCCTGTAGTCGGTATGAGCACAGGCACCACCGATCAGCTTTATCTGGCCCTAAGGGTCGCAGCGATTGAGGATTATCTGGACCGTGCGGACGCGTTACCATTTGTGGCAGACGACCTATTCATCAACTTCGACAATGAACGGGCGGCGGCAGCATTCAAGTTACTAGGCGAATTGAGTCAACACACACAGGTACTGTTTTTCACCCACCACAAACATCTTGTCGAGATAGCCCAGAAAGCCCTGGGCGACTCTGTCAACTTGGTGGCTTTAACGGATCATGAAGTGGCGGCTGCCTAGTACGCTCCTGCTCAGCTACAGCTGTAAACATAGTGAACCGCCCCGCTGCCTGCATCGCGATGGCCGTCGCGTAGTGTAATTTTTGCAAATGACCATTTCGCTTGTTGTGACATCTTCGCCCAACTCACAACGTCAGCTTTTAAAAGAATTGCAGAACGTGGCATGAAACCCACAATTGCGTGTATGGCGGCTGAAGCTATGGTCTGCTCCCGCTGCATTGCTGAAATCTTAGATCCGGAACGCAGAAAAGGAAGAAGCAAAAAAAACCGCCCCACAAAAATTGCGGGGCGGTGTGGTTCAATAACGACCAGATCTATCAATATTCGTGCGCGAGCATGATGGTTAGAACGCGGTGTGTTTTGGATGGATCGCTCGGATCATCTGATCCATATTGGCGATCCCGATCATAATAATCGATTTTCCAAAACACGCGATGTCCATAAACGGTCACACAACCGAAGTCGTGATGGCCATATGGATCGTTTTCAGTATTGAACGTTTGAAAGGCAGCGACCTCGCCGATAACTCGGGCAAGAAACGCCGATCCTTTTTCTTGAACTCCAGCTGTGATATAACGGCTTCCACCGGTACCTCTGTGCCGGAATTCGTCATTGAGTTCTGCTATTCGTGTAGCAGACGCTTGAGGATTTGCCATGGTTTACCTCCGTGGCAGGTTGCCAGCGTAGCTAATTCTGCGCTGGCGACTGACACCAAGGCCTCACAGGGCACTGGGCAACATCTTCTTACAGAATATCATATGAAGCGCCCGACCGCGACCTGTCGCGCCGGTGTGCAAGCCATGGTCGTTCATGGCGGCATGTTATTTGAGGCATTAACGGCAGGCATAGACGAAGCGCTTACCGGCAATGGTCAACTCGGAATATTCAACACTGAGATCACGGGCAATGGCATGGGTATCAATATAAAAGGCGAGGCGTTTCGGGATATCGCCATAAAAGCCGTCGTCGACGAGGTGTTCGGCCAGCTCAACAAGGCTATCCATTTCATAAAAGTCGATATCAAACTGATCTGGATTCAAGCATAACACTAACCGCGTTCAGCCACGGCCTATTGGGGCAGCATGCCCATGCTTTAAATGGGCATGCCTGGCCGCGTCAGGTCATTTGTCCTGTCCGCCAGTGTTTTTACACTGAAAGGGTTAAAGTCGGATGTCAGAAATTGGCGACTGAACCGCATGGCACCCTTGATTTATATGAGCTTTCGGAGTGATTAATATGCGCAAGCCCTACCTCTATTATTGGTAGGGGCATTCCCAGGGGCAATGGTAGGGGAGAGGCGGAATTCCAAGGTTGCCGGGTGATTGAGATGTCTGTCCGTATGCCTATCGAGTTTTGCCATCGCGAGAGGGCTCGGTGATTAAATTGGGTTCTTATGCAGATTTATTTAAATCTGCTACCTATTTGCTACCTAGGAATATAGTGTGGTCTGATTAAATTGCCATAAACTCTTGAAAACATTGGTGCCGCATAGGTGATTTGAACACCTGACCCCCGCATTACGAATGCGATGCTCTACCAACTGAGCTAATGCGGCCTTTTTGTAATCCTCTACAATGCCTCGATAAATGGGAGGCGGTAAGGCTA
>Ga0209633_10003064_pt1 | contig 15619 bp, 10 predicted proteins | sample Cruoilmetagenom1_FD_187290 | JGI IMG/M metagenome (GOLD analysis project Ga0209633, IMG submission 187290) | Oil polluted marine microbial communities from Coal Oil Point, Santa Barbara, California, USA - Sample 1 (SPAdes) (version 2) | ecosystem: Environmental > Aquatic > Marine > Oil seeps ... | reverse complement strand
GTAATACTATGGTTTTAAAGGAAAAAATGCCTTTATTTTGCCTGCAAAAATAGCTACCTTAACGTCCCCCGACAGACTCAGTTCTGACGAGGATAGTTAGGTAGCATCTCAGGGTGTTCATTTAAGACACGCAGCAGGTAAGGCATAGCGCCCAAAACCTGGGGAGATGGGAATTTTAATTGTCTGGTCTGCATAAGAGCGGGCAATGAAATCGGGACGTTTGTCTGAGTCGACATGCTAGCAGCGTTGGCACAGACAAATTTTTTTAACTTGCAAGTAAGAAAATCATAAAGAGGAGTCTAAACATGCCTACTTTCGTACGTACAGAGAAGTGCGATGGCTGTAAGGGCCAGGACAAGACTGCGTGCATGTACATTTGCCCGCATGATCTGATGAAACTGGACAAAGATGGTTCAGATACTGGTCACGCCATGAAAGCCTATAACCAGGAACCAGAACAATGCTGGGAATGTTATAGCTGTGTAAAAATTTGCCCACAACAGGCAATCGAATGTCGCCACTATGCTGACGTTGTGCCACTCGGTGGTTCAGTACAACCATTACGTGGTACTGACTCAATCATGTGGACCATCAAGTTCCGTAACGGCACCATGAAACGTTTCAAATTCCCAATTCGTACTACGCCAGAAGGTTCAATTGATCCTTTCGGTGGCAAGCCTGATGCTGATATGAGCAAGATTGAAGAACCTGGTTTCTTCAACCATAACGAGCAAAACGGTTACCGCGCGGGCGATCCAAGCGAATTGATTTGTAAGTAATAATTTCAAGAATAGAGGAAATAATCATGGCAGGAGAATTTGGTAATCCTGAAGTCGTCGAAGAAAATGTAGACATTCTTCTTATCGGCGGTGGTATGGCATGCTGCGGTACTGCATTTGAAATCCCACAGTGGATTAAAGCATCTGGTGTAGACCTTAAAGTAAAGCTGGTTGATAAAGCCGCAATGGACCGTTCCGGTGCTGTTGCTCAAGGTTTATCTGCTATCAACACGTACATCGGTTCTGAACAGGACCCGGCGGATTATGCCCGTATGGTCTCTAACGACCTGATGGGTATTACCCGTGATGATTTGGCTTACGATTTAGGCCGTCACGTTGATGAATCTGTACATCTGTTTGAAGAATGGGGTCTGCCTATCTGGAAAACTGACGAAAACGGCGAACGTTTCGACGGTTCTAAAGGCATGGCACCTCTGAAAGACGGTGGCAAGCCTGTACGTTCCGGTAAATGGCAAATCATGATCAATGGTGAATCTTACAAGTGGATCGTTGCTGAAGCTGCTAAGAAAGCCATGGGTATGGAAAACATCGAAGAACGTATTTTTATCGTTAAACTGATCAACGATAAGAACGACCCAAGCAAGATTGCGGGCGCGGTTGGTTTCTCTACACGTGATCACAAAGTTGTTGTATACACTGCAAAAGCTATTCTTTTAGCCGCTGGTGGTTGTGTCAACATCTTCCGTCCACGTTCTGTTGGTGAAGGTACTGGTCGTGCCTGGTACCCGGTCTGGAACGCAGGTTCGACTTACTCCATGGCTGCTGAAGCCGGTGCTGAGTTGACCCTGATGGAAAACCGCTTCGTACCAACTCGTTTTAAAGATGGTTACGGTCCTGTAGGCGCATGGTTCCTGCTGTTCAAGTCTAAAGCGACTAACGCTTTCGGCGAAGCTTACATGGAAAAGAACAAGGCAATGCTTGATGACTATCCTCCATATGGTCAGGCTGCTGTTCCTGCCTCTTGTCTGCGTAACCACTTAATGCTGAAAGAAATGAAAGACGGTAATGGTCCTATCTGGATGGATACTGTTACTGCTCTTGCTAACCTGAAAGAGACTCTGTCTCCACGTGAAGTTAAGCATCTGGAAGCTGAAGCATGGGAAGATTTCCTCGACATGTGTGTTGGCCAATGTGGTATCTGGGTTGGTGAAAACATTGAACCAGAGAAGAAAAACTCTGAATTAATGCCTACCGAACCCTACCTGTTAGGTTCTCACTCTGGTTGTTGTGGTATCTGGACTTCAGGTCCTACTGACGTTGGCGCACCCACATCAGAAACTGAAGCCGGTGTACCTGCTCACCTGCCTTCTGGCTGGAACTGGGGCTACCGTGGTATGACCACTGTAAACGGTCTGTTCACAGCGGGTGACGGTGTTGGTGCTTCTGGTCACAAGTTCTCTTCGGGTTCTCATGCTGAAGGTCGTATGTGTGCCAAGTCTATGGTTAAGTACTGCCTGGACAACGCTGACTACACTCCAGAGCTGGACACTCCAGTAGAACAACTGGTTGAAGAAGTCTACAAACCGGTACGTACGTTCCTGGAACACAAGGACTACACCACAGCAATCGATGTTAACCCTAACTACATCACTCCTAAAATGCTGCAGTTCCGTCTGCAAAAAATTATGGACGAATATGTAGCGGGTATTGCAACTTACTACAATACTAACGCAGAAATGCTGAAAGTGGCTGGTGAGAAGCTGGAAATGCTGAAAGAAGATGCTGAGAAAATGCGTGCTAAAGACCTTCACGAACTCCTTCGTGCATGGGAAAACTATCACCGCATCATCACGGCAGAAGCGCATATGAGACATATCGAATTCCGTCAGGAATCTCGTTACCCAGGTTTCTACTATCGTACCGACAAGAACTTTGTCGACGAAGAAAACTGGCATTGTTTCGTAAACTCTATCTACGACAAGACTACCAAGAAGTTCACATGCTTTAAGCGTGCGCACGTTGACTTAGTAGACAAGTCCAAGCTGTTCAAGACTGCTGCCCACTAATTACGGGTAACCGTTGTAGAAGATGAGACCGGGGTCCGCAAGGGCCCCGGTTTTTTTATGGGGGCCGTATAAATCCAGCGCCCCGATTTCTTAGTGCCCGTTGGTACACCTTACGGGCACTTATCTTTTAGGGTTAGTGCCTGCATGAGTTTTTTCACATCCAAGGCGCAGAGTACGCCAAGAGAGGCAAAATATATATTTTCATATTCACATATATTTAGAACAACAATATCAATATATCCTCAGGATATTCCTGTTAGCCTCTGCGTCTTTCGCACCTTTACGGTGAAAATCCTATATTTTGGTCATTTTCAGGCCATTTTTAGAGTATAATCAGCCGATACTGATTCAATATCCCCTTCTGGAAGCAAGACAATGAGCGACAACAAATTAGACGATATTCCCTTTAGCAGCCCCGTGCTGCCTAATCAGCTTAAGCTGGACAGTAAACTACAGTTTGACTGTAAGCCTGGCATTTCCTGTTTTAATGCCTGCTGCAAACAAGCCGATATCACCCTGGCCCCGTATGATATTATTCGTCTGAAAAATAGCCTCGGTATGACCTCAGTTGAATTCCTGAAAAAGCACACCGTGCCCTTTCAACTGGACGCACACGGCATGCCTGGCGTTAAGATGCGCACCACTGACAATGATCCAGTTTGTTTATTTATGGATGAGGAAAAAGGCTGTACTGTCTATGAAGACCGTCCTTCAGCCTGCCGTTATTATCCAGTCGCACTAATGACCTCGCGAAAATCTGATGAATATCATGATGAACAACACTATGCGCTTATTGAGGAACCTCACTGCATGGGTCACAAGCAGGAGCGGACTTTAACCGTCACCGAGTACCGCGAAGAACAAAAAGTAATAGACTATGATGAACACAATCGTGACTACTATCGTATTATTATAAAAAAGAAATCCACCGGCCCGTCCATCGGCGCACCTTCGACCACCAGCTTTCAATTTTTCTTTATGGTGGCTTACAACACCGATAAATTTAAAGAATTTCTACAGGCACCCAATTTTCGCGCTATGTATGATATTACCGATGCAGAATTTGATAGCATCGTTAACGAAGACCTTGAGCGCCTGAAATTTGGTTATCGTCTGCTAAAACAAGTACTGTTTGGAGAAGAATCCATCAAATTACACGAGGGAGCTGCCGACCAACGCCTGGAAGAACGCAAGGAAGTTCTCGAAGCCCGCCGTCAGGCAGACATACAGGCGCATCAGGATAAAGCACCATTCGAAAAGTATATTGAAGACTAATCTCAACGTTTCCAGCATAAATAAAAAGGCACCCGGAGGTGCCTTTTTTTATTAACGGCATGCGTTCTATTTTAGCTGGAATCCGCAGTTGGACGCACTCTGCATGTCGTCGCGGCTCAGCCAGCAGATCAACGGCGGTGTAGTAACAGCGTTGATTAATTTCATCATGTTAGGCCCATACCCAGACGGTCAACGACAGAATCCAGGTTTAACGATACAAGCCCTGCGCCGTCGCACGCTCATATTGGTCAACCTGCTTCATCACCAGACCAAGGGCATCGGCATAAGGTACCGTACCTGCCTTACGAATAATCTCTTTACCCTCACGGCTCAGGGCATAAGTAATAAACTTCTTGGCCATCGGATGCGCACGTTCGCCCTGTGTTACCAGGTACAGTGGCCGGTACAATAAATACTCACCTTTTTTGATAAGTTCAAAAGAAGGGCTCTTATCTTCCAGTTTCAGTATCTTCACATTGCGCCGCTTCGCACTACTGATTCCTGTTATACCAATACCATTAGGATTTTTCTCAATACCCTTTTCCAGGGGTCCTGATGACTTGACAACGTGTTTGGCCGAAGGGAATTCCTGATTAAAGTCGGCAAATACCAATTCGCGCAACGTGCGGCCAACACCTGAGAGCTTGCCTTTGCGTACATAAAGCTCAATAGGCGCATCCCTTCCTCCCAGTTTTTTCCAGTTCTTAATTTTGCCAAGATAAATGCCCTGAACTTGCTGGAAGCTAACGCTCTTAACGCGATTCTCTTTGTGGGCTATGACGGTAAGGGCGTCCCAGGCTACCGGGATCAGATAGGCGTTTCTCTCTAGTGGATTCCGTTCAATTGAGGCGCGGCAGGCGCCACCAATATCAATTTCACCATTTGCCGCCTTGCGAATACCCTTGGTCGCCCCTCCTCCAGAAAGCTTGACCTTGACACCGTATTTTTTCTCAAAACCTTTGGCCAGCTCTGCCATAAAGGCCTTTTTGGTAATACCGCAACCCGCCCAGAGAAGTGTATTGCCCATTAAAGGCTCTACAGCCGGCGCAGAACCTGAGTAAATTACTGCGATTAGAATAAGTGCTATTTTACCCCTCATGACAATTCACCTCGGCAAGTTTCCATCCCCAATAATACTTAGCGCTGCTCGGGAGAAAAAACGATCAGCTATATCCCATCGACATCATTCCGTAATATCTTTAATTATAGTAGCTCTTGAATATAACGTACTGTTTAATCAGAAGATTATATACGTCCTTAGTTAAAGAATTTTTTCCTGCGCGTGTTTTTTCCCTTCCACACAAAAAAGGCCCCAAATGGGGCCTTTTGCATAGCGTTTCAGCGGCTGGCTACTTAACAATATCGTCCAACTGCTTGGCCGCGATAACCTGACCATCCAGCCCTGATTCTTTACGGTTCTTGCCATAGGCCACACTCATCAGAGTTGAGTAGTAAACCACCGGCATCTTGAATTTGGTCTTGTACTTGGCGTTAATGTCGTTCTGATAAACCTCGACATTCATCTGACAGACCGGACAGGGCGTGACGATCATATCGGCGCCACCATCATAAGCGGCCTCGATAATATCCTTGATCAGTGCCTGTGACTTTTCCGGCTCGGAAAAGGCCAGTGCACCACCACAACAGGTGACTTTCTTGTCGTAGTTATCAATGGGCTCTGCCCCCATAGTCTCTACCAGCTTATCGAGATATTTGGGATTTTCAAAAGACTCTCCATCAATCCCAAAAGGACGGTTGGTCTGACAACCAACGTAACCGGCGATCTTGATACCGTTCAGTGGCTTGGTGACATGCTTGCCCAACTCATCATAGCCAAAGTCTTCGATCAGAACCTCGACCATGTGACGAATGTTTTGATCTGCCTTTACATTCAGACCAGCGGCCGCCAGTGCCTCATTAGTCTCATTCATCAGATTTTGACTGTGATTCAGACGCTCCTTGGTCTCGCGTGTCGCCAGCCAGCAGGCGGCACAGGTGGCCACAATATCCTGACCGGGGTGTGCCTGCTCTGACAGCGCCATATTGCGCGCACTCAGCGCCAGGCGAGGCAGCTCTCCACCCTCGGCATAACCGATAGAGGCCGCACAACAGTTCCAGTCCGGGATGGTGTTGAGCTGAATATCCAGCACATCACACATGGTGTTGACCGATGTCTGATAGTTGGAACCCGAGGCCGCCTTCTGAGAGGAGCAACCTGGGTAAAATGAGTATTCTTTATTCGCCATGGGTCTATTTCTCCTCTTAGCCTTACATCTTTGTCAGCTTGGCGTCTTCAATCTCACGCGCCTTTTTCAGGATCGCATGCAAACCGCCAGTATCTTTAATGCCATGGCCACCCAGAATTTCCATGGGTGACAACCGCTTGGTCTTATACATGGCCAGACCCAGCGGTGCTGCCTTTAATGCCGTCTTGATACCATCGACCAGACCATTGATGAAATACAAGGCAATACCCAGTTTCAACTCGTTGACACGACCCTTTTTAGTCAGATTGTCCCAGAACATCTTGGCAAATTTACGCGTCGGTTGATTCTTGGGAGCTATGCCCAGACGATGCGCGTAATTGGCCAGGCCATGCATGATATGCGTGATCGGCAGCTCACGTGGACAACGGGCAATACAGTTGTAACAGGAGGTACACATCCACATTGAATCGGAAGTTAACACCTCGTCACGTTTGCCAGCACGGATCATCATGAAGATTTCCTGCGGCGGATGTGCCCAGGCATTACCCAGTGGGCATGAGCCTGCGCAGACACCACACTGCATACACATCTTGACCCATTCACCTTCCTCTACGTTCGCCTCGACTTCCTTGAGGAAGTTGTTGCGATAGCGTGTGACGGCTGCGGTATTCATATTACTCATGCTCGTCTCCTTAGAACTTGAATGGGCTCATGCCGATCTTTTCGATCGTCTCGGCCATGTCGTTAATGATTTGCGGTACGCGGTCAATGTCAGTAATGGCAATTTCGTGCACCGTCACACGTTCCGGTTCCAGACTCAGTGATTGCAGGGTATCGTCCACCTTACTCATACGAATATGGGCAATCTCCGAACCCTTCACAAAGTGACACTGATAATTTTCACCCTTCTGACAGCCCATCAGAATGGCACCATCATAGCCGCTGTTCAGCGCATCGGTTATCCAGATCAGGTTAACCGAACCCAAACAACGCACAGGAATAACCCGCGCAAAGGCACTGTATTCCGTCTTGTTCATCGCCGCCATGTCCAATGCCGGATAGGCATCGTTCTCACAGGCCAGGATCAGAATACGCGGCTTCTCGGAGAATTCATCCGGGATGTCAACATTCTTCAGCTGCTGGCCAACCGAATCGACCGAGTAGTTTTCAAACGAGATAACACGTACCGGACAGGCGCCCATGCAGGTACCACAACGGCGACAACGGGCCTCGTTAAAGACCGGGAAGCGCTGTTCATCTTCATCGATGGCGCCGAAAGGACACTCAACGGTACAACGTTTACACTGGGTACAACCCTCACGACGGAACGATGGATAGGACAGGTCACCGGCACGTGGATGTGCCGCCTTACCCTTGCCGGCATTCTCCACCGCCTGAATCGCCTTCATTGCAGCGCCAGTCGCATCTTCGATGGCCTGTTGCATGTCCATGGGGCGACGCACAGGACCACAGGGATAGATACCGGTACGACGAGATTCGTATGGAAAACATATGAAGTGTGAATCGTTGAAACCGTTCTTCAGTAATGGGATATCCTTACCCTGACGGTAAGACAGGTTCAATACGGAATCCGCATTGGTCTGCCATTCACCAGGCTCATCCTGACCAACTTCTTCGATGTTAATCCCGGAGTTGGCGACCATACCGGTTGCCAGTACTACCAGATCGACCTTCTCTTCAGTGTCTTCATTCAGGATCATATCCTTGAACTTGACCGTACCATCGGCAGTCACTTCAGTAACTGTACCCTTGGTGAAAGTCACACCCTTTTGCTGACCGGAACGGTAAAAATCTTCACCACCGGCACCCGGCGTACGCAGGTCGGAATAGATAACGTTGGTGTCGATATCCGGATTCTGATCCTTGAAGTACATGGCCTGCTTAATTGAAGTCAAACAGCAGTGACCGGAACAGTACGGTAGATGACCCTCTTTTTCAGAGCGCTGACCTGCACACTGAATAAAGGCAACACTGTTAATGTCTTTGCCATTGATATTCTTAATAGAACCACCCTTGGCCATGGCATCCAATTCAGCCTGCGTGACAACGTTACTATTGCCATAACCCAGTTCTTTTAACTGGCTGGCATCATACTCGTTGTAACCCGAGGCCTGAATAATGGCACCAAAGTTTTCTGTACTGGTTGAGCCACTCTCAGTGGTGATGTCCGCAGAGAAACGACCGGGGGCACCTGAGGTCTTGGTCAGTGTCGAATTCAGGTGAACGCTAATATTGCTATTGGCTTCAACCGCAGCAAGCATATCCGCAACGCCGGTATCTTCCGGGTCGGCATACGGTGCTTTAGAAGGGATGCTTTTCCAGGCCTTGCCTGCATTACCACCTAAGCCACCTGTCTTCTCGATAATGGTCACCGGATAGCCGGCCTTCGCCGCCTCAAGGGCCGCGGTCATACCGGAGACACCCCCACCGACAACCAGAATGTCCTTGTTGTACTCCGCGTCGGTGCTAGGTGTTGGCACTGTTTGAAACTTGGCCTCGGTAACGGCCATGCGCACATAGTCGTCGGCCATTTCCTGAGTCGTTTCACGCGCCTCGTCGGTATCCGGACGAACCCAGATAACACCTTCACGAATATTGCCGCGTGTTATCACAACATTCTCGAAGTTAAAGGCATCGGTCTTGGCGCGACGTGAACAGGCGCAAATCGCAACACGGTTAACACCCTCGTTAGCGATGTCATCCTGAATCATTTTCACGCCTTCGGCATTACACAAAAACTCGTGTTCTTTTGCAATACTGGCCTTGGCATCACGTGTTGCGACTTGTGCCATTTGCGCAGTATCTACGCGTTCGCCTATACCACAACCTTTACAGATATAAGCGCCAATCTTTTTTTCATCTGCCACGGTCTAGCCCTCCGTACCCGCTACGCGATTAACAACCTGGATCGCACGTAATGCACCGGCCGTTGCGCTTTGAACCGCACGGTTTACATCCAGGGCATCAGCTGAACAACCGGCTGCGAAAATCGCACCGTTGGAATCATCTTGCTCAATAAAACCATGCTCGTTAACTGTTACAGTAATCGGGAAGTCCCCAACAGGGACACTCGGCTGCATGCCGACGGCCAGGACCACCAGATCGTGCTCGTCTTCATAGCGTACATAGCCTTCGGTATTCACGCCCTTAAGAACCGGATTACCGTTGGTCTTATTTTCATCAATACGCGCAACTTTTGATTTAACAAACGTCACCGTAGAATCATTTTTCACATTTTGATAAAAGTCATCAATACGGTCGATGGCGCGAATATCGATATAGTAAATCGTTGACTTGCCTTCATCACCATAGGCCTCGCGCACATAATGGGTATGCTTCAGTGAGGCCATGCAGCAAATGCGCGAACAATGCTTCAGGTAATTGCGGTCGCGGGAACCGGCGCACTGAATAAAGGCGACTTTCTTCGCCTCTTTACCGTCGCTGGGTCGCAGCAACTTACCACCCGTTGGTCCATGTGGATCTGAAAGGCGTTCAAATTCAACGCTGGTGATCACATTGGCAATGCGGTCATAACCATAAGGCTGAATCTTGTTGGCATCATACGGTTGCCAGCCCGTTGCCCAGATAATGGCGCCGACTGTAATGGTGTTACTTTCTTCCTGCATGTCGAGGTCGATAGCGCCATACTTACAGGCCTCTTTGGCCTTGCCGGCATCTTCCGTACCTATCATCTGCGGGTCGATAACATAACGCTGCGGATATGCCATGGCGCTTTGTAAATAGGCGCCCTTGCGCTTGCCCAGGCCATAGTTATGCACATCATCATATTCACTTGATACCGCAGTGGCGCAATCACCACAGGCGGTGCAATTCTCATTGACATAACGGGGAGCGGTCTTCAGCGTCACACTGTAGTTACCGGCTTCACCCGTTACACCGTCAACCTGGGTCATGGTCAGCAAGCAAATATTTTTGTTACCCTTGAGGCGGCGGAGGTTGATCTCCAGACCACAGGTGGGGTGACACATTTTTGGAAAGTAACGGTAGAGCTGACTGGTACGTCCGCCCAATGCTGGTGACTTTTCAATGAGCACAACTTGCTTGCCGCATTCCGCAGCTTCGAGCGCAGCCGTCATCCCACTAATACCGCCACCGACTACCAGAATCGTTTCGTTGGTTGCAACAATATCGGTCATCGACCCTCCTCCTTAGAAAAAACGGGTGTCGATAAAACAAAAGAAAATCTGTGCAGAGGTTGTTTAAGTATTTACGGGATAATTCCCCCCCAAACTGGCGATTTTCGAAACCGGCCAGCCCCTCTACGCAACACAAACCCAAACTCTAATGGTCTGGGCGGGCGTAACAGTGAACTAACTACTCGATAAACACAAGTCAGATTTATCTAGCGAGACATAAGCTGAATTTATTTTTGTTTGCATGTATATATATAGAATCTCCCTCTGGTCTAATAACAAGGCGCAATTAACCGATACAGAAAGCGGCTCCGGTACGGATATAATCTTAATTGATTGATTATCCTGGATAATTTTGCTTATATCTTAAAATGAATTCGTCTATCCAAGATATAATGCTTCTATTATGTTTTTAATAATCCTGATTGGCCAGGTGGGTTAAGCCTCTCTATAATCGACCGCTTGCTTAAAACAGAAGGTTCACTATGTCTGTCGTCCATGACCCCATTAAGGCCCCCGAAGGCCGTATCGAAGTCAAAAACACCACGTGCTACATGTGTGCCTGCCGCTGTGGCATCCGCGTCACCGTACGCGACGGTGAGATCCGATACATCCAGGGCAACCCGGAGCACCCCTTAAATAAGGGTATCATTTGCGCCAAGGGCGCCTCTGGCATCATGAAGCAGTACTCCCCGGCCCGCCTGACAAAACCGCTCAGGCGCAAACAAGGCACCGAACGTGGTGGCGATGCCCAGTACGATGAAATTAGCTGGGATGAGGCCTTCCAGACTATGCAGGACCGCCTCGAGCACCTGCGTGCTACTGATCCAAAGAAATTTGCCCTGTTCACCGGCCGCGACCAGATGCAGGCCCTGACCGGCCTGTTTGCCAAGCAGTTTGGCACCCCCAATTATGCCGCCCATGGCGGTTTTTGCTCGGTCAACATGGCCACCGGCATGATCTACACCATCGGCGGCTCCTTCTGGGAATTCGGTGGCCCCGACCTGGATCGCGCCAAGCTGTTTATCATGATCGGTACGGCAGAAGACCACCACTCAAACCCCTTGAAGGCGGCCCTGTCCAGGTTCAAACGCAATGGCGGCCGTTTTATTTCCGTCAATCCGGTGCGTACCGGCTACTCGGCCATTGCCGACGAATGGGTCCCCATTAAACCGGGTACCGATGGTGCCCTGATGCTGGCGCTGATCCATGAGCTGATCAAGACCGGCCTCTATGACCGTGAATTTCTGGTGCAATACACCAATTCCGCCGAACTGGTGAGCACCGATGAGGCCAGCGACGACTTTGGCCTGTTCGTGCGCACCGACATCCCGCGCGACCCCGACTGCTTCGACCCACAGGACCATGTCTGGTGGGACCGTAACAAGGACAAGGCCGTGCATGCCCGTGATGAAGGCGCCGACCCTTTTTTGCTGGGTGGTGAGTTCAGCCTGGCGGATGGCCGCAAGGCCAAGACCTCATTCCAGTTACTGGCTGAACGTGTTGAAAAATACACCCCGGAATGGGCCGAGGGCATCACCGGCATCCCCACCAAGACCATTAAACGTCTTGCCTATGAAATGGGCATTACCGCCCGCGATGAGAAAATCGAGCTGCCCATCGCCTGGACCGATGCCTGGGGCAGGGATCACGATACCGTGACCGGCAACCCGGTCGCCTTCCACTCCATGCGTGGCACCGCCGCACACTCCAATGGCTTCCAGACCATTCGCGCCATGTCCATACTGATGACCGTGCTGGGGACTATTGATCGCCCCGGTGGCTTCCGTCACAAGGCACCCTTCCCACGTCCTATTCCACCCTGTGCCAAGACGGGCAAGAATCCGGCGGACGTACAACCCAACACACCGTTAAACGGCATGCCACTGGGCTGGCCCGCCGATCCAAACGATCTGTTTGTCGATGACAAGGGCGAGCCGGTGCGTATCGACAAGGCCTTCTCCTGGGAGCATCCATTGTCCGCGCATGGCTTGATGCACAACGTCATCACCAATGCCTGGCGCGGCGACCCCTATAAAATTGATACCCTGCTGATCTTCATGGCCAATATGGCCTGGAATTCGTCCATGAATACCGCTGAAGTTCGCAAGATGCTGAACGACAAAGATGAGAGTGGCGAATACAAAATCCCCTTCATTATCGTTGCCGATGCCTTCCAGTCGGAAATGGCGGCCTATGGGGATCTGATCCTGCCGGATACCACCTATCTGGAACGTCACGATGTTATGTCCATGCTGGATCGCCCTATCTCGGAATATGATGGCCCGGTGGATTCCGTGCGCATCCCGGTGGTGCCACCGACCGGTGAGTGTAAACCGTTCCAGGAAGTCCTCATTGAAATGGGTTCGCGTCTGAAGCTGCCGGCCTTTACCGACGACAGCGGCAAACGCAAGTATCGCGACTACCCTGACTTTGTCGTCAACTACGAAACCGTCCCCGGCTCTGGTATCGGTTTCCTCGCCGGCTGGCGTGGCAAGGGTGGCGAGAAGTCCATGAAGGGCGAACCGAATCCGGATCAATGGAAAATGTACGAGAAGAACAACTGCGTCTTTCAGTACGAGCTGCCCAAGTCGTATCAATACATGCGCAACTGGAACCGCGGTTATCTGAAGTGGGCACAGGAACACAATCTGGCGCGTTATGCCGAGCCGATTAATATTCATGTCTACTCTGAAATTTTGATGAAGTTTCGTCTCGCCGCCCAGGGCAAGACCGAGGGCAAACAACCACCGGAGCATTTACGCAAGCGCATCGAAACCTACTTTGATCCCCTGCCGTTCTACTTTGAGACGTTGGAATCACAGCTGACCGACAAACATCAATATCCATTGAACGCCCTGACACAACGCCCGATGGCGATGTATCACTCATGGGATTCACAAAATGCCTGGTTGCGTCAGATCCACACCTATAACTTTATGTATGTACACCCGGAGACTGCCCGCACCGCTGGCATTGAAGATGGTGGCTGGATGTGGGCCGAATCCATGCATGGCAAGGTGCGCTGTTTGTGTCGTTATACGCAGGCGGTTGAACCCGGTACGATCTGGACCTGGAATGCCGTGGGCAAGGCCAAGGGTGCATGGCGACTGAGTGAAGATGCCAATGAATCACAACAGGGCTTTTTGCTCAACCACCTGATCTCCGAGGAGCTGCCCCCACACGATGCGGGTGAGCACATCTCCAACTCGGACCCGTTAACCGGGCAAGCGGGCTGGTATGACGTGCGTGTGCGTATTTATAAAGCCGATGACAGTGACCCAAAAGTGTCCTATCCACAGTTTGATGCCATGCCGGCATTTCCCGGTACGGGAAAAGTGAAAAAAGTATTAGGTTACTTTGCTGGAATGTTTGCCAAAGGCAAATCTTAATTTCTTGAACCACAGAGGGCACGGAGGACACAGAGAATTCTAAAATTTGCATGGGTGGATTTGTTACCTCTGTGCTCTCTGTGTCCTCTGTGGTAAAAAACGATAGTATGAGTAGATAAACATGACTCAATTAGCTTTAGTTATTGATTTAAACGTATGTGTGGGTTGTCACGCCTGCGTCACCAGCTGTAAAGAGTGGAATACCTCTGGTCCGGCCGGTTTTATGAGCGATGAAAACCCCTATGCCAAGGACCCAACCGGGACGTTTTTCAATCGCGTACAAACCTATGAGATTGGTGAGTTTCCCAATACCGAGACCCTGCATTTTCCGAAAAGCTGCCTGCACTGCGAAGACCCGCCCTGTGTGCCCGTGTGTCCGACTGGCGCCAGCTACAAGCGCAAGGAAGATGGCATTGTCTTAGTGGATTACGACAAGTGCATTGGCTGTCGCTATTGCTCCTGGGCCTGCCCTTACGGCGTGCGTGAAATAGACGAGCAGCAACAGGTTATGAAAAAGTGTACCCTGTGTGTGGATCGCCTCTACGATGAAGGCCTGCCCGAAACCGAACGTAAGCCTGCCTGTGTCCTGGCCTGCCCAACCAGTGCGCGACTGTACGGCGATGTCCATGATCCGGAATCAGAGGTCTCAGTGGCCATTCGTGAAGAAGGGGGTTACCAGTTAATGCCGGAATGGGGTAGCCAACCGTCGAATCACTATCTGCCACGCCGTAAGACGCGTATGCATATTCATGAAGATGAATTACAGCGTGCAGATAACCCGCTCAACAAGGAGCAACGTGGCCCGAGTGCGCCGGTCAAGACACCAACACTTGACGACTCGACAAGCTGGTAACAGGATTACCAACTTGTCTCATGGAAATGGTGAATAGTTACTGGTATCTGGGGAAACAGTAATTTATTAGCAAGCACCAAACGAAAATGATTAATCTTATTTTTCCCAGTAACAAGTTATACGTTACCAGTCACCGGAGAAAACAATGCGTCCCGCATTTAGCGTTATATTCTTAACTACTTTAATCGGCGTCGGTCAGGGTATGTTTCTGGCCTTGTTTACCGGCCAGAGTTACTCTGCACTTGAGTTGCTACCTACAGAGAATAGTACCCACTTTTACGGTGCCGGTGCCATAATTGCCATGCTGTTTCTGATTGGTGGTCTGATTGCATCATTCTTTCACCTCGGTCGCCCGGAACGGGCCTGGCGCGCCGCCAGTCAGTGGCGCACCTCCTGGTTATCACGTGAAGTGATTGTCCTACCCGTCATGATGGCACTGGTGTTTATCTATAGTGTCATGCACTGGTTTGAGTGGGATACCATCCTCTTTACGACCAAGACCGGTACCCGCCTGCAAGCCTCACTGGTCGTGGGTACGCTCGGTATGCTGGCAACCTTCGCCCTCTTCATCTGTACCGGCATGATTTACGCCTGTCTGAAATTTCTACAGGAATGGCACAGCCCCTTGACTGTCATCAACTACATCCTGCTCGGCACCGCCTCCGGCTTCACCCTGGCTACAGCCTTCGCCAATATCAGTGCCCCTGACATGATGAGTTTCTACGCCATCTGGAGCATGATCATTATCGCGACTGGCTTGATTAGCCGCAGTGCCTCATTGATTCGCAACCATCGCATTAAGGCAAAGTCCACCATGCAAACCGCCATCGGCGTGCGCCACACCAAGATCCAGCAAAAGGCGATGGGCTTTATGGGGGGCTCGGTAAACACCCGCGACTTCTTCCATCATG
>Ga0209633_10003063_pt1 | contig 15621 bp, 17 predicted proteins | sample Cruoilmetagenom1_FD_187290 | JGI IMG/M metagenome (GOLD analysis project Ga0209633, IMG submission 187290) | Oil polluted marine microbial communities from Coal Oil Point, Santa Barbara, California, USA - Sample 1 (SPAdes) (version 2) | ecosystem: Environmental > Aquatic > Marine > Oil seeps ... | reverse complement strand
GGCGGCCGGCCGGGCGACAGCCACGGCCCTGAAGCAAGATTTCGCCGTCGCGGCGCCGCGCCTTGCGGTCGCCGCACTCAACCCGCATGCCGGCGAAACCGGCGCGCTCGGCGCCGAGGAGCGGGCGATCATCGCGCCGGCAATCGAGGCCTTGCGCGACGAAGGCCTTAAAGTGAGCGGCCCCGCGCCGGCCGACACGCTGTTCCACACCCGCGCGCGCGCGGACTACGACGCGGCGCTGTGCATGTATCACGACCAGGCGTTGATCCCGCTGAAGACCATCGACTTCGATCACGGGGTCAACATCACCCTTGGCCTGCCCTTCATCCGCACTTCGCCCGATCACGGAACGGCCCTGGCGCTTGCGGGAACCGGCGAGGCCAGCCCCACCAGCCTCATCGCGGCTCTCGCGATGGCCGGCGAAATGGCAGCGCGGCGGCGCGCCCATGGCGGCGCGCGCGGCGTCGATTGAGCCGTGACCGATCCTTCCCCGTCGGGTGACAACGCGGCGATCGAAGCCCTGGCACCGCTGCGCGACGTCATCGCGGGTCACCATCTGCGGGCGCGGGGCGCGCTGGGCCAGCATTTTCTCCTCGATCTCAATCTGACCGATCGGATCGCACGGGCGGCAGGGCCGCTCGAAGGCTGCCTCGTCTACGAGGTCGGACCGGGACCGGGGGCGCTCACGCGCTCGCTGCTGCGCGCCGGCGCGGACCACCTCGTCGCGGTGGAGCGCGACCCGCGCTGCGTGGAGGCCCTGCAGGCGCTGGTGACGGCGGCCGCTGGCCGGCTCACCCTGATCGAGGGCGATGCGCTGGAGATCGATCCGGCGGCCCTGACGCGCGATCACCGCGGCCTGCCGGTCCGTATCGTCGCCAACCTGCCGTACAACATCGGCACGGTGCTGCTGATCAACTGGCTGGCCAAAGCCTCGGCCATTCGATCGATGACGCTCATGTTCCAGAAGGAGGTCGCCGAGCGTTTGATCGCCAAGCCCGGCAGCAAGGCCTACGGCCGGCTCTCGGTGCTGACGCAATGGCTTTGCGAGGCCGAGCGTCTGTTCAACCTGCCCGCCGAGGCGTTCGTGCCGCCGCCCAAGGTGGCGTCTTCGGTGGTCCGCCTGACGGTGCGCGCCGAACCGCTGGCGCCGGCGGAAATGGCCACCCTTGAGCGCGTCACCGCCGCAGCCTTTGGCCAGCGCCGCAAGATGGTGCGATCGAGCCTGAAGACGCTGGGCGGTAATACGGCCGCATTGCTCGACACTGCCGGCATCGATCCGACGGCTCGGGCAGAGGACTTGCCGGTGGAAGCGTTTTGCGCAATCGCTCGGGCAGTGGTAGCGCCCGATTAACCCAGTGTTAGCCGCGTTCGCGCAACCGGTTGACGAAATCGACCAGGCCGGTCTGGCGGCGGCGCTGGAGGCGCTCGGCGGCGAGGATGGCGCCGACCTGGGCCACGCTTTCGTCCAATACGGCATTGATGACGACGTAATCGTAATCCGACCAGTGATCGATCTCATCCATGGCGAGCGCCATGCGCTTGGCGACGACATCGCCGGGATCGCGCTTGCGTGATTTGAGGCGCGCTTCCAACGCGGCGAAAGAAGGCGGCAGGATGAAGACCTTGATCAAATCCCGGCGCGCCGCTTCCTCGATCTGCTTGGCGCCCTGCCAGTCGATATCGAAGAGTACGTCGCGGCCCGCCGCCAACGCTTCGTCGACCGGCGCGCGCGGCGTTCCATAACGGTTGCCGAAGACGTCTGCGTGCTCCAGCAGTTCCCCTGCCGAGGCCATCGCCTCGAAGCGCGCGGCGTCGATGAAAAAGTAGTCGGCACCCTCTTGCTCTCCGGGGCGCTGGGGCCGGGTGGTCACGGACACCGACATCGAAATGTTGTCGTCAGCGGCCAGGATCGCCCGCGCGATCGAGGTCTTGCCCGCGCCCGAGGGCGAGGACAGCACCAGCATCAGGCCGCGTCTTGGAATCGTGGGATTGTTCGCCGACGCGCTCATCGCGGATGCGCTACTCGACGTTCTGGACCTGCTCGCGCAGGCGTTCGATCGCGGCCTTCAGGGCCAGACCGATATTGGTAAGATCGATGTCGGAGGACTTGGCGCAGAGCGTGTTGGCCTCGCGGTTGAGCTCTTGGCAGAGAAAATCGAGGCGCCGGCCCACCGGCTCGTCCGCCGACATGAGATCGTTCACGGCGGCGATATGCGCGGCCAGCCGATCGAGCTCCTCGGCAACGTCGGCCTTGGCGGCAAGCAGCGCGGCTTCCTGGGCCAGGCGCTCCTCGGGCAGTGCCGGATCGGCCTCGATGAGTGCCACCACCTGTTGCTCGAGGCGCGCTTTGATCGCACCGGGCTGGACGGCGGCGGTCTCGCCCGCCGACTTGGCGAGCCTGGTAAGCTCGGCAAGCTGATCGGCGAAGATATCTCCCAGGCGGGCGCCCTCTTCGCCCCGCATCGCCGCCAGCGCATCGAGGGTGCGCTCCAGCGAGGCGAGCAGCACCGCATCGCGCGCCGTCTCCGCCGCCTTGTCTGGCTCCTCCTCGGCAAGCTCGACCACGCCGCGCAGCGCCAGCAGCGCCTCAAGGCGCGGCGGCGCGGGATCGACGATATCGCCCAGCTCGTCGCGCAGGCGGATCACCTCGTCGAGCAGCGCGCGGTTGACCCTGAGGCCGCCTTCGCCGGAACGCCGGGTCAGGGTGAGATTGATCGAGATGGCACCGCGCTTGGCGCGCGCCGCAACGGCCTCGCGCGCCGGCGCCTCTAGCCGGTCGAGGCCCGGCGGCAGCTTGCAGCGGATGTCGAGGCCGCGGGCGTTGACGCTGCGCGCTTCCCAGACCCACTGGGCGCCCTCGTCGGCGCCTTCCTCGCGGGCGAAACCGGTCATGCTGAAAATCGTCACCCGCCCCCCTGCTCCACGAAATATCGCCCACGAACCAAGCGCAATCCACGTCGGCGCTGGCTTAAGCGCGCACAACCCTCTATATACCGCGCCCGGTACAGCAACAAGCGCGCGGAAGCCCACTCGCGATGCGCGATCCCAAAACCATCCTGATCACTGGCGCTTCCAGCGGTATCGGCGAGGCGCTCGCCGTCGCCTATGCCAAGCACGACGTCTTTCTCGCCCTGTGCGGACGGGACGCCGAACGGCTGGGCGAGATCCGCCAACGCTGTAGCAACAAGGGCGCCGTGCTCGACGCGCAGGTGATCGATGTGACCGACGCGACGGCAATGGCGGCCTGGATCAATGAAATCGAAGCCGAGCGGCCTATCGACCTCGTCATCGCCAATGCCGGCGTCTCGGCCGGCACCGGCGGTGGCCGCGAACATGCGGCGCAGGCACGCAACGTGTTGGCTATCAATATCGACGGCGTGATGAACACCGTGCTGCCGGCGTTCGAAGCGATGTTGGCGCGTGACCCCACACGGCCCGGCGGCAAGCCTACAACCAAACGGGGACAGGTCGCGATCATGAGCTCGCTCGTCTCATTTCGCGGGTTTCCCGGAGCGCCGTCCTATTGCGCCAGCAAAGCCGCGGTGCGCATCTACGGTGAGGCGATGCGCGGCGAGCTCCATCACAGCGGCATCGAGGTCAACGTGATCTGCCCCGGCTATATCCGCAGCCGCATGACCGCGCGCAACAAATTCCCCATGCCGATGCTGATGGACGCCGACCGGGCGGCCCGCAAAATCAAGCGGGCTTTGCGGCGGAACAAGGGACGCATTGCCTTTCCGCTGACGATGTACTGGCTGGCGCGTCTGATCGCAGGCCTGCCGATCGGGTTGACCGATCCCCTGCTGCGGATGCTGCCGAAGAAGGATGCGGCCGCCAAGGATTGATCGACGGCCGCTTCTCCGTTCAGTTCTTGTCCGAGACAAACCAGACATTCATCGGATCGTGATCCAGAATGTGGCGTTCGATCGAACGAAAGCCCGCTTCGCCTAGCATGCGCTCGGCCGTCTCCCAGCCCCACATCGTTCCCAAGCCCGCGCCGCCCTGCCCCAAGGAGACCGGCATGCAATGCATGCAAGACGCCGTGTAGAGAAAGGCCGCGAACGGGAAGTCGCGGTTGTTTTCCAGCAAGGCCGAGCCGCCGATATCCTGCATCAGATGAAGACCACCGGGCCGCAACGCACCGTGAATGCCGGCGAGCACGCTCTGGGGGTCTTTCTGGTCGTGGATCGCATCGAAGGACGTGATGAGGTCGTAAGACTCCGGCTCGCTGAAACCGGTCAGATCGCGCACCTCGAACCGCAGATTGGATGTGTCCGCCGCCGCCGCCGATTGCTGCGCCGTAGCGACGGCGTCCGGGCACAGGTCATAGCCGGTAAACCGGCTATTGGGATAGCGTGCCGCCATTGCGACCAGAGTTCCGCCGGCGCCGCATCCGGCGTCGAGCACATCGATCCCGGCCTCGAGCCGCGCCGCAAGGCCGTCTGCCAGCGGCAACACCGCATCGAAAAGCTGTGCCACGACGTTCTGGGCGCTATCCTCGGCCATGATGGCGTGAAAACATGAATAGTTGTCGTAGCGCGTGCCCTCACCGGTCTTGAAGCACTCAAGGATACGGTCCTCTACCGCGCCGGACATTGGAATGAACTGAGCGTACACGGCCATATTGCCCAGCGGCGCGTTGCGCGTCAGGCAGGCCGCGCGCTCATCGGGCAGGTGGTAACGCTGCGCCTTGGGTGCGTAGTCCACGATGCCCGCCGTCACCATCACGGCGAGCCACTCACGGACATAACGCTCGGAAAGCGCCGCCGCCTCGGCTATCTCAATGCTGGTGCTGGGCGGCAGCGCGGCAAGCGTATCGAACAGGCCTGCGCGGTGGCCGATGGACAACATGACCGATACGGCGCCGGAATTCACAATGTCGCCGATCTTTTCCACAAATGTTTCCGCCGCGTTCTGGTCGAACGACGGCGCGGGCGGTACAGCCATATTCATTGCATTTCTCCGATTGGACTGAAGGGACAGAACCCGGTGCCGCCCAGGGCGGTCGTCCAGGCGCCGTTGCGTTGTTGGCCAAAACTAGGCCCGCGGCGCGATGCCCGCTAGAGCGGCAATGGACACAAACGGGGTTAATCTGCCATATTAGCATGATGACCAAAAGCGCGGGCAATCGACCGATATCAGTGAGCCTGGTGGCCCTGCCGGAAAGCACGCCCGCAGCGCTTTATGGTTTGTATGAGGTTTTCACGTCGGCCGGCGTTGCTTGGCCGATGCTGACCGGCGCCCCGGAGAGCGAGCCCTTATTCGATGTGAAGATCGTTTCGCCCGACAGTGCGATGTTCACCTGCGCCGCCGGCACGCCGATAGCCCCACACGCCTCGCTCGGCGAGATCGAAGAGACCGACGTGGTAATCGTGGCCGATCTGGCCCTTGCCGCCGATGCCGATCCGCGCGGTCATTGGCCGATTGTCGCCGAATGGATCCGCCGCCGGCACGACGATGGCGCGCATATCTGCTCGGTGTGTACAGGATCGTTATTGCTGGCCGATACCGGGCTGCTCGATGGCCAAGACGCGACGACGCACTGGTCGGTGGCGGATCTCTTTGCGCGACATTTTCCCGCCGTGAAGCTGAAACCCGAACGCATTCTCGTGCCAACCGGACCGGAGCACCGCGTGATCACGAGCGGCGGCGCCGCGTCCTGGGAAGATCTGGCGCTCTACCTCATCGCGCGGTTCTGCGGCCAGACGGAGGCGGTACGCACGGCCAAGGTCTTTCTGTTCGGCGACCGCAGCGAAGGCCAGTTGCCCTATATGGCGGTCGGCCGGCCGCGGCGGCACGATGACGCGGTCATCGCCGACTCCCAGAGCTGGATTGCCGATCACTATGCCTCCGCCTCGCCGGTTGCCCGCATGGTGGAACGGGCGGAACTGGCGGAACGCACCTTCAAACGGCGCTTCAGGACGGCCACCGGCTATTCGCCGGTTGAGTATGTCCAGACCCTGCGCATCGAGGAGGCCAAACAGCTGCTCGAGACCACCGAGGAGGCAACGGACGCCGTCGGGCGGGTGATCGGCTACGAGGACCCGACGTTCTTCCGCCGGCTATTCAAGCGGCGCACCGGGACCACCCCTGCCCGCTATAGGCGCCGCTACAAGTCGCTCGGGCGATCGGACACGGTCCGGTAGGCGCTCGGCATTATTTGGTGCTGCCGCCGCCTGTTTTGTTGTTGCCGCCGCCGTTGATCTTCTTGGTTTCTTCGGCCTTTTTCTTCGCCGCCTCGGCTTCGCGCTGGCGGCGCAGCTCGCGCCAGCGGCGGACATTCTTGTTGTGCTCTTCCAGCGTCTCCGCGAAGGCGTGGCCGCCGGTGCCGTCGGCGACGAAGTAAAGCTCCTTGGTCTTGGCCGGGTTGAGCGCGGCGGCGATGGCGGCGCGGCCGGGATTGGCGATCGGGCCCGGCGGCAAGCCGTCGATACGGTAGGTGTTGTACGGCGTCTTGCGCTCCAGATCCTTGGTCAGAAGGCGGCGGCCCAGTGCACCCTTGCCCTTGGTGATGCCGTAGATCACCGTCGGGTCCGTCTGAAGGCGCATGCTTTTGCGCAGCCGATTGACGAAGACGGCCGCGACCCGCGCGCGTTCGGCGGCCTTGCCGGTTTCCTTTTCGATGATCGAGGCGAGGATGAGCGCCTCCCGCTTGGTCTTGAACGGCAAATCCTTGGCGCGCTTTTGCCAAAGTTCGTTGAGCACTTTCGCCATCGCTTCGCGCATCCGCTTGACGATGGCGTCGCGCGTATCACCCAACGCAAAACTATAGGTCTCGGGCAGCAGATCGCCCTCTTGCGGGATCGACGACAGATCACCTTCCAGGCCTTCGGTGGCCTTCAGCCGTGCGAGAATCTGATAGGTCGTGCGCCCCTCTCGCGCGGTGAACATGCGCAGCACGGTTTTGCCCGAAACGATCCGCGCCAGGACCCGCTTCATGCTGACGCGCGCCGGAAAGCGGTACTCGCCGGCCTTCAGACGGCCGGCGCTTCGGGTCAGCCGCATGGCGACGCGGAAAACCACCGGATCCTCGATCACCCCCGCGGCCAGCAGACGGCGCAGGATGGCGTCGCGGCCGGAGCCCTTTGGAATGACAACAGTTGTCGCTTGGCGCAACGGCCCGGCGGCTGTGAAGGTATTCAAGCCCCAGTAGCCGAGCAGCCCGACGACCGCGGCGAGGCCGATGAACAGTCCGAGCACCGCCGCGAGAACACGCCGCATCGGCTTAAGGCGCTGCGCCGAAGATCAGGCTGGCGTTGGTGCCGCCGAAGCCGAAGGAATTGGTGAGTACGTGTTTGACCGTCCGCTCCTTTGCCTGCTTGGGCACCAGATCGATATCACAGCCCTCGGACGGATTGTCGAGATTGAGCGTCGGCGGCAACACACCGGTGTTGATCGCCATGATCGAGAAGATCGCTTCCACGCTGCCAGCCGCACCCAGCAAGTGTCCGACCGCCGATTTCGTCGAAGACATGGAAAGCTTGTAAGCGTGATCGTCGAAAAGCCGTTTGACAGCGCCCACCTCGATTTCGTCGCCGAGCGGCGTCGACGTGCCATGGGCGTTGATATAGTCGATGTCTTCGGGCCCAAGTCCGGCGCTCTTCAGCGCATTGGTCATGGCACGGAAGCCGCCATTGCCGTCTGCGGCGGGCGCGGTGATGTGGTGCGCATCGCCCGAAAGGCCGTAGCCGATCACTTCGGCGTAAATGTTGGCGCCGCGCGCTTTTGCGTGTTCCAACTCTTCCAGCACCACGATGCCAGCACCCTCGCCCATGACGAAGCCATCGCGGTCTTTGTCCCATGGCCGCGAGGCCCGCTGCGGCTCATCGTTAAAGTGGGTCGAGAGAGCGCGGGCCGCGGCGAAACCGGCAATACCGATCCTGCATACCGCTGCCTCGGCGCCGCCGGCGATCATGACATCGGCGTCGCCGTGGCCGATCAGCCGACTGGCATCGCCGATCGCGTGTGCTCCCGTCGAGCACGCCGTCACCACGGAATGGTTGGGGCCGCGAAACCGATATTTGATCGAAACCTGGCCTGAAGCGAGATTGACCAGGCAAGAGGGTATGAAAAATGGGCTGAGCCGGCGCGGTCCGCGTTCGTGCAGCGTGATCGAGCCTTCATAAATCCCTTGCAGTCCGCCGATGCCGGAACCGATCATGACGCCGGTACGGTCTTGGTCTTCCTCTTCATCAGGGGTCCAGCCGGCGTCCTCTACTGCCTGGGTTGCCGCGGCCATGGCATAGAGTATGAACGGATCGACCTTGCGCTGGTCCTTGGGCGCCATCCAATCGTCGGCATTGAAACGGCCTTCGCTCGTTTCGCCGCGCGGGATCACGCCCGCGATCTTGGCTGGCAGATCAGAGACATCGAAGCCTTGGACGCCGGTAATGCCGGAATGGCCCTCGATCAGGCGTTTCCACACGGCCTCGACCCCAACGCCAAGCGGCGCCACGATCCCCAGGCCGGTGACGACTACCCGTCTCATCCGCCTATCAATGACTGATCATGATGGTCCGAGCGCTCCTAGACAGAGGCACGGGTGGGCACAAGCTGCGTTGGGCCAGCGGCATGCCGGACAAATCCGGCGCTGGTCAGGCTGCGATCTTCTTGATGTAATCGATGGCATCCTTGACGGTGACGATCTTCTCCGCCGCATCGTCTGGGATTTCGCAACCGAACTCTTCTTCGAACGCCATAACCAGCTCGACGGTATCCAGGCTGTCTGCACCCAGATCCTCGATGAAGTTGGCGCTGTCCGCGACCTTGGCCTCGTCGACACCAAGATGCTCGACGACAATTTTTTTCACGCGCTCGGCAACATCACTCATATTCGTTATCCTCAAGCGATCTCGACTGTTGGATGGACGCTTTCAATAGAGCGGCAGCGGCGGTCCACGTCCGCCCCATCGGCGCGCTCGCGCCGCCACGGGCGGCGTTCCCTAACATACTCTTCCCCTGCTTGGCCAGCGTTCCGCGCCGACGGCGTCGCAATCCCATGATGATGGGGTTTCAACGCCTCGCTTGCAAGCCCGCACACGGCCGCGGCCGGCATGACGCACCGGGCTCACAATGCCTTCACAAGCGCCTCGATATCGTCGGGCGTCTCGGCGTTGAGGGTGCTCAGATCTCGGTCGATGCGCCGCGCCAGCCCTGACAAGACCTTGCCGGCGCCGAGCTCGATTTGCGTATCCACGCCGGCCGCGCGCATCGCCAGCACGCTTTCGCGCCAGCGCACCATGGAGGTGATCTGCTCGACCAGGAGGCCCCGGATCGTGTCGGGGTCGGAAACCGGCGCGGCGGTCACATTGGCGACGACGGGCACGCGCGGCGGTTTGAGCGCCACTGCTGCAAGCGCCGCCGCCATCGCTTCGGCGGCCGGCTGCATCAGCGCGCAATGAAAAGGCGCGCTCACCTGCAGCTTGATCGCCCGCTTGACGCCGCGCTCCTCGGCCAGGACGATGGCGCGGTCGACCGCCGACGCCGTGCCGCTGACCACGCATTGACCGGCACCATTGTCGTTGGCGACCGCGCACACCTCGCCGGCGGCGGCGTCCTCGGCGATCGCCGTCGCCAGGTCCAGTTCCGCGCCCAGCAATGCGGCCATGGCACCGGCACCCACGGGGACGGCAGCCTGCATCGCCTGCCCGCGTGTCTTCAAGAGCCGCGCCGCATCGGCAAGATCGAGCGCCCGCGCGGCCGCCAGCGCGGAATACTCGCCAAGCGAATGCCCGGCGACAAACCCCGCCGCCTGGCCCAGCTCGATCCCTGCCTCGGCTTCGAGCACCCGCAGAACCGCGATACTGGCCGCCATCAGCGCCGGCTGTGCATTTTCCGTCAGGGTGAGCTCGTCGGCGGGTCCCTCGAACATGAGCTTTGAGAGCCGCTGGCCGAGCGCGTCGTCGACCTCTTCATAGACCTCGCGCGCTGGCGCGAAGGCCTCGCCCAAGGCCTTACCCATGCCGACCGCCTGGCTGCCCTGGCCCGGGAACACGAATGCGCGCGTCATGCCTTTGCCCCTTTTTCGTGTTGCATTGCCGTTTCGCGTGTTTGGTTCGCGCCGGCACAGCGCGAACGGAGCGTCATAGCCGTCACGCCAGCCCTGTCAAGGCGAAGCCGTTTGGCCGCAGTCCACGCACAAAACCGATTTTGCACCCGCGGGCGCCCGGCGATAAGATTTGCCGTTATATTTCCCTGCTCATATGTTGCCGCGTTTGGTGTTGCCGCGTTTGGTGTTGCCGCGTTTGGGCATTGAGCACGAAGATCGGAGCCACAATGCGCCGCTACGTGATGACGCAGGCAATTCTTGCCGCCGGGATAATCGTCGCCGCCGACCTCTTCGCCGCATCGGGCGCCTTGGCAATCGGACTGGGCGACGGCAAGGCCTGCGCGTCGAGCGAGGCCAATCCCTATCAAGGCACCTATCGTTGGCGCAGCGGGAGCTCGCCGGAGCGCATTCGTTTCTGGTTCGACCACACCGAGCCCGGCGGCAAAAACACACTCAAGGCCTCTGGCGGCGGCATCTATCTCTCCGCGCCGCCAACGAGGATCGCGATCCGCGCCACGATCGATTTGAAGACCGGGCGCATCGAAATCTGGGAAAGCCATCCCAGCCGGGCGGCGTTCGAAACGAACGGCTCGCATGTGGGGACGATCTCCGCCGATCGCTGCAGCATCCGAGCCGTCTGGACCACTAGAAACACCGGGCAGAAGGGCGACCTGACCCTGGATATCAAGCGCAAGTGAGCGGCCGATCCCGCGACCGGCTGGCGGCGGCATGAGCGGCAGTAATCGCGGCTTTGTCTGGCTGACCGTCATCCTCGCCGTGGCGCTGGTGACGGTGGTCGCGGGCGGGGCTTTCCTGGTCGTGCGCGAACGCGAGCGCGCGGCGACCGAAAAACAGCTCGCCGCGGCCGCCCGCCAGCGTCTCGCCGAGGAAAAGCGCAAAACCGCCGAGGCGGAGCGCCGGGCGCGCGAGGCGCAGGCCGAGGCCGCGGCACGCGGCGGCAACTCGGGCGGCAATGCGGGCGGCGGGGGCCTAGCATGGCTGGGCGGCCGCCGCGCCTGGGTGGTCACCAAGACGCGGCCGGCCAAGGACTATTGCGCGATCCTGCGCCGCGCCGGCGTCAAAGTGCGCTGCGCTTACGCGACCAACAAGGTGAACCTTCATGTCCTTATCCTGCGCTGCCCCAACCTGACCGAGGCGCGGGGCCGCGCGCTGCTCGACCATCTTGGCCTCAAACTGCGCGTCAACAACTGGCAACGCAAGAATGCCTGCGGCAAGTATCACGAAATCACGATCTATCTGAACGATTGAGCCGGCGCCGCAAGATGGCCTGGATGAAGCCGGGGATCGTCAGGATATAGAGCAGCGGCGCAAGCAGTAGTAAATCGACGCGGATCGGGGCGATGACGCTCCGCGACCAGAAGTACATGTAGCTTTCGTAAATGCCGAAGGCGAGCCATGCGGCAACAGCGATGATGATGCCCAGACGGCCGGCGATGGGCGCCTTCCGGCAACGCCACAGCACCCATCCGAAGGCGCCGGCGACGACAAAGGCGAGCGGCGGAAAGGCAACGAACGGAAGGATCGGATAGAAGAGGAGTTCGATCACGGCGTGCGGCCTCCTGAATTCAATGCCCGCCCCCCGATCGGGGCAGCGGTCTGAGCCATCTCAGGCCAGATGGCGCTTGCGGCGCTGTCCGGCACCTCCTATATAGTGCGCCGTTCACATAGCTCCTTGCCGGAATGGCCGTGGTTGGCGCTCGCGACAACCATGGTGCACGCCGGCTAGGTCCGGGCAGCCGACGACGGGATCATCCCGAGGCGCCGGGCCGCAGAACAGCCAGAAGGAGTGCCCTCGTATGGCGCTTTACGAAAGCGTGTTCATCGCACGCCAGGATGTTTCGTCCAGCCAGGTAGACGGCATCGCCGACACCTTGCAAAAAGTGATCGAGGATGGCGGCGGACAGGTCGCCAAACGCGAATACTGGGGCCTGCGCAACCTCTCCTACAAGATCAAGAAGAACCGCAAGGGCCACTATTCGCTCTTCAACATCGATGCGCCCGCGGCCGCGCTGCAGGAGTTCGAACGCACGATGAAGCTGAACGAAGACATCCTGCGGTACATGACCGTCCGCATCGACGAGATCGACCCCGAGCCCTCGGTCGTGATGCAGAATAAGGGCCGGGACCGCGAGCGCGGCGACAGAGGTGACCGCGGTGATCGCGGGGACAGAGGCGATCGCGGGCCCCGGGGCGGACGCCGCTTCGACGAGCGCCCGCCGCGCGACGACGCGCCGCGCACCGCAGAGGCCAGCGAAACGCCCGCGGCGGCGGCCAGCGAAAAGCCGGAGGCGGCAGCCAGCGAAAAGCCGGAGGCAGCAGCCAGCGAAAAGCCGGCCGCGGCCAATGAGGCCGCTGCGCCCGAAACCGCGGCGCCCGAAACCGATAAGCAGGGAGACGAGGCATGAACGCGGGACGCCCAGGCGGCGGTGCTGGCGGGGGTGGCGGTGGACGCCCAGGCGGTGGTGGCGGCGGTGGACGCCGGCCCTTCTTCCGGCGGCGCAAGAGCTGCCCGTTCTCCGGACCGAATGCGCCTAAAATCGACTACAAGGACGTCAAGCTGCTGGGCCGCTTCATCTCCGAGCGCGGCAAGATCGTGCCTTCACGCATCACCGCGGTCTCGTCCAAGAAGCAGCGTGAGCTGACCCGCGCGATCAAACGGGCACGGATGCTGGCGCTCCTGCCCTTCATCGTCAAAACCTGACCCCAGACACCTCAAGATATTTCACCGGGAGCGCCGTACCCATGGATGTCATCCTGCTCGAACGGATCGTGAAGCTCGGAAATCTGGGCGACGTGGTCACCGTGAAGCCGGGCTATGCGCGGAATTACCTTTTGCCGCAACGCAAGGCCCTGCGCGCAACCGAAGCGAACATGGCCTATTACGAGCGCGAGAAGGCCGCGCTCGAAGCCGCCAACGAAACCAAGCGAAGCGAGGCGGGAGAGGTCTCCACCGCGCTCGATGGCCAGTTCTTCGTGCTCGTCCGCCAAGCCGGCGAATCCGGTCAGCTCTATGGTTCGGTCACCGCGCGCGACATCGCCGTAGAAGCCACCGCGAAGGGCTTCGCGGTGGACCGTCAGCAGGTTGTGATCGACCGGCCAATCAAGGAACTGGGGCTGCACGATATCGACGTGCGCCTGCATCCTGAAGTTACCGTCACGGTCACAGCGAACGTTGCGCTCAGCGAGCAGGAAGCCGAGGCCCAGGCCGCGCGCGGCCTGCGGGTTGGCGAGGAGCCGCCGGAAGGGTCGGCCGCACCGGCGGTGCCTGTGGAGCCCGCGACTGTTGAGCCTGCCGGGGCCGACGGGGATGGCGAGGCTGTGGATGATGACGGTGATAGCGGGGCCGGCGAGGTCGAGGCTGGCGAAGCTGAGGACGAAGCCAAGACCGAAGCCTGAAAATCCAACGCGAGCTTATAATTCGACCGCCCATTTGATCTAGATCAAAGCAAGCGCCCGTCGCGGTCCCCATCATCGGCGTGCTGATGAGGGATGGGATGCCGCGCTTCGGCGCGGCTCTCGTGAGAGCCGGGGGCTCGCTGTCGCAAAGCGCGCCATTCGCCACATACTCCCGTTGCTTCGTCGTCCTGATGGCGGCGCGTTTGGGTCCCCGGTCTTTCACTCAGTACATACTTTCGTATAGAATCCGATTCTGTATACAATAAGAAAAGCGGTCCGCGTCAAACGGACCGGCACGAAGCGCATGCCGCAGTGGGCCGAAATCAGGCCCGCACGTGGCTCAATCCGGAGCCAAGTCAGGCAAGGCGGAGCGCGCAACGGGGGAGGGGTCGAACATGGCACTGTTCAGCCCAGTATTTGAGCGGCTCGTCGAGACGGGTGCGGTGACCATTATCGACAAGAGCGGAAGGCCGCACGAGTTCGGCGACGGAACCGGTAGGCGCACTGTGATGCGTTTCAAGGGCCGGTCGCTCGACTGGAAGCTTCTGGTCAATCCGTATCTCTATTTCGGCGAGGGCTATACCGACGGCGACGTGGTGTTCGAGGAAGGCACGCTCTACGATTTCCTAGAGACCATCGGGCGCAATGCGGCGAACGCCCGCAGCGTAAACCGTGGGCCCTTGGGACGCGGGCTGACCGGGATGCGCCGCCGTATCCAGCAGCACAATCCGCTGCACACCGCGCGCAAGAACGTCGCGCATCATTACGATCTCAATGGCAGGCTCTACGACCTCTTCCTCGACAAGGACCGGCAGTATTCCTGCGCCTATTTCGGCAGCGGCAACGACACGCTTGAAGTCGCCCAGGACAGCAAGAAGCGTCACCTCGCGGCCAAATTGCTTCTGCGGCCCGGCCAGAACGTCCTCGATATCGGCTCCGGCTGGGGCGGGCTCGCCCTCTATCTGGCCCAGGTTGCCCGGGTCGACGTGACCGGGGTGACGCTTTCCGAAGAACAGCACAGGCGTTCGACCCAGCGCGCCAAGGCGATGAAGCTCGACCGGAGGGTCCGCTTTCATCTGCGCGACTACCGCGAGGATGAAGGCCACTACGACCGCATCGTCTCGGTCGGCATGTTCGAGCATGTGGGCGCGCGGCATTTCGCCGAGTATTTCGACAAGGTGCGCGCGCTGCTCAAGGACGACGGCGTCTTCGTGCTGCACGCGATCGGGCGCATGGAGCCGCCGGGCACGACCAATCCATGGCTGCGCAAATACATCTTCCCCGGCGGCTACTCGCCGTCGCTATCTGAGACATTGGCCGCGATCGAGAACGCCGGCCTGTGGGTGACCGACATCGAGATCCTGCGCCTTCACTACGCCGAGACGCTGAAGGAATGGAACCGGCGCTTCCAGGCCAATCGCGCCGAGGTGGCGGAAATCTATGACGAACGGTTCTGCCGCATGTGGGAGTTCTATCTGCAGTGCTGCGAGATGTCCTTCCGATACATGAACCAAATGGTCTTCCAAATCCAGATCGCCAAGCGCCAGGACGCGGTGCCGCTCACTCGCGACTACATCACCAACTGGGAACGCTCGGACGGCCGCGCTGGCGATCTCGCGCACTAAGGCTTGCGCACTAAGGCTTGCGCACCAAAAATTGCCGGCGGCGCCCGGTCTTTCCCGCGTGTCGGCCACCTTATCCCCGTAATGATTTGCGGTTGAAATCTTTTTCGAGGGACTAAAGGTATTGCGGGCTGCTATCTCTCCGTCATGCCAACCATAGAAACGACACCCGACAACGTTGCCCTGCTTCACGGCGAGGCCGACGACAAAACCGGATACCGCGTCCCGCCGCACAACTTCGAGGCCGAGATGGCCTTGCTGGGCGCGATCCTCACCAATAACCGCGCTTATGACAGGGTCTCGGAGTTCCTGCGCGCCGAGCACTTCGCCGACGCGCGCCACGGGCGCATCTACGAAGTCGCGGGCCGGCTCATCGATCATGGCCAGATCGCCGACCCGGTGACGCTGAAGAACTACTTCGAGCAAGACGGCGACTTGAACGAAATCGGCGGCACCCAGTATCTTGCCCGCCTCGCCGCCTCGCTGGTCACCATCATCAATGCCGAGGATTACGGCCACGCGATTCACGACCGC
>Ga0209633_10003062_pt1 | contig 15622 bp, 10 predicted proteins | sample Cruoilmetagenom1_FD_187290 | JGI IMG/M metagenome (GOLD analysis project Ga0209633, IMG submission 187290) | Oil polluted marine microbial communities from Coal Oil Point, Santa Barbara, California, USA - Sample 1 (SPAdes) (version 2) | ecosystem: Environmental > Aquatic > Marine > Oil seeps ... | reverse complement strand
TTGTCGCGTACGATTACGGGATTAAACGCAACATTCTCCGTTTGCTCACAAGCGCGGGGTGTGCCGTAACCGTGGTGCCTGCCCGGACGCCGGCGGAAGAGGTGCTCGGGATGGATCCCGACGGAGTGTTCCTGTCGAACGGACCGGGAGACCCGGAGCCCGTTGCCTACGCCGTAGAGAATATTAAAGTGCTTCTCGGCAAGAAGCCGATATTCGGCATCTGCCTTGGGCAGCAACTTTTGGGGCTGGCCCTCGGCGGGAAGACGTATAAGCTCAAGTTCGGTCACCACGGTGGGAACCAGCCGATCATGGACCTCGCGACGCGGAACGTCGAGATAGCCGCGGAGAACCACGGCTTTGCAATCGACATGGATTCGGTTGGGGATGCAGTTGAAATAACGCACGTGAACCTGAACGACAGGACCTGCGAAGGCCTCCGGCACAAAAGCCTTCCGGCCTTTGCCGTCCAGTACCATCCCGAGGCTTCTCCCGGCCCCCATGACAGCCGATATCTGTTCACCCGTTTCCTGGATATGATGGAGAAGGGGAAAAAAACGGTCCCAGGGAAAGGCGGGGCAAAAGCGAAAAAAGCAGCGAGTGCGCAAAAAAAGAGCAAGAAGGCTGTGTCGCCGTCTGGTGCCCGCCAGGGGACAAAATTGAAAGCAGGGGCGAAAGGAAAGAAAACGTAGGCGCCGAAGTGTGTATCCATGCTGCATTCTTTCACCCAGAGCGATTTTGACGAAAAGATCGAGGCTGCCTATGCGCTCATGAAGCAATGCCGGCTCTGTCCACGGGCCTGCGGCGCTGAGCGGCTGGAGAATGATACCTCGGGTTTCTGCCGTTCGGGACGGAACCCGCTGATAGCGAGCGTGACCCCGCACTATGGCGAGGAGCCCCCCCTCTCGGGGGTGAGCGGTTCCGGGACGATCTTTTTCGGAAACTGCAGCCTGCGGTGCGTGTACTGCCAGAATTATCCCATCAGCCAGCAGGGAAACGGCGTAGAGCGTACCCCCGGAGAATTGGCCTGCCAGATGCTGTGGCTCCAGGAACAGGGGTGTCATAATCTGAACCTGGTGACGCCGACCCATTTCATGCCCCCGGTGTTAGCAGCGCTGCGGATAGCACGGGAGCGCGGATTCGACCTGCCCATCGTGTACAACTCAAGCGGGTATGAATCGCTTGAAGCGCTTCGCATTCTAGACGGGATCGTCGATATCTATCTTCCTGATATGCGGTATTCCGATGATGAACCGGCCATGCACTATTCCGAGGCGCCGCGCTACCGAGAGATCAACCGGGCGGCGGTTAGGGAGATGTTTCGCCGATTGGGCAACCTGGTCCTCGACGGAAGGGGCATCGCGCAGCGAGGCCTGATCGTGCGGCACCTGGTCTTGCCGGGCAACCGGTCGGGGACCGAAGGGACGATGCGGTTTCTTGCCGGGGAGATATCGCGGGACGTCTGGATCAGCCTCATGGGCCAGTACTTTCCCGCGTACCGCTCAGGGGAGTTCGGTTCCCTTGCCAGGAAAGTAACGGCAGAAGAATATGACGATGCCGTCGGGATCATGGAGGCCTGCGACCTTGAGAACGGCTGGATCCAGGAGTTTGAGTGACTGGATGCAAAATGTAAATTTGAACAAGACAACGCCATACATTTATCACTTTGCAATTCGCACGTTGACTTTTGCAATAACATTATCAAGAGGTTTTCATCATGCCCAAGAGAACGGACATTAAAAAAATTCTCATCATCGGCTCCGGGCCGATTGTGATCGGTCAGGGCTGTGAGTTTGACTATTCCGGCGCGCAGGCGTGCAAGGCGCTCAGGGAGGAAGGGTACGAGATCGTGCTCATCAACTCGAATCCGGCGACGATCATGACCGACCCTGAAATGGCGCACCGGACCTATATCGAGCCCATCACGCCGGCTGTTGTCGAAAAGATCATCGAGCGGGAGCGCCCGGACTCGCTTTTGCCGACCATGGGCGGTCAGACGGCGCTCAATACTGCCGTCGTGCTTGCCGAATCAGGTGTGCTCAAAAAGCACGGTGTGGAACTGATCGGCGCCAAGCTTCCGGCAATCAAAAAAGCGGAAGACCGGGAGCTCTTTAAAAAGGCGATGGGGAATATCGGGCTCGAGATTCCACGCAGTGGATTGGCCACGAGCAGGGAACATGCCCATGAAGTCCTGGAGGACGTTGGGTTTCCCGCGATCCTCCGTCCTGCCTTTACCCTTGGGGGCGCCGGCGGCGGCATCGCATACAACCGGGAAGAATTCGCCGAGATGATCGCGAGGAGCCTCGATGCGAGTCCCGTGAACCAGGTCCTCGTCGAGGAGTCCGTCGTCGGGTGGAAGGAATTCGAACTCGAAGTGATGCGTGACAACAAGGACAACGTTGTCATCATCTGTTCCATCGAAAATATCGATGCCATGGGGGTCCATACGGGCGACAGCATTACCGTGGCCCCGGCACAGACGCTTACGGACAAGGAATACCAGGTCCTGCGTGACGCCTCGCTCAAAATTATCCGCGAGATCGGCGTGGACACCGGCGGGTCGAATATCCAGTTCGCCGTGAATCCCCGGGACGGCAGGATGGTCGTGATCGAGATGAACCCCCGTGTCTCGCGCAGTTCGGCCCTGGCGTCGAAGGCAACGGGTTTTCCGATCGCAAAGATAGCGGCCAAACTTGCCGTTGGATATACGCTTGATGAGATTACGAACGATATCACGAAGGCAACGCCCGCGTCTTTTGAGCCTGCCATCGATTACGTGGTCGTGAAGTATCCGCGTTTTGCCTTTGAAAAGTTCCCCCAGGCAGACGAGACGCTCACCACGCAGATGAAGTCCGTGGGCGAGGCCATGGCAATCGGACGGACCTTCAAGGAGTCTCTTCAAAAAGCCATTCGTTCCCTTGAGATCGACCTCTGTGGCATCGAGTCGCGCCGAGACCGTGATGGGGACTGGGAGCACGGTGTTGCGGACGTCCGTGAGAAGATAAGCATCCCGAACTGGGAGCGTCTCTGGTATATAGCCGACGGGCTCCGCATGGGGATCACCGTCGATGAGATTTACCACCTTTCAAAAATAGACCTCTGGTTTCTGCACCAGATACGGCAGATTGTCGAGATGGAGGAGCAGCTGAAGGATGAGGGCGCCGCGCTTCTGGCTCCGGTGCACCCTTCCGGCACGGAGGGCGCTGAGACCGGATACCGGTCCTCCATCGATCACCCCCTGCGCAAGGCCAAAGAGTTCGGTTTTTCCGACCGGAGAATCGCCATGCTGCTCACGACCACGGAGGATGCTGTTCGCGAAGCACGACGAGCACTCGGAATCCATCCGGTTTTCAAGACGGTAGACACCTGCGCCGCAGAGTTCGAGGCCTTTACTCCCTATCTGTATTCCACCTACGAGAGGCCTTTTTACCGGGTCAAGGGGCCGGGGGCGCGGGGCAGGGAGGCAGCGCAGGCCGCGTGCGAGGCAAATCCCACGGCACGGCGAAAGGTGGTTATCCTGGGAGGCGGACCGAACAGAATAGGACAGGGGATCGAGTTTGACTACTGTTGCGTCCACGCGTCGTTTGCCCTCAAGGAGGACGACTACGAGACGATCATGGTAAACTGTAATCCCGAGACGGTGAGTACGGATTACGATACATCGGATCGGCTGTATTTTGAGCCCTTGACACTCGAAGATGTTTTACATATTATACAGCGAGAAAAGCCGACGGGGGTCATTGTCCAGTTCGGCGGCCAGACCCCGCTGAAGCTGGCGGTGCCGCTTGAGCACGAGGGAGTGAACATCCTCGGGACCCAACCCGACAGCATTGATCGGGCAGAGGACAGAAAACGATTCAAGGAGCTTCTGGATACCCTCGGGCTGACGCAAGCGGAGAGCGGTACGGCGGTATCCTGTGACGAGGCGGTGGAGGCGGCAAATCGAATCGGCTATCCCGTAATGGTGCGTCCATCCTATGTACTCGGCGGACGGGCCATGGAGATTGTCTATGACGAGGAAAGCCTCAGGAGCTACATGAGCCGCGCGGTGAAGGCGTCTCCGGAACGTCCCGTCCTTGTCGACAAGTATCTCGAGGACGCCGTGGAGATCGATGTCGATGCCGTCTCCGACGGAACGACGGTTGTGGTAGCCGGTATTATGGAGCATATCGAAGAGGCAGGGGTGCACTCCGGGGATTCCGCCTGCTCCCTTCCGCCCTTCTCCCTTCCGCAGGAGACGATAGACGAGATTAAACGACAGACAAAGGCCCTTGCCCGGGAACTCGGCGTCGTCGGGCTCATGAACGTGCAGTTTGCCGTGAAGGACAACCAGATATATATCCTGGAAGTAAATCCACGGGCATCGCGTACCATTCCCTTCGTGAGCAAGGCCATCGGGGTGCCCCTTGCCAAGATCGCGGCGCGGGTCATGGCCGGCAAGACCCTGTCGGAACTTGGTTTCTCCGATGAGCGGGAGGTGCGGCACATATCGGTCAAAGAGGCCGTGTTCCCTTTTGCCAAATTCCCCGGCGTAGATACACTCCTCGGGCCGGAGATGCGTTCAACGGGCGAGGTGATGGGCATGGATACGAATTTCGAAATGTCCTTCATCAAGTCGCAGATGGCCGCAGGTAATCCGATGCCGATGGACGGCCGCGTGTTCATCAGCGTCAAGGACAAGGACAAGGCCGCCGCCTTCGAGGTAGCCTCGGTCCTGGAAAAGGCGGGCTTTTCGCTCGTGGCCACGCGGGGAACTGCCGAGTATTTCAGCGGTCGGGGCATCACGGTGGAGACGGTGAACAAGGTGTTCGAAGGCAGGCCGCACATTGTCGATCGCATCAAAGACATGCAGATAGACCTGGTGATCAACACGGTGCACGGGGCGGAGGCGCAGAAGGATTCCTATTCCATCAGGCGTACCACCCTCATGCAGGGGGTGCCGTATTTTACGACGATTTCCGCCGCTCATGCCGCTGCGAAGGGTATTGCGGCGATCAAGAGTAAACAGTTGAAAGTTAAATCATTACAGGAGTATCACATTCAATGACGCAGAAGGTTCCGATGACCAGCGCGGGGCATGAAAAGCTCAGGAAAGAGCTCGAGCATATCAAGAAAGTAGAGCGCCCCAAGAACATAAAAGATATCGAAGAGGCCAGGGCCCACGGCGATCTTTCGGAGAACGCCGAGTATCATGCGGCCAAGGAGCGCCAGGGATTCCTCGACGCCAAGAAGCGGGAACTCGAGCACAAGCTTGCGCACGCCCAGGTTATCGATCCCTCGAGGTTGTCGAACGAGAAAGTTGTTTTCGGCACCACGGTTACGCTCGAGGATACGGATTCGGGAGAGACCAGGACGTATACGCTCGTGGGGCAGGACGAGGCCGATATTAAAAAAGGGAAGATATCGGTGCAATCCCCGGTGGGGAAGGCGCTCATCGGCCATAAGGTGTCCGATGTGGTAACCATAAAGACGCCTGCCAAGACCGTCGAGTATGAAATACAGGAGATCGAGATTGCCTTCACCTAGGCTGTGCAATGCCACGATTCTCAGCCATACAGCCGCCGGCAGGCAGTACTACCGCCTTGTACTGAAAATACCGGGAACGGTCTCCCTGCCGCTCCCGGGACAATTTGTCATGCTCAGGGTCACGGACACCATCGACCCCCTCCTCGCCCGTCCCTTCGGAATTTCTTCCGTTCTTACCAGGACAAGCATAGAGATTTTTTATCGCGTTGTCGGCAGGGGAACCATGTTGTTGAGCCGTACGAGACCGGGGCGGACCCTCGATATGCTCGGACCTCTCGGCAGGGGTTTCCCGATGCCTGAAAAGGGGATACAGCCGATACTCGTTACCGGCGGCAGCGGTTTTCCCCCTCTTCATCTCCTTGCGAAAGCACTAAAGAAACAGAAATATCGATCGGTGATATTCATCGGCGCCAGAGACAGGAGCGAGTTGCCGCCCGCCGGTATCCTCAGGAGCTTCAAAGAACAGGCATCGGCACTCCATATTACGACGGAGGATGGAAGCGCAGGGAAAAAAGGGTTAATCACGGATCTTTTTGCCCCCTATTGTTCATTGCCCGACCGTTCCGTAAAGGCGAAGATCTATGCCTGCGGCCCGACACCCATGCTCAAGTCGGTAAGCACGGTGGCCGCGGAATGCTCGATCCCCTGTTTTGTTTCTATGGAAGAGCGCATGGCCTGCGGGCTCGGCGCATGCATGGGCTGTTCCGTCCGTCGAAGAGCGGGCGGCTATCTGCGGGTGTGCAAGGAAGGGCCGGTGTTTGAGGCTGAAGAGATTGCCTGGTAGTTGAGGCAGCTCAAGCAGGGCAAGGAACGGCCGGAGACAGGAGTATATGACGGGAGAAAAGAAAAAACAGCCCGATCTTTCAGTCGATTGTGGGGGCATCAAACTCAAGAATCCCGTACTCACTGCATCGGGTACCTTCGGGTACGGCGAGGAGTATGCTGAGTTTGTCGACCTGAACCGGCTCGGTGGAGTGATCGTCAAAGGAATATCGCTCAACCCGCTTCCGGGCAATCCTCCCCCCCGGATATGGGAAACGCCTTCAGGCATGCTCAACGCCATCGGTCTCGAGAATCCCGGGGTCGAGGTATTCCTCAAGGAAAGACTTCCCTTTCTCCGCACCTTCGACACTGCCGTTATCGTGAATATATTCGGGTATAGTCCCGATGAGTATGTCTCCGTGGCTGAGCGGCTCGACGATGCAGAAGGGGTGTCCGGGATAGAGGTTAATATTTCCTGTCCGAACGTGAAGGCAGGGGGCATGGTGTTCGGTACGGACTTGCAGGCCACGTCGGACCTTCTGGGAGCCGTCCGCAAAGTCACGCGCCTTCCCCTCATTGCCAAGTTGTCGCCGAATGTGACTGATATCACCCGGTTCGGCACGGCTGCGCGTGATGCCGGTTGTGACGGCCTGTCGCTCATCAATACCCTCCTCGGTATGGCCATTGATGTCCGGACGAGAAAACCGCGACTGGCGAACAGTACCGGCGGGCTTTCCGGTCCGGCGATCAGGCCGGTGGCCGTGCGCATGGTATGGCAAATGGCGCAGTCGGTTTCCTTGCCGATTATCGGTATGGGCGGTATCGTGACGGCAGAGGACGCCCTTGAGTTTATCCTCGCCGGCGCAACGGCCGTCGCCGTGGGCACCGCGAACTTCGTGAATCCCCGCGCCACCCTCGAGGTCCTTGACGGCATCGAAGCCTTCATGACGGACCAGGACATCGGGAGCCTCCGGGACCTTCAGGGGAAGGTGATGAGCCGGTGAGGATCGTCTCAAGCCTCAAGAGTAAGATCATTATTTCCGTCTCCGTGATTCTTGCGCTGACGATCGGTGTCGGAACGTGGATTAATATCGGCTTCCAGCGTTCGCAGATGGAGGAGGCCCTCGAAGATAACGTACTTATCGTATCGAATACGATCAAAAAAAGCCTTGCCCACGCCATGCTCGAAGGCAAGAGCAAGGAAGTGCAGAATATTCTGGAGACGATCGGGGGATACCACAATATTGTTGAACTGAAAATATTCAGCCCCAACGGCGTGGTACTGAAGTCCTCCAAGCGCTGGATGATCGGCAGGTCCGTCGACGCCGTCACGCAGAAATGGTATCTGGCAAACAAGTTCAGCAAGCCGATCAAACGGAGGCGTGAAGGCATCTTTTCCGTTCTCTTTCCGATCGAAAACGCCGCACCCTGCCAATACTGTCATGGTTCCGTGGTGAAGCTGAACGGCATCCTGGCGGTGGATGTGTCCATGGGACAGACCCAGCAGAAGGTCGGTGAACTGAGCGATACCATGTTCCTCTGGGCCTTCGGCATTACGGCCGTACTTGCCGTTTCGCTCTCGATGTTCCTGACCAGGTTCGTTACGAACCCCATCCAGGACCTCATTACCACCATGGAGCGTGCGGAGCGGGGTCTTGAGGCGCGGGTGACGGTAAAAAGCACCGACGATATCGGCAGGCTCGGCGAGACCTTTAACTCCCTCCTGTCGAAGCTCGAACGCGCAAGGCGCCGGGTGGAGCGATATCACTATGAACAGATGAAGCGGGCTGACCGGCTTGCATCGATCGGCGAGATGGCCGCGGGCATCGCCCACGAAATAAAAAACCCTCTTGCCGGCGTGGCAGGCGTTATCCAGGTTCTCAAAAAAGACTTGCCTCAGGGTGATCAAATGAGGGCGGTCCTCGATGAAGTGCTGTCACAGATTGAACGGATGGACAAGGCAGTGCGCAATCTGCTTTCCTTCGCCCGTCCGCCGGAACCAAAAATGTCGCTCGTCGACCTCAATGAGCTTATTGGAAAGCTTTTCGATTTCCTCGCGCCGCAGTTTGCAAAATATTCCATTGTCACGGAGAGAAAGTTGGAAGCCGGCATCCCCTGGCTGTCCCTCGACCCGGACTTGGTACAGCAGGCATTTCTGAATATCGCACTCAACGCGATTCAGGCCATGCCGGAGGGAGGTCGATTTACCGTGGAAACGAGGTCAGAAGAATCTGACGAAGAGGCGCCTGGATTGGTACAGGTCATCCTTACCGACACCGGCACGGGAGTCTATAGTGAGAACACAAACAGGATTTTCAGCCCTTTTTTTACAACACGACAGCAGGGGACCGGGCTGGGGCTGTCGATAACGCAGAGAATCATCGAGCAGCACGGCGGCGAGATAAGCGTATCGAATCCTGCGGCGAAAGGCGCCAGTTTTACCGTCAGTTTCCCCTGCCCGGAGAACGAGGCACCAGAATAAGGAGCCCATGGTCATGTCGAAGAAGATACTTGTTGTTGACGACGAAAAACTGATCAGGTGGACGCTCGAGCAGCACCTGGTGAAGGAGGGCTACGAGGTGTCTACCGCTGATTCGGCGGAGAAGGGGATGGAGCTTCTCAGTGAAGACCCTCCGGACCTGATACTCCTCGACAACAAACTGCCGGATATGAGCGGCCTCGAGATGCTTGAGAAGTTGAATATCCCTGAACAGGGCCATCTCGTAATCATGATTACGGCGTACGGCATGGTAGAAACAGCGGTAAAGGCCATGAAGCTCGGCGTCCATGACTATATCAGCAAGCCCTTTAATCTCGAGGAAATTACCTTTGTGATTCGGAAGGCGCTGGAGACCAGTTCCCTCCGGAGTCAGGTGCAACAACTCCGCCAGGAGTGCAAAGGAAAGGTGGGAAGCATTACCGGAGAAAGCGACGAGATCGTCAAGGTGAAGGACCTTATCCTCAAGATTGCGAAGAGTGACGCCACGACGGTCCTGATCCAGGGTGAAAGCGGGACCGGCAAGGAGCTGGTTGCCAAGGCGATTCATGCATCGAGCGCGCGGATCGATAAACCGTTTATGGCGATCAACTGCGCGGCCCTTCCCGTCAATCTCCTTGAAAGCGAGCTCATGGGGCACGAGAAGGGCGCGTTTACCGACGCCAAGACCGCCAAAAAAGGTCTCTTTGAGCTGGCCGACGGCGGCACCGTGTTTCTCGACGAAATCGGAGATATGGACATGAGCATGCAGGCCAAGCTTCTCCGCATGCTCGAGGACAAGACCTTCAGGCGTATCGGCGGCGTCAAGGACATCAAGGTCGATGTAAGGCTTATTTCCGCGACGAATCAGGAACTTGCGAAGGCCATGGATGAAGGTCGGTTCAGAAAGGATCTCTACTACCGGCTCCAGGTCGTGCCGATAAACCTCCCCCCGCTCCGGACACGAGGACAGGATATCCTTCAGCTTGCCCTGAGTTTCATCGATCATTTCAATCGCGAGTGCCATAAAAACGTGGGCGGCATCTCCCCTGAGGCGGAAGAGATACTGCTCGCCTATCACTGGCCCGGCAATGTACGGGAGCTGAAGAATGCGATAGAGCGGGCGATGATCCTCGATATTGAAAATGAGTTTCTCCCTGAGCACCTCCCCCAGGAGATTCTTGAAGTCAGGCAGGAATCGGCAACGGGCATGCCGGTGTCACTCGATGGATTTGTTATTCCCGAGCACGGTCTGTCTATAGAGGACATGGAGCATGCGCTTGTCAAGAAGGCACTGGAGATGAGCAGCGGGAACCAGACCCGGGCCGCCCAGCTCCTGAGGATGCCGAGGGACGCCTTCAGGAGAAGGATGAAGCGCTTCGGGATTATCTAGAGCATTGCTCGCACCGCATTCGTGGGAAACGGGCCTGTGGTGAGGTCGAAAACTCGCTGGACAGCAATACGGTGGCATCCAGTAGAGCGGTTATGAACACCTCGTGAGCGTATATGCTCAGGCGTAACGCCGCACCGGATGCATGACGGCATATATTCCTTTGTAATTCAAGTTGTTATGGAGGCCGGGTCTTGCGTACTGGGGGCATGGTTATTGCAACATGTAAAAGTATTTAACATTATAATTTTACGCACATCATGGAGTCGCCTGTTATGAAAAACCACAGCATCCGCCTGTCGATATGTCTGCTCTTCCTCACTCTTTTCAGCGGAATAATACTCGCGACGTCCGGGGCTGAGTCAGCTGCCAAGACAGATTCCTGCGTGAGTCGTAAATGCCATTCCGGTATGGGTAAGGCAAAGGCAGTACACAATCCGGTGAAAGCAGGCATGTGTACGGCGTGCCATAATGCCGTAGCTGATCCGAAAAAAAAGACCAAGCATCCGCGCAACCTCACGATTACCCTGGCACAGCAGGGAGCCGATCTCTGTTATATGTGCCATGATAGGAATAATAAAAAGAAGGTTGTCCATGGGCCGATCAAGGGCGGAAACTGTACCTTCTGTCACAACCCGCACCAGTCGCCGAACAAAGGCATGCTGAAAGAGCCGTCGCCGAAAATCTGTTTTCAGTGCCATCCCGACAGTCTCGTAAAGCACAAGGTTATGCACCCTCCGGTCCTTTCCATGGGCTGTTCCACCTGTCATGACGCACACCAGGGAGATCATCCGAAGATGCTGATGCAGGAAGGGAATTCCCTTTGTTTCATGTGTCATTCAGACAAACAGGAGCATCTCAAGAAGCGCAAGGTTGCACACCTTCCGGTGAAGCAGTCCTGTGTCATGTGCCATAATCCCCACGGCTCGGGAAATTCCGCCATGCTCAGCGCTTCGGTGCCTGCGCTCTGCGCTAATTGCCACCCGAACGAAGTCTCGCTCGGACAGCGGGCGGTCACCAAGCACAGTCCCATGACCGGCAAAAAACAGTGCCTGACCTGCCATGATGTGCATGCTGCCGACCAGCCAAAACTGCTCGTGAAGCAGCAGAGGGCCCTCTGCCTCGGGTGCCACGACGCCGTGCGTCGAACGAAAACAGGGGCGGTCAAGAACATGAAGGCGTTTTTGGAGAAGCATAAGAACGGGCACGGCCCGGTGCGGGAGAACAACTGTGCTTCCTGCCATAACCCGCATGGGTCGGATTACTGGCGCCTGCTGGTCAAGTACTATCCTCCTGAATTTTACACATCTTACTCAGACGGCAAGTACGCGCTCTGTTTCACCTGTCATGACAAGGCCGCGTTCACCAAGCGGATAACAGATGAAAAAACCGATTTTCGGGACGACAAAAAGAACCTCCACTTCGTGCACGTGAACAAGCGCTCGAAAGGCAGGACGTGCAGGACCTGCCATGAAGTACATGCCGACAACAATCGCCCCCATCATGTGAGTGATCGCGTGAAGTTCAACGACTGGGAAATGCCCATCAATTTTGTACCGTCAAAGAACGGCGGCTCCTGTTTGCCGGGATGCCACGGGGCGAAAGAGTACCGGAGGTAGACCGGAGTTTTTCATGGGCTTCAGACTCGTCATTCCTACACTACTGTTCATGGTGCTGACCGGGGGGACTGCTTTTGCGAAGCAGAAGACCGCCCCGATCCTGTATCCCCTGAACCGTGCCATCGTCGGCGATAGGGTGAATCTTGTTCTCGATCCGTCGACAGACTGGTCAGCAATCCCTTTTTTCCAGGTCATTGCCGGAAACAAGGACTACCCCGTCGTGGATACGGCAACGATGAAGCATGCCATCCAGGGTGTTCGGCTCGAGCCCGGTTTGAACACCATTACCGTGAAATATTTCACTCGGCCTGCAGGTAAGAAAAAAGACAGAACGCTCCTCGGATCACGGACGGTGCAGGTCTACAGCAAGAATGATCTCTTTACGGGCGGAGTCGTGCCGCCACGATTCGCCCCCCGGCCCTTCCATTCCCGGAAAAATGAAAAAACCTGTTCGAATTGTCACCGGATGAAGGTAAAGCCCGAGGATGCGAATCCAGCGAAGCCGGAACGTATGCTCTGTTATGCCTGCCACAAAAACGTGCCGACGGGAGAACATGTCCACGGTCCTGCGGCGGTCTGGGCGTGCCTTTCCTGCCACAACCCTAAATTGTATCCGGTGAAGTATCAATTTTCACCGGCAGGGTCCCTGCGAGTCAACAAGGTTGCCGAGGCGGTGAAACCCGTTCTCTTTACGATACCGTCGGGCCCGCTGTTTAAGCCCGAGTCGGCGATTCTTATACTGGGCAAAAAGAAGGAAAAGGAACTGTTTCAAGATATTCGGTCTTCCTTGACGACATTGAGTGGTGATAGCAGAATTTATTTAGAAGAACGAAGAAGGGAAGATCCCCTCGCGTTATTTAAAGGGGTGCTTTCCTACATACGGCGCAATCCAGGCGACAACATTTTGCTGGAAGTCCATACGGCCACCAGGCCGGACACCGGCGCCGTGTATAAGAATCCCAAGCTTCTATCACAGGCGCGGGCCCGGTCTTTGGCGAGATTTCTCCGCCGCTTTGGCGTACCCAGCCGGAAAATAACTGCCGTCGGCAGGGGAGACGCCTTTCCGAAGGCCTCTAATTTTACGGAGAGCGGGAGGAAGCAGAATAGCAGAATCGAGATCGTGTTTCATCCGAGCGACGTACGCGTGAAGAACAGCCGGACCCTTCCGAAGATCGCGGATCGGGAACGGGTTCAGGTTAACATCGTGTACGGGAAGGGCACGCCCATCAGAAGGGTCCGTATTATTGAAAAACTGCCGAAAAACAGCCGGTATCTGAAGGGGAGCGGCAGGTTCCGGGGAAAGCGCAAAAAACCCGTGATCAAGGGAAAAACGCTGGTGTGGAACCTGGGGAATCTGGGCAATGAATTCAGCGAGGTGCTCACCTACGTCGTTAAAAAACCGTCGCGTTCTCGAGCGGTCTCTTCCCGCCTCAGGGTTACGTACCGGTCAGGCAGGGATACGGTATCCAGGGTATTCAGTAAAAAGCTGTCGGCAAAGCGGGGACTGACCATCTCGGAGAACTGCAGGAAGTGTCATGAAACAATACTGAGTGCTCCGTTTAAACACGGGCCTGCCGAGGCAGGATACTGTACCATCTGTCATAATCCCCACGCGAGTCCTTATGCCGCGTGGTTAAAAAAACCGTTGTGGGAACTCTGCGTAGCCTGCCACCGCCCGATGGCCGCGGGGCGGCATGTTGTGGCGGGATTTGTTTCCAGTACGGGCCATCCGACGAAGGGCAGGAGGGACCCGTCGAGACCGGGAAAGAAGATTTCCTGCTCGAGCTGTCACGAACCGCACAGCGCCCAGAGCCACAGCCTGTTTACCCACGGCGCCAGGTCGCGTTTTGAACTGTGCAAAGTTTGTCATGAGAAAATATAAGTCGGCGGTGGCGGCGTGGTGTCCAGGCTCTGCTCTCAGGCACGGAAAGGTTTTTTTGATAGGTGTGTGGTAACGAGGAGGGAGTTCCCGTGGTGCACGGAAACGGCAGGAAGCATATTCTTGGCATACTAGTACTATCGTTGGGGATCAACAGCTGTGCCACGATTGCCGGTGACAATGATTCGGGCGCTGCCGCTCAGAAGACAGCGTTGCGGATTGATTTTGTCGAGACGCTCAGGAACGAGGCGAGCCTTCGAGGTGAACGGTTTAACGAGATCGCGCGTGCGGCGGATAAGGTAGCAGCACTTCAGATGCTTCAGCGTCCTAGCAGCGTGTACGCAGATCCGTTTCGGGTGTATGTAACGGACACGTACAGGACTGACGAGTATGTCACAACGCCGCCAACGATACTCCAGGGAGACTACAGCGCCAGAATTTTTGTATTCGATCGCGGGAGGCAAACAGTAAAAATCTTTGGCCCGCCTCCTTCACCTCCATCTCCAGCGCCGACTGATGATGTAAAACTCCTGTCGCCTACTGCCATCGCGGTGGATGCCACGGGCGTTATCTTTGTCGCTGACGCACAGCAGGGGTGGGTGTTCGGGTTTGACCGGAACGGCAGGATGCTCATGACCATCGGGAAGGGCGGTGAGCTCGCGAGGCCGAAGGGTCTGGCTGTGGATACGCTCCGAAACAGGGTTTATGTTGCCGATTCTTCAGCGCGGCTGGTAAAAGCCTACACCAGCCATGGACAAGAGCGGGTTTATACGAGCGAGGGTTACCGTCGACTCGAGCTTGGCCGTTCAAGCAATCCGTCGGAAAACTTTGCTACTCCCCGCGCGCTGGCTCTCGACAGGTTGGGGAATATTTATGTATTGGATAGTAAAGACCTCCGTGTATTTGTCTATGACCACGACGGAAAATTCAGGAGGATGTTTCCCGTGGCCGATGCCGGCGGCGGCATTTCTCAACGGCTTCGGGGGATCGCTGTGGACTCGGAGGGGCATGTCTACGTCACTGATGTACTGAACAACAGGATTCTGATTTTCAGCCGGGAAGGAAGATTTCTTCAGACCTGGGGGAAGACAGGGAGTCTCATTGGAGATTTCTGGACACCCTCCGGGATATTCATAGATGCACGGGACAATATCTATATAGCCGACGAGACGAACGGAAGGATCCAAGTGTATCAGTATGGTAAGCAATAACCGCATGCCCAGGCGAGTGAGGGGCATCCTTGCTCTCATCGTTTCTCTGTTTTTCTTCATTCCGGCTGCGTGTTCTCCACCACGACGTCCGCCTGAGCCGGACAACCTGTTCTGGCCGCCTCCTCCGGACCCGCCGCGGATCAAGTATCTGCGCTCTCTTTATTCGGAAGATGACATCGGACGGGTCTACTCCTTTAAGGAAAAGCTGTTCGGCAAGGATTATTTCGACAGTATGCTTCGCCCCTACGGCGTATCTGCCCGGGACGGGAAGATAGCCGTAGCAGATATCCTCATGAAGCGCATACTTATTTTTGACCTGAACAGACGCCGTCTTATGGTCGTGGGAGAGGAAGGTGCGATGCGGCACCCGTCGGCAGTGGTGCTGGATCGGGAAGGGACGATCTATGTTTCCGATGCCGGGGGGCAGCGGATCGTGCTCTATGATGCCGGAGGCAGGTATAAAACGGCCTTTCCGTTGAAGGGAAGTAAGACGGTTTCTCTTGCGCTGAATGAAAACCTCGGCAGACTCTACGTAGTGGATGCTCTTGGGAACAAGGTGATTGTGCTCGGCCTCGACGGAAAGCGGCTCTTCGAATTCGGTGGTCGGGGAGCATCCAAGGGCCAGTTTAATATGCCCCTCGATATAACGATAGATCGGGGAGGGACGGTCTATGTCCTGGATGTGAGGAATTTCAGGGTGCAGGTTTTTGATCCCGAGGGGACGTTCATCACGTCCTTCGGTTCGGCCGGAGACGGCCCCGG
>Ga0209633_10003061_pt1 | contig 15623 bp, 14 predicted proteins | sample Cruoilmetagenom1_FD_187290 | JGI IMG/M metagenome (GOLD analysis project Ga0209633, IMG submission 187290) | Oil polluted marine microbial communities from Coal Oil Point, Santa Barbara, California, USA - Sample 1 (SPAdes) (version 2) | ecosystem: Environmental > Aquatic > Marine > Oil seeps ... | reverse complement strand
CATGAACGTGCAGGTAGTTCTAATGTATTACACTTACATGGTGAACTCTTTAAAGTACGTAGTACAGGAAATGAAACTGAAAGTATCACTTGGAAAAAAGATTTAAACCAAGGTGATTTATGTAGTGAAGGATATCAACTGAGGCCAGACATTGTGTGGTTTGGCGAAGCAGTTCCTTTGATTCCTACTGCCATAGAACTCGTTCAAAAAGCCGATATATTTGTAATTATTGGCACCTCTATGCAAGTATATCCTGCTGCGAGTTTGATACACTATGTTCCCAATCAAAACCCTATTTACTTTATTGATCCCAAACCCACTTTAAGCGAGATGGCATTTCCTAACCTAAGTATTATCGTAGAAAAAGCGAGTGTTGGAGTAACTATTTTGTCGACTTTAATAACTGACTAATCCCATTAAACAATTTGTCATTTGCTAAAACAGCACCTTGTTCGATTAACTTAAAAAGCTCTTCATTGCGACTCGTCGTGTAGGGCTTTTCACCTTTAAAGTATTGAATGGATGGATCATCAGAATGATCGATAAACCAATCAAAACCAGCTTGCTCTTGTAGGTTAATGTTTTCATTACTCACACGTACCACAATTCGATTCATACTTTCAGGCATACAGTGAAATAAATTAAGACTGTCTTTTGAGAAATGCTCTAAATATTTTGTTTTGGCGAGTACTTCTTCCCAAACCAAATCACTGAAATTTTTAAGTTGCTCTAAAACTTTTTTAGGCTCTTTTTCTTTGATTGTGCTCCAAGTTGATTCATCGATTTCTTGTGCCGCTAAAAATGTAGCAAATTCTTTATGCAACTCCTCAAACTGTTCCTTACTTAGTAGACGATATTTCATTCGATTCGTTTTTAAAATAGGCTGCAAAAATAGACTTTTATTTTAAACGTCTCATTAACTTTTTATTTAGTACATTTTTAGTAAATTTGCGCACCCCTAAAAAAATAATAAAAATGACTAAACAAGAAGTAATCCTTCAAATAAGACAGGCATATATTGCCCATATTAAATGGCGATCTGAGGCGCAGGCCATACATATGGGGTTGCCCATGCTAGAAAAAAAAGTAGACTTATTACAAACAGACTGCGCATTTGGACAATGGTATTATGGAGACGGACAACATTTATCTTTGCTTGAAACCTTCAAAAGTCTTGAACCTATGCACGACAAAATGCATCATATTTATCAATCAATTTATCATCTTGAGAATAAGAAAAAAAAATCAAGGTTTTTAAAATTAAAAACCGAAGACGAAGTGCTTAAAAAGAAACAAATTAGAGCTTATTTTAAAGATATGGCTAAAATATCAAAGCATTTTTTAGAAACTTTAAAAGAATTAGAAACCGATATTATTGGAATTCCTGATAAGTATTTTGAAAAAACCAATAATATAGGAAGCAAAGACGATATTTTATAATATTCGCTTAAATTTAACGCACAGTTTCTTAAAACAATCACTTATTTACCTATTTTTGAAACCATCCAAAATCGCAACTCATGCCAAAATTTGTATTAATTTTTAGCTTATTGACCTTCATTGCTTGTGACGATGGTGATTTTGAAATTCCCTCATTCGAATTTGAATCAAATCTAAACTCTTGTGGAACCTACGTGCTTTATCGCACCAATGCCGCTGCGACAGAAGCCTTTATAATCACGCTTAGTGATTTAGAAATCCTTCAAGAGGAAACTACAACACCTATAGAAGTTTCTATTGAAGAATCTAACACGCAATATCGTATTTTTGATACAGCAGTCAGTAGCGACTACTTCTGTGCAGATGTTCCTCCTATCGAACCCGTTGTTATTCGTAATTGGCAAGCTGTAGCAGGAGTAAGCAATTTTATTAGCATTGAAACAATTGCTATTTATGATATAAATAATGAGCTAACGGGTTACGAACACACAATTAACCTTCAGAATTTAGTGTTAGAGAGTAATGGGGAAACGCTGACCTACGAAAACTACTTCTTTGGTAGTTTTACTACGAATCTTTAAAAATTGTAAACGCAGATTGAAAAGGTTCTAGTTTATCCTCTAAAATCTTTAAGAAATCTGTTCCATGATATACATAAAGACTACTAAAATTTACGCTCCGTTCTTGCAATCCGCCCTTTGGAAAAATCTCGTTTTGAATCAACAACAAACGTGCTATTTCTTCGGATTTTTTCTTTTTCTGTGCCCTCAATAATCTTTTTTCTAATTTATACAAGGCATTGACCTGCTTCTGGGCTTGTGCCTTTGTCGCTGCTTCAAAAGTTACATCTGTACACGAAGCGATGTTTTCTATGCGTGTGTATAAATCACGTAATTTTGTTTCAAAAGGAGCGAAATCAATTCTTGGGTGACTCGTCTGTTGTAAGAATTTCTTCGTAAGTGCATCGGGTGTTAAAAACAAATCAGTTGCAGACATACCCAATTTGTTTAATTTTTGTTCTTGCCTTTTTGTAAGCCATAACGCCGAATTTCGAAGCATTAAAATAGGAAAGGAAACTTGCGACTTTTCAAAAAAGGATTTTAGTTGCAGCCAATATGCCAATTCGCCACCACCGCCTATATAAGCTAAATTTGGTAGTATAAATTCTTGATAAAGTGGCCTTAGTAGTACATTTGGACTAAATCGTTCGGGATAATCTTGTAATTCTTGTTCGATTTCGGATACAGTAAAACGGATAGCTGAATCAACAACCTCATATAAAGAATTTTTTAAGCGAATGCGTTTTCTAGTGTTTTTTACTACATAAAAGAGATTAATTTCTCTAGGATTTACTTGTGCCTTATAACCGTGCTCCTTTAGATAAGTTACTGTTTTACTGACTTCTTGATAACAGACCTGTTCTTTTAAGTCTGCTAGTAAATGTTGTGAAAAATGTTTTTTTAAGGAAGTTACATTTGCATCCAATTGCACCAAACCATATTGCCCAAAGAGTTCATGCACTAAAAACTGGGTAGCAGAAGCCAGATTGTTATGACTTAGATAAACCTTCTTAAAAAGCTCCTTTAAAACAGTCTCATTTTCAGAACTTCCCAGTAAAGACTCAAATTGAGACTTGACGGTTTCTACACCTGATAAATCAAAAGTTCCGACAGCAGCACCTGATTCATGCTTCCATGTTAGTTTTGTATTCTTATAAGTAAAGTGGTTGATTTCTTCAAAATCATGGTCTTCGGTAGCCATCCAATAGACAGGTACAAAATGATAACTTGGATAAGCAATTTTTAATTGCTTCGCTAAGTTGATTGTACTTACAATTTTATAAATAAAATATAAGGGACCCGTAAACAAATTGAGTTGATGTCCAGTAGTTACGGTAAAGGTATTCGTTTCAGCTAAAGCAGTGATGTTTTGAATAGATTTCTCTGAATTTTCGAGTGTTTTGTACTGCTCTTGCAAAACTTGAACCAACAACTCACGATTTACAAAACTATCTTGTCGCGTTTCAAGTTGTTTTTCAAAAGCAGCTATACTCGGATATTCACCGTACAAAGGACGTGTCGCTACGCCTTGTTGCAGGTAGTCTCGTATCAATTTTGAAAAAAATCGAAGCTTTGTATAATCTAATGCCGAATCCAATTGTGTCGTTTATAATACTACAAAGTAAAAAAGAATCTAGAAACAATGCTCCTCTAATACAATAAGTTTCTAAAACTAATGTTATTTTTGTGAAGATGCTTGGAAAAAGCGAAAAGCGAAAAGCGAAAAGCGAAAAGCGAAAAGCGAAAAGTGAAAAGTGAAAAGTGAAAAGTGAAAAGTGAAAAGTGAAAAGTGAAAAGTGAAAAGTGAAAATTGAAAAGGCAATAGGCAATAGGCAATAGGCAATAGGCAATAGGCAATAGGACAAAAAAACATATTCGTGATTAATTTTTCAACACACGTTGGAATAATTAGAAAAACTTGGCGCCTTAGCGTCTTAGCGGTAAAAATAGACACATGAAAATAAAAGTACTCATACTATTTCTTTTAACGATACCGTTACTATCAGCACAAACCACTCGTAAGTATTCAAACGAATTTTTGAATATTGGTGTAGATGCGACTGCATTAGGAATGGGGAATACTGTGGTCAGTAGTGTTTCAGATGTTACAGCAGGTTATTGGAATCCAGCAGGTTTAATGGCCTTAGAGGATTCTCAAGGCGCTGCGATGCATGCCTCTTATTTTGCCAATATTGCTCAATATGATTATATTGGTTTTGCCATGCCACTCAATGACGCTAGTGCATTCGGACTTTCGTTAATACGTTTTGGAGTAGACGACATATTAGACACCACGCAACTCATCGACAGCCAAGGAAATATAGATTATAATCGTATCAATCTCTTCTCAGCTGCTGATTATGCCTTGACACTATCCTACGCTAGAAAACCCATTATTAAAAACATGTATTGGGGCTTAAATGCAAAAATTATCCATAGACGTATCGGTAAATTTGCTACTTCGTATGGTTTTGGCTTAGACGCCGGATGGCAATATACTAAGGAGGATTGGCATTATGGTATCATGCTTCGTGATATAACCACAACTTTTAACGTCTGGAACATTAACGAAGAAGAATTTGCAAAAATTCAAAATGCCATTCCTGACGAAAACCAAGAGCTTCCTGAAACAACAGAACTTACCTTACCCAAAGCACAAATCGGTGTAGCGAAAGATTGGAATATTACGCGAGACATTCAACTACAAACAGCACTCGATTTAAACATTCGTTTTGCACAAACCAATGCGATTATCAGTAGTGAATTTGCTAGTATCGAACCCGCATTCGGATTTCAGGCTGATTATCTTGATATGGTTTTTTTACGTGGTGGTGTCAATAACCTACAAACAGAAACCCAATTTGATGAAAGCACTTCCATCAGCTGGCAACCTAATATCGGTGTCGGCTTCAAATACAATGGGATTCAAGTAGACTATGCCCTTACTAATATCGCCAGTACGGGCAATGCTTTATACAGCAATATTTTTTCTATTAAAATTGACTTTGGTATTTTTAGGTAAAATGGTGAAGAGTTTTTCGTGAAGAGTGAAGCGTTAGAAGTGAATAGTAAAAAGTGAGTTGTCAAGAGCAGATTATTATGTATTTTAAACTTCATAACCCATAACCTTCAACCCTTAACCCTTAACCCTTAACCATTCACCCTTATTAACCTTTAACCCTTAACCCTTCACACTTAAACCTTAACCCTTCACCCATTACCTCCTTGTCATTCCAATAAAATCAAGTATTTTCGTACACAAGTACAAACACTATGTCTAAAAACTATTTACTTGCACTCCTATCTGGATTATTACTAGCTTTTGCATGGCCAACTTATGGATTTACTTGGTTGATATTTATTGCTTTAGTTCCGTTACTACTAGCTGAAAAAGCCATACGTGAGCAGTCTCCAAAACACAACAATCTACATACTTTTGTTGCCTCCTATCTCACATTTATTAGCTGGAATACATTCACTACTTGGTGGATATGGAATTCTACCGAAGTCGGTGGGGTTTTTGCCGTTGTCGTAAACTCTTTATTAATGACATTGGTTTTTCAACTATTCCACTTAATTGCAAAGCGAAAACCTCTTCGTTTTAGTTTGATCTTTTTAACGGCCTTTTGGATTACCTTTGAAAAATTTCACCTCATTTGGGATTTTTCTTGGCCTTGGCTTAACTTAGGAAATGTATTTTCCGAACATCCTCAGTGGATACAATGGTATGAATACACTGGAACTTTTGGCGGAAGCTTATGGATATGGATTGTAAACATCTCTTTCTTTGTTGCTGTCCTAGCCTATCAAAAGAACAAAAAAATTAAAAGCTTACTCAAGCATTCTATACTTGGCTTCGCTATTCTAGTCTTAGGTATTTACCTTTCAAAATATCAATATGCAACCTACCAGGAGCAAGGCACTCCTTTTACCGCTATTGTTTTACAACCCAACACAGACCCTTATACCGAGAAATACCATCAATCATCTGATAAAATTGCCACGGATTTACTCCAACTTACACAAAGCAAAATAGATCAAAATGTTGCTTTTGTTTTGGCTCCTGAAACAGTCTTTTCAACCAAAACAACACTCAGTGGTTTTCAACAATCAGATGCTCACAGACAAATACAAAATTTCTTAGCAGACTATCCACAGACGAGCTTTTTAACAGGTGTTGATTTATATAAAATATACAACACGCCCGTAATGCCTACACCTACAGCAAACAGATTTAGTAATACGAAGCAGGCATGGTACGAAAGTTTTAATGCAGCCCTTCTTATCACAAATAATTCAGATGCGCAACGTGCAGGAAATATCCCACAAGTATATCACAAATCTAAATTAGTCGTTGGTGTAGAACATTTTCCATTCCGTTCGGTCTTACAACCCTTACTCGGTAATGTAATGATTGATTTAGGCGGTAGCGTTTCTACCATTACACCCCAATCAGAAGCCGAAACATTTACACATCCAAACAACACTTTAAAAGCTGCTCCCATTATTTGTTATGAATCCATTTATGGAGAATATGTTGGATATTATGTACAAAAAGGCAGTAATTTCTTTGCCATTATCACGAATGACAGTTGGTGGGGCAATACACAAGGACATAAGCAGTTGTTGAGCTATGCGCGCTTAAGAGCTATAGAACATCGACGCGCAATTGCAAGAAGTGCCAACTCTGGGATATCTGCTTTTATCAACCAACGAGGAGAAATTTTAGCGAGTTTACCTTATGAAACTAAAGGTGCGCTCAGAGGAGAGATTTATGCCAATACAAAACCAACTTTTTATAGTCAACAAGGTGATTATATCGCTCGTATTGCGGTCTTAGTTGCCGCCTTGTTCTTTTTAGTGGGATTCTTTGTGACTAAGAGAAGTAGTGAGTAGTCGATAGTGAAAATTAAAAAAATCACCAATACAAATGAATTCTGTAGTATCTAATTAAGCCATCACTCTCAACTCTTAACTTTTAACTTTTAACTTTTAACTTTTAACTTTTCACTCTTCACATCTATCCAACCCCAATTTGAAAATAAACGATGCCTCTTTGGGACATTTCTATGGAATCGTATTGATTCCGACCATCAAAAATGACGGCTTGTTTCATGTTTTTTTGGAGTTCGTCAAAATCTGGGCTTCTAAACTCCTTCCATTCGGTAACCAAAACCATCGCATCGGCATTTTTAATTGCCTTATATTTATCATCGACATAGGTCAATCCTGTAAAGTTTTTAAAGTAATGCTCTTTGGCAACTTCCATCGCTTCGGGATCATAGGCAACAACATCAGCCCCTTGACTTACTAAATAATTCACTAAGGGTATCGAACTTGCATCACGCATATCATCGGTTTCGGGTTTAAATGCCAATCCCCACAAAGCAATTCTTTTTCCATTTAAATCATCTTTGAAATAACGATTTATTTTAGCACCCAACACTTCTTTCTGATTCTTATTGACACGCTCTACCGCTTCTAAAATATGTGGTGTGTATTGGTGATCTTTAGCAGTCTTAATTAAAGCTTGAACATCTTTTGGAAAACAGCTACCTCCATACCCTGCACCTGGATAAATAAAACTATAACCGATTCGGGAATCACTTCCAATTCCGTGACGTACTTGATTGACATCTGCTCCAACTGCTTCACAAATATTAGCTACCTCATTGATAAAACTAATCTTTGTTGCTAACATTGCATTGGCTGCATATTTGGTCATTTCAGATGAAGCCGTATCCATAGCAATAAAACGATCATTCTTTGCCATAAAAGGTTTGTATAAACGACGCATCACTTCAAAAGCTTCTTCTGATCTTGCACCTACCACAACTCGATCAGGTTGCATAAAATCAGTAACTGCAACTCCTTCTTTTAAAAACTCAGGGTTACTAATGACCTCCACCTTAAAAGAAACACCACGACTCGTTAATACTTTTTCTATTTCATTTTGGACAATAGTAGCAGTTCCCACAGGAACCGTAGATTTATTAACAACCATCAAGTCTTTTTCCATCACGCACCCAATTTCTTTGGCGACGGCAACCACATGTCTTAAATCAGCACTACCGTCATCACCCATTGGCGTACCCACTGCAATAAAAACCAATTCAGAATCATTGATAGATTCTTTGGCGTTCGTGTCAAAAAACAAAGTACCATGTGTAATATTTTGAGTGACCATTTTTTGCAAACCCTTTTCATAAATGGGAATAATTCCTTCTTTGAGATTTGTAATCTTAGCTTCATCTATGTCTATACAAGTGACCCGATTACCCATCTCGGCAAAACAAGCTCCAGTGACAAGTCCTACATATCCGGTTCCAATGACTGTTATTTTCATATTGTTAATTAATTTTTTAGAAATACAAAGGTGCAAATTTTTAAGGAAGTAGTAAGTGGGATAAATACGTTATTTGCAAGCAATTTTTAGCTGTTTTAACAGAATGTCTTTATGTTAAAGCATAAAATTTATTTAATCATTCTTTTTAACCTTTAGCATTGATAAAAAAAGAAACTAAACTGTCAAGGTGCGAAATATTATTTCTAAGTCATAGGGAAGATAATATATACTTACTCAAAACATTACAATAATGATTTTAAATAAGCCCCATACTCATTATTCATCCTACCAGCAATACGTTTCAAATCAGCCTTACTAATATATCCCATACGCCAAGCAATCTCTTCAACGCAAGCCACTTTTAGACTCGTACGTTTTTCAATCGCTTTGATAAATTCTGTAGCCTCAGACAGCGCTTCATGTGTACCCGTATCTAACCACGCATAACCCCTACTCAATTGTTGTAGGTGTAAGTTTCCTTGGTTTAAATAAGTTTGGTTTACCGTAGTAATTTCTAGTTCGCCTCGTGCAGATGGTTGTATGTTTTTAGCTATTTCTATCACCGAATTGGGATAAAAATAGAGTCCGACGACCGCATGATTTGATTTTGGTTCGGATGGTTTTTCAACAATGCTCACTACTTTGCCCGTAGCATCAATCTCTGCGACACCATAACGCTCTGGGTCTTGTACATAATAACCAAAGATCACGGCTTCTTGTTGCTTTTTAACTTGCTGTACAGTCTGTTGTAATAAGTCCGCAAAACCCGATCCATAAAAAATATTGTCTCCCAAAACCAAACACACATCATCACTACCGATAAAGTCTTCGCCAATGATAAAAGCCTGTGCCAAACCATCGGGACTTGATTGCTCTCCATAACTCAATTGCAAGCCCAACTGACTGCCATCTCCAAAAAGTTTTTTAAAATTCGGTAGATCATGTGGCGTCGAAATAATCAAAATCTCTTGAATACCCGCTAGCATCAAAACCGACAACGGATAATACACCATCGGCTTGTCATAGATTGGTAACAGCTGTTTAGACACCACTTTCGTTAAGGGATGTAAACGAGTTCCAGAGCCGCCTGCTAAAATGATGCCTTTCATTTGTTAATGGGTTTTGTGTGTGCAAAAGTAGTGAATACTTCGACAAGCTCAGTATGACAGACAAACTTTGTCATACTGAGCCTGTCGAGATGTAAAATTGCGTTGTCATGCTGAGCCTGTCGAAGCACGCAACGCCAAAAATTGCTTCACAAAAGCCTGTATGCCTTCTTCAATTGTGGTAGAGGGTTTAAAATCAATATAGTCAAACAAACTCTGTACATTGGCATAGGTCGCAGAAACATCACCAGGTTGCATGGGCTTATAGACAATCTTTCCTTTTTTTCCGAGAGCTTTTTCTACACCGTGTACATAATCCATTAAAGCCACAGGCGAATTATTGCCCACATTAAAAATCTGATAAGGTGCCGAACTCATTGAAGGTACGGGCTTCTTTGGATCAAACGCTGGATTATTCTTTTGCGGTGGCTTCGGTATCAAACGTTTTACACTCTCCACAATATCTGCTACATAGGTAAAATCACGACTCATATTTCCGTGATTAAATACTTCAAATTCTTTGTCCTCAACTATCGCCTTCGCAAATATATGTAAAGCCATATCAGGACGCCCCCAAGGACCATAAACTGTAAAGAAACGTAAGCCCGTACTTGGGATGCCAAATAGGTGTGCATACGAATGTGCCATCATCTCATTGGCTTTTTTACTCGCGGCATACATTGCCAACGGATGATCGGTATGGGCATTGGTAGAAAACGGAATCTCTTCGCTCAAACCGTATACCGAACTTGACGATGCAAATAACAAATGCTTCACAGGATAGGCTCTACAAGCCTGTAGGATGTTTAAGAAACCAGTGATATTATTATCTACATACGACTGCGGATTTTCTAAAGAATAACGAACACCCGCTTGTGCCGCTAGATTGACGACATAATCAAATTTTGATTCTTTAAAAAGATTCATAACTGCCTCAGCATCACGCAAATCGATTTTTACAAAGGTAATGTCTCCTTGCACAGGCACATTTTCTTGTAAATCGGAGGTATCAATCCCTAAATCACGTAAACGTGCCAACTTTAAGTTTTGATCGTAATAATCATTGATATTGTCAATACCTGTCACACGATAGCCATTTTGTATCAATAGCTTTGCTAAGTGGTGACCAATAAAACCGGCTGCTCCGGTGATTAGGACTTCGACAGGCTCAGTCTGACAATCACCTTTTACATCCTTTTTTGACTGAGCTTGTCCGTTGTCAGACTGAGCTTGTCCGTTGTCAGACTGAGCTTGACGAAGTCTATTCTTGTTTTCCATTTTCTGTATAATTTTTCGAATATTTAACCAAATTATCCCATTCACCATTTATCAATGCTATTTTCTTTTTCCTACTCCAACCTTTTATTTGCTTCTCAAACGCAATAGCCTTATCTATATATTTAAAAGACTTATACCAAACGAGTTCCACTGGCCTTCTACTATACGTATAGGACTTTGGATTAACTCCGCTATCATGTTCTTCAAATCAACGATGAACATCATTAGTTACCCCTGTATAATAACTACCATCTGCGCAAAGTAATAAATAAACATAATATGTTTTCATTTTTAAAACATTTTTTATAATTATGGTTATCACACTTCGAAAAGCTCAGTGTGACACTGATAAGCCGCTCTTGGTTATCACACTCCGACAAGCTCAGTGTGATAAAGGTATTAGAAGCTTAGCTTAGCGATTATCATGCTGAGCTTGTCGTTTATCATGTTAGAATACGATTGTCATGCTGAGCTTTTCGAAGCATTACAACCTCCCATCACTCTGCTCAACAGCTAACATCCCTTTTACATCATACAACACAAACGGATTATTGGTTATTGCAGTAAAGTCAAAACCTTCAAAAGCTTTATGTGATACCGTCAAGACAATAGCATTATAATCACTAGCTAACTGACTGGGTTCAGTCAACAGATCAATGGCGTATTCATGTTTCACTTCATCGGCTATTGCCCAAGGGTCGAATACCTCAACATCTAACTCAAAACTTTTCAATTCGTTAATCACATCTATTACCCGCGAATTACGGATATCAGGGCAATCCTCTTTAAAAGTCATCCCCATTACTAAGACCTTACTGCCCTTAACGGGAATGTCTTTTTGCAGCATTTTCTTGACCGTTTCTTGTGCTACAAAGGGTCCCATACTATCATTTAATCGGCGTCCCGATAAAATTATCTGCGGATTGTAGCCCAGTTGCTGTGCTTTATCTGCTAAATAATAGGGATCAACCCCAATGCAATGCCCACCTACCAAACCTGGAGTGAATTTGATAAAATTCCATTTAGTAGCAGCAGCTTCTAACACCTGATGTGTATCGATATTCATCAGGTTAAAAATCTTTGCGAGCTCGTTTACAAAGGCAATATTTATGTCGCGTTGCGAATTCTCAATTACCTTTGCAGCTTCCGCCACTTTGATAGAAGCTGCTTTAAAGGTACCCGCTACAATCACACTTTTATAGAGTTGATCGATTTCTTCTGCGATTTCTGGTGTCGAACCCGAAGTCACTTTTAAAATCTTTTCGACCGTATGTTCTTTATCTCCTGGATTAATCCGCTCAGGAGAATAGCCCACATAGAAATCTTTATTGTACTGCAATCTAGAGTCTTTTTCAAGAATGGGTACACATTCTTCTTCTGTAGCACCTGGATATACCGTAGATTCATAAATAACGATATCCTCTTTTTTGAGCACTTTACTTACAGATTCACTCGCTTTATAAAGCGGTGTCAAGTCTGGTTTATGTTTGTTATCTACAGGAGTAGGTACGGTTATAATATAGACATTCGCTGCAGCGATATCTGCTAGCTGTGTACTGCAATATAAACCCGTATTCGAAGCTTGAAAGCTATTTAAAGTTGAATGGTTTACAGTAGCCAACTGCTCTGTTTTTATTTCGAGAGTCATATCAAAATTCTTACGCAATTGCGTTACGCGTCCTTCATTGATGTCAAAACCGCTGACCTTATATTTTTTTGCAAAAGCAACAGCTAAGGGAAGACCGACATAGCCTAAACCAATTATGGCAATTTGAGGTTTGTTCATTCGTATATATTTGAAATGCAAAAATATGAATTTGATAGGAAATGGGTGTCTGGGAGCTAGATTTTATTTGGCTGATGGGTTATTATTAAAAGTATTAATTGAAACACTGTCCTGCTGAACTTGTTTGAGGAGCTCATGAGATGTAACGAATGATGCTAGTAGAGACTTTATGAGATACTGTAATGAATTTAGCATGACAGTTTAGATTGACCGTTCTGCATAAAACTCAGTGTAACAAGAAAAGGCAAGCAATTGTCATACTGAACTTCCAAAATAAATCAAAATTCCCTACATTTGCTCCCTAAAACAGAAACGAAATGCAAAACGGATTATATGCAAAAATTAATACGACAAAAGGGAGTATTTTACTCGAACTTACTTTTGACAAAACCCCAGGTACCGTAGGTAACTTTGTTGCCCTTGCTGAGGGGAATATGGAGAATTCTCGTAAACCTCAGGGGATACCTTACTATGATGGTTTAAAATTTCACCGTGTCATTGCCGATTTTATGATACAAGGTGGTTGCCCACTGGGCACTGGAACAGGTGACCCTGGATATAAGTTCGACGATGAATTCCACCCCGAATTAAAGCATGACAAACCAGGCGTACTTTCTATGGCAAATTCAGGTCCTGCAACGAATGGAAGTCAGTTTTTTATTACGCATGTAGAAACTCCATGGTTGGATGGAAAACATACTATATTTGGTTTTGTGCGCGAAGGACAAGACGTCATAGATAGCATACAACAAGATGATATTTTGGAAACAATAGAGATCATTCGTGTCGGTGCAGATGCAGAAGCCTTTAATGCCATTGAAGCCTTTCGAAACTTTGAAGGAGCCCGTGAAGAACGCGAAGCAAAAGAAAAAGAAGCTGCTGCTGCTGCATTAAAAGATCATGTAGCTGGTATGGAGCAAACAGCAAGTGGTTTATTCTATGAATTAACCGAAGAAGGAACTGGTAAAAAAGCCCATAAAGGACAAAATGTATCGGTACACTATAAAGGCATGTTATTAGATGGGATGGTATTCGACTCCTCTTATCAACGTAATGAACCTATCACATTTCCAGTAGGTGTCGGACAAGTTATTGCAGGTTGGGATGAAGGTATTTTATTATTAAACGAAGGTAGTAAAGCACGTTTTGTCATCCCTTCAGAATTGGCTTACGGCAGTCGTGGTGCTGGTGGTGTAATTCCTCCTAATGCGACCTTGATCTTTGAAGTGGAATTGGTGAAAGTGGGATAAAGGGTGTTGGTAAATAGTGATTATAAGCGCAGGTGTTAATTGAAAGATTGTCCTCTTGAACTTGTTTCGGGAACTCATCAAGCTTAACAAATGTTGCTCGTAGAGGCTTCGTGGAAGGCTGAAAAGAGTTCAGCATGACTGATTTGATTGACCTAGAACAAGTTCTGGTTGACTGTGTCATCAAACAGCCGTAAAAAGGGTAAAATAAATAGCGAATAATAAAATCAATGAAAACCATATACATCGTTAGACATGCCAAGTCTTCATGGGCGTATGATAGTATAGAAGACATTGACCGCCCTTTAAAAGAACGTGGCATTAGTGATGCACATATACTATCTAAGGTGCTGAGTGAAAAAATAGAAAAACCCGATACGTTTGTCTCTAGTAGTGCAAACAGAGCTCTACACACAGCTATGATATTTGCGGAGAATTTTAAATATCCGCTTGCAAACTTAAAGATTAAGAAATCCTTATACAGTTTTAGTGATGGTTATCTCGTTAAAACAATTATGGCCTTGGATGATGCTTTTGATACAGCTATTATCTTTAGTCACGATCATGGCATCAATACCTTTGTCAATAAATATGGTAGTCAAAAAATACCCCATGTACCGACATCTGGTGTAGTGGGAATCCAGTTTAACATCGAACATTGGAAGAGCATCAATAAGGATAAAACCATTAAAAAAGGAAAGACGGTATTGTTTGAGGTGCCAAAGAAGTATCGGTAGTACTTCGACAAACTCAAACTGACAATAAAAAAATTTAAAAGGTTTAGGTTGATGATTGTCAAACAGAAAGAAGTATTAAACATATGAAAATAAAAAAATATGCAGCGATTGATATTGGCTCTAATGGGGTTCGTCTTCTGGTAGTCAACGTGATTCTTGAGCCTAACACTCCTGCTATTTTTAGAAAATCTGCTTTAGTACGCGTTCCCATTCGTTTGGGTGCCGACACCTTTAATAAAGGATTTATTTCTGAACACAATGCGCATCGTATGTGTAACGCCATGAAGGCTTTCGAATTACTCATGCAGGTGCATGGTGTAGAGAAGTATCGTGCTTGTGCTACATCTGCTATGCGAGAAGCTTCAAACGCTCAAGAGGTGGTAACCAAGATTAAAAAAGAAAGTAACGTACAAATTGATATTATTGATGGTAAGACTGAGGCGGCAATAATTGCAGCCACTGATTTATACGAACTACTCGAAGAACAAAAAAATTACCTCTACATTGATGTAGGTGGCGGGAGTACGGAGTTTACCCTATTTTCTAATGGGAAGCTTATGGAATCTAAATCCTTTAAACTCGGTACCGTTCGTTCTTTAGATAGTCAGCAAGACTTAAGTGAAGCTTGGTTGCGGGCTAAATCTTGGGTTAAAGATGGTGTTACTAAATATCCTAATTGTACCATTATCGGTTCGGGAGGTAACATCAATAAAGTATTTAAATTATCAGCCAGAAAAATAGGAAAACCCCTAGCCTATGCCTACCTCAAAGAACAATACAAAAAGTATAAAAATCTTAGCTACGAAGAACGCATCCGCATTATGGGCTTAAATCCTGATCGTGCCGATGTAATCATTCCCGCTCTTAAAATTTACCTTTCTGCTATGAAATGGGCTAAAGCAGATCAAATTGTAGTACCTAAAATTGGTCTTGCCGACGGGATTGTAAAAATGCTGTTTTCGGAAGAGCATCTGTAGTAACCTGAGTTCGACGTAAGATTTTTTCACAGCTTAGATGAATTTTGTCATATTCGACACTAAATTTTAGAAGGACTAACTAGTTAATTTAAAAAAATTTGGTAAGAATATGGCAAAATTCATCAAGCCCAAAGGGAAACAAAAGA
>Ga0209633_10003060_pt1 | contig 15625 bp, 10 predicted proteins | sample Cruoilmetagenom1_FD_187290 | JGI IMG/M metagenome (GOLD analysis project Ga0209633, IMG submission 187290) | Oil polluted marine microbial communities from Coal Oil Point, Santa Barbara, California, USA - Sample 1 (SPAdes) (version 2) | ecosystem: Environmental > Aquatic > Marine > Oil seeps ... | reverse complement strand
GATTGTTGCCTGTGGCACCAGTTTCCATGCAGGGCTTGTAGCAAAATATTGGTTAGAATCTTTGGCTGGCTTACCTTGCCAGATAGAAGTAGCAAGTGAGTTTAGATATAGGCCTCATGTCGTTAATAAAAAAACATTATTCGTTACCATTTCACAATCTGGTGAAACGGCAGATACGTTGGCAGCATTACAAGCATCGGGTGACTTAGGATATGCGCATACGTTAGCCATATGTAATGTGCCAGAAAGCTCACTTGTAAGAGAATCAGAGTGGCACTTAATGACAAAGGCGGGGCCAGAGATAGGCGTTGCATCTACAAAAGCATTTACGACGCAATTAGCGGCTTTATTAATGCTAGTAATAGCATTAGGTAAGCATAATAAACTAACGAATAAACAAGAAACAGAAATCGTTAGGCAGTTAGAAGTATTACCAGAAAAAGTGGCTGAAGTACTACGCTTAGAGCCCGAAATTGTGCGTTTTGCTGAACAATTCGAAGACAAAAATCATGCATTGTTTCTAGGCAGGGGTGAACAATACCCAGTAGCAATGGAAGGTGCGTTAAAGCTGAAAGAAATATCGTACATACATGCTGAATCCTACCCAGCAGGCGAATTAAAGCACGGGCCATTGGCGTTAGTAGATGATCAAATGCCAGTAGTGGCCGTGGCGCCAAATAATGACCTTCTAGAAAAATTAAAATCTAACCTACAAGAAGTACAAGCTCGTGGCGGCAAACTGTTTGTGTTTGCAGACAAAAAAGCGGCTTTTGAAGAAATGGATGGGCTGAGCCTTATTCGCGTATCAGAGATTGATGATGTCATTGCACCTATTGTGTATACCATTCCACTACAACTATTGTCCTATCACGTGGCTGTTATTAAAGGGACAGATGTAGACCAACCTAGAAATTTGGCTAAGTCAGTTACAGTTGAGTAATATCTTTACCTGAAGAAAGAACTTTTGTCGTCTAGTAATAAAGTATCATACCTAGTAATAAAGTATCATACCTAGTAATAAAGTTGCATACTAAACAGACTCTAGTTAAGCTTAGTGGTAAGCAATAACGGAGTAGTTTTAGTGGCAAGGAAAAAGTATAGTAATTCTGTAGCTAAAAATGAACGTTGGATTAAAGAGGGTCGCGGTGCGGGGAGAAATCAAGAGTATAAACCTTGGTTGACCGTTAGAGACCTTCCGTCTGAAGGGCGTTCACATAGGGTGTTTGGTCAAAAGTCTCAACGAACTTATCATTTATTTTCAGACCTTGAACTAGCAGTATTTCTTCTCTTGGAGTGGCACTCCGACACACAAGAAATTAGAGAGCAATTTCCACTCCAATTAGAGGTTACTGTCGAGCTTGCTAAAGAAGCAGGCATAGTGCATCCAGCTAATGCCGGGGTGTTGCAATATATGTCTTCAGACTTTCTCGTGAATGCTGATAACCCAGAAAAGCCTAAGTTTGTATTACAAGCAAAATATGCTGAGGCACTTTCAGATAAAAGAACAATAGAAAAACTTGAATTGGAGCGCCGTTACTGGGGTAAGAAAGAAGTCCCTTGGTTTTTGATAACAGAACAAGACATTCCTGGAACTGTTTTTCAGAACATAAACTGGCTGTACCCTGCTCAGCGAGACGAAATTGATAATGATGAAATACTTCAGAGAGTACAGTTTTATACTCACCAATTTAAAGACAATCCAAAAAGCACACTGCTTAATATTGCGAAATCTATAGATGTTGCCTATGAATTACCGTTAGGTGAATCATTAAGAGAAATCAGGCAGTTACTAGCTAAGAGATGTTTTCTTTTTGACATATATGAGCCAGTTGTAAAGTTAGTTGCAGGTGACCTAAGGCAAACGGATACACATATGCTAATTGAGGCGCTTTATGTTTCGAATAAATGAAGTGATTAGCTATGAGGGTCATTTATATCGAATTCTCTCTTTTGTGGCGGATCAAGTTATATGGATTCGTGTTGAAGATACAGCAGCCTTTCCGTCACTGGTTTGCATAAATGAACTTATGGAAGCTATTGATAAAGAAATGTTGGTGAGAACGGCGGATCCTTTTGCAGATTTAGCTTTTATAACACCGGAGCTAGGGAGTACCGCACAAATAAAGCGCGATAGGAATTATGATTTGATAAAGCCGATTGTTGAAGACCCGCAGTCTTATGATCCCAAAGTACGTTCATCACGGATAAATGAAGTAATTAATACTAAAAAAACAACTAAGCAAACGTTATATAGGCTTGTTCGTCAGTATTGGCAGAGAGGCCAGACGCCCAACTCCCTAATTCCTGATTATAAAAACTCTGGGGGAAAAGGTAAAAAACGTACAGCAAAAGCTAAGAAGCTTGGAAGGCCTAGGAAATTCATGCCTGGGGTTGGAGTTGTTATTGATGAGCAAATAGAACGTCTGTTTCGAATCGCAATTAATAAACACCTATTAAAAGACACGGGCAGTAGCTTTCCATATGCACACCGCCGCTTTAAGGATCTTTATGAAAATTATTATCCTGATGTCCCTGAGTCAGAAATTCCAACAAATTGGCAAATGCGGCATTTTTATAAGCGTGAATATAGTCAGGTTGAAAAAATTCAGAAACGATCAAATAAAGTCGACTATAAAAAAGATATTCGGCCTCTTAGTTCAACAGCAAATACCCAAGCTTTTGGGCCAGGTTCTCGTTTTGAAATTGATGCGACCATAGCGGATATTTATCTGGTTTCAGATAGCGATAGACGTAATATTGTTGGCCGTCCTGTTATATACATGGTAATTGATGTATTTAGCAGGATGGTTGCGGGTGTTTATATTGGATTTGAGAACCCATCATATGTAGCAGCTATGCAGGCACTTACTTTGGCTATGACGAATAAGGTTGATTACTGCAAACTATACGGATTTGAAATTACAGAAAATCAATGGCCTATTGTTGGTTTGCCTGATGCAATTTTAGCAGATAGAGGAGAGCTTCTTGGGCATCAAATTGAATCGTTAGAGAGTAATTTTTCAGTTCGGATAGAAAACACATCTCCTTATAGAGGGGATGCAAAAGGTATCGTTGAGCGTAGTTTCGGAACACTTCAGGCTGAATTTAAGCCCTTTGCACCAGGTGTCGTAACTGGAACGAAGGTAAAAAGACACGGCGGAAAAGACTATAGGTTAGATGCTACATTAACCATTCGGGAGTTCAAAGAGATTATTATTTCCTCAATACTGGTTCATAATCAGTTTGGTGTCATAGAAAAGTATGATCGCGATACTGATATGCCTACTGATTTGATGATGACACCGCTATCAATCTGGAATTGGGGTTTGCAGCATCGAACGGGGCGTTTGCGAGCAGCTTCAGAGAACGCTCTAAAAGTTAGCTTGCTTCCGAGAGCAAAAGCAACTTTTTCAGACCTTGGTGTTTGCGTGTTTGGTATTTATTATACGTCTCAAGAGGTTATTCAAAAGGGTTGGCTTCATAGATCTAAAGAGATTAAAAGGCCGGTAACTATGGACGTAGCATATGACCTTGCTATAGCCGACGTTATTTATCTTTTTCCAGAGAAAGGGAAATCAGAATATTGGATTTGTAAATTAACGCCCCGATCAAGAGAATTTGTAGGAAGTTCATTTTGGGATGTTTGGCGGGTTCAGGAGGAGCAGAAAACGGCAATGGCGAGTGACCGGATGGTTTCCGATGAAAAAAAACGAGAGCATGAACGATTCGTTACTTCAAAAATTGAAGGTGCGAAAAGTCTGTTACCTAAAGGTAACGTTGCAACTAATACTGAACGTATAGCTTCAATTCGTGATAACAAGAGAAAAGAAAGAGACGAAGAAAGGAGTGACTCGGGATATAAACTTGCAACTGAGGGTAATAATAACCCAGCTAAAGTTATTCCTCTTATAGATCAGCACGATGAAGATTATAGTTTCCCGGACCATTTAGATGAGTTATTTGATGATGAGGATAGTTAATGGGGTTACCGAGTAACATAGTAAAAGCAGCCTATCAAGACCCTGGAGTCGCCAAATATAAAGGGAATCCTTTCATTGAAGCGTTACCTCCTATTATGTCTGTTCAGCAGATTAAAAAGGGATTAATGGGGGCAATAGAGTTTGATCCGAAAGAGCTTTTTGTTGATGGGCGTAGAAGAGCGCATGTTATTGCATCTTTGTTAGATGATTTTTTTCAACCTCTTGCATCACATCTACAGTTAGAAGAAAAAATCTCCATCATGATTCGGCAGGGATATGTTGGTAGAAACCTAGAAGGTGGCTCTTTAAATAGCCATATGCAGAATGGTTATGAAAGACTTATGACTGGCGACCTAGAGACATTTCGTTTTGATCATGCTAAGTCTACTGCTTTGAGTCTATCACTTATTGGTTGCTCAGGAAGTGGGAAAAGCTCTACTTTGAGCCGAATACTTTCGACGTATCCTCAAGTTATATTCCATGAAAAATACAACTTTACCCAAGTATCGTATCTTAAAGTTGATTGTCCACACGATGGCTCCTTAAAAAGCCTGTGTATACAGTTTTTTAGAGCGTTAGATCTAGTATTACATACTGACTATGAAACCAAATATGCAAGAAAAAGACATGGTATTGAAACTCTCCTTGCCCTAATGAGCCAAGCAGCGAACACTCATGCGATTGGAGTACTCGTCATCGATGAAATTCAACACCTTAGTCTAGGGCGGTCTGGTGGTGTTGATAAAATGCTTAACTTCTTTGTGACTCTGGTTAACGTTATCGGGCTGCCGGTAATTTTGGTGGGAACTCCAAAAGCGCGGCCTATATTTGAAACTGATTTACGATCTGCAAGGCGTGGAGCAGGTTTTGGTTCATTATTGTGGGAGCCGATGAAAGCGCAGAAGCCTCCGTTAGACCCCAATACTGGAAAGCATCGGAAAACTGAATGGCTGGCCTTTACAGATATACTCTGGAAATATCAGTGGCTGCAAAAGCGAGATGAAATTCTGAGCGATGAAGTGCGAGACTGCTGGTATAACCTATCACAAGGGGTACTTGATATTGTGGTAAAGCTATTTGTCTTGTCACAACTTCGAGCAATTGCAACCAAGGTTGAACGCATAACGCCCAAGCTACTCCAGCGAGTGTATGAAGATGAACTTCAGCCCGTCCACCCTATGTTGTCTGCGTTACGCTCAGGTGACCCAGAGAAAATTGCACACTATTCTGACTTAATAATACCGAATATTGACAAAAAAATACTTGATCTTAGAGAAAGGATTGAAGCTGAAAGGTGGGCAAGAGAGACTGAGCTTGAGAGGTTCGGTGGGAATGCTCAAGCTGAGCGTTTGTACAATTTACTTGTCGGCATGGATTGTGATTCATCGCTTATTGTACCTATGGTGAAGAGAGCGTTTGAATCACACCCTAACCTAACTGTTAGAGAGTTGGTTCCAGTAGTTTTGGAGTGGTATGAGCGGCCGCTAGAGCCAATTGGGCTGAATCAAAAGGTCGCAGTCAAAAAAGTGAGTCGAAAGAACTGGCATACGCTTGAATCAGATGATCTTCGATTTAAATATTCGCAAGCAGAGGGAGGAGAAATGTATGAGAAATTGAAGAAAGATTCATTAATATTCAACGTTGATTCATGGATGAGCGACGTCGGTTAGGCAATGCTTAACTTTCCAGTGCCCTATCAAGATGAGCTGGTTTATAGCCTTGTGGCAAGGGCCGGTGTCCATATTGGGATCACAAGTCCAAAGCGGTTGTTGGACGAGGTTTTTAGTGACAGAAAAGTAGTAGCAACAGTGGACTTACCCTGCCATTTAAAGGAGATATCGAGCCACTACCCACCATCATTAGGGTTAACAGTGGATCGACTGGCATATGAGCATACCTTGTTTCCCATTTATGCCCCGTTTGTAGGGGAGGACAGAAGAAAAAGCTGCTTACAGTGGATGGCAGGGAAATCCTTGGGGGCTATTCACCTTGCTTTGGGGGTCTCGGCATCACGTATAACGCAGAATAGGTCTCTTCGATATTGCCCGCAATGTATGGAGAACCAACTGGCACAGTATGGTGAATATTATTGGGAGAGGAAGTGGCAGGTATCGGGTTCTGACTGCTGTTTAGAGCATGGAGGTTTAGTTGATGCGTTAATTGAACGGCATAGTCATCACCGACATTTTTTTTACGCATTAACGTCTAAATATACTCAGCCTATTACTCAATCACAATTAACTAAAGAAGATAAGCGGGTTACGCGACAGGTGAATAACCTATTGGTAACAGCAGCTGCCAAATCTCCAACCTTTGATCAGTGGAGTGTATTCTATAGGAAGATAGCAAGTGATTTGAATTGTACTCAGGGAAAGCAGATACAATTCGATGCTATTAAGGAGAAACTTTCTTCACACTGGTCTGCTGAGTGGTTGAATAAACATGAATTAATGCTCAGTGATAACCAGACCTGTTGGCTGAGGTCTATTTTTAGAAAGCACAGAAAGTCATTTAGTTATCTTGAGCATATCGCCGTTCTGGATTCTTTTTTGTCGGATGGGTGGCATATTACTGATGTGTTAAAAGAAGTTTTGAGCCTGCCAACAATCCACCCGAAAGGTAATTATCTATATTCAAATGACACTAATTTAAACGATTTTTCTCAAGAAAAACGTGATCTATGGGAAAAATACCTTAAAAAACTTGGTGTAAAGCGGGGGCGGTGCTGTGGAGGTGGTAGCCTTTACGCTTGGTTATATAGACATGATCGAGACTGGTTATTGTGGGTAAATGGGCGCTATAAAAAACATTTTGATGTAAAAAATAATCGTGTTGATTGGAATAAGCGAGATTTTGATGTGGTTAATGAGCTTATTGTAATAAAACAGATTGTTGCGCAGCGAAGTGATGCTCCTCGCGCTTCAAAAAACTGGTATTTATCTCAAGTTAGTAAAACTTCTACTATTGCTAAAAATATGGATAGGCTACCATTGGCTAGGCTGTTTTTAGTAACGAATGCAGAAGATATAGCAACATATCAGATTAGAAGAATTCTTAGGGTGATTGCGAGCCTAAAAAAGAGCAGAATTGTAGTAAAGCGCTGGAAACTACTAAGGTTGGCCGGGCTAAGTGAAGAAAAGTTGACAGGAAAAGCGGCACTATTTTTGAAAAAGGCAATAAAGGACTAATGCAAAATTTTAAATTCGAAGGCTTGGGGGATGATGTACAAATACACTCATTGGGATCCCTGTTTAGGAAGGTGGATGGACAGCGATGGGGGGTAAATGTTGGTTTTTATCCCAAGCAAGAAAAGTCATCACTAACAATGTCTAACGCTCCAGTTTTAGCTAGAAGAGGTGTGTTAAACCCAACAAAAGCTCATGACTCAAAGGGCTGGAAGCAGTCTTTTAAGATTAAGAACACACAACAGTGGGGGGTTGAGAAGATTAAACACTGCCCGACAGTGGGTAACTTGCCTGGAATAGAAGCCAACCAGAATTGCTTTGTATTTAATATACAAGATGGAAAGACTGTTTACTTGCCTCAATTTGAACTTGCCAGGGCCTTATTTTTTCATGATAGCTACCTTTCACGCACTGCAATAGAGTCAGACTGTCTTGCAGCTGAGTTTGACGTGACAGTAGTTAAAGAGGAAAGAAAAGCCATTATTAATGTGATGCCTTCAGTTGGATATTCTCTAAAGTTGTTTAATGAGCCTGCTTGTAGAAATTTACTTAGTTGGGTATTGCTGGATTCAGATGCGCGTTCTTCATATGAGAGCATTTGTAGATATCAAAAGTTAGACGGTTGTGACAAAGGCTTATATCGTTATTGGGACTTTGAATTTGATGCACCACCATTATGCGGAGCAACGCTCAATGTTCGTGGGAAGTTTGACTCTAAAACTAATTGCTTATTTGTATTTGAGGTTGATGCTATTCGTAACTTAAAAGCTGATATCCCTGAAAGTGTTGAAATATATCATCCTGATTTTAGAGAATCGGTTCAAGGCGCAGGAGCAAGAGCCTGTGCGACAATAGAGCAGCCTTCTGAAGGTTATATGGTGCATGATGGTGGCGATGCCAATATGAATAACCAAAGATATATCATTGACTCACCGTCGCTAGATATCGAGTTTAATAAAGCATTCAAAACAAGTAAGGTGGCCGCCAAACAGAAGCAGAGTAGTTCTGGTAAAGTAGACGATGCGCTTTCTGATAGCACCTTAACCGATGTTAGTACGGAAGAGGCGTCAGGTGGGCAAGGTCTTCCCGGTGCTGATTGGAACAACGTAAATGATATAACAGACGATGCTCATTTATATGAAAATAAATTCACCTGTTTTCTGAAAATGATTGACTTAATAGCGGCTAAAGATGGTTGCAATATCACAAAGAAACAGCTTAAAAAGCTTCCTAACTTACGGGGTTATTCGAAGCACTTGCTTTCAACGGATGCGAGTCCAAGGTGTTTGGCAGTAATAGAAATTACTGTTCAGAATAAAACGATCTATATTCTTGAAGTTGATACGTCCGATGCAGATAAGTCTCTGTCAACGCAGGTAATGAAAATAAATAGTCCTGATGATTGGGCTAGCGACTTGAAAAAACTGGAAGTGGAGTTAATAAAGTCTTCCCTTTGTTGGCCCACGAAGACGCTGAGAAGGATCTTTGGTGAAGGTCAGTTTAAAGGCATTCCTCACCCGAAAACTGATTCAAAGAACAAGGGTGTCTTGTCGTCAGATTCGATAGCTAACTGGGCTGACAGGCTATACACAAGAATTGTTACATTATAGGAACCGTGGTTTTTGCGATATTATTTACGTACTATAGTTTGATTTACAATGCGGCGATTTATTTTTTGTTTCCAAGCTGCTTGGGCGGGCGAAAGTTTACGCTTATTTTTTGTTTGCATTAAAAAGTTATATTCTTTTTCGCTGTAAATGTAGCCCATATTGTAAGCATGGGTTATAAGATCTTCATTAGCATTAGCAGTATCATCTAGGGCTATACGTTTAAGTCCTGCGAATAAATTGCCTGTATCAATGCCGATGAAACGGTTAACGCAAACATTGCCTACATATGTTTTACTACCATTTGATTTGTTTCCCGCATGGGCAATGATCAAATTTTTCATGCATTTCAACACCTACTAATTTCCATTCTGTTTTGGCTAATGGGAACGTGCTTGCGCTCGATAACGGCAATATGTGTGCTTTAAGTCGTTCAAAATTATGCTCCATGCTATTTCCCTTATTTTTTACACATAACGTTGCAAATAACCTGATCAATTAACAATAACCGCTGGAAATTACTAAAATTGCTATTATTTTAAATGTATTCCTTGGTCAGTTTGGCAACTCTTCAGTATTAAAAATGATTCGTGTTAAACGTCGAATATTTAAAACTAGGGCTGAAGCATGTCGATGACATTAAGTTTTTCTACAACCTAAAATGACATCATGTTAATAGTGACGGGCTGTTGCTCATGAAGCATGATATCAGTATTTTGAGAATCTAGGTGATGTCTAGAAAACTAGAGGCAACTTAAATAGCTTGTTAACATAAACTCGGTTACTCTTAAGTGCATACCATAAAATATTATGGGAAACATTTCAAAACAGATACGTAAAAGGATGCGCCCTTTAAAGCAAATGTTAAATCGGACCGTTAGCTGTTCAAGAGAGTGAGAATTGATTTCTAAATTACCAAAGTGGGTAGAGTATGGTGTCTTTATTTTGTCATTTGTAGCAGGGTGCATAAACTCTATTGGATTGTTAGGCTTTGAGCATCAGTCAGTATCACATTTATCAGGAACAGCAACTCTACTTGGTGCTAGCATTGTTGAAAGCTCATTCGATGTTTTCTTTCATTTAACAGCCATATTGCTTTCTTTTGTTTTAGGTGCGTCATTGTCTGGTTTTTTGCTGCATGGCGATGCATTAAAGTTGGGGCGTCACTACGATACGGTTTTAGTCATTGAGTCGGCGCTAATTTTTTTAGCGTTATATTTACTGTCGATAGGTTCTTATTACGGGCACTTTGTGGCATCGGCTGCTTGCGGGGCTCAAAATGCATTAGCTACTACTTATAGCGGCGCCGTACTACGTACAACTCATTTGACAGGAATATTCACTGATTTAGGTATTATGGTAGGTTCAGCTTTAAGAGGAGGGGCTTTTGATAAGAGAAAAGCTATTCTTTTCTTTCTGATTGTTTTTGGCTTTATTTTCGGAGGCACGTTTGGCGCATATCTCTTTAGTCATTTTCAGTTTAAAGCACTATTAGCTCCTGGTAGTATTTGTTTGTTGTTAGCGGGTGTTTATCGTGTGTACTTAAAAAAACAGCTAGTATATCCCGGTCGGGCTGATTAACGGCCGGGAGGAAATGTTTGATACAGATGCCTCGTTTCGTGAGCTTTTTGTCTATATTGAAATGGTGCAATTCCCCCCCAGTTGTTTTGTGTTAACTATCTCTTGGGTTACGCTGAGCATAATGTCAGTTTTTTTAAAATTAAGCCTCAGTACAGCAAAGTATTGCTGTTGTTGCTGCTATTGTTTGAATTCGTTGTGATCTTTGAATCGTACTCCTCTCTGCTTCTTGGTGGTTTTCTGTATTAAGATCAAATGCCATTGACTGGTCTTAATAAAAGGTTAGTTGAGACCGCATTGTTACAATGTTTTTATAATGAAGTAGTAGCCCTTAAGACGTACTCGTAAAAACAATCTGTCTTCTGTGTATGGGGCGCTCAACGTAGCTTTATAGCGTTGACTTCACCTGTTTAGATTTGGGCTTACATCGGTGAGTAGACACCAAAACCTTCCACTGTGGTTAAGCTTAGCCATATGTCAAAGCCCATACAATATCACGTACTTGATGCATTCTTTAGAAGCTTTGACCAATGATGGTTTAGCACGAAAGGTGTGCTATTTATCAATCAATAATTTTACCGTTCATGAATGGAGGTTTTTCTTGTCATTCAGTATGCGCAAAATAGATTAATGGAAGGTTTAAAACATTAATTTATGAAGCTCTGTCGAGCGATGAAATTGAAGAGCAATTTGATGTCATGGTCTGCAAGTTCTCTTTGTTTGGACATGAATCTGTTAATAGTGTATTTCAACAAACACTCGCCTTATTAAATGAAGGTGGATCTCTTGGTTTTTTTGGCAATTTATGGTCTGGATATGCGATTAAATTGCAAGGTATGGTTTGTCTTTATGATGCTCGCATATTTCTCCGATCATCGCCAGAAGCTTATCTAGCAAATGATCTGAATCCCTAAAACAATATATTAGTCGCCACAGTTTATATAGTACGAATAAAACCAGACCTGATAAAGCTAGTCACGGCGACTTAATGAACGCCGTAGCTTCTTAAAATAAAGAAGCATTAATTAGCATATGAACATAGATACTAGCAGCATAGCCAAGAGCAATAACAGGTGTCCATTTAATGTGAGAGGCAAAGGTATATATACCTCGCGCTTGCCCCATTAATGCGACGCCAGCAGCGGAACCAATTGATAGTAAACTGCCACCAACACCAGCTGTCAGTGTTACGAGTAACCACTGACCATGAGACATTTCTGGATTCATTGTTAACACTGCAAACATGACTGGGATGTTATCAACGATAGCTGATAATACGCCAACAATAATATTCGCATATGTCGGGCCAAGTTGGCCATACATAGCTTCAGACGCCATACCTAAGTAACCAATAAAGCCAAGGCCGCCTACTGCCATTATGACACCATAGAAGAAGAACAGTGTGTCCCACTCTGCGCCGGCAATTTTATTGAACACATCGAAACCTTTACTGTTGTGAGCATCTGGAGCTGGGCTTTCAGCAGCAATGCTACTTGCAAAAGGATTTTCTTTTGAACTTTCTTCTAATTGATAAGTTCTTTTCAGGTAGTAACCAAAGAATTTCAAATAACCAAGCCCCGTCATCATGCCAATAGCAGGAGGCAAGTGTAGGAAGTTATGGAAGCTAACAGCGGTGACGATAGTTAATAGAAACAAAACAACGATAACCATACCGCCACGTTTCATAACCATTTCTTCGCCTTCTACAGCATCAGGCGTTCCGCTTGGAATGAAGAAATGCATGATTGCAGCAGGAACAACGAAATTAACCAAGGAAGGAATAAATAGGACAAAGAATTCAGAGAATTGAACAATGCCTTTTTGCCATACCATTAAGGTTGTAATATCACCAAATGGGCTGAATGCACCGCCGGCGTTTGCACCAACAACAATAGTTATGCACGATAGAGATACGAATTTAGGTGACTTTGCTCCAACCGTTAAAGCAACCGTACACATAATAAGAGCGGTAGTTAAGTTATCGGCAACAGGGGAGATAAAGAAAGCAAGAATACCTAGTAACCAAAATAAGCTTTTGTAACTAAATCCTTTTTTAACTAACCAGCCTCTTAATGCATCAAACACTCCACGTTCAATCATGGCATTGATGTAGGTCATTGCGACGAGCAAGAAGAAAAATAATTCAGCGTACTCTAAGAAATTATGTCGTACGGCTATCTCTGCTGCGTGGTCAAAGCCTTGTTGCTGGTAAACAATAGCAATCATAATCCAGATAATACCAGCGGCTAATAGGACAGGTTTTGATTTGCGTAAATGTAATTGTTCTTCAAAAATAACCAGTATGTAGGCCAATACGAAGATAGCGAGAGCAAGATAACCAACGGTATGGCCAGTTAAATCTAAATTATGATGCTCTCCAGTGTTAGCCGAAAAGGCTAGAGTAGGTAAGAACAAAAAGAGAAAACAACTTATGCGTGTAATGATATTCATTCCAATTCCTTACGATTAAGTTAGCAGAGCCATATAAATTATTGCACTGCATCATAGCATAAATGAAAACATGTTTTCATTAGATGTTTGGTTCTTGTATTTATTATGGTCACCAAATATTCTCATTTCTCTAAAACTTTAACTCAATATCTTTAGCTGACTTTTCGGTTGGAATATGACCATGAGCCTAAAGTTAATAAGCCATATAGCCCACCAATAAAAAACATTTGTTGGGGCTGGTTACTGAATTCATAATATAAAATTAGTAATGTCCCAATCATTAGACCAAGAAATGAAATGATTGTAATGACAGGTGATGAATTGGTTAAATCTCGTATTTTATAATTGGCGTATGCCATTAGCAGAGAAACTAATAGAAATGTAATGCTCCCAAATTCTAGAATAATTTCTAGGCTACCGACAAGTACAAGGATGGATGCGAGCAGAGCCATACTAATAATAGCGTACACAGGAATGTTGTTGATACGTCGGGTAAGAAGCCTAGGGAAATAGCCATCTTTTGCGATGACGGCCATCTGCCTAGATGCTCCAAAGACGGTGCCACTAATGGCACTGCTTGTCGCTAGAAGTGCGCCGACAATCACGAGATCAGCACCCCAATGTCCCAGCACTTTATCGGCACCCGAGGCTAGGGCATATTCTTTATTTTTTACTATGTCATCAAAGGGAATTGCTAATATTGCACCTATTGAAATAACAACATAAATTAAAACGGCAAGAAAGATGGCAGAATATATTGCTTTCGGGATGTTTTTTTCAGGCATTTCCATCTCATCAACAGCATTAATTACAAGTTGAAAACCTTCGTAAGCAACAAATGTAATTGACGCTACCATCAAAATCGAGAGCATACTTATATCAGTAGAGCCCTGTAGTAAGACAGGAATAGTCGTTTGGCTGTTGTTTATAAGTACAAATGAGATAATTATTAGAATAATCAATTTGGTATAAACCATTAAGTCCTCGATTTTACCCATGCCTTTAACGCTCCAAATATTGACTAGAGTGAAGGCAAGGATTATGGCCACAGCAACAAGTTTTCTTGCCCATTCATTTTCAGAAAAAGCAAACCCACTAATGGCGTAAGATGCAAAAGTATATGCGTAAAGAGCTATTGTGCTTATATATCCAAATATGACCCACCATCCAATCATTGATGCGGCAAAAGGGGAGTTTGAAAATGTTTTTTTATAAAACGAGTAAGTAGCACCTTCATCTTTATAGTAAACGCCGAGCTTAACGTATGAATAGGCGGCCATTGAAGCAATGACGCCACCAATCATAATTGCCAAAGGTGTATAAACACCAATTATTGATACTGAAATACCCAGAATGGTAAATATTCCACCACCAACCATTCCGCCAAGCGCAATAGCAATCAATTCGGGAACACCGAGATGTTTTCCTCGTTTTCTATGGCAGGAAATATTGTTGTTATTCGTAAATATCATTTGTTTTTTTTACCGTTAATGATTTGATGCATGAATTTAGAAAAACGCTTGAGGCAATAAGGGTAGCAGTGTAAGCAATTTTCACCGGTTTATAGCTGATTTGTTTTAGAGTTTACCGAGGGGCTGTTTAACTGTTTTTAGAAAGCTCTGTTGTCTTTTATCTACTAAGTCTAGGTGATGATATACACGCACTTTGATAAAGTCAGCGACCAACATCCAGATAATCGCATAACCCCAAATTAAGCCGATATAGTGCCATGGTAGAGCGGGCATAAACCAACCATTGGCAACGATAATGGTGGCAATAATTTGCGTGGAAATAATAGCCAAAAACAAAGTTTGTGAGGGGAGAGGACTTGAGTAAAAGGCTTTTTTAGTACGTGCAACAAATAGAGTGAGGTGGCCTGCAACAGACATCTTCAAAAAAATAAAAACCTGTAGCTGCTCAGTGCTGATTTGTAGCCAGTTTTCTGCAATAACAAGTAGACCAAAGCTAGAAATAACACCGATGATTCCCAAAATGGTTGCAATGTTGAGCACACGCTCCATTTTCCAACGCACTGGCTTGGGGTCTAGCCAAGTATTGTCATAGGCGATGGACATAATAGGGAAGTCATTTAATAGCGCGAGTAAAATAATCATCACTGGGGTGAGTGGATAAAATTCATACGTCACCATTGCCAGAACCATAAAAATCATGATGCGGATGGTTTCGGTAATACGATAAATGGCATACGCACTCATACGCCCAAAGATACGTCTTGCCTCATCAACAGCACTGATAATTACGGACAAACCAGGCTGAGTTAGCACAAGGTCAGCTGCCGCCCTAGCTGCGTCAGTCGCACCGCTAACAGCTATTCCCATGTCGGCCTGTTTCAACGCGGGTGCATCATTAACACCATCCCCAGTCATAGCGACAATATGGTTTTTATTCTGTAGTGTCTGAACAATTGTAAATTTGTGTTCAGGGAAGACCTCAGCAAGTCCTTCACTCTTTTCAATTCGATTGGCGAGCTCTACGTCGTTTTGTCCTTTTGTATTGAATAGTGAGTCCGCTGTACAGATTACACTGCTCATACCAAGGCTCTTGGCCGTCTCAATGGCAATCGCAATATTATCACCGGTGATCATTTTTGTTTGTACACCGCGAATTTTCGCCTCTTCAATCATTTTGGCAGAGTCTTCACGAGGTGGGTCAAACAGTGCGAGAAGCCCCATGTATTGCCACATCCCCTCTTTGTCCGTGCTAGCGACGCCCAGTGCGCGGTAGCCTCGTTTAGCGAGGGTTTCTAGTTCTTTTTTTATTGTTAGGGTAAGGTCTCCATTATCTTCAATAAGGTCGAGAATAA
>Ga0209633_10003059_pt1 | contig 15625 bp, 20 predicted proteins | sample Cruoilmetagenom1_FD_187290 | JGI IMG/M metagenome (GOLD analysis project Ga0209633, IMG submission 187290) | Oil polluted marine microbial communities from Coal Oil Point, Santa Barbara, California, USA - Sample 1 (SPAdes) (version 2) | ecosystem: Environmental > Aquatic > Marine > Oil seeps ... | reverse complement strand
AACGCTTGGGTTAGTTGCTATTATTACCTCTTTTATGCTCTCACGCTCGACTCTTGTAATTAGCTCCTTTATCCGTAGGTCTTCCGGGCCTATTCCTTCCATAGGCGATATGACCCCGTTAAGCACATGGTAGCGGCCTTTGAATTCCCTGCTCCTCTCTATCGCGAGCTGATCCAGCGGCTCTTCCACAACGCATATGGAATCCGGGTCTCTTTTTGTGTCATTACAGATTGTACACGGTGACTGGGATGCAAAGTTAAAGCAGGTGTCACATACAATTACCTTGGTTTTCGTATCAACGATAGCGCGGGCCAGACTTTCGGCATAAGAGTTTTGTGCTCTGAATATATGAAATGCAAGCCTGGTAGCGTTCTTCTCACCAATACCAGGCAGCTTTGACAGCTCGTTTATTAGCTTTGAAATTGGGTCAGGAAGACCAATTCGGCTCATATTAGATCAGACCCGGAGGAAGACCCATACCACCGGCAAGTTTGGAAACCTCGTTTTTCATTAGATCTTGTCCCCGATTCAGTGCCTCGTTTACAGCGGCAGTGATAAGGTCCTGGAGCATTTCCAAATCATCGTCCTGTACAATGGAGGGCTCTATCGTTATTGAAAGAACTTCGCCTTTAGCCTTGGCAACCACGGTTACCATGCCCCCGCCGGATGAAGCTTCAACAGTTTTTTCTCCGGCTTCTTGTTGGAGCTTTTCCATCTGCTCTTTCATCTTGTTTGCCTGTTTAAGTAGGTTCTTCATGTTACCGCCGCCTAGTTTCATTGCTTACTCCTTTAATTTGGTTTTATATCTATGACCCTGCCCCCGAATATTTCCTCTGCCTCTTTTACTATCGGGTCATCGTGTATCTTCTTTCTATTTACAGCTTTTTGCTCTTTTATATTATTACTCTGCATTTTTTCCCCTCCGTCCTTTTTCGCTGGAGAGTCGGTTTCCTCTATATCAATTCTCATATCGCGGCTGTAAAATTCTCCGCTGAAATTCTTAAGCGCCTCTTTAGACTCTTGTCTCTTTAAGTATAGAGCCCCGGGCGATCCCATGTCGCAAATTATCCTGATTCGCGATTCTTCAATCACTATCTCATTTGCCTGTTCAAGTCTTGTTCCGAGTATGCGCTTTTTATCCTTAATAAACTTTATAAACCCGACTTTTTGGTTTCCCTGGGGCATGCTTTCTTTAGCTTCAGGTTCGGGCGGTTTAGGGTCCTCAGGTTTTTCTATCGGGGCCGGCGCTTTTTCTATAGGTGTTGGCTCTATATCAGTTGGGGTTTCTTTTTTTTTATAATCTACACGGTGCTCGTCCATACTCGCCGATTTTCCGTAACCTGGTTTTGAAGAACCGCTCAGAGATTCAATCTTACTTATAATGTCTTCTATTGAGACTATCCGTTCCATCGTAGATAGCTTAATCAGAGTTAGCTCGAGTGCCATTTGGGGGTAAAAAGATTTTTGAATATTCTCAGCCTCTTCCAGCATTAAATTGAAAAGAGATTCAAGACTCTCAGCATTTACTTTTGATGTAAGTTTTTCAATATCAGTTATTTCTTCTTCGGAAAGCTCAGATATTACGGACTTTCCACATGTTTTAACTAACACCGAGTACCGAAGAATCTTAAGCAAATCCTCGGCAAAACGTCTGGGGCTAATGCCCTTCTCAATTGCATTGTTCAAGCTCTCAATCGAGGATTTGGGATTATTCTCGAGAACTGATTTAAGGACTGATTTTATTAAGGCTTTGTCTAGAATCCCCAGGATCGAAGTTGCTTCTTCATGCCTTATGTCGCTACCGAAAGTGGCTATAAGCTGATCCATAAGACTCAGCGAATCTCTAACACTCCCGTCCGCTTCCTGAGAGATTAAGTAAAGGGTTTCGTCATCAATATTTACAGATTCTTTTGAGGTGATCTTTTTTAACTGCTGCCTTATTTCTTCGACCGTAACTTTTTTGAAATCATACCTCTGACACCTGGATAAAATAGTGACAGGGATCTTATGTACTTCGGTCGTTGCGAGGATAAACAGCACATGAGGCGGGGGTTCTTCAAGAGTTTTAAGCAGCGCGTTAAAAGCCGATTGAGAAAGCATATGCGCTTCGTCAATTATGTATATCTTATTCTTGCCCGAAGTTGGAAGATACTTTATATTCTCAATAATCTCCCTTACGTCATTTACTCCTGTGTGTGATGCTGCGTCAATCTCAATCACGTCAAGGGATTTACCCTCGGAGATTTCCTGGCAAAACGTGCACTCTGAGCAGGGATCAGGTGTAGGTCCTTTCTCACAATTCAGGGCTTTGGCGACTATTCTTGCGGTTGAAGTTTTCCCGACTCCCCTTGGGCCCGAGAATATAAAGGCGTGAGCGGTCTTACCGCTCGATACCGCATTCTTAAGTGTTTGTGTAATGTAGTCCTGCCCGACGATATCGTCAAAGGTTTTAGGTCTCCATTTTCTGGCAAGGACGAGGTAGGACATTTAGCACCTAAACCAGTTAGTCAGGTGAACCGCAACGCTCAGGGGATTTTGCTACCGTTGCTCCCTTCCGGGCCTGGCGGAGTTTGCAAGCCTCTGCCGTACGGGCCTGACTAACTGGAAATTTATCTCAATTTATGAACTGCAAATCTAAAACATACTGCGCACTTATTTTGTAGTAATTCTACATATCATAATAACTGAAATATTCATCGCCCGCTTCCCGCTTTATCAACATTGTCTGGCGGAGAGGGAGGGATTCGAACCCTCGAGGGAGCGTAAACCCCCTACACGCTTTCCAGGCGAGCACCTTCGGCCGCTCGGTCACCTCTCCCCGAAGTCTGGACGATAATATTAACATTCAGAATTAAATGTTCAAAAGTGGGTTTATTTCAGTCTCTTTAACCGCTTATTTCTATTATAAGTCTTCCTCAGGGTAGTCTGCGCCCTCTTCGTACCCTTCCTGAATGACCTCGGGCTCAGTCGGCGCGCCTACTGCCTCCCCGGGGTCTTCCACCGTGCCCGGTGAGAACCAGGAGCACCCTGTAAATAAAACCGAGGCTAAGATCAACACAGGGATATAAGACTTAATGCTTAAAATGTTAAATTTCATTCATATGACCTCTTATAAAAAACATACACTACATCTTAATCAGTTGGATTCAACAGAGATAGTTTCAGCTGTTGAATCCATCTGACTACGTAGTGATTATTTCTTCTCATACTTACACTTACATACATCCTGTCTTATAAAAGCAATTACGTCGTTAATATCAGCTTCAGATAACATTCCGCCCCAGGAGGCCATAAGAGGTGATAGGCCCACTGCCGGCCCACCTTCGTCTATTACCTTGTAAAGATGCTCGTTAGTAACAGTTGAGGTAAACGCTGCGTCGCTCAGGTCTCTTGGTTTGGGATCAAGCGCTTGGGCTGCTACTCCGTCTCCTTTACCTTCAGGGCCGTGGCATGCGGCGCAATAATTATCATATACCGTCTTGCCCTTAGCGGCATCGCCCTTTTCCGCTGCTAAAATAGTATTTACCCCAATACCCAAAAACAGAACCATGACAGTTGCAAATAGTATAAAACTTTTCATTTATTATCGACCTCCTATGTGTTGTATGCTCCTCATCAAAGCAGTTTAATTTTAACCGTAAATTCACTTTTGTATAGTGTTTATTTGCTCACTTTTGTATAGTGTATATGTGTGTATAAGCCTAAAAGTAGAAATTTAGGGTTGTTAACAGGCTAATTTATATAGATAAGGGGGGTGTTTATGAAATACTTAGACGTTTCACTGAAGGGCGATGTAGTTACGGTGACGATTGCGCGGCCAAAGGTCAATGCACTCAATGAAGAGCTAGTTGATGAGCTCTATGAGTGTTTTGGGAAGCTCGCCAATGACAAGGGAGTAAAAGCCGTAATCCTGAGCGGGCAGGGGAGCTTTTTCTCTTTCGGGTTCGATGTGCCCGGGTTTATGGATTACAATAAAAGGGCTTTTGAGCGCTATGTAAAAAAATTCTCAAAACTCACACAGCGTATTTTTATTTATCCCAAACCTGTAATCGCCGGGCTCAACGGACATTCAATCGCAGGGGGCTCAATTCTAGCGCTCTCTTGTGATTACAGGGTTATGCTAAAGGGTAAAGCAAAGATAGCGCTAAACGAATTAACCTTTGGTTCGACCATCTTTTCAAGTGTCGCGGAGTACTTAAGGTTCGCCGTCGGAAGTAATAACGCACAGAAAGTACTGTATTCAGGGAAGATGTATACGGCTGAGGAGGCTTTGTCCTTAGGGCTCGTCGATGAGGCGGTAACCCAGAGAAGCTTCCGAAGCGCTTTAAATAGAGTAGCTCTTGAGTATGGAACGAGGGATAAGAAGGTTTATCTTAGTGTTAAAAAACTGCTCAGATACGAAATTTATAAGAGGATAGAGAAAAACGAAAAGAGAACTATTTCGGAATTTGTTGATATTTGGTACTCAAAAAGCACTCGAAAACACTTGGCAAAGATTGAGATTAGAGATTAATAATATAATGCAACTATCTTAAGTTACACGGTAATAACGGACCATGATTAAAAAATGGGATCTTTTGAAGACAACTGAAATAGAATCTAATAGAGTTTTTTCTGTAAGACAGGATAGAGCTCTATCTCCTGTAACGGGAAGGGAGCATGACTTCTTTGTTATAGAGGCTCCTGATTGGATAAACGTGGTTGCGCTAACGCCTGAGGATGAAATTGTGTTGATTGAACAGTACCGCCACGGTATTCGCTCTGTGACTGTTGAGATTCCCGGAGGTATGATCGATCCGGGTGAAGCCCCCCTCGATGCTGCCAAAAGGGAGCTTCTTGAGGAGACAGGTTTTAAAGCCGAAAAGTGGCTCTGTATAGGTGAGGTTATACCTAACCCTGCGATTCAAGATAATAAGTGTTATACATTCCTGGCGGAATCTTCCGTAAAGGTGAAAGAGCCTGAGTTTGATAATACTGAAGACATACGAACTTATATCCTGCCTGCCGCTGATATCCCTAAAATAGTGGCCCAGGGGCAGATTACACACTCTTTAGTTATAGCCGCGTTTTACTGGTATCATCTCCACATTTCCTCCGGCACTTGATTGGCAATAAATCTGCAATCATCTAAGCCGCTTACATCATAGACTTCATATTGCAATTTAATAATAAAAATGCTAGAATATACTCGGTTGTGCGTTTTTACATAGAGGTGTATATTTAAACTAGGTACTAAATACGGAGGAATTTGATGGAAAAGCTTTATATAGCGGTCTTGTATATATTTTTCGGTCTTTTGATATTTATACCCCAAAGCTCAGAAGCGCAGGATGCTCCGGCTGCGCCCCCGCCGGCACAAACCCCTGATGTAATTCAACCGCCCCCAGATTTTCCCGATTATATTGTCACACCGAGAGAGGATTTAAATAACTTTGATTTATCAACCATGTCAGAGAGTGATGATATAGATTACAGAGACGGCGTAGGCACCCTCGGGACAACTGAAAAGCGGGGAAGTAATCTTGATGTTAACGCTGAGCTCAAAAGAAAAAAGATGGAAAGGGAAAAAGCCAGACAGAAAGCTGAAGAAGAAAAACAAAAAGAGAATAACTCAGGGGCTCAGGAGAGCTCTAAAGCAGTTAGCTCACCTCCTAGCGGCCCAAACAATAATGATGGGTTTACTCCCGGAGTAAAGAGAGGACTCTTTATGTGGAAGGATGAAAACGGTGTGCTTCACGCGACAAACGATCTTGGACACGTTCCGATAGAGTATCAGATGCAGGCTCTTGAAAAGTCTGAAGGAAGCATGGAGATTAAAAAGGGTGATAACAATTAAAAGCCCTGATCTAGCGCGTATTGTTACTTCTTAGTTCTTGGTTTAGTTCCTTTCTGTGTAAGCTCCGATACCTTTTCCTCAAGACTATCCAATTTGGCAGAAAGTCTTTTAAGCTGTCCCTCAAGAATATATAAAGAGTCGTTTGTGCTTTCGCTCCTCTTTAAAAGTAAGAGACCGAGGCCTACCATGGGAAGAACTATAAAAATAATCTGAAACAGGTATCCGGGTCCTGAGCCTCCACCCCCACCTGAACAGCCCGATAACATAACTGCACTAAGTATTATTCCTATGAAAGCTGTTGTCCTATGCATGAGTACAATCCTCCAAATCTGAATTTAGATTTATATATAATCTTTCAGGCTATCTCTTATTATGCCCGACCCGGCTCACTTCAAACCCGTTTATAAAGCACTTCTCTTATACTAATATTATCTTGAATCATTTGCCGTTTGTAAACATTAAGTAGTAAATTTTTCTTCCCTCTTCTCTGAATTCTTTCTCGAATTTGGTCTCAATACGCTCTTGCAATTCGTTGCGATAGCCGGGGCCGGCATAGCTATTGATAAAGAGAGGCAATTGCTTAAACGTGTCGAGAGTCTCCTGGATATAACTTTTGTGGTCGCTTGCTATTTCCAAGTGGCCTTTCTGTATAAGTATTACTGAGAGCTTCATTAGAAATTCTGTATTTAATATCCTGTTCTTTTCATGTTTGTCCTTGGGCCAGGGGTCTGGGAAGTTAATGTAGATTTCATTAAAGGTATCGGGTTTAAATACCTCAGTTGAAGCTATATTAGCGTCCATATGAAGGAATTTAATGTTAGGCACTTTTCCCCTTCGGGCTTTTTTCACCGCTTTATTGAATCTCTTTTTCTTGATCTCTACACCGATAAAGTTAGTATCCGGTCTTAATTGTGCAGTCTCAATCAAAAAGTCTCCGTCTCCGAATCCGACCTCTAGAGCATATTTATTTTTATTGTCGAAGAGCTCTTCAGTGTCGATCGGAATAAGAATTTCTGAAATATCCAGAATAGGGTTTATAACAAGATTTGCCATGTTAACGAGGGTGTAATGAAAAAATGGACTATAGTACCTTTTCTATGAAGGACTCATCTATCTTGTGCGCGTAGCCGTCCCGGGTTTGTGACATACTGCCGATAGCTTTGGGCAGTACCATTTCAATCTGGCCGCCACGGGATTTTTTGTCGAGCTTCATAGTCTCTATAACATTCTTAATGTCCATCTCTTCCGGCATCTTTGTTGGGAGGCCAGCCTTCTCCAAGAGGGCGGTTAAGCTTACTAACTCGTTTTCTTTCCATAGTCCCATCTCAAGCGCAAGCTCCCCCTCTGCTACCATCCCGATTGAGATTGCCTGTCCGTGTGAAATAGTGTAACCGGATAGGTTTTCGACCGCGTGCCCGATAGTGTGTCCGAAATTTAGTATCTTTCTGAGGTCAGATTCCCTCTCGTCCTTCTCAACGACGCGGGCTTTGATCTCACAGCCTCTTTTTACAATGTAAGTGAGCGCTTCGCAGTCGTAAGAGAAAATCTTATCAATATTTTGATCTACATAAGAAAAGAGTGAGCTTTCGCTTATAACTCCGTATTTTATAACCTCGGCGAGACCTTCTCGTATCTCTTTTTCGTTGAGAGTGCTAAGTGTAGCTACGTCTATATATACCCTCCGGGGTTGATAAAAAGAGCCGATCAGGTTTTTCCCGTGCGGGGTGTCAACAGCAGTCTTTCCGCCGATCGAGCTGTCTACGCAAGCGACCAACGTTGTCGGTATCTGTATATAGGGGATCCCGCGCGTATATGTGGCCGCTACATATCCTGCCATGTCTCCTACAACGCCGCCCCCTAGCGCGATTACGGCTGAGTCACGGGCGAAGTTATTTTCCAGCATTCGGTCTTCGATCCACGCCTTAGTCTCCCTGCTCTTATTTTTTTCTCCGGCAGGAAACGCGATTAGCTCTGAATTGAGGCCATGGGCAAGTAAATCTTTTTGTAATTTCCCCCCGTATAGGGCTTTTACCGTATCGTCTGTAATTATTGCGAACCTGTAAGCCATCTTCACATTCTTAAGATAATGGGCAAGCTCTGCTATTACTCCCTCTTTGATTAGGATATCGTAGGAGTTATCTTCAGTCTTAATTAAATTTACTTTTATGCTTTCCATATTTTTCCTTTCAAGATTGATGTTGCTATATCTGAATCTCCTTTACACCATTGGGAGAATAAATATTGAGGTCAGGGCCTGATTCAAGAGTAATTATGTCTTCTTCGCTGTGTTTGTAAATTTCTCCATCAATTATATACCCTGAGTTTTTTTCTACTACCATAGTTTCGACGGACCTGTTTAAAAAATTGCCGCTGGGGTCTGACTCGAGGCTTCTGTAGAGACCAAGCGGTATCTTCAGCTTTTCTTTTTTTAGATACTCCGATCGCATATAAACCGCGTTAAACGTTTTTCCGGGCTCGGCTTTTTCTTTAAATATATCGAAGCCGAATACAAATTTTTTAAGACTAGATGCTATTATCAAAAGATGGTTTTCATGCGGCAATTTTTTATTTTCGATAAACACTCTGGATTCAATATCGTTAAACTCAGAATCATCAGCGTTTGACAGCGAGTTCAGAACGAGCTTCACCGCCATCATTGATGCAACCTGTACACCCGCCCCCTGGTTGTAATAATCGAGGAGGACTCTGTACAGCAGTCCGTCAATCCATGTAAACCCGTATTCGGGCTCGGCCAAGTGAGGGTCAACAACTTTGACAAGTCCTCTCTTAATAACAGGTATAGCTCTCTTCTTTATTATTAAATCATGAAGGTTCTTTGAAACCTGAAATTGATCTTTTCTGAGTCCGGCATCGTCTCCTATCATATTTATCGTGCCTCCCATTAGGGGCACTATGATCGGAAGTCCCGCTTCACCGAAAAGATTTATATACGAAGTCAGCACGTTACAGATGGTGCCGTCCCCGCCGCTTATGAGTAAGAGCTTTATTCCTTCCTCGTTAAACTCTTTCATTACGTCCGGGATTTCGGACTTGTCATATGTGCACTTTACGAGAGCGCTATCGCCGAAGATATTACTGAAACTCTCCACTATGTCGGAAGTGTGTTGTTTATTTATCTTCGCGGCAGGATTTAAAATTATACCTAGAGTCTTCATGCCGAATATTTGAGTACCGACCATACCTGGTGAGGAGAAAGCTTTTCTTTTCCGTTGAGAGCCAGGAGCTCTACTAGAAAACAGTGACCGAGCACCTCACCACCGAGCTTCTCGATGAGCTCAGCTGCCGCAAACCCTGTGCCGCCTGTTGCCAGAAGGTCGTCTACGAGTACAACTTTGCTGCCTTCGTGAACGGCGTCTCTGTGTACCTCAAGCGAGTCTGAGCCGTACTCAAGATTATATGTTGCATTAATAGTAACGTAGGGGAGCTTGCCGGGTTTTCGTATGATGACAAGACCGGTACCAAGCTTAATAGCGAGCGCAGAGGCAAAAATAAACCCCCTTGCTTCTATACCTACGAGTGAGTCGATCTTTTGCCCGTCTAAGAGCTCTGCCATCTCATCTATCGCTTTTTCAAACGCTTTAGCGTTTTGAAGAAGGGGGGTGATATCATGGAATATTATTCCCTCTTTTGGGAAATTGGGAATGTCTCTTATATAGTCTTTTAGCCTTGTCATATGATTATATCCTCTGTCCTTATGGTAAGTAGTTTAAAGGGTTTACCGCTTTTCCGTTTTGTCTGACCTCAAAGTGAAGGTGGTTTCCTGTGGAGCGGCCTGTAGAGCCTACTTCGCCTATTATTTCACCGGCCCTGATGCATGTTCCGTCCTTAACTCTGTTTTTACTATTGTGTGCATAGAGTGTTCTGATTCCGTTTCCGTGCTCAATGATAATTAAACGCCCGTATCCCGAGTATCCCCTGAGGTTGTTTGCGCTTACAAGTACAAGCCCGTCTCCGGCAGCTTTTATCGGCGTACCCTGGGGAGCCGGTATGTCTATTCCCCAGTGGTATCTTTTCCCTCGCGGGCCAAAGCTCGATGAGAGCTTTCCCCGAAGCGGCCACACTATGCCCTGGGTTATCACTACACCGGGTACTATGAGCCTTGTGCCCGTGTCAATGTCCGTATGGTCCGTTATGTTATTGACTTCAATGAGCTTGCTTACGCCTACGCCGTACATTCGGGATACCCTGTAGAGCGTCTCACCCTGGCCCAGCGTGTGGTATCTGGTACCCCTCTCAACACTAATACTACCCCTGAGACAATCTTCTAACTTCTTTGCGTCGGCACTGGGAACAGATGGCGGCGGTGGCGGCGCTTTTTTACCGCATGCGCCGCTAAGCGCTAGAACCAATAAGCTCAATAGCCATATCCACGGCCTCTTTGGGAGTTTCAGCTTTTTTAATCTCCGTTGATACATCCCAGGTTTTTATTCCAATGATCGGTATTTCCAATCTAAGAGCAAAGGCTATTTCAGATAATGTACCAAAGCTGCCGCCTATTGCAATAACGGCGGAGCTTGAACGAACCACAATTACATTACGGGCGTGACCCATTGCAGTTACCACGGGAATATCTACATAGGGGTTGCTGTCGTTCTTAGATTCACCCGGGACGATGCCGATGGTGAGTCCGCCCTCTGCCTTAGCGCCCCGGCAGGCGGCCTCCATGACGCCGCCCATAGCACCGCATACGAGTGTGAGGTCCCTTTTGGCGATTTCTTTGCCGACTATTTCCGCAGTGGCGCACTCTTCCTCGCTTGCCACGCCTGCTCCTATGACTCCGATTAAGATTTTCATTTTAATTTATCCCTTTTTGAATTATCCCTTGGGGCTATATATTATTCTAGAGCGCAGTCGAGTACAAGCGATTGAACTTACTTTAAACATAGGTACTATGGGCCGAATTCTTAAACAATTATGAATTATCTAGATTGGACAGTAGTCGTAGTATACGGAGCATGCCTGATATTATTCAGCTGGCATTTGAGTAAGAAGCAGGAGAATGTGGAAGACTATTATCTCGGGGGCCGGAATATCCCCTGGTGGGTTATAGGTGTCTCCACCATGGCCACTCAGCTGGGCGCAATCAGCTTCATATCCGCCCCTGCCTTTGTAGCCCTTAAGCCCAATGGAGGGCTCAAGTGGCTCGGATTTGAATTCGCCATTCCCGTTGCCATGGTGTTTGTCATGATCTTCATCCTCCCTGTCATTCACAGTGCTCAGGTTGTGAGCGTCTATGAATACCTGGAGAAACGTTTTGACGCCTCTACGCGCTCAATTGTGAGCCTGATATTTCAAATCAGCCGCGCGCTTGCGACAGGTGTGGCAATATATGCCATCGGGATAGTTCTCTCCGCGATCCTAAATGTGCCACTCTTTCCTACGATAGTTATAATCGGCACCGTAACCATAATATATGACGTTTGGGGTGGTATCAGGGCTGTCGTTTATAGTGATTTAGTGCAGATGGGTGTGCTAACTATTGGGATATTTATAGTTGGTATAACCGCTTATCGACTGTTGGGGGGTTGGGAGAACCTGTTCTCGGGTATCGAGGTCGGGCGTCTTAAGATACTTAATTTTGACAAACACGGATTTGGGGACGGCGAGGACTTTAGCTTTTGGGCGCTACTATTCGGCGGTTTCTTTTTGTACGTGTCCTACTATGGGTGCGATCAGAGCCAGATACAAAGAGAGTTATCCGCAAAATCAGAGGATGACGCAAAGAAGTCTCTCATGTTTAACGGCGTAGTGCGCGTGGTGCTTGTTGTGTCTTATCTTTCGATGGGCCTCATTATAGGGGCCTTTGCTCTTCAGAACCAGGAGTTTATGAACCTGATACCCAAAGACAAGGTCGATTATATGGTGCCAATATTTGTCCTCAATTACCTTCCGCACGGGCTTATTGGGTTTATTGTGGTAGCACTGCTCGCGGCTTTTATGTCGAGTCTTGACTCATCAATAAATTCTCTTAGCGCAGCGTCCATGAAGGACCTTTATCAAAGATATATAAGACCCGAGGCAGAGGACAGGCATTACTTCATATGGTCTAAAATACTCACGGTTTTCTGGGGCATAGTGTGCACAGGGTTTGCGTTTTTGGTGGGAAGTATTTCGGATACGGTAATAGAGGCGATAAATAAAGTGGGCTCGGTATTCTACGGCCCTGTGCTAGCGGCGTTTGTGCTCGGGATATTGTTTAAGAGGGCAAGCGCTACAGGGGTAAAGCTAGGAGTGCTAACGGGCGTGGGGGTAAATCTCATGCTATGGAAATGGTTCCCCGGGGTTTCGTGGCTCTGGTGGAACGTTACGGGCTGCCTGAGCGCTATCGCAATCGGGTATATTTGGAGTCTCGGGTTCCCGCATAGCGGTAGTGTTGAAGCTTATAAGAGAGACGAGTCAAAGCCCAAGATTAATTGGAAACCCAGATACATATTTTTGGTGCTCTATTTTATCGCGATAATAGTCCTGAGTTATGTGTTTGAGCGGCTCTGGCTTAAATAAGCACTTGATTTATCATGAGGTTTTAATACATTCTTATACTATCTTTGATTTAATAACTGTAGTAGGCTGTGCGAAGTCAATATCATGGGGGGACTTAGATATGAATATATTGAGAAGAACTGTAGCGCTAATGTTAATACTTATGGTTACCGTGTCTTTCGCCGGGGCACAGGAAGAGGCGGCTGATCTAGCGCCGCTTGGTTTTCAGTTCGGCATTTCTAAAAAAGATGCCAAAAAGCTTATTGATTCAAAGGGTAAAAGGATAGTAGAAGACAAGGTCGACTCGAAAAAAATTAGAATGATAGTAATGCAGGGAGTTATAGTAGACATTCCTGTAAATCCCAAAGGCCTAGATGTGCAGACCAGTCTCGAGTTCTATAATAAAAAACTTCTTTCCACCTCGCTTATATTTAATGCGGAAGACTCTCCGACTGAAGAGTGGATTGAGGAGGCGTTCTCGGAATACTTAAATGACCGATATGGTGCGCCCACTGAAACAGACGAAATGATGTATTTTAAAAGCTGGACCTGGCACTTACCGAAAGTAAAGCTCGTGCTGCACACAAATACCAAAAATAATGTAGTCAAGGTCGATTATACTTATCAGCCTATCAACCAGGCAAAGTTTGAAAAAGAGCTTAATCAGAAAAGAGGGGATAAAGCACAAGATCCAGCCAAGCAGATGTTCCTTGACGGGGATTATAGTAAGCCCACCAATTACGACGACCGTTATAGAACGCCCGATTATTCGAGCTATGAAGAATAGTAGAGTATTTCTGGATACGGGACGACGGGTATTATCAGTACCTAGTACATTTCTTAACAGTCTTTAAATTCTTGTGGTCGGAGCTCAATATCCCATAGGCGTGAGCCCACTCATGCTTGAGAAGCGGCAGGGTGCCTTTTCTGTTAAAAGCTTTAAAGCTTGCAATTATTAATCCAGCGCCCGGATCGAACTCTCCATTACACTTCCCGCCGTGGTACTTACACTCAAACGTTCCGTCAACGACTGCTATCATATATTTCCTAGCTTCTGTGCCGTTGTCCTTTAAATCGTAACAACGGCTGAATTGTCTAAACTGCCTGTCGACGTTAGAAAGGATATTCTTTTTGTTAGAAGGAACATTTTTGGCGATGCTGACCTTAAAATTGTATTCTGGCGTAACTTCGTACGGTATGTCCTTAAGGTCTTCCTTACTCACCTCCTCGGGGTCAATGGTCTGTGTCCATCTGCCCATGTTGGCGCATGACGTAGTAAAGGAGACAATTAACAGTAGGCCGAGTGTTAAAATCAACCGTGTATAGAGGCGTGTTGGAATCCGGATAGACATAGCTTATTTCAAGTAAAGAGACCTGATATTAGACTAATTTGTTTTTTCTAATTGCTCGTCGATGTGCTGCTTAAATACGTCAAAGGGCTGTGCGCCTCTAACGAATGTTCCGGTAATCTCTTTTCCGTCTTCCGTCCTGCCAATGAAGTAGCTGGGTGTGCCGGTGACGCCGTATTCCTGACCTTCTTTAAAATCAGCCGTGATTTCAGCTTCTTTTGATTTGTCGTTCACACAGGCATCGAACTTGGCTTTATCGAGCCCAAGCTCGTCCGCCGCGTCAGAGACTGCGGTTGTATTGAGTTTATCCGGGTTTGCGAATAAGAAGTCGTGCACTTCCCAGTACTTTTCCTGCTCCCCTGCACAGTTTGCGGCAATCGCGGCAGGAACAGCCTGTTTATGGAAAGCAAGCGGATAGTCTCTGAAAACCAACCGAACTTTTCCTTTACTTATATATTCTTCATCAATTTTACTGATTACGTTGTCGTTTGAGCGTTTACAAAATGGGCATTGATAATCGCTGAACTCAACTATGGTGACTGGTGCGTCGAGGTCTCCCTTGATCGGGTCGTCATCGATACTTACCTTTACTTCAGTAGGCTGTTGGCGAGCCGGAGCTGCTGGACGGGCGGCTTGGGACGGGCGTTTTTTCAATTCTACAATATCTTCTTGTAAATTTTCCAGCACTTGATTCTGTACAGCTAACTGGATCTTCATATTGTTTCGCTCAACAAGCGCCCAAGCGCTTAATAAGACACTTAAGATAACGCCTGCGCCGAGTAGAATTAAAAATGTTCTCATTCTATTGTCTCCTTGTCAGATGAGTTTTACTTTTATATGAAAAGACTCTAAAACATGCAGCGTCGTGTATTTTCGTTAGTTCTAGATAACAATATAAAATATCGGGTTTTTAATGTAGTATCAATTATAGCTTCGAGGTGCGATCTGATGAGCGAAAAAGTGAATCAAGATAGTTTGTTGGTAAGGTCTCTGACGTGGTTTGGCTCTAGCAGGGTAGGCGCGTGGACAATAATAAACCTGGGTACAAGGGTTGACCGCTGGCTAATAAAGGCGAGCGGCGGGAAATACAATTCGACCCTTGCCTGGCCGTGTCTCCTTCTTACTACAAAAGGCGCCAAGAGTGGTCTGCCCCGTACGGTGTCTCTAGTCTATTATCAAGACGGGGACGACATTATACTGATTGCCTCTAAAGGTGGAAACGCAAAGCACCCTTCATGGTATCTGAACCTTGTGGCTAATCCCAAGGTGGAAGTTTTACTCAACGGTGAGACTTTAACATATTCAGCTCACGAACCCTCGGGTGAAGACCGCGAAAGGTTATGGGCTAAAGCGGTCAAGCTTTATAATGGCTATGATACCTATAAAGAAAGGGCAGGGGAGAGAGAGATACCGGTTGTTGTGCTGAATAAAATTTGATTAACCACGAATTAACACGAATAGTTCAATAAAAAAAACTACTTTTTCTTGGGTGGGAGTGAATTTACAAATTTTATCCCTCGTTCAATCCAGGATTTTAAATCTTCGTCCGATTTGCAGCCCTTTGGCTCTACATAAATGTATCCCTTCATGGGTCTTCCGGTAAAGTCCATCGGTCTAGTGTATTTCTCCTTGAGCGCTTCTTCGTAAGCATTCGGCCCGACGCGCACCACCAGCAGGTTGTCTTGTATGCCACAGCACATGTGACCGTTTACAATGTAGGCGATACCACCGAACATCTTCTTTTCGGCAGCGCCCTTGCGCCTGCTAAAGGCTTTATTCAGTCTCTCTGCCAGTTTCTCGTTGTATGCCATAAATATTTTCTAATCGTCAATTGATTTAAATTTGGCTCGAATACATTCAATATAGTCCTTACGGTTTTTTCTTATCTTGGCCATTTCTTCAGGAGGTGCCTTAGTGTCAGGGTCATACTTAGCACCCC
>Ga0209633_10003058_pt1 | contig 15628 bp, 26 predicted proteins | sample Cruoilmetagenom1_FD_187290 | JGI IMG/M metagenome (GOLD analysis project Ga0209633, IMG submission 187290) | Oil polluted marine microbial communities from Coal Oil Point, Santa Barbara, California, USA - Sample 1 (SPAdes) (version 2) | ecosystem: Environmental > Aquatic > Marine > Oil seeps ... | reverse complement strand
CTTGGCATTCAGGGCACGTACGGCAGACTCTCGGCCGGGACCGGGACCCTTGACACATACCTCAAGGTTTTTCATGCCATATTCTTTGGCTGTGTCCGCAACACGCTCTGCCGCAACCTGTGCAGCAAAAGGGGTGCTCTTGCGTGAGCCACGAAAACCAGAGCCGCCAGCCGTTGCCCAGCAAAGGGTATTACCCTGGCGATCACTAATCATTACAATCGTATTATTGAAGGACGCATGGATATGCGCGATACCATCTGAGATGTCGCGTTTTATTTTCTTGCGTACACGTGCTGCGGGTTTACTTGCCATAAATAGTGACCTGTATTAATTACTTTTTAACCATTTTGCGTGGACCTTTACGGGTACGTGCATTTGTCTTGGTACGCTGCCCACGAACGGGCAGACCACGGCGATGACGAATACCGCGGTAGCAGCCAAGGTCCATAAGACGCTTGATATTCATAGAAACTTCACGACGCAGATCACCCTCAACAGTGAATTTGGCCACCTCGGTACGTAAAGTCTCCAGCTCAGACTCTGTGAGGTCTCTAACCTTCACCGTCAGACTAACGCCAGCATTTTGGCAAATCTGCTGTGCTGTGTGACGACCAACACCATATACGGATGTCAATGCAATCACAGTATGTTTCTGATCTGGTATATTTATGCCAGCAATACGGGCCATCTGCCACTCCTTAAAACCCAAACATCTACCCGTCGCGCCCTTAGGCACGAAAACGGGGGATTTTACCTATATCCGACCCGTACAGCAAGACATAATCTCGCTGAGGGCCACTTATCAGCCTTGACGCTGCTTGTGTCGTGGATCCTTACAAATTACCCGCACCACACCATTGCGGCGAATAATTTTGCATTCTCGACAAATTTTCTTTACTGATGCACGAACCTTCATTTCTTCGCTCCCCTCACTCAGGCCTAACGTAGCATGCCCGAACGGCCATGACCCTTCAGGTTGGCCTTCTTCATCATACCTTCATATTGATGGGACATCAGGTGCGACTGTACCTGTGCCATGAAATCCATCACAACGACTACAATAATCAGCAGGGATGTACCACCAAAATAGAAGGGCACATTCCATGCGACGATTAAAAACTCTGGTAACAGACAGACGGCGGTGATGTATATAGCACCCACCAAAGTCAATCTGCTCAAAATAGTGTCAATATGCTTGGCCGTCTGCTCCCCAGGGCGTATCCCGGGAATAAAGGCGCCAGAACGCTTCAGGTTATCCGCCGTTTCCTTAGGGTTAAACATCAGCGCCGTATAGAAAAAGCAGAAAAATATAATCGCAATCGCATAGAGCATAACGTATATCGGTTGACCCGGAGACAACATCGTTGCCACATCCTGCAACCAGCCTATACCGCCCTCTTTGCTACCACCAAACCAGCCTGCCAGCGTTGCCGGAAACAGGATAATAGCTGATGCAAAAATTGGGGGAATAACCCCTGCCATGTTAATTTTTAACGGCAAATGTGTTGATTGTGCCGCATATAATTTTCGGCCCTGTTGGCGCTTGGCATAATGAACCGTGATTCGTCGTTGACCACGCTCCATAAAGATAACAAAGGCAATCACTGCCAGTGTTACAACAAACAAAAGCAAAATTACGCCGTGACTCATTTCACCCGTACGGCCCAACTCCAATGTCCCGCCAATGGCACGTGGCAAGCCTGCGACGATCCCGGCAAAAATAATCATCGAGATCCCATTGCCAATACCACGTTCTGTCACCTGTTCGCCCAGCCACATCAAAAACATGGTGCCGGTCACGAGGGTCACAACAGTAGTAAAATAAAAAGTATACATATTGTCGTGTAACACCAGGCCAGGCTGGCGAGACAGGGCGACAGCAACACCAAGCCCCTGAAATGTTGCCAACCCCAGCGTTGCCATGCGTGTGTACTGCGTAATCTTGCGACGGCCTGAGGCGCCTTCTTTATTCAGTTCTTCAAGTTTAGGGTGAACCTTTGTCAGTAGCTGAATAATAATCGATGCCGATATATAGGGCATAATCCCCAGCGCAAATACTGACAGGCGCTTAAGCGCACCACCACCAAACATATTAAACATATCCAGGAGAGAACCCTGGTGCTGGTCAAACATTGCCGCCAAGGCATGCGGATTGATGCCCGGCACTGTAATGAACGAGCCGATGCGAAACACCAGCAAGGCACCAAGAAGGAAAAATATCCGTTGGCGTAGCTCAGTAAAACGTCCTGCTGCCATAGATTCAGCAATTGCTGAGCGCGAAGTAGCCATGATCTATTACTCTTCGACCTTTCCACCAGCGGCAGCAATTGCGTCGCGGGCACCCTTAGTCACACGAATTCCTTTCAAGGTAACCGCCTTTTCAATCTTGCCAGACAGCATAACTTTTGCACGCTTAATACTCTTGCTAATTACGTTGGCATTTTTTAGGGCGAGCAAATCAATCACGTCCGCATCAACCGCATTCAGCTCACTCAAACGAACCTCGGCAGTCACCATAGCCAGGCGTGAGCGAAAGCCTACTTTAGGCAGACGACGTTGCAGTGGCATCTGGCCACCCTCAAAGCCCACTTTGTGAAAACCGCCAGCACGTGATTTTTGACCCTTATGTCCGCGCCCTGCGGTTTTACCCAGACCGGAGCCAATACCGCGGCCTACACGCTTGGCGTCGCTTTTAGAGCCGGAGGCGGGCTTAATCGTATTCAAACGCATATTAATTCTCCTCAACCTTTAGCAAGTAATATGCCTTGTTGATCATGCCGCGAGTACAAGGGGTATCTTCCACCTCAACGGTCTGGTGCATCCGACGTAAACCCAATCCACGCACACATTCACGGTGTGATTTAATCTTACCGAAGGGGCTACGAGTCAGGGTTACTTTTACAGTTTTATTGGGCGCCATGACGATTAATCCAGTAATTCTTTAACTTTCTTGCCGCGTTTTGCCGCAACAGATTCAGGGGACGCCATTTTTGCAAGCCCCTTAATGGTTGCCCGTACAACATTGATGGGATTACTTGAGCCAATACACTTGGCCAAAACATTATGTACGCCAACAACATCAAACACAGCACGCATTGGGCCACCAGCGATGACACCCGTACCCTCAGAGGCGGGCTGCATATATATTTTTGCAGCACCGTGCTCTGAAGTAATAGGGTACTGAAGCGTACCTTCTACCAATTCGACATTAACCATATTCTTACGTGCGTTTTCCATAGCCTTTTGTATGGCAACCGGTACCTCGCGGGCCTTTCCTCGACCAATACCTACGCGTCCCTCTCCATCACCAACAACCGTGAGCGCTGAGAAACCAAAAATACGACCACCCTTGACCACTTTGGCCACACGACGAATCCCAATCAAACGTTCCTGAAGACCGTCTGAACTTTGTGAATTTTCAAAACCTGCCATCGGTATCTTCCTTTAGAATTGCAGACCGGCTTCACGAGCAGCGTCTGCCAACGCTTTTACACGGCCATGAAATTTAAATCCGGAACGATCAAATGCTACTTTGGTTACACCAGCCGCTTTTGCCTTTTCCGCAATTGCCTTGCCAACAGCTGCCGCAGCATCCGCGTTGCCAGTGTATTTTACCTGACCACGAATATCTGTTTGCACGGTTGACACACTGGCAACCACCGCAGCACCATCAGCCGCAATCACTTGCGCATAAATATGCCGAGGCGTCCGATGAATACAAAGACGCGCCTCTGATAATTCACGAATTTTTGCGCGTGTTTTACGAGCGCGACGTATACGTGCAATTTTTTTATCCATTGCCAAATCCTAAAAAATAAATTATTTCTTCTTGGCTTCTTTGCGGACGATATGTTCATCCGCATACTTAACACCCTTACCCTTATAGGGCTCAGGTGGGCGATAGGCCCGAATTTCGGCAGCCACCTGACCGACCTTCTGCTTGTCAATTCCTTTCACCAGTACTTCAGTCTGACTGGGGGTCTCAATTGTAATGCCTTCCGGTGCCGGGTAATCTACCGGATGTGAAAAACCCAAGGTAAGATTTAATACTTTACCCTGTACCTGGGCACGATAGCCCACACCTACCAGCTCCAGTCTCTTTTCGAAACCAGCACTAACACCTGTCAGCATATTTTGAATCACTGCCCGAGCAGTTCCAGCCTGGGCCTGGGCCCCCTGCTGGTTTTCACGCGTCGCAAAGCTCAATATTGTTCCATCCTGTGAGACATCAACAGAAGGGTGTATATTGTGCTCCAGCACACCATTGGATCCCTTGACAGAGATCTGCTGTTCACTCAGCGTCACTTGTACGCCTGAGGGAATAGAAATCGGATTTAATCTTGCCATCTCAATATTCCTTAACAACTACTGTACGTAGCACAGTACTTCGCCACCATGGCCTGACTTACGGGCAGCACGATCACTCATGACACCAGCCGATGTGGAAATAATTGCAACACCCAAACCACCCATAACATTTGGCAGCTCGTCTTTACCTTTATAAATTCGTAGACCTGGGCGACTGATACGCTGAATTTTTTCTATAACAGGTTTTCCCTGATAATACTTTAACTCAACACTAATCACAGGTTTGCCATTGGCCTCACCCTGTTCAAAATCAGTAATATAGCCTTCGTCCTTCAGCACCTGGGCGATTGCCATTTTTTCCTTTGACTGCGGCATTGCAACCTGTGCCTTTTTGGCTGCAAGTGCGTTGCGAATACGCGTTAACATATCTGCAATTGGATCGGTCATCATCTTACTGTACTCCTACTCTTACCAGCTGGCTTTGTGCAAACCTGGCACATCGCCACGCATTGCTGCTTCGCGCAACTTGTTGCGGCATAATCCAAACTTGCGATAAACCGCATGTGGACGCCCGGTCACTCGACAACGACGCTGCATGCGACTTGGGCTTGCATCGCGCGGTAGCTTTTGTAGTTGCTGCTGTGCCTCCATACGTTCTGCAAAACTAACGCCTGGATTTTTAATTTTTGCTTTCAAGCTGGCACGCTTGTCAGCGTACTTGGCTACAGCGCATATGCGTTTCTTTTCACGCGCTAACATTGAACTCTTTGCCATCTTGTCGCCGCTCCTTACACTTTGCCCTTGAGAGGGAAATTAAAAGCCGCTAACAAAGCACGACCTTCTTCATCAGATTTTGCCGTTGTGGTAATCGTAATATCCATACCCCGGATTGCATCGATTTTATCGTAATCAATCTCAGGAAAAATAATCTGTTCCCGGACACCCATGCTGTAATTGCCACGACCATCAAATGATTTCGGGTTCAAACCACGAAAGTCACGTACACGTGGCAGTGAAATCGTGATTAGGCGGTCAAGAAATTCATACATCTTGCTTTTACGCAGAGTTACCTTACAACCAACCGGTGAGCCTTCACGCAGCTTGAAGCCTGCAACAGATTTACGGGCGTTGCGGACAATGGGTTTCTGACCGGAAATTTTGGTCATATCGGAAACGGCATTATCCATAACCTTTTTATCTACCAGTGCTTCGCCCACACCCATATTCAATGTGATTTTAGTGATTCTTGGTACTTCCATCACACTGCCGTAATTAAATTTGTCCATCAATTGCTTGACGACATCTTCTTTATAAAATTCATGTAACCTAGCCATCATGTTCACCCAACGCTTACGCGTCTACTACTTCACCATTCGATTTAAAACAACGCACTTTACGGCCATCGTCAAGCAACTTGAAGCCGACGCGATCAGCCTTACCCGTTGCCGGATTCACCAGTGACACATTAGAAACGTGAATCGGCATTTCCTTTTCAATAATGCCGCCAGGAGTACCCTCTTGAGGGTTACCTTTTTGATGCTTTTTGACAACATTAACATTTTCCACAAGGACACGCTCAGCGCCAGGAATCACGCGAACGACGTTACCGCGCTTACCCTTGTCTTTACCTGTTAAAACGACAACATCATCGCCTTTTTTAATCTTTTTCATGACCTCAATCTCCGCCTATAGTACTTCAGGTGCCAATGAAATTATTTTCATGAACTTTTCGTTGCGCAGCTCACGCGTCACCGGCCCGAAGATACGTGTACCAATAGGCTGTAATTGACTGTTTAGCAGTACCGCAGCATTACCATCAAAGCGAATCAGCGAGCCATCAGGACGACGCACACCCTTACGGGTACGCACAACCACCGCACTATAAACGTCACCCTTTTTTACCTTACCGCGAGGGATCGCTTCTTTAATGCTGACCTTAATAACATCACCCACACCCGCATAACGGCGATGAGAACCACCTAACACTTTTATACACATTACACGACGTGCACCGCTGTTATCAGCAACATCGAGCATACTTTGCATCTGAATCATGACAGACTCCGCAATTCCTAATCTGTTCGCTTACGCCAAACTGGCCCGTTCTACAATGGTAACCAGCGTCCAGTTCTTACTCTTAGAGAGTGGTCTACACTCTTTTACTGTGACCAGGTCACCGGCATTACACTCATTTTGTTCATCATGAGCATGCACCTTGCTAGAGCGCTTCACATACTTTCCATAAACCGGATGTTTTACACGACGCTCCACCAGCACTGTAATAGATTTATCCATCTTGCTGCTGACAACACGGCCAGTGACTGTCCGCTCTACTTTTACTTTCTCACTCATTCTGCCTTACCTGCTTTCTCGTTCAGGATGGTCTTAATACGTGCGATATTGCGACGTACCGCTTTTACCTGGTGTGGGCGTGACAACTGCCCGCTTGCATTTTGCATACGCAGGCTAAACTGTTCGCGTAAAAGCTCCATCAACTCCTTAGTGAGGTCAACGACGCTTTTATTTCTCAAATCGCTTGCATTCATTACATCACCGTCCGAGTTACAAAAGTTGTGGTTATCGGAAGCTTGGCGGCTGCCAGACGAAAGGCTTCACGCGCAATCTCTTCAGTCACACCTTCCATTTCGTACAACATACGACCCGGCTGAATCTGTGCAACCCAGTATTCAACATTACCCTTACCTTTCCCCTGACGAACTTCCAGAGGTTTCTGGGTAATAGGCTTATCCGGAAAAATGCGAATCCAGATTTTTCCGCCACGCTTGATATGTCGTGACATGGCACGACGTGCAGCCTCAATCTGACGAGCCGTAATACGACCGCGGCCAGTTGCTTTTAAACCATACTCGCCAAAGCTAACTTTACTGCCACGAACCGCCAAACCACGGTTGCGACCTTTCATTTGCTTGCGAAATTTTGTTCGTTTCGGTTGAAGCATATCTCTAACCCTTTAACTTAATTGGCGGCTGCTTTTGCAGGTTCTGATTCTTCCTGCTTGCCAATCACTTCGCCTTTAAAGATCCAGACCTTGACACCAATAATGCCGTAGGTAGTCTTGGCTTCAGCGAAACCATAATCAATGTCCGCACGTAGTGTGTGGAGTGGCACACGGCCCTCGCGATACCACTCGCTACGTGCAATTTCAGCGCCGTTCAAACGACCACCGATATTAATCTTTACACCCTGGGCACCCAGACGCATAGTGTTCTGCACGGCACGCTTCATGGCGCGACGGAACATAACACGTCGCTCAAGCTGTTGCGCGATACCTTCTGCTACCAACTGTGCATCCAGCTCAGGTTTGCGTATTTCTTCTATATTAATGTGAACGCTTGCCAGCCCCATTAACTTGGTAGTTTCATGACGCAGACGTTCAATGTCTTCACCTTTCTTGCCAATCACCAGACCAGGGCGAGCGGTATGAATGGTAATATTCGCGTTACCGGCAGTGCGCTCAATCTGTATTCTGCTGACAGAGGCCTGTGACAGCTTCTTTTTCAGAAATTCACGGACTTTTAAGTCGCTATTCAAATAGTTGGCATAATCCTTACTCTCGGCAAACCACTTGGACGTATAGTCCTTTACAATGCCGAGGCGTATGCCGGTTGGATGTACTTTTTGACCCATATCCGTCTCTCTCTTACCGCTCTGCAACCGTCACAGTAATATGACTGGTACGTTTTAAAATCTGGTTTACACGGCCTTTAGCACGTGGACGCCACCGTTTCATCGTCGGGCCTTCGTCAACAAATATGCTATTGACTTTAAGTTCATCAATATCAGCACCCTCATTATGTTCTGCATTCGCAATGGCAGACTCAAGAAGCTTCTTGACGATTGCCGCGGCCTTCTTGGGGCTGAATGCCAATAACTGCAGGGCCTTCTCAACGGGCATACCGCGCACCTGATCAGCGACCAGACGACACTTCTGTGGAGAAATGCGTGCGTGTTTTAAGCGAGCTGCAACTTCCATCGTTTAACCTCTTATCTAGACTTCTTATCTGCCACGTGACCTCTATACGTACGGGTCGGGGCAAACTCACCTAATTTATGACCTACCATGTTCTCTGATACAAGCACAGGTACATGCTGACGACCATTATGAACTGCGATAGTCAAGCCAATCATATCCGGTAAGATCATGGAACGACGCGACCAGGTCTTGATCGGCTTCTTGCTGTGTGACTCTTGCGCCGTCTCTATTTTCTTCAACAGATGCAGGTCAACGAATGGTCCTTTTTTTATAGAACGTGGCACGTTTCTACTCTCTCAATTACTTCTGATTACGACGACGTACAATCAATTTATTTGTACGCTTGTTCTTACGGGTCTTATAACCCTTGGTTGGTACACCCCAGGGTGTTACCGGATGACGACCTCCAGAGGTACGTCCTTCACCACCACCATGCGGGTGGTCAACAGGGTTCATTACCACACCGCGAACGGTAGGACGAACACCACGCCAGCGAGATGCGCCGGCCTTACCCAACTTACGTAAATTGTGCTCATTATTACTAACTTCACCAATGGTCGCGCGGCAATCTGACAACACCTTGCGCATTTCACCAGAGCGCAGACGTATCGTCGCGTGACGACCTTCACGGGCAACAAACTGTATCGAAGTCCCGGCGCTGCGCGCCAACTGGGCACCCTTACCTGGGCGTAACTCAACACAGTGCACGATAGTCCCCACCGGGATATTCCGCAGCGGCATACAGTTACCCGGCTTGATTGCTGCTTCCTGGCCGGACATCAATTCGTCACCTGCCTTGATTCCGCGGGGCGCGATTATATACCGGCGCTCGCCATCCGCATACAACATTAACGCAATATTTGCCGTCCGATTGGGATCATATTCAATTCTTTCCACCTTGCCGACGACACCATCCTTATTTCGCTTGAAGTCAATCAAACGATAGTGTTGTTTATGACCACCACCCTTGTGACGGGTTGTAATTCGACCAAGGTTATTACGGCCACCGGTCTTGCTCTGCTTCTCTAGAAGTGGCGCATACGGCGCACCCTTATGCAGATCCTGATTCACTACCTTGACGACAAAGCGACGCCCAGCAGATGTTGGTTTTGATTTAACAACAGCCATACCGATATTCCTTAACCCGTTTATTCAGCACCGATGAAATCGATATCCTGACCTTTCTTGAGACTGACGTAAGCCTTTTTCCAGTTCTTACGCTTACCCCAATTCTGGCCGGTACGCTTCATCTTGCCGCGAACGTTAACTACCTGAACATTGTCCACTTCAACCTTGAACAAATTCTCAACCGCTTTCTTAACTTCCAGCTTGGTTGCATCAGGAATCACCTTAAAAATAACCTGATTGTGCTTGTCGGCCAGCATCGTGCCCTTTTCAGAGACATGCGGCCCTACCAGCACTTTCATCAAGCGTTCCTGATTCATGCGTATATCTCCTCAAGCTTCTTCACTGCCTCTACTGTAATCAGTACTTTTTCATGACGCAGCAGTGAGACAGGATTCATATTATCTGCTTCACCCATGCCCACTTTATGTAGATTACGAGAAGACAGTAGCAAATTCTCATCCAGCATTGCGGTGATGATCATGACATCTCCCAGACCCAGGCTTGTCAGCTTTTCAACCAGCACCTTGGTCTTGGGCGCATCGACCGCAAAGCTATCGACAATAACCAGGCGCCCCTGGCGTACCAATTCAGACAAAATCGCCTGCATAGCAGCGCGATACATCTTCTTATTGACCTTCTGCGACCAGTCTTGCGTCTTTGCAGCAAAGGTCTTGCCACCCGTGCGCCAGATTGGGCTGCGGATAGTACCAGATCGCGCGCGTCCTGTACCCTTTTGTCTCCAGGGTTTGGTGCCACCACCCCTGACTTCGGAGCGGCTCTTATGCGCACGGGTACCCGCACGCCCACCTGCCAAATAGGCCGTCACCACTTGATGTATGAGGCCTTCATTATACTCGCGGTCAAAAGCAGCGTCAGATACACTCACTGACTTTGTCGATGCCTTGCCCGTTGCTGTCGTTAAACTTAATTCCATCACCCTACCCTCAGCGTGCTTTCACTGCTGGTTTAACAATAACGTTGCCACCTTTAGCACCAGGGACAGCACCCTTGACCAACATCAGGTTGCGCTCCGCGTCAACTCTCACGACTTCCAGAGTTTGCGCAGTACGCTGTACATCACCCATATGACCGGCCATTTTCTTACCCTTAAATACGCGACCCGGTGTCTGGTTTTGACCAATCGAGCCCGGCGCACGATGCGACAGTGAGTTGCCGTGCGTTGCATCCTGCATATGAAAGTGGTGACGCTTAACACCACCGGCAAAACCCTTACCGATATTCGTACCTGTCACATCAATTTTCTGACCGGCTTCAAAGATATCCACTTTGATTTCCGCACCAGCAGCGAGCTCATCGCCTTCACCCTGTTCCAGGCGGAACTCCCATAGGCCACGGCCAGCTTCAACACCCGACTTGGCAAAATGCCCCGCCATGGGCTTGGTGACGCGTGAGGCTCTACGCGTGCCTGTTGTGACCTGAACGGCCCGGTAACCATCAGTTTCCTCAGACTTCATCTGAGTCACCCGATTAGGTTCCACTTCTATTACTGTCACAGGAACAGACGCACCCTCTTCTGTGAAGACGCGTGTCATACCCACTTTGCGACCGACTAAACCAATTGTCATTTTCTTAACCCCAGCTTACTCGCTACTGCAGCTTAATCTGAACATCCACACCCGCAGCCAGATCCAGCTTCATCAGCGCATCGACTGTCTTGTCTGTTGGGTCAATAATATCCATCAGACGTTTGTGTGTACGAATTTCATATTGATCACGTGCATCTTTATTAACATGCGGAGAAATCAATATAGTGAAGCGTTCCTTTTTGGTGGGCAGCGGGATAGGACCCTTGACCTGTGCACCGGTACGCTTGGCGGTCTCAACAATCTCGCGTGCAGACTGGTCGATCAGACGATGATCGAAGGCCTTCAGGCGAATACGAATGTTTTGATTTTTAGCTGCCATGGTTTTTACTCAGTACCTAAATTATTCAATAATCTTCGCCACAACACCGGCACCCACGGTACGACCACCTTCACGAATCGCGAAGCGTAAGCCGTCTTCCATTGCGATCGGTGCAATCAGGCTAACCGTCATTTTGACGTTATCACCCGGCATCACCATCTCGATACCTTCCGGCAGGTCACAGGCGCCCGTCACATCCGTGGTACGGAAGTAAAACTGGGGACGGTAACCGTTGAAGAATGGCGTGTGACGGCCACCTTCATCTTTGCTCAATACATACACCTCGGCTTCAAACTTGGTGTGTGGCTTGATGGAACCCGGCTTACACAGCACCTGGCCACGCTCGACGTCTTCACGCTTGGTGCCGCGCAGCAGCACACCGACGTTGTCGCCCGCCTGCCCCTGGTCCAGCAGCTTGCGGAACATTTCCACACCGGTGACCGTGGTCTTGACGGTATCTTTAATACCGACAATTTCAATTTCTTCACCAACCTTGACAATACCGCGCTCGATACGCCCGGTGACGACCGTGCCACGACCGGAGATGGAGAAGACGTCTTCGATCGGCATCAGGAAGGCGCCGTCGATGGCGCGTTCCGGCTCGGGGAAATAGCTGTCCATGGCCTCAACCAGCTTGATCACGGAGGGTACGCCGATATCCGAGGCGTCGCCTTCCAGCGCCTTCAGGGCGGAACCGGTAATAATCGGCGTGTCGTCGCCCGGGAAGTCGTAGCTGTCCAGCAGTTCGCGCACTTCCATTTCCACCAGCTCTAACAGCTCGGCGTCGTCAACCATGTCGGCCTTGTTCAGGTAAACCACAATATAAGGTACACCGACCTGACGTGACAGCAGGATGTGCTCACGCGTCTGCGGCATTGGGCCGTCCGCCGCCGAACAGACCAGGATCGCGCCGTCCATCTGCGCAGCGCCGGTGATCATATTCTTGACGTAATCCGCGTGTCCGGGGCAATCCACATGGGCGTAGTGGCGATTGTCGGATTCATACTCAACGTGGGCCGTCGATATCGTGATACCTCGCGCACGTTCTTCCGGCGCACTATCGATGTTCGCATAGTCTTTGAACTCACCGCCGTGCTTTTCCGCCATCACCTTCGTGATTGCCGCCGTTAAGGTGGTCTTGCCATGGTCAACGTGACCAATTGTGCCCACATTTACGTGGGGTTTCGTGCGTTCAAATTTTTCCTTCGACACGGTGATACCCTCTATTCAATCTTCAAATTTTAAGATGCTTTCTTTGTAACTTTTTCAATAACGCTCGCCGATGCTTCGGCGTATCTCGCAAACTCCATGCTATAGGTGGCGCGACCCTGTGTTGCTGAACGCAGGTCGGTGGCATAGCCAAACATCTCACCTAAGGGCACCTCGGCACGAACCACCTTGCCGGAGGGTGTCTCATCCATACCGCCAACAACTCCACGCCGACGATTCAGATCACCCATTACATCACCCATATAATCTTCCGGTGTTACCACCTCGACCTTCATGATCGGCTCGAGCAGTGCCGGGCTTGCATTCCTGGCGCCCTCTTTAAAACACATGGAGCCTGCAATCTTAAAGGCCATTTCTGATGAATCCACATCATGGTATGAACCATCAAACAAGGTGACTTTCACATCTACCATTTGGAAACCGGCTAAGACGCCATTTCCCAGCTGCTCTTGAACACCCTTATCAACAGCAGGTATAAATTCTTTCGGTATAACACCACCGACAATTTCGTTCACAAACTCGTAACCCGCACCGCGCTCCAGCGGCTCGATTCTCAGCCAGACATGTCCATACTGGCCACGTCCACCTGACTGCCGAATAAACTTTGCTTCCTGCTCAACACGCTTGCGAATCGTTTCGCGGTAGGCCACCTGTGGCGTACCGACATTTGCCTCAACCTTAAATTCACGCTTGAGGCGGTCGATAATAATTTCCAGGTGTAGCTCACCCATCCCGGCAATAATAATCTGGCCTGACTCCTCATCCGTGCGCACACGAAATGAAGGGTCTTCCTGTGCCAGCTTGGAGAGGGCAACGCCCATTTTCTCCTGATCGGCCGTGGTCCTGGGCTCAATCGCTACGGCGATCACCGGCTCTGGAAAATCCATTTTCTCCAATGTGATGACATGATTACTGTCACACAAGGTTTCGCCCGTCGTGACATCTTTCAAACCAATGGCGGCGGCGATGTCACCCGCACACACTTCTTTAACATCCTCGCGACTGTTGGCGTGCATTTGCACAATACGCCCAACACGCTCTTTCTTGCCTTTTATCGGGTTGTAAACACTGTCACCCGATCTCAGCACACCGGAATATACCCGGAAAAATGTCAACGTCCCGACAAAGGGGTCGGTGGCAATCTTGAACGCCAGAGCCGCAAATGGCTCATTATCATCGGCATGGCGCTCTGCCTCTGTCTCTGCCTTGTCATCCAGAACGCCTTTGATAGCGGGCACATCAATCGGTGCCGGCATATACTCCACAATGGCGTCCAACATGGCCTGCACACCCTTGTTTTTGAATGCAGAGCCACACAGGCACGGTACTATTTCATTCGCCAGGGTCCGCTTACGTAACCCTGTCTTAATATCAACATCTGACAGCTCGCCCTCTTCGAGGTACTTATCCATCAGCTCTTCGCTGGCCTCAGCCGCGGCCTCTACCATTTTTTCACGAAGCTCGGCACACTGGCCCTGCAACTCCGCCGGGATATCCCTCGCCTCGTAGCTGACACCCATATCCGCCTGGTTCCAGTAAATGGCCTTCATGCGGATCAGGTCAACGACTCCCTGAAACTTGTCTTCCGCACCAATGTTCATCTGTAGAAGAACCGGATTGGCACCTAAGCGTTCTTTAATCTGTCCAACCACCCGCAGGAAGTCGGCACCGGCCCGGTCCATCTTATTGACGAACACCAGACGCGGCACATGATACTTGTTCGCCTGTCGCCAGACCGTCTCTGACTGCGGCTCTACTCCACCGACGGCACAGAACACGGCGCAGGCACCATCCAGGACACGCAACGAGCGTTCGACTTCAATTGTGAAATCGACATGTCCTGGCGTATCAATAATGTTGATACGGTGCTCAGGAAACTGCTTGTCCATTCCCCGCCAGAAACAGGTTGTTGCGGCTGACGTGATGGTAATACCACGTTCCTGTTCCTGCTCCATCCAATCCATGGTGGCGGCGCCATCGTGTACCTCACCTATCTTGTGTGAGATACCGGTATAAAAAAGTACTCTTTCTGTCGTCGTCGTCTTACCGGCATCAATGTGCGCCATGATGCCAATATTGCGATAACGTTCGATTGGGGTCTTACGAGCCACCTTAGGTATCCCCTAAGATCCCAACCATTACCAGCGATAGTGTGCGAAAGCCTTATTGGCCTCTGCCATACGATGTGTGTCTTCACGCTTTTTCACGGCTGAGCCACGGTTCTCCGAGGCATCGCCTAATTCACCGGCGAGGCGCGCCTGCATACCCTTTTCATTACGACCGCGTGCCGCATCGATAAGCCAGCGCATCGCCAGTGTATTACGGCGATTGGGACGCACCTCAACCGGCACCTGATAAGTTGCACCACCCACACGGCGAGACTTGACCTCGACCACGGGGCGGACATTTTCCAGCGCCTTGTCCAGCATCTCGATGGCATCGCCCTTGGTCTTGTCGACCACAGTACCCAGGGCGCCATAGACTACCTTTTCTGCCACGGACTTCTTGCCATCCAGCATGAGCATATTGATAAATTTAGCGACCACCTCAGACTTAAACTTCGGGTCTGGTAAAATAGCCCTTTTTGCTGCAACTCTTCTTCTCGCCATCGTTATTTCCTAACGTCAGACAATACTCAAGGCCAAATACCGAACTATCACCTGGCCCTACTTAAATAAACCCAATTACGACTTAGGTCGCTTGGTACCGTATTTCGAACGGCCTTTTTTACGGTCGCCAACACCGGCCGTATCAAGTGAACCGCGCACTACGTGATAACGCACACCAGGCAAATCCTTTACACGACCGCCACGAATGAGCACTACCGAGTGTTCCTGCAAGTTGTGGCCTTCACCACCGATATAACTACTGACTTCAAAACCATTGGTCAGACGTACACGGGCAACCTTACGCATTGCCGAATTCGGCTTTTTAGGCGTTGTGGTGTATACACGCGTACACACGCCACGTTTCTGTGGACAGGCCTCCAGCGCAGGCACATTACTCTTTTCAATCTTGCGCTTGCGTGGATTACGTACAGAT
>Ga0209633_10003057_pt1 | contig 15629 bp, 14 predicted proteins | sample Cruoilmetagenom1_FD_187290 | JGI IMG/M metagenome (GOLD analysis project Ga0209633, IMG submission 187290) | Oil polluted marine microbial communities from Coal Oil Point, Santa Barbara, California, USA - Sample 1 (SPAdes) (version 2) | ecosystem: Environmental > Aquatic > Marine > Oil seeps ... | reverse complement strand
ATATTGATGATATGAAAATTGTGATTTTTCATCTTCCCGGAACTGCATCAAGTTTGGATGATAGACTAATTAAAGACAGTAAGGATGTTGGTGCAACTGGAGTTTTTATTCCCAAAATTGATTCATTGGAATTAACATTTGTTTATTCTGAGGATAAATTAGTTGACCAACAAACAAATTCTATTTGGAATATTACTGGTAAATCAATTTCCGGGAAACTGCAAGGGAAACAACTAAAACCTATTCCTCATGGAGATTATTTTGCTTTTGCATGGTTAGCATTTAGATCGAACAGTTTGATATATACACCTATTGAGTAATAGTAACTAAATAAGTCCCCATGTACTATATTCTTTTATCGAATAAAATAACTTTCTTTTATAAAATAATTCTTGTAAATTCAAATAATCTCTAAATAAATTTTTTAACAAGAATTTATATTATGAATTTCATTTCTACTCACATCCAAATTTACCTTAGATCAATCATATCTACATTGTCTTTTAAAACATCCACTGGAGGGAATTTATGGCTAAAGTTGTAATTATTGGAGCTGGTTTTGCCGGGCATACTGCCGCACTTTATTTGGGAGACGCGTTAGGTAAAGACCACGATATTACCGTTGTTAATCGTCAAGATTATTTTTCTTATATTCCCTCTTGGGTTTGGGTCGGCATTGGCCACATGGCTCCTGAAAAAACTATTTTTCAGTTAGAGCCTGTTTACTCAAAACTCAATATTAATTTGGTACATGGTAAAGCCACAGAAATTCATGCAGATGATGAGTTTGTAATTGCTGAAAAAGATGGATCAAAAGAAATTGTAAAATTAGAATATGATTATTTAGTAATTGCAACAGGTCCAAAACTTAATTTTGATGGAACAAAAGGATTAGGTCCAAGTGGTTATACACATTCAATTTGTACCTTAGATCATGCAATTGCATCAAGAGATAGATATTTTGAAGTTGTAGAAAGATTAAAAAAAGGTGAAAAACAAAAGATTGTTATTGGAACTGGACATCCTGGAGCTACATGCCAAGGAGCAGCTTTTGAATATATTACTAATATTCATAAAGATTTAGAGAAACAAGGATTAAGAGATAAAGCAGATTTAGTTTATTTATCAAATGAAAGAGCAGTTGGTGATTTTGGTGTAAGAGGAGTTCACGCAAAATACAAAAATGAAATTTTGTCAAGTGAAGATTTCATGGGAGCAATATTTAAGAATAATAATTTTACCGTGGAGATTCAGAAAGGTGCAAAAGAAGTAAATGAAAAATCAATTTATTGGGAAAACTTTGAAGGAGAACATGGAGAAACAAGTTACGATTTTACTATGTTAGTTCCTCAATTTCTCGGACAACCTTTCAAGTATGTAGGAAAAGATGGTGAAGACAATTCTGAGAAAATAGCAAACAAAGCTGGTTTTATTTTGGTTGATGGAATTTACGGATTACCTTATCCTTCATTAGCAAGTAACCCTGATGCTTGGCCAGGTGTTTATCAAAATACAAATTATAAAAATATTTTTGCCGGTGGAATTGCTTTTGCTCCACCTGGACCAATATCAGAACCACATACAACTCCAAATGGAACTTCAATTAGTGCTGCTCCGCCAAGAACAGGAATGGTTTCTGGTGTAATTGGTAGAGTTATTGCAAAAAATATTATTGATTTAATTAAGAAAGGAAGAATGACTCATCATGAAAGAATGTCGCATATGGCTGCTGCATGTATAGCTTCAATGGGAGATTCACTTTGGGATGGTTCAGCTGCGACAATAATGATGTATCCGGTTGTTCCAGATCAAAGAAGATTTCCAAATGAACATGGTCGCGATTTATTTGTAACACATATGGAAATGGGTTTAGCAGGAGCTTGGATGAAAAGAATGATTCACACTACATTTATACACAAACTTCAAGCAAGAATTGGCTGGAAAATTATACCTGAATAAATAGGAGATAAAATGAATATAACAAAAAGTGACTGGAAAATGATGAATAATAAATTCGTTCAATTTTTCAGATTTATAGTACTAAACTTAAAAATTCTTAAAGCAGTAGATAGAAGTAAAAGAAGTTAATATTTTGAAAGGATTCTATAATTTAATTATAGAATCCTTTTTTGTAATATCAGATAAGTAGTAAGAAATTCCTTATAATATAGAGTTTATTTCAATTTAGCAAGAATGATATTGACAATAAATTTGGAATACTTTATATTATACCTTATTAGTATAATTTAATGGTGTGTTTTGTTATTCTTACACAAAAAAGAATTTGATTTTGCCATAAGAATCTGTGCTTACCTTGCTGGGAATAAGCACTTCAAACCTATCTCTGTTTCTAAACTCTCAAGTACACTTTTAATTACAAAGCCATTTGCCACAAAAATTATATATTCTTTAAGACAAAGTAATTTGATAGGAAGCCAACAAGGTAAAACTGGTGGAGTATTTCTTAATAAAAATCCTAAGGAAATATCATTATATGATATTTTAGAAAGTATGGGATTCAGTAAAACTATCTCGGAGTGCATAACAGAAGAATCATTCTGTCCCCTTCCTTCTCCATGTAAAATACATTCATACTTTATGAATGTTGAGAACAAATTAATTGATGACCTTAAACGAAAAAAAATATCTTCGTATTCATTTACGGATGCGGACTTAATATAAACTATCAACTAAATATAGGGAGATAAATATGGAGGCTGTTTTTATTGCTAGATGGCAATTTGCCATTGTAACTGTCTATCATTTTTTCTTTGTACCAATCACACTCGGTTTAACAATTTTCGTAGCTATTATAGAAACGCTATACGTTAAAACTGGAGATGAAGATTACAAAAAAATGACAAAATTCTGGGGGAAATTACTCCTAATAAATTTTGCAATTGGAGTAGCGACTGGAATAGTTCAAGAATTTCAATTTGGAATGAACTGGTCACAATACTCAAGATTTATGGGTGATATTTTTGGAGCACCACTAGCTATTGAAGCTTTATTGGCTTTCTTTCTTGAATCAACTTTTCTGGGCCTATGGGTTTTTGGCTGGGACAAACTTTCTAAAAAAATGCACATGGCTACAATGTGGTTAGTTGCAATTGGATCAAATTTATCAGCTTTCTGGATTCTTGTTGCAAATTCATTTATGCAACAACCTGTTGGATATGAGTTAGCAAATGGTAGAGCTGAAATGACTGACTTTTTAGCACTAGTTACAAATGGACATGTTTGGGTTCAATTTCCTCATGTAATTTTTGCCGGAATGAGTACTGCTGCATTTTTTGTTATCGGAATTAGTGCATGGCATCTTTTAAAGAAAAGTGAAAACATTCACCTATATCAAAAATCTTTTAAGATTGCTGCAATATATGGTTTTATTGGTGTTTCATTGGTTGGTTTACAAGGACATTATCAAGGTCAGTACATGGCAAAAATACAACCTATGAAAATGGCTGCTGCAGAAGCTCTATGGGATTCTGAAGATCCAGCGGCATTTTCACTTTTTACAATTGGTGATGAAAAAAATAGAGAAGATGTTTTTGCTATTAAGATTCCTGGTCTTTTAAGTTTTATGACACACAATTCATTTGAAGGAGAAGTAGAAGGTATTAATAATCTTCAAGCAGATTATGAAGAAAAATATGGACCTGGTGATTATGTACCCCCAGTAGCAATTACATATTGGACATTTAGAATCATGGTTGGAGCCGGAACATTAATGGTATTTTTAATTTTACTTGCATTCTATAAATCTATGAAAGATGATTTCAATTACAATCCACTCTTTCTCAAAGTCTTTTTCTATGCTCTATTTCTTCCTCATATTGCAATTGCAACAGGTTGGATATTTACTGAAGTTGGGCGTCAACCATGGGTAGTGTTTGGATTGATGCAAACTAAAGATGCAGTTTCAAATACTGTTCCTGCAGGAAATGTTTTATTCTCATTATTAGCATTTTCTGTATTATATGCTATTCTGATGGTAGCAACTATTTTTCTTTGGAAAAAATATGCAAAGGCTGGAATGGTAGATGAACATCACGACGGTGATGATGTTGAATCAATAATAAGTAAAGCATAGGAGGATAAAATGGATCTTAATACACTTTGGTTTATACTGATAGCAGTTTTATTTATCGGATTCTTCTTCCTTGAAGGTTTCGATTATGGAGTTGGAATTCTCCTTCCTTTTTTAAGTAAGGAAGATAAAAAACGAAGACAAATAATTAATGCAATTGGTCCACATTGGGATGGCAACGAAGTTTGGCTTTTAACAGCTGGTGGAGCTACATTTGCAGCATTCCCAAATTGGTATGCTACAATGTTTAGCGGATTTTACCTTGCATTGGTTCTGATGCTTCTTGCTCTTATCGGTAGAGCAGTTGCATTTGAATACAGAAGTAAACATCACACAAGCAAATGGCGTAACACTTGGGATTGGGTAATTTTTACTGGAAGTTTTATTCCTGCACTTCTTTGGGGTATAGCAATTGCAAACTTAATTAGAGGAGTTCCAATTGATGCTGAAATGAATTATGTTGGAAGTTTCTTTACATTATTAAATCCATATGGTTTAGTTGGCGGTGTTGCAGCAGTCTTAATGTTTATGCTTCATGGTTCTTTATTTTTAAGTTTAAAATTATCTGGGAACCTATTAGAAACTGTTCGAGCAACTGCAAATAAATTATGGTTGCCAGCAACTATAGCTATATTAGTTTTTGTTCTTTACGGATATTTTGAAACAGATATGTTTGTTAAACTTGGTGTAAATCCTGGAGTCATTCCAATATTTGCTGGTTTATCAATCTTATCAGTAAAATGGCTGTTGAGCCAGAAGAAAGAAGGTTGGGCATTTACAATGACTAGCTTAACAATTGTTTTTTCTACCATAACTGTTTTTATGGGATTATTCCCAAGAGTAATGGTATCAAGCTTAAATCCGGAATGGAGCTTAACAATTTACAACGCATCTTCTTCTCCATATACATTGGAAATAATGAGTTGGGTGGCATTATTTTTTGTCCCAATTGTTTTAGTATATCAATCATGGAGTTATTGGGTGTTTAGAAAACGCATAACCGATGACACAGAACTAGAATACTAATATTATTTAATTGTTAGTTGTGAATGTAAAATGTCCCATTTAATATGGGACATTTTTATATTTATGCATTAAAATTATTGATATGAAAGATTAATATGCACATTGACAAAAGGTTATTAAAACTAACCAATCCAATTAGATCAGTTATCTTATTCACAATACTATTTGGAATATTAGCTGCTGTTGCAACATTAGGACAAGCATATTTTATAAGTGATACAATTAATTATGTATTCCTCAATAACTTAACACTTTCAGATGTTGAAATTCTTATCTATTTTATTGTTGCTCTAAGTTTATTTAAATCCTTATTTATTTGGGCTGAACAAAATTTTGCAAACAAAATTGCGACTTATATTAAAATTAAGTTAAGAAATAAAATTTCTGATTATATCTTTAAGCTAGGTCCAAATTATACTAAATCAGAAAAGTCTGGTGAAATAGCAAATACATTAGTAAATGGAGTTGAAAAGCTAGACGCTTATTTTAGTCAATTTTTACCTCAATTATTTTTATCAGCATTAGTTCCCTTTCTAATTTTAGTTTTTGTATTTCCAATTGATTTACTTTCAGGTTTTGTCTTACTTGTAACTGCACCTCTCATCCCGGTTTTTATGGTTCTTATTGGATCAGCTGCAGAATCTATAAATAAGAAACAGTGGAAAACTCTAAGTATAATGAGTGCATATTTTCTTGATGTAATTCAAGGATTAACAACTATAAAACTTTTTGGACGTTCTAATCATATAATCAATAAAATTTCAATAATAAGTTTGATATTTAAGAACTCCACAATGAAAGTGTTAAGAATAGCATTTCTTTCTGCTTTAGTTTTAGAAATTCTTTCAACAATTAGTATTGCAATAATTGCAGTTGAGATAGGACTTCGTCTGATGTATGGAAACATGGAATTTCAACCAGCACTTTTTATTTTAATTCTTGCTCCGGAATTTTACAATCCAATTAGACAATTGGGAGCACGATATCATGCTGGCATGGAAGGAGTTGCTGCCGCACAAAGTATTTTCAACATATTAGAAACTGATTTACCAAAAAATATTAAAAAATACGAAGTTAACAATTTATCTGTTAAATCAATAGAATTTGAAAATGTCCACTTTGCTTATGAAGGTGGTGAACGAAAAGCAATAGATGGAGTTTCATTTACAATTAAAAAAAATGAAATTACAGCTTTGGTCGGTTCAAGTGGAAGTGGAAAAACAACGACTACGAATTTATTATTAAAATTTATAGAGGCTTCTGAAGGCAATATAAAAATTAACAATAATAATTTGGGTGAAATAAACCGAGATGAATGGCTACAACAAGTTGGATGGATCTCGCAAAATCCATATTTATTTCATAGTTCTATAAAAGAAAATCTATTGATTGCTAAAGAAGCTGCAACTGAAGATGAAATACTTAATGCAACAAAGTTGGCAAAGATTGATGGATTTATTAATTCGCTACCAAATGGTTTTAATACAATAGTTGGTGAACGAGGAGTTCGATTGAGCGGAGGTGAAGCTCAACGTTTAGCACTTGCTCGTGCTTTCCTTAAGGATGCTCCCATATTGATCCTTGATGAGCCAACAGCAAACTTGGATCCCACAACAGAAGCCGAAATGGTAGAAAGTATAAAATTACTTACAAAGAATAAAACTGTTTTAATGATTGCACATAGATTGAATACTGTAAAATATGCTGATAATATTATAGTTTTTTCTAAGGGAAAAATTGTTGAGCAAGGTAATCATGATTTTCTATCACAGTTAAACGGATCATACTCAGAACTATTGAAAAAATATCGAGGTAATAATTGATTAAACAATTAATTAAATTATTACACATTGCCAAAGAGTATAAACTTTGGATGCTCCTTGCGGGATTCATGGGCTTCTTAACAATTGGGAGCAGTATTGGCTTGATGATGACCTCTGCATATATAATTGCAAAAGCTGCTCTTCATCCTTCCATTGCGGAACTTCAAGTCGGTGTTGTTGGTGTAAGACTTTTCGGAATTTCTAGAGGAGTATTTAGATATTTAGAACGTTACATTTCTCATGAAGTTACTTTTAGTATTTTAGCAAAATTTAGAGTTTGGTTCTTTAAGTCAATTGAACCTCTTGTTCCCTCTCATATATCTAAATACAAAAGTGGAAGTCTATTAAACAATGTAGTCTCTGATGTTGAAAGTTTGGAACATTTTTATGTAAGAGTAATTGCCCCACCTATAGTTGCTTTCATGGTTCTAATTTTATTTATAATTCTTTTTGGTATGTACAGTTTTTATTATTCATTTATCGTTGCTGCTTTCTTTTTATTAGCAGGAATTGGAGTACCAGCTTTAACTTTTGTTTTGAGCAAAAATCTGGGTCCCAAGCTTGTGAAACTTCAAACTAGACTAACAGAACTTTCTATTGATCAAACACAAGGAATGGCTGATCTACTTGTTTTCGGTCAACAAGATAAATTTCTTAAAGAATTTAATAGAGTAAATTCTGAATATACTTCTCTGCAAAGACGTATGGCTTTAATATCGGCACTTCATGAATCTTTAATTGGACTTCTAATGAATTTTGCAGTTGTGGTAATTCTAATTGTTGCAATACCTAATGTAACTTCGGGAATTCTTGATGGAGTTTATTTATCAGTAATAACCTTGGGGACTATGGCAGTTTTTGAGGCAGTTTTTCCTTTGCCAACTACTTTGCAATATTTAGAAAAAACATCTAAGTCTGCTGAAACTATATTTACTATTGCTGATGAAAAATCAGTTCCCATAACTGATACAACTAAAGAAAATGATTTGGATGAGTTCAATATAAAAATTAACTCCTTAAATTTCGCTTATGAGCAAAATCATAACATTTACAACAACCTTAATATTGATGTTCCACAAAACAAACTTACAGCAATTGTTGGAGCAAGCGGAGCAGGAAAATCGACTTTAATAAATATACTTATGCGGTTTTGGGATTTTGAAAGTGGTAAAATTTTAATTGGAGGGAAAAATATTAAAGAGTTTTCTCAATATGAAATTCATGAATTTATTTCAATTGTTCCTCAATCCACTTATCTTTTTAACCTGTCAATAAAGGAGAATATTAAATTTGCAAATCCAAATGCAACTGATGAAGATATAATTAAAGTTTCCAAGCTAGCCTATGCACATGATTTTATAGAAACTCTACCAAACAAGTATGACGAGTTAATTGGTGAACAAGGTTTAAAATTAAGTGGAGGAGAGAGACAAAGAATATCAATTGCTAGATCAATATTAAAAAATACTCCTATTATGATTTTTGATGAACCAACTTCAGACTTGGATGCAATAACTGAGCAACATATTATTGATACAATTTATGAACTCGGGAAAACAAAAACAGTTTTAGTTATAACTCATAGATTAGTGCATCTAGAAAATTTTGATAATATTTTAGTTATGGATAAAGGAAAAATTGTTGAACAAGGAAGTCACAACCAATTAAAAAGCCTAAACGGATTATATAATAAACTATTAACTTCGCAAAACAATCTTATATAATAATGAATAATTTGTTATTCTTAATTCCTCAAAATTAAATATATTTCAGTCTCACTTTTAGAAAGACTTATAATCCAAAATGAATAAATTAGCACCTCTCTTAATTATCTTTGCAGCAATTTTATGGGGTATTGATGGAATTGTTCTGCGTCCCGAATTATATTCTCTACCAGTTGCATTAGTTGTATTTATCGAAAGTACAATTGTCGCAATCTATCTTTCGCCAATATTATTTAAGAATATCAATGTACTAAAGTCTTTAGAACTGAAAGATTGGCTGGCATTTGCCGGTGTTGCATTATTTGGTGGTGCAATTGGCAGTATGAGCATCACTAAAGCACTTTTCTATGTTAATTTCGTTAATCTATCAATTGTTATTTTGATACAAAAATTACAACCTTTATTCGCACTTATTTTAGCAGCAATAGTATTAAAAGAAAGATTACCTCGTAAGTTTTTTTATTGGGCAAGTTTAGCAATTGTCGGAGCATATTTAATGACTTTTGGATTTAAACTTCCTGCTATAAGTTCAGACAATAAAGAATTATTAGCAATTATGTATGCTTTATTTGCAGCATTTAGTTTTGGGTTTTCAACTGTCTTAAGCAAACGTGCATTAAAAAATGTTAGCTTTGAGCTTGGGACATACCTTCGATTTGGAATATCTAGTATTATAATGCTGATTGTAGTTGCCAGTTTATCTGAAATTCCAATGATAACTTCAGTTTCAACAAATCAATGGTTAATATTATTACTGATTGCATTTACAACTGGTGGTCCGGCAATATTTTTATATTACTATGGGTTAAAAAGAATTACTGCTTCAACCACAACAATTTTGGAATTGGCATTCCCTCTTACAGCCATTATTCTTGAATATTTCTTACATGGAAACATCTTAAGTTTTATCCAATGGATTGGAGTTGCAATATTAATTTACGGAATAACAAATGTAGTAAAAATGAGTAATGCTAGGAGAGCCGTTTTAAATTCAGCTCAAAAAGAGAAATGAAAACCATTATATAAAATGAAATATAAATTAGTACCGAAGATATAATAGTTAAATATATAAATCCCTCTCCATAGAACCTTATCAACCACATAGAGCCAAATGATATGAGAGTTGAGAGTAATGGTTCAACAATTAAAAACATTTTCCCAAAACCGTTTATCACTGAATTCAAATAAAAAATAAGTCCAAGAAAGAAGAATATAAATGAGAATCCCAGAATATGATTATGTGTTGTCATAAGTAACTCACCCGTGCTCCTGATAGTGGACTCATCAATACCAAAATCTTCTTCTATATTATTTTCATTTTCAATTAATCTTTCAGTTACTTTATTTGTACTAAAGGATGTCGTAGTAAATAGAAATACCAATCCTAATGAAACACCTATTGTTAAAACAATTAAGAAAACTGATAGGAATACTTTTAACTCCTTATTCAATTGATACAAGTAAACTTTTTTCATTTTCTCCTAAATGATTTATCAAATAAAGTAACCTTTTAACACCATTGATTATAGATTTTACAGAAATAGTTGCTCCGCTAATTCCATCAATATCGTTATCTAATTGAAGATTGGAATCAATTGTTTTAGACTTAAATTGTGACAACCAAAATTCATTTTCAACTTCACCACCGTGCTCCTCTCTATACTTAATTATTTCTACTTTTTTAATAGACAAATCTGTGTTAAAAATTATCAAGTAAGTAATTGGTTTCACCTTTCCTTTTACATTATCTAATAGAGCATAGCCAATGATTTCATCTTCATTTTTAATCTCATAATAATAAATAAATTTACCAAGGAAACGTTGTCTAGCATATTTTTCCGAATTTAACTTTAACGGATTAGATAAAATATACTTATAATCAAATATTTTGACTGAATCAGAATAATTTTCTAGAATTATTTTTTCTGCTGTTTCTCTAATTTCCCCAGAGTATATTTTATTTGGGAAAAGGAGTAAAATATTTATAATAAAAAAAGACAACTAATATTTTTGAACATAAATTTCTTTCAATATCTAAAGAATGGACTAAAGTCAATTTGCAAATTCTAACATTTTAAAATTAAAACATATAGCCAACACCTAAATTAAAATTAGATACTGTCTCTTTTGTTAGTTCGTACTCTGTAACACCAAAGTCTATTTTGAACACCACTTCTGAAATCGGCAATATATTTAGTCCAATCATCCATTTACTTTTGTTGTAAACTTTTTCAGAATCTCCTCCAATTAAAGTTGATGAAGCTGTATTATAATTAGTGTATCTTATAAATGGAATTAAATTTGTTTTAATCCCCAAAATGTTACCAACATTGTATCCAAAATCAATATAATATCCATTCGATTTTTCTAGTTCTCCGTTTCCGTATAAAATGTTTCCAAACTCACCAATTATGAAAAGATTATTACGAGCATATTTTACATGAGCTTCAAAAAGGTTAACTAAATTATTTACTGAATCGCCAGTAGCGTTATCATATGTATAAGAAGCTCCAATTCGCAAACCACTTATTCCCAGATAGTCAATTCGTCCATTATAAAGCAAATGATCCGCATTTGACTTAAACCCTTTTTGTCGAGCACTTCTAATTCCACCACGCGGACTTATTTTATCAGCATCTAATCCTTCCATAATTGATAATTTATAATCAAAGTTTGAGTAATTTCCATAAATTGCAATTCCGTTACCAAACCAAGTTGTTGGAATAATTGATTTATTGTAATCTGGTCTTTCAACTCCAAAGAATAAAGGAGGTTCATGATTTTCATTTAATAAACCAACCGACGGTAAAATTACTCCAAATTGAAATCCTAAAAACTTCTCATATCTATAATCAACATAAGCTTGCTCAAGTTCTAATTCCCCTTCTCCACTCGATACAAAATTATGTTCCAATTCAATTTCAGCCTTAAACGACCAATCTTCATTCCATTGATTCCCAAAGAACATAACAAATCTATGAAAATCCAAAACATTAGTTGTTTCCGAATCCGTAACTGATTTGTTATAATGAAGTTCACCGTAACCACCAATAGTTGTTGACGGACCAAAAAAATCATCTTGAGAATAAAGCAAATTAGAAACAAGGATTATACTTATTATAAGTTTGTACATTCGTATTATATCTTTATGATTATAAAATTACTTATTAAGATGTAATCTAAATATAAATTAGATTATCTCAAAGATATTTTTAAGTTAGTGTTTATTTTGAAGAGATTAAAAATGCTTGTCTAATGTTGAGAATATTTTTTGGAGAGGTTTTGGGATCCATTATTAAAATTGGATAAAAGGAAAATTACAAATCAGAATCAGTATTTAGAAGAATCTTAACCAAACCAATCCTAATTTTAGTTGCTTGTAGTATTGTAATAGAATAATTATCACACTGAACTTTTTCCCCTTTCTCAGGTATTCTACCGAGTGAAGTTGTTATATACCCGGCAAGTGTTTCATATTCTCCATCTGGGATTTCTATGTTATGTTCTTCATTAATAAAATCAATTTCTACTTTACCGTTAATGATATATGTGTTATCATTTACCTTTTTACAAATGTCCGGATCATCATCATATTCATCTTGAATCTCACCAAACATTTCTTCAATAATATCCTCAATTGTAATAATACCAGCAGTTCCACCAAATTCATCAACTACAATTGAAATCGAGACTCTCTTATCTAAAAACTCATTTAACATTTCTAAACTTTTTTTGGTCTCAGGAATAAAAGATACTTCTCTAATAATTGACAAAATATCTTCGGGATTATTGAACAAATCATATACGCTAATAACACCTTTAATATTGTCTAAGTTTTCTTCAAAGACGGGAAGTTTTGAATAGCCAGATTTAATAAATAATTTAATAACTTCATATATAGATGCATGAACACTTACGCCAATAATATCAGTACGCGGAGTCATAGCTTCATAAACTTTTTGATCTCCAAGATCGATTATATTTTTAAATATGTCGGAATGATCTGTATCCACATTCCCAGCTTCAGAACTTTCATCAATCAAATCATGTAATTCATCTTTATGAATTTCAACAATCTCATTCGTTAAATTCTTTGTATTAGTAATGGTGGTAGAAATTGAAGAAGTGATTTTTACAAATGGAGCTAATATTACAGATAATATTTTTAATGGTATGGCTGATATTAAAACCAAACTATCTGCAAATTCACGAGCCAAATATTTAGGTAAAAGTTCACCAAATAATAATAAGAGTACTGTTGTAATTAAAAGTATAACAAAATCGCTGAAACTATATAGAGAAAGCAAAATAATAGTTAGTAGTGAGGCAAATGCAATATTTACAATATTATTAGCAATTAATATTGTTGAAAAAAACTGTTGAGGGTTTTTAATAAAGTATTGAGCATACTTTGCTGCTCTTTTATTTTTCCTCGCACGCAGTTCAATTTTTAATTTATTTGTTACAACAAAAGCAAGTTCTGAAGAAGAAAAGAAACCACTTAAAAGTAATAAAACACCAAGTCCAATAAATTGAAGAGTCATATTATTTAGTGCACCTCTTGCAATTCAACATCATTTAGTTGATAAATAAAATCTTCTTTCCCATCATTAAAAATGAATTCAAACATTACATTTTTTTTTGTATTTAATTCTTCATTTATTGATAAACCACGCAAAGTTGAAAACATAATTTTCACTGAGTCACTTTTATTTTCCACTCTAACTTTTGGTTTAACAAAATACATTTCTTTCCCGGATTGAAAAACTTTAACAAACTTAAGCTTGGTATTCTCAAGTATGTAATCTTCTCCATTTAGTAAATTCACATTACCTGAAATATGAAACTTTGGTTTAGTCCCGGGCATTAAATTTACCCAGCTAACAGTTTTTTGGATGTTCAAATTAAGATCTTTTACAAGTTCAGCTTTTGGTATAACTTTTATTTCAGATTCATCCTTTTCAATTTTACCAGTTGAACAATTCCAAACTATAAAAGCAAAAACTGAGAGAAGTAAAATATTTTTTCGTTTCATGAATTTCACTTAAAACTTATTTGATAATTATTTGTAACGTAGATTGCTTGCAATCTGCGAAAAAGATAAACAGATTGCAAGCAATCCGTTTTACATATCTAGAATACAACTGATTCTTCATAAATCCCAAAAGGTTCTTTTAGTACATCAACCATTTCACCCAGTGTTACATAATTTTCAGCAGCTTTGATAAACAACGGCATTAAATTTTCTCCGCTTCGTGCAGCAACATCAAGCTCATTAAGACATGCATCAACATCAGATTGATTTCTTTGTTCTCTTAATTTTGCTAATTGTTCTCTTTGCTTACCTTCAACTTCTTTTGAAATTTGTAGAATCGGAATATCAATTTTCTCATTTTCTTCAACAAACTCGTTTACACCAACCATGTATTTTTCTTTATTTTCAAGTTCTTTCTGGTAGCGGTATGCGGCATCAGCAATTTCTTTTTGGAAATACCCAGCTTCAATTGCAGGAATAACTCCACCAATAGAATCAATCTCTGAGAAGATTTGTTCAGCTTCTTCTTCAATTTTATTGGTTAAAGATTCAACAAAATAACTTCCACCAAGTGGATCAACCGAATTGATTACACCGGTTTCATAAGCTAAAATTTGTTGAGTGCGTAAAGCTATTTTAACCGCTTTCTCACTTGGCAAAGCAAGTGTTTCATCCATTGAATTTGTATGTAATGATTGAGTTCCACCAAGAACACCAGCCATTGCTTGGAAAGCTGTTCTAACAATATTATTTTCTGGTTGTTGTGCCGTAAGTGTACATCCGGCAGTTTGCGTATGAAATCTCAACCACCAAGAGCGCGGATTCTTTGCTCCATATTTTTCTTTCATACGCTTAGCATAAATTCTTCTCGCAGCTCTAAACTTTGCTATCTCTTCAAAAAAGTCTAAATGCGAATTAAAGAAAAATGAAATTCTTGGAGCAAAACTATCTACATCCATTCCCCTTTCAATAGCTGCTTCTATGTATGCAAATCCATCAGCAAGTGTATAAGCCAACTCTTGAACAGATGTTGAACCAGCTTCACGAATATGATATCCACTAACAGAAACCGGATTGAATTGAGGAACTTCTTTTGTAGAGAATTCAATCATATCAGTAATAATTCTCATTGAAGGTTCCGGAGGATAAATAAATTCTTTTTGGGCAATATACTCTTTTAGAATATCGTTCTGTAAAGTGCCTCTCAATTTATCAAATGGAACACCTTGTTTTTTCGCAACCGCCAAATAGAAAGCATAAACCATTGCAGCCGGTGAGTTTATAGTCATAGAAGTTGAAACTTTATCCAATGGTATTCCGTCAAACAATGTTTCCATATCAGCGAGTGAAGAAATCGCAACTCCGCAAAGTCCAACCTCACCAATACTTAAATCGTGGTCTGAGTCATAACCCATAAGTGTTGGTAGATCGAACGCAACAGATAAACCAGTTTGACCATTTGCTAATAAATATTTAAATCTTTCGTTCGTATCTTCAGGAGAACCAAAACCAGCGAATTGTCTCATCGTCCAAACTTTACCTCTGTAACCAGTGGAATGAACACCACGAGTATATGGATATTGCCCGGGGAAACCTACTGTATTTATAAAGTCTTCACCTTCCACATCATCAGGCGTATATAATGGTTTTATCTCTTTACCGGAAACAGTTGTAAATTTCATTCCGTTAGTTTTAGAATTAGCAAAACTGTTTTCGTATTCTTCTTTTGCCTTGTTGTATTTTTCTTTGTTCATTAAGTTACTTTCTTTTTTAGATTTTGTTATATCTCGTTGTCTTCATCTTCATAGTTGAATTCAACCTTACTTTGTATTAAAATTTCATTTAATATGTTTTTTAAATTTCCTTGCTTTATTGATAGTCTTAATCTGTTCTTTAAGTTATCAATATTAATTATTTCTTCAATACATTCC
>Ga0209633_10003056_pt1 | contig 15633 bp, 18 predicted proteins | sample Cruoilmetagenom1_FD_187290 | JGI IMG/M metagenome (GOLD analysis project Ga0209633, IMG submission 187290) | Oil polluted marine microbial communities from Coal Oil Point, Santa Barbara, California, USA - Sample 1 (SPAdes) (version 2) | ecosystem: Environmental > Aquatic > Marine > Oil seeps ... | reverse complement strand
GGATAATAAGATAATGGCCATCCATATCCCCTAATCGGTTTATCGCATACTCAGTTACCGATACAAGGCGGACTGTGGATTCAAGTGATCCTTCCATAATTTTTAATTCGGTAATTTCTTCCGGCTCAGAAGAAGAGTGCCGGATAACGTTACTCTCCAGATCTACAGCATAACTTAATAAGCGTTCTTCCCCCACGGACATGGAGGGCAGACGGATATCACCTCCGTAAACTGATCCCTCAAACAGGGTTGCCGGACCTGCAGGGAGCTGGAGATCTGTATTGTTTGTTATCCTGACCCCTTTTAACGGTAATCCTTCCAGAACGCTGCTGTCATAAATAGATAGATGCTCTGCTGGAATCGATGTCCCTATAATAGGCAACATGGCCGCTTCCCGGCGGGGCACAGAAACAGGTCTAGTTATGTTGTAGAGGGACTCACCGTCAGACTGAGCAGCCGTTGTTACCCCCTGAGACAGACTCAGGGGCTTATCAATATCTGCTTCGAAATTGGATTCCTCCTCCCATGACAGCTGACTCTTATCCATGGAACTTGGTGCGGAACCCCGAACAGCCGGTGCTGCAGCCAGAGCCCTGTCCCTGTCATACAGCTGAGGTGTCACAGCACTGCCGTACTCCTGACGAACCCTGGGACGTGGTACATAAATCGGAGAGTAGAGGTTCATAACAAAGGATATAGGTTGGCTGGAAGCCAGAGCCAGGGAAATCTCTTTCCAGTCGTTCTCACCGGTATTTTCCACCATAGCCCAGCCCTGAAGCTGCGCCGTACCGTCATCCTCAAGTACCAGGCGATAACTGGTTTTCCACACAGGTACTTCCCGAATGTAAGAAACACTCACCCGGCGCTCCCCATCTCCACTGAAACGCAAAGTGAGGATTTTCTTATCTTCCTGCCGGTTCGCGGCAATCACCCTTAAAGCGGAATCCAAATCTGCCTGAACTACAGGATTGAGAAATTGCAGCGTTCTGATATCAGTCAGATCCACCTGACGGAATCCTTCAGCGTTTATCAGATTGATAACCGGTACCTGAATTGTCACACCTTCTGATACCCCGGCACGGTATTCAATGCCGACGATCGTACCCTCCCCTGAAACCGTACCCTCTATGTGTACCTCTTCGCCCCGGGCCCGTTCCAGCAGTTGAGCCAGAGGAGGGTTGTCAGAGATGTTCAGTGAGAAGCTCCCCAGAATTCTATTCATGGGGTCTTTTGAGGGGTAAGTTACCGCTTCAACAAATCCTCCGTCATAATCCTGAAGAACCAGGCTTTTAAGAAGATCGTCCATATCATCTGCATCAAAAATAAGTGTAATATCAGCATCACCTTTCACTAAACCTTCATGCAGAAAATGGCCGACACCGGAACTGAACAGGGTTACCCCGGAAACCGGCAGCGAGTTATCACCCGATGAACTGACAGACTGAGAGTTTCCCCGTGCAGATACTGCCATGAGATTAACGAGAATGAGCATCAGGGTAATAGACCGCTGTATATTCATGGATTCCTCCGTCCCTTCAAGAGTATTAAGCAATATTTACCGACAAGCTTTTTTAAGACCAAGGATTCCCGGACTGTTAACTGCTACTCAGACAGCTCCGCGTCTGGGGATATTGGAATGGGTATCTTTACCTGTACGGGCTTTACCTCCGCCCTGATGAATATCGCGTTTTTGTTTCTTACTTTTTAAAGCAGCATCGGCTGATTCATCCTCAGGGTTCTCTTCAGCCGCTGCCAGAGCCGCTTCCCGTTCTTTTGCGGCCTTGGTCAGTTCTGCGTGTTTTGCAGCTTCATCTTCGGCCAGGTGGCATTTTTTGTACTTCTTCCCTGAGCCGCATGGGCAGAGATCATTTCTACCGGTGGTTTTTAGACGTTCGTCATAATCTGATACGTTCATAATCTATATTGTAATACATTGATGCCGCTTAGTCTCAGAAATCCGGTACCCCTGGTGGAAATCCATCCCATATCTCAATATCATCCACCCATTGGGTAAGAGGATATTTTCCGGAATAGGTGGTGAAAAGCATAATTCTGTCAATCGGCTTCTTTCGTTTGTTTGGACCATGATAGTCAGCAATGACATCGCCGTTCACAGCCCACCAGAACCGACCATCATTTTCCCGGCTGCGATGCCAGAAAAACTCCACCTTGAACCACTCATCTTCAGGGACTGGTATACTTCGATTTTCTATAGCCCAGTATTCCCGGTACCTCCCATAATTGTCTTTGGCAACGTTATCTCCATGGACATACCAGTAAGGGATACCTTCTTCCACATATACATAAACTGCAGTTCTATAATCACCGGATGTTTTCCACTCGAAAAAGGTGCACCATCCATCATCATCAGTTCCATCACCAAGAACCTCTCCAATATTATCCGGAAATCTCAACCAGTAACTGATGTAAAGATCCCCGTCTTCAACTGCGTCCAAAAAGATATACGGATCTTGAGTCCACTCATGTTGATCTTTAAGAATTGTTGACTGCATAACCCTGCTGGAATTCCCGCTATGCCCCTTAACAGTAACAATTTCATTGTGAATAAACTCACGGGAATCATTCCAGCTGTCGACGAGCACCTGAAACGTACCTGTTGTTCTCCATAGATTAATCGGCCAGAAAAAGTTCTCATAATCAGATCCCTTAATATCCTGAAACCAGGTAGCACCTTCATCATTGTACAAGTCTCCCAGATAAACACCCTTTTCAAAACCGGATTGGAATAAAAGATTTGCAGTATTAGCGCTGTAAACATCTGGAGTAGCTCCATCGGCTGCATCTGTATAGCTGCTGCATGAAAGAGATAACACCACGATTATCAGCGCAAAAAATATAAGAGCTCTCATAGGCCCGAGTGTAACATAATAACCTGATTATTCCTGTTGTTTCAATTTGATCCTTATCAAAATCTCTCTTTTATCACTGTGTATCTATTTGACACAGTACACCGTGGGAATCAGATTTGGATCGGTTCATATTGACACAGGAAGGTAAAAAGACTGTATTCTCAGATCTAATTAAAATTAGTATATTTATTTATATAACAACATTTTAAATGAACAATCAGGCTACTTGGCACAATTGATGCTCCCTATAGTATATAACATGTTCCCAGGAGGTAGATTATGGAACTGACGAAAAGCTCTCCCCGTAAGGCTCCCGATTCATGGAACAATCTGATGAGTCTTCAGCAGGAAATCAATTCACTATTTGAAAATGATTTCTTTCCGGCATCCGACGGCCTGTTCGACCGAAATTACAGTCCGGCTGTGGATGTAGTTGAAAATCCGGATGAGTACCTTGTTTCCTGTGAATTACCGGGAATGGCGGAGGCGGACATCGATGTACAGGTTACCGACAATGTTCTTACCATCAAGGGTGAAAAAAAGAACGATGGTACAGATACCGGGAAACGATGGTACAAGAGGGAAACCTGGTACGGTAGTTTTCAAAGAACCATTCCGCTGCCTTCAGGTATCGAGAGTGATAAGATTCGAGGAGAATTGGAAAATGGAATGCTCAGACTGACTCTCCCAAAACGGGAAGAAGTAAAACCGAAGCAGATTTCGGTAAAAGTAAAGTAGGAGGTACAGGATGAAAAACATTGAAGAGAAGAAAGACCTTCGCCGCAGCCATTACGATATCCGGGAAGAAACTGAGAGTATTGTCATGCGCCTGGAAATGCCCGGAGTAAACAAGTCCGGTCTGAATATTAATGTTGAAGGAGACAAGCTTGTTATTGACGGCCAGCGCATTAAAGATACAAAAAAAGGCGACTGGCTGGTACATGAAATCCATCCTGGAGACTTCCATATGGAGTACACCATAGATAAAACCATCGATCGCGGAAGTATTGAAGCAGCGTTGAGCCAGGGAGTTCTGACTTTAATCCTCGGCCTCTCTGAAGCCGTTAAACCGCGAAAGATAGAAGTAATCAGCAAGTAAAAAAATGTACTCGGGATGTTTACAGCTCCTGCTTAGATGACAGCCTAGCCGTCTTTGCGGGAGCTAAATAGTTATAATTAAAAGTTTTTAAAGTAGTGACTTGATATATTACTTATTTAGTAATATATATAAAAGAGATCTTTTATGGAGGAATCATATGACTGAATTACTCAGCATTACAGATAAAGCCAAGGGCCAGCTTCAAACTCTGGATGTAAACCAGGCCAGTTTTCTACGCCTTTGGGTGGGAGAGGGGGGCTGTTCAGGGATGTCCTACCAGGCTGTTATTGATGATAATGCGACACCCCTGGATGTTATTCTCTATCAGGATGATGACATCAAGGTTGTATCTGATAACAGCAGCAGACTTTATCTGGAGGGTATAACCATCGACTACGAGGACGATCTGGTAAAATCCGGTTTTCGTTTCATCAACCCCAATGCTGTAAAAACCTGTGGCTGCGGCGGCAGTTTTCAGGCTTGAACACATGAGCGTAATGAACATTCAGGAACAGCTCACCGGGGGCGAGTCAATATACTGCATCAACGAAGCCCAGATGACCAGAACGGCTGATTTAATGGATGGTAGTAACGAAATCGGTATACACCTGAGAGCAGTTCTGGAGAATCTGGAGAGAGAGCTGGACAGAAATGAACTGGCGGCACTTTCCTTCCGCATTATAGAAAGACTGAACACGGGGAAGTGAGAATCCCCTGATACGATTAAACAGACGGATTTCGCCCATGGCAAACTTTGAATTTCTTCCCGCTCCCGCACGGACAACTCTCGTTCCGTCCAGGGCGATTTCCCTCTTCCACAACAAAAAAACGCCGGAACTCTGATGCCGGTATACGCCGGTTCAGAGCCTGCACCATGGCTTTAAAATGTGGATCCGTATGCTTAAAAAACGCGGCGTACCCCTCACAGAGCCAGTTTAATTTCCCGCCTTCAGCCTCAACAAGACGGTCTTTGGGACAGGCCCCGTTGCAAAGCCTTAAAAAAGGACAGGAACGGCACTTATCCGGCAACCCATCCCGTTTATCTTTACCGAATTTTATCTGTATCGGGTTTGATACAATATCTGAGAGTTCTTCCTCCATTATATTACCCAGATAATAGTCAGGAAAAACATAATGATCGCAACTGTAGATGCTCCCGTCATGTTCAATGGCCATGGCTTTCCCGCAGGTTTCCGCGTGGACACAGACGTTCGAAGGATAACCGGCGTGCAAGCCCAGCTGGGTGTCAAACTGCTGAACAAAGATTTCCCCGATATCCGCCTTCACCCAGCGGTCGAATATCCCGTTCATAAACGTCCCCCACTGCCGGGAACTCACACTCCTTTTTGAGACAGCTCCGCCTGTAATACCCCCCGGAAGAGATTCAACAATAGGAATAAACTGCAGGTATTCAGAGCCGATACTTTTCAAAAAATCATAAACACGTTCGGGATGATTTGCATTATCTGACTGAACAACAGTAAGAGTGTTGAACTGCACTCCAGCAGCCTTCAGGTTTTCCACACCCCTCATTACATCTTTGAAAGTACCCTGCTCCTCTCTATCCCGCCGGTAGCGGTTATGAAGCTCCTCATCACCGTCGATGCTCACTCCCAGGAGAAAGTTATTCCCGGCAAACCACTCAGCCCGACTCCGGCTTACCAGGGTACCGTTGGTCTGGAAAGCATTGAGCACCTTCATTCCCGGCCGGGCGTATTTCTGTTCAAGCTCCACCGCCTTCTCAAAAAAGCTCTGAGGCAGCAGCATCGGTTCTCCCCCCTGCCAGGCGAAGGTAATCTCCGGAGTCCCGGTCGGCTGGGCGTTAATATACTGACGAATGAAGGTTTCCAGCACCTCCTCCCGCATTGTGTATTCCGACCGTTTTTTATGACCGAACATCTTTTCCTTGCTCAGATAAAAGCAATACTCGCAGCGGAGATTACATAAGGGTCCGATGGGTTTGGCCATCAGGTGAAATGGATGTTGCGCACTCATATGCATACTACTTTATCAGAAAGAATCAAGCTTGGGGCATAGGAGGTCACTTCGAATACGAAAACCATGACAATATCAAGTTAATATTACGTTTTTCGTATTTTATATATTGACCTCTAACGCCTTTAGTATGATAATTTGTATTATCTACGAATACCGGAGGATTGGCATGAATATCAGTGTTATCAAAGAAATTAAAACCCACGAATACCGGGTGGGGTTAACCCCGGCAGATGTAAAGGCCTACACCGTTCATGGCCACAAGGTGTTCATCGAGAAAGACGCCGGCCGGGAAGCGGGATTCCCCGATGAGAAATACGCAGCGGCCGGAGGAACTGTTGTTGCAGACAAGCAAAAACTTTTCGACGATGCGGACATGATAATCAAAGTAAAAGAACCGCAGGCTGTTGAATATCCCATGTTCCACGAAGGTCAGATTCTTTACACCTACCTCCACCTGGCCGCCGAAAAAGAGCTCACCGAAGCCCTGCTCAAAGGTAAGGTGAAGTCGGTGGCCTACGAAACCATTGAAGACCACGATTCACTCCCCTGTCTGGTGCCAATGAGCGAAATCGCCGGACGCCTCTCGGTACAGGAAGGGGCTAAATACCTGGAGAAACAGTTCGGCGGCAGAGGCATTCTTTTAGCTGGAGTCCCTGGGGTACGCCGGGGCAGAATAGCCATAATCGGCGGCGGTGTTGTGGGAACAAATGCTGCTAAAATTGCCGTGGGAATCGGTGCGGATGTTACCATTCTGGATGTAAATGCCCGGCGCCTGGCTTACCTGGACGACATTTTCGGTTCGGGAATCACCACTCTCTACAGCACAGAGGCCAACATTGAATCCGCTCTGAAGGAATCCGATCTCGTAATCGGTGCGGTACTCATCCCCGGTGCCCGAGCCCCCCAACTGGTGAAGAGGGAACATCTTAAAACCATGAAGGAAGGGGCGGTTATCGTTGATGTAGCAGTAGACCAGGGAGGATGTGTTGAAACCATCAAAGCCACCACCCACGACAACCCGGTGTACAACCTTGACGGTGTGGTGCATTACGGTGTGGCCAACATGCCGGGAGCGGTGGCTCTGACAAGCACTCTGGCCTTAACCGGAACCACCCTGCGCTACGGTCTCTACCTGGCGGACAACGGCCTGGAAACAGCAGCCCGGAACAGTTATCCCATCGCTACCGGAGTAAATACTTATGAAGGGAAAATCACCTGCAAGGGTGTTTCCGAGGCCTTTAATTCAGACTACACTCCGGTTAGAGACCTGTTGTAATGATGCCAACCGAGCGCCTGCCCAAAGAAACCCTCGATGATACCGACCTGCAGATTGTACGGCGGCTTCGAAGAGAAAATGCCACCAACATCGAGTTGGCAAGGGAGCTGGGCGTCTCGGAAGGAACCATCAGACAACGCCTCAAACGCCTGAAAGATACAGGAATTCTCAAAGTGGCTGCAGGCATCAACCCCGATGCCCTTGAGAATCAGCAGGCCGCTCTTGTTGCGGTGAACGTCTCACGGGCTTCCCTGCTGGAGCAGAAAGCTCGGGAAATCGCAGATCTCCCCCACGTTCTGGCAGTATCCATCGTCTCGGGACGCTACGATCTGATGGCCGAAGTTCTGGTGGATTCCAACCACGGTCTTGTAGATTTTCTTACCCGGGAGCTTGCCGGTATTGAAGATGTCAGTGCCACCGAGAGTTTTCTATTGCTAAAAAGCTATGGGAAATTTGTTTAATAAATGCGCCGGCCCGATATTTGGAATACTCCGGAATCCTCGCAGTTGATTAATAGTTTTATGGGAGAAATCCGGGGATACCTTAATTTTGTATCAATGCTGTCCAATATCAGACCGGCCTAAAAGGCGAATTACTAGGACACTTTAAAAGCCGGCTACTCACTCCCAGTTTATCATTGAATCTGCCTTGTTCATACTTACCAACACCAGAGAAAGGAACAATAAAGATCCAACCGGTCTGAAAGGAACTATATCCAGGGATTTCTTTCATGTCCTCAGTATGTATTACTTCCTTTGGGAAACTCTTAACTCGTTATTATTTGTCGACAATTATATATATTTTTGTTGACATATTATATTTCTGACAGTAATATCTCTATGTGCCCGCTTTACGTAATCTAAGTAAAACAGAACAAGCCTACCTCTGGCTCTCAGAAGAAATCCGTTCTTCACACTATCCTCCAGGAAAATATGTTAATGAAAACCGTATATCCAGAGAATTGGAAATGAACCGGGGATCTGTTCGAGAAGCTATGAACCAGTTAATAGCAGAAGGTATTCTGGAAAAAAGGGATAACCGAAGAATATATGTAATAGAGCTGGAAGAAAACCAGAGAAAACCACTTATGGAGTTCCGGGCTGTAACAGAATCCGGAGCTGCTTACTTTGCCGCATTGAATCGGTCTGATGAGGATATTGAAAATATGAGGAAATTTATTGAGGAGCACCGTTTTCTAGTAGAAAGAGAGTACTGGAAGGGTGTTGAAAAAGCAGATGAACGGTTTCATCACCATATTGTTCTTGCTTCCCATAATTCAATGCTGATACAGGCTTATGATCGCTCCAAGGTTAAACTAAGGATTGCTCTCACAGAGGATATTACCAGATATGAATTAGATTACACTCTTCCTGATCATAATGCCATTCTTTTATCGATTGAAAACCGGAAATCAGAAGAAGCTAAACAGCTCATGTGGAGTCACCTGATGAAGAAGGAGAGTCTGAAATGACACCTAAAGAAAGAGTAAGAGCCGTATATAAGGGGGAAACACCCGATCAGGTTCCCCTTATATTGGATTTGTCCCATTGGTATAAAAAAAACTACAATGAACCCTTTGATTTAAGCGGAATACAGAAAGTCAATTATGATTTAGTAGATCTGCATAAGAAACTGGGTGCCGTTTCCTATATTGAAATGGGCCGTTTCTTTGACCTTTACCCTGATAATCCCGAACTTGAGTTCAAATCCTGGACCAAGAATGGTGTTTTTCATACAAGAATTGTAACTCCGGCAGGGACACTTGAAGAAGAAAGAGTTTTCGAAACAAGCAGTTATTCTTATAACATAAAAAAACACCTATTAAACGGTGTAGAGGATTTTCCTGTTGTGGAATATCTCATGGACCATCTTAAATGCCGGGCTAACTGGGATTATTACCGGGATTGGACTGAAGCTCTGGGAGATTTAGCTTATATCTATGTAAATCTTCCTTATTCAGGCTCCGGTTATCTGATTTCCAGGAATCTGGGCGTAGAGAAAACAGTTTTTGCCGCATTGGATTATCCAGAAGAGTTCAAGTGTCTGATCGACTCCGTGAATACATGTAATCTGAGGATTCTGGATACCATAATCGATGGTCCCTTTGATACTTTAATTATCAGTGATAATTACGATAGTAATATTCAGCCCGAAAAATTCTTTAACCTCTATGTACGGGAATATTATATGGAAGTTGCAGAACGCCTTCATAAAAAGGGTAAATATCTGGCGATACATGTGGATGGTGAAAGCAGGGGTGTTCTCAAGTGGCTTGCGGAGTGCGGAGTGGATTGTGCTGACGCGGTAACACCTGCCCCGATGTTTGCGCTAACACCAGCTGAAATGCGTGAACAGGCTGGTCCGGAACTTATTCTCTCCGGGGGGATTCCCGCAAGTGAAATAGGTTTTTCCGGATCGGATCAGGCTTTTATTGATTCAGTAAAAAGGTGGCTTGAAACCAAGCATACTTCCTCAAGGCTCCTTATGGCTGCCGGTGATCAGATTCCTACTGACGCGCCATGGGAACGCATTGCAATGCTCCCAGAGCTGATAGATAAATACGGGAAATATTGAGGAACTGGCACTTTATCCGCTTATCATGGTCAATACCAATAAGTTGCTCTAGGAAAGTATCATCAGAAGAGCCGGTATTCGGAGTAACTGAGAGGATATTTACCATTTTCAGGTAATTTTATCAAAAAATATTAACTAGCGAATAACTTTCTCAAGATTGATGAGAACTATATTAGATATTATATCCCAGTGCCCTGGAGACAACCAAAGCGATATCGCCTGCCACTGCATTAAAATCAGCAGTTCTTCCGGTGATTTTCTCCAGAGATGTAACCCCTCTGCCTCCCTCGGCGATACCACAGGGAACGATCCATTTGAAATGGGATAGATCGGTGTTCACATTAAAAGCAAATCCATGGAGGGTTACTCTTTTCCTTATAGCGATGCCGATGGCGGTAATCTTCTCCATACCCACCCAGACTCCTGTATGTTCGTTATCATGCCTGGCCTGTATGCCGTAAGATTCACTCAAGTAAGTTATAAAAGCCCCTTCCAGCTTTTCGACAAAACGTCGTACCTGGTATCCGTGGTTTTCAATATTCACAAAGAGATAACCCACCAACTGCCCGGGACCATGGTAGGTTACCTCCCCCCCTCTCTCAGTTTCCACAATTTCTGCGCCTACAATGTTCGGATCTATGAGAATATTGGCTGACTGATCATTACGAATCCCAGTGGTGAGAACCGGCGGGTGTTCCAGGAGCCAGAGTGTATCGGGTATATCCCCGGCCACCCGCTGTGCATGGAAAATCTTCTGCCGGTCGTAGGCTTCCCTGTAGGGAACAGGTTCTGTGGAGCGAATAATGTCGAGGGTCAAGAGGATGTCTCCGCTGTATTTTTCCGGTTGGCCGTAAACCACTCTGAGGCAAAATCCACCAGAGCAGGCTGAGACATCAGACGGGATTCAGCCAGGCCGATACGCCCCTGATTAAATTCCGATTCCTCTGGATAACCGCCACTGGTATGACATTCACCGGCAAAGTCTTCAAAGGCTCTGCCGCAGGCTGGAAAATCGCCGGTATCAAGATCCAGCTCTTTAAACCACTTCCACTCCCGGCAGCCGTTTTCAGAGACAGGACATCCCTGACGAATCCGCTTCTTACCCGGCCATTCCGATCGAAACTCGGCCAGGTGCAGAGAAGTATTGCTGTCGTGGCCGCAGCCGATCAGAAGAATTCTCCCACCAAGCTCATAGATTCGGGCCAATGGGCTTTCTTCACCCAGTCCGTTTTCAAGAACTTGAGATTCACAGATTCTATCTGCTTCTGGTCCATAAGCACAGAAAGAATCCATGGGATGGGAGCTGCGGATAACACCGGGGAACCGGCGGAAGAGTTCGGGAACTGTTCCGACTCCCCGGGTGGGGGTTATCAAAGGATTAAAGGGGGGCATTCCCTCACGCACCTTCTCGTGCCAGGAGGGGGGAACCGGCGGATTTTCCCAGAGTCCGGGATCTGAGAGGGCACCGGAATGGGCAGGCATTACCAGAGTGCCGGATTCACCAACAACAGAAAAAAGAGCCCGGATAAGGGTTTCCCCTCCACCTGTTATCCAGCCAATGGCTGAAAGAGAACTGTGAACCAGGAGAATATCCCCTATACGAACCCCCAGCCTGACCAGATCGACAGAAAGTCGAGTGAAATTGACTGGTTCACCGAAGGCTTCATCGGTTTTTGCAATGATGTCTGACTCTTTCACTTAAAACTTCCATCCGGAAAGACGAAAAGGAAAAACGGCCGATAAACATACACCGGCCGTTTGATTGGTTTGCAAACTGAAGAACCTCCAACCGCGTCAGAGGTCAACAGAAAAAATATATTAGTCTTTAATCATCCAGAGTACCACCAGAATGATGCTCTGATTCACCAGAGCAATCCACCATCCGAGGGTGTCGATATGGTTGATGTTGCCTCCGAGAATCAGGCTGAGAACCATCATTACGATCCAGAAAATGAATATGGCTATGCGTAAAAATGAATCCAGAGCGCCGATGGAGACAAAGCGGCTGAGTATCAGCAGACCGCCGGCAATAATCTCAATTACAGCAATGATGATGTTGAGTGAATTACCCGAGCCGCCGAATGCCCGGCTGACGTCATTTGAGAAACCGCCAAAACCTTGAGTATTTCCCGTGAATGAAGCGATGCCGCTTAAGAGCATGAATGCTCCGACCAGAATAATCAGTATGCCGGCAATATTGAGCCTTTTAGTTGACATAAAATAAACCTCCAATGGTTGGTTAACAGAATTATCGGCGAACTCAACCTTCTTAAGCAAGTGTCCCCTGATAAAGACTTGACATTTTCCCTTTAGACAGCTAAATTAATAATTGTTCCGAATATTATTTGGGAGTTATGTTATCCAAAAAACGTACAAGCGAAGCCGGCAGCGCGAGCATATTTTAAAACTCCTGCAAAGCACGGGGAGTCACCCAAGCGCTGACTGGATTTATGATGAAATGAAGGAGAATTTTCCGGGGCTGAGTATGGGGACGGTGTATAGAAATCTTACAATCCTCGCCGAGCAGGGACTGGTAAAGAAGATTGAATTCGGCAGCACCTTCGACAGATTTGATGCGAATGTCGGACCCCACTATCACTTTATCTGCGACCGCTGCGGTTCAATTATCGATCTGGAGTTGCCGATTGACGAGGAACTCAACGAACGAGTGGTTAAAACAACCCCGTTTACCGCATTGCGTCATAAGATTGAGTTCTACGGGATTTGCGATTCATGTGCAGAAAAGAAGTAGTAAGTGGTATTATTTTTTTCTCCTTAAATAAGAATCGGTCCGATTATTATTTAAAAATACCGGGATTTCAATCCCGGAAACAAATTTACGAGGAGGCCATATAATGGCAAGAGTAGCACGGGAAATGGTAGAAAAATCAGGAATCAACGTGGATGAGTTGATTAAACTGCTGGTAAAGAACGCATCTGCAGAGCTGACAACCTACTATTATTACACGATCCTAAGGGTGAATCTTATCGGTTTCGAAGGAGAGGCATTAAAAGAGATTGCTGAAGCGGCACGAATAGAGGATAGAAATCACTTTGAAGCCCTCATTCCCAGAATTTACGAACTCGGAGGTGAACTTCCCAGGGATATGAAGGTATTTCACGACCTCTCGGCTTGCCCTCCGGCTTATCTTCCCGAGAACCCGAAGGATGTAAAAGAAATTCTCAAGATTCTTGTTTCAGCTGAACGCTGCGCTGTCAGCGGTTATTCACATCTTTCCAATATGACTGCAGGGAAAGATCCCAGAACATACGAACTGGTTACGGCTATTCTGAACGAGGAAATTGAGCATGAATCGTGGTTTTCCGAGTTTCTGGGAGAAGGTCCTTCGGGGCACTTTATGAGAGCAGGAGAAACTTCTCCATTCACTTCAAAGTTCCTTCCATAAAATACTCACTTGGTGCGGGGTTAATCCCCCGCACTATGTGAGAGAAACCGCCTGCCATTTTTCATCAACTAGAGCCCAGATTTCCCGATATCCGGTGTCCCGCAACAGAGCACAGGATTCATCATAATTACAGTCGATATCTTCCGGACGGTGTGCATCGGCATTCACCATCACGGGAATCTCTCTTTTTAAAGCCTCGGCAAGTATCCAGGGAGAAGGGTACACCTCGTCCAGAGCTCCCCGGGATATAGCACCGGAGTTCACCTCCATAATAATACCGCTTCCATCAAGGATATCCAGAGCCGAAAGAACGTGCCGACGATACCATGGCGCCTCTTCTGAAAAACAGACATTATCCCGGTTCCGTTTTTTCAGAAGGTCGAAATGACCCAGAAAATCAAATCCCCCCAACTCTACAAGTTCACAGATTCTTGTGTAGTAAGCTTCACTGAGTTTCTCCCAGGAGCCTTCATGAACCTCATCAAGCAGCCATTTCAGCTCGTCTTCCGGCCCGTCAATGCAGAAGTATTCGGGATTCTGAGATAGTCCTGTGGTGGTATGTACAGACCCGATGGCATAGTCCAGATTCAAATCGGTCCAGCGTTTCTGGTTGGGTGCCTGATATCCGGGTATGTAATCAATTTCCAGCCCTTTGTAGATTTGAATCCGACTTCCCCACTTAAATATCTGCTGATCGAGTTCCGCCAGATAGATTAACAGGGATTCTTCTGTGAGAGTCCAGTCGTTATTTACAGGGAGGGGCGCATGGGAAGAAAAGCCCAGAGCTGTAAATCCTTTCTCAATAGCTTTCGTGATATAGGCTTCTATCGGCCCTTTGCCGTCGCAAAGCTCGTTATGGGTATGGTAGTTCGTTAGTATCATGGTTCAGTCAATATAAGCATTGGGCAGGGGAAGGTCGAGAGGTGGATTTTTCCTGTTTTCTGCAAGATTGACCTTCTGACTATGGTATCTGCACTCAGGCTTAACTATATTTTCCCCTATGAAGCGTTATCTCTATCTTTTTACAATAATTTCTCTAACTACGTTTTTTTCCGGAAGGCTTTTCGCAGCAGACCCCCTCTGGAATAAGGCTATGAGCTATGCTGCTCCGGAAAACGTTGAGAAAGCCACAGGTATGCGGATGCTCTCCCGGGAAGTGAACCGCAGTTCAGAAGTCATCAAAACTGTTGATATGTTTTTTACCTGGGATGAGAACTCACAGGAATTCATCCTGCTCAGTGCGGATGAAGACGGTAAAAATGTAACAGACCGGGAACAGCGGCGTAATCAGAAACGCGAAGACGACCGCCGTGATAACTATATCCATCAGATATTCAACCCTGAGAAGGTTGACAGGCTTACATTGAGCCCCCGGGAGCTGACAGCAATCGTTAATGGACGGGAATGCCGCATCTATGATTTCCACCTTGAGGATGATTGGTCTATGGGCCCGGGAAAACCGAAACCCGTGGTGGAGGAAGGCATGGTGTTCATCGATCTGGAGTCGGGTATGCCTCTCAAACTCTCAAGCTCTATGGTAGAAGGGCCGGATGCTGTCAAGAATTTTCAATTCAACTTATCCGGTGGCCCGGGGTCCAAAGGTTTATGGCGTGTATTCCAGATTAAAATGGATTTTGTCGCTCAGATGATTATCTACAAGGCCGGTGGGTTCTCGATGGATTTTGAATACGAGGATTGAATCTACTATTTCACCTTCCCTGGTTTTAAAAAATACGATCTGGATAAAAATATCGGGATAACGCTATACTACCGGAGCAGGAGTTTGAAGATGGCACATACATTACGCAGCGCAACCAGCAGACACGGACGGCTTATGGCTGGAGCACGATCTTTATGGAAGGCTAACGGGATGGTAGATTCTCAGATGTACCGGCCGGTTATTGCCATTGCCAATTCCTTTACACAATTTGTCCCGGGTCATGTACATCTCCATGATGTGGGTCAGAGAATCAAGAAAAGGATTGAGAAAGCCGGCTGCTTTGCCGCTGAGTTCAATACCATTGCCATCGATGACGGCATTGCTATGGGTCATGACGGAATGCTCTACTCCCTGCCCTCCAGGGAAATTATTGCCGACAGTGTTGAATATATGGTGAATGCCCACAGGGCTGATGCCATGATCTGCATATCAAACTGTGATAAAATTACTCCGGGGATGCTCATGGCTTCAATGAGACTGAATATTCCCACAATATTTGTATCCGGCGGCCCCATGGAAGCCGGTAAGGTTGATGAAAAGACTCTTGATCTGGTAGATGCCATGGTGATGGCCGGAGATGATTCGGTAAGCGATGAGGAGCTGAAACAGGTGGAAAATGCCGCCTGCCCCACCTGCGGGTCCTGCAGCGGTATGTTCACTGCCAATTCCATGAACTGCCTGGTTGAGGC
>Ga0209633_10003055_pt1 | contig 15635 bp, 12 predicted proteins | sample Cruoilmetagenom1_FD_187290 | JGI IMG/M metagenome (GOLD analysis project Ga0209633, IMG submission 187290) | Oil polluted marine microbial communities from Coal Oil Point, Santa Barbara, California, USA - Sample 1 (SPAdes) (version 2) | ecosystem: Environmental > Aquatic > Marine > Oil seeps ... | reverse complement strand
CTCCTCCCGGCCTTGAGCATTCGCGCGCGCGGGGATAAACCCGGTTCTTCGCGAGTGCGAACAAGGTCGGATGGGCATGCTAGAGAAGAAATTCAATTTCGCTGAAGCGGAAGGCCGGATTTATGCCGGCTGGGAAGGGGCGGGCGCGTTCAAGCCCTCGGAGGCGCCCGGCGCTGAGCCCTATACGATCGTTATTCCGCCGCCCAATGTCACCGGCTCGCTCCATATGGGCCATGCGCTCAACGACACGCTGCAGGACATTCTCTGCCGCTTTGAGCGCATGCGCGGGAAATCCGTCTTGTGGCAGCCGGGCATGGACCATGCGGGGATCGCGACCCAGATGGTGGTCGAGCGCCAGCTCATGGAAAACCAGGAGACGCCGCGCAAGGATTTGGGCCGCGAGAAATTCGTCGAGCGCGTCTGGCAGTGGAAAGAAGAATCCGGCGGGGCCATCCTCAATCAGCTAAAACGCCTCGGCGCGTCGTGCGACTGGAGCCGCGAGCGCTTTACCATGGGCGATCCGAACGATCCTGATGACCAGATGGTCAAGGCGGTGATCAAGGTCTTTGTTGAGCTTCACAAAGAAGGCCTGATTTATCGCGACAAGCGCCTCGTCAATTGGGACCCGAAATTTGAGACCGCGATCTCCGACCTTGAAGTGGAGAACACCGAAGTCGACGGGCATTTCTGGCATTTCAAATATCCGCTGGAGAACGGCGAGACCTACGAGTTCCCCATCGCCCATGATGAAGAGGGCAATCCGACCGAATGGGAAACCCGCGATTATATTTCGATCGCAACGACGCGGCCGGAAACGATGCTCGGCGACGGCGCGGTGGCGGTGCACCCGTCGGACAAGCGCTACGCGCCGATTGTCGGCAAGCTCTGCGAGATCCCCGTCGGGCCGAAGGAGCATCGCCGGCTGATCCCGATCATCACCGACGATTATCCGGACCCGGAGTTTGGCTCCGGCGCGGTGAAAATCACCGGCGCCCATGATTTTAACGACTATCAGGTCGCCAAGCGCTGCGATATCCCGATGTACCGGCTGATGGATTGGCGCGGGGCTATGCGCGATGACGGCGCGCCTTATGCCGAGGAGGCCGCCAAGGCGAAAGAGCTCGTGGAACAAGGCGGCGCCCCGGACGCCGCCTATGTCGAAACAATCAACCTCGTTCCGGACGAGTATCGCGGCCTCGACCGCTTTGAGGCGCGCAAGCGCGTTGTCGCGGATATCGATGCTGACGGTTTGATGATCGCGGTCGAGGACAAGAAGATCATGCAGCCCTTTGGCGACCGCTCCGGCGTCGTTATCGAACCAATGCTAACCGACCAATGGTATGTGGACGCGAAGACGCTGGCCAAGCCCGCTATCGAAGCAGTGGAGAGCGGAAAAACGAAATTCGTGCCGGAAAACTGGGCGAAAACCTATTTCCAATGGATGCGGAATATCGAGCCCTGGTGCGTCTCGCGGCAGCTCTGGTGGGGGCATCGGATACCGGCGTGGTATGGGAAAGATGATGATATTTTTGTTGCTGAATCAGAAGAAGAAGCCGTCAGTCAAGCTCAAGAACATTACGGAATCGATGCCGTGTCCGTCCAAAATCAGGCCACGCTCGATCCTCGGAGTCGCCAATATGGCATGTCGGCTTCAACGAATGGGCAGCTTAGCTCTGTCGTGTTACGCCAGGACGAAGATGTTCTAGACACCTGGTTCTCCTCCGCCCTCTGGCCGTTCTCTACGCTTGGCTGGCCGGAGGAAACGCCGGAGCTGAAAAAGCACTATCCGACGAGCGTGCTCGTCACCGCATTTGACATTATCTTCTTCTGGGTCGCGCGGATGATGATGGACGGCATTCACTTCATGAAAGAGGTGCCGTTCCACACGGTTTACATCCACGCGCTGGTGCTCGATGAGCATGGGGCAAAAATGTCGAAGTCGAAAGGCAACGTCATTGACCCGCTGGTGCTGATTGAAAAATTCGGCGCCGATGCGCTGCGCTTTACGCTCGCGGCGCAAGCGGCGCAGGGGCGCAACATCCGGCTTTCCGAAGCGCGCGTTGAAGGCTACCGCAATTTCGGCACGAAACTCTGGAATGCGGCGCGGTTCTGCGAGATGAACGAATGCAAACCGGAGGCGGATTTTGACCCGTCTACCGTCAAGGCGACGCTCAACCAGTGGATCGTCCACGAAGCCAATCAATGCGCTGCAGACGTTACGCGCGAGCTCGAAGCCTTCCGCTTCAACGATGCGGCGGGGGCGATCTATAAGTTCTCATGGAACGTCTTTTGCGACTGGTATCTGGAACTCGCCAAGCCGACATTCATGGGCGACGATGAAGCGGCGAAAGCGGAGACCCGAGCGACCGCGGCCTGGGCGCTCGATCAGATTATAAAACTCCTCCACCCGTTTATGCCGTTTATTTCCGAGGAGCTTTGGGGCGAGTTCGCCACGCGCGAGGCCCTTATCACCGCTGCGTGGCCGAACCCGAACACGGGGCTGGAAAACCCAGGCGCCGCCGAGGAAATGAACTGGGTGATCGATTTGATCACCGCCATTCGCTCCGTCCGTCAGGAAATGAATGTGCCAGCGGGTGCGAAAATCCCGATGGTGTTTTCCGGCGGCGGCGCGGAGAAGCGCATTGAGGCGCATCATGATGTCTTGAGCCGTCTTGCGCGCCTGTCAGACATCACGGCCAGCGCGCCGCCAAAGGGCGCCGTCCAGATCGTCCATGGCGAGACAACGATTGCGTTGCCGCTGGCGGACGTCATCGACCTCGACGCGGAACGCGCGCGGCTCGATAAGGAAATCGCCAAGGCGGCGAAAGAAATCGACGGCATCGACAAGAAGCTGGCGAACAAGAACTTTGTCGAACGCGCCCCGAAAGAGGTCGTTGAGGAACAGCACACCCGCCGCGCCGACTTTGAAACGCAGATCACAAAACTGAAAGCGGCGCTAGAACGGTTGAAGGGGCTTTAGCCGGCCACGGCTTTTCGGGCCGCGACGAACGCTTTTACGGATCGGGTGATATCCTCCGGCGTTGTCGCCCAGGAACACACGCTGATGCGGATGACCGGGCGACCCTCCCACGTTGCGCCGCCGACCCAGCATTCGCCGCCATCTTGAATGTGTTTGACGAAGGCGGCGGGGTCACCATCGTCGCCGTAACCAATCAGGATCTGGTTGAAAACAATATCATTTAAGACGTTAAACCCTTCGGCTGACAGCTCTTCGGCGAATTGCGCCGCGCGCTCATGCAGGCCCGTAACCAGCGCGTCGATGCCTTCGCGCCCGAGATATCTCAACGCCGCCCAAATCTCGATCGCCCGGGCGCGCCGGGAAAGTTCGGGCGTATAGAACATGCCGTCCCGATCCTCGCTCTGGACGAGATAGGAGCCGGCGGCGTGAAGCGCCATGTTGAGCGCCTCTTCGTCACGACACAGAATAATACCGCCGTCATATGGCGTGTTGAGGGTTTTGTGCGCGTCAACCGACCATGAGCGCGCGCGCTCCATGCCCGCTGTTAGATGCTGAAGGCGCGGGCTTGCGGCGGCCCAGAGGCCAAAAGCGCCGTCAACATGCGTCCAGGCGCCGGCGTCGTCGGCGCGGGCGCAAAGCGACGCAAAATCATCAAAGGCGCCGCTATTGACGTTGCCCGCCTGCAACAAAAGGATCGTCTTGTCGTCGAGCGCGGGCACGCGATCCGCCATAATGCGGCCCTGATCATCGACATCGACCCACTCCACATTGTCGATCCCAAGCCCTAAAAGCGCGACCGCCTTGACGACTGTCGCATGGGCGTGGCGCCCGGAAACGATGCGGACAGGCGGTGCGCCGGCAAGGCCTTTTGCGTTGACGTCCCATCCCTGATTTTGAAAAATGCGATAGCGCGCCGCGGCGAGACCGCTGAAAATCGCCAGCGATGATCCACTTACAAAACCGGCGACAGTCCCATCTGGCAAGCCGAAAAGGTCGCGCATCCAGTTTTCGCATATCTCTTCAATAATAGCGGCGGTTGGCGAGGTCTTGAAAAGCGGCGCGTTCTGATCCCAGGCGTCAGCGAGCCAGCGTGCAGCCAATGCGACCGGCAGAACTCCGCCGGTCACAAGACCGAAATAGCGCCCGCCAATATTGTTGACGCAGCCGCGCGCCGCTTGGTTGTGCAGATCGTTGATGATTGTCGCCGCATCAACGCCGCCGCGCGGCAGCTCGGTAGATAAGCGCCGCAATGCTTCGATATCCGCGGCGGAGGGGTAAATCCGCCGTTCCTGCGTTTTGTCGAGATAATCGAATGCGCATTGCTTTGCAGCCTCAAGAGGCTCTTTGTCATCCAGTTCCGCAAACATACGATTTTGTAAATCGCTAGCCATAATCTTTGTCCTGATAAAAAGTGAGCAGCTCTCGTGGTAGTCTATTATACCGCGCGAAAGATCGGATAAAGCGTTGCGAGAAGAAGCAGCGAGCAGCTTACGTTAAAAACTCTGAGCTTTCCCGGATCGCTCAAGAAACGACGCAACTGCGAGCCGACAAGCGTCCACGCGCTTACCGATGGCAAGTTGATTATGCCAAAGACCAAGGCGACCAATAACAGGCTGAGCACCGGCGCTGTCGGCGTCGTGTAGGCGCTGATGGCGGTGAGCGCCATGGCCCAGGCTTTCGGGTTCACCCACTGGAACAGCGCGGCCTGGATAAAGGTCAACGGCCTTGTGTTCTCGGATGTTGATTTGTCGGCGTTCTCAATCGGCGCGGCGGTCGCAAGTTTCCACGCCAGATAGGTGAGGTAGGCGACGCTGCCGGTTTTCAGGATCGTGTAGCTGACGGGAAAGGCATCGAACAGCTGGATAACGCCCGCGCCAACGAGCACGATCATCACCGCAAAGCCGATGCCGACGCCGAGCATATGCGGGATCGTGCGCAGGACCCCGAAATTGGCGCCCGACGCCATCAGCATCAGGTTGTTCGGCCCCGGCGTGATCGAGCTCACGAAGGCGAAGGCGGCGAGGGCGGTCATGAGTCCAAATGTCATAATGACGCAATAATGTATCATTTGACGCGAAAGGTGCTTGCTTTTGGCGGCGCATATGGTTCTTATCGAACAATATATGACGGAATTAGATGAGTTTAACCGAAGAATATTGCGCGAATTGGAGCGCAATGGCCGGATATCCAATGCGGAGCTGGCCGACAAAATCGGCCTGTCGCCTTCGGCGTGTCTGCGCCGTGTCCAGGAACTTGAGCGAAGCGGCGTGATCGAGGGCTATCGCGCGGTGATCAACCGCGAGGCGCTGGGGGCGGGGTTCACCGCCTATATTGCGGCGGGCCTGTCTGAACACACCAAAGCGCAGCAAAAAGCTTTTGAAAAGCTCATGGCCAAGGCGCCGGAAGTGCGCGAGTGCCACAACGTCACCGGCGCAATCGAATATCTTCTTCGCATCGAGGTGGAAGACCTTGCCGCCTATAAAAATTTCCATACGGAAGTTCTCGGCATGGCGCCGCAGGTCTCAAGCATCATTTCTTATATCGTGATGGAGTCATCCAAGGATGAGCGAGCTTGAGGAAGAGCTTAATTGACCGCCTTCTTGATTGCCGGTAGCCAATGGACAGGAACCATTGGCCCGACAATGACGATTGTTGTGGGTGAGGTTGTTCGCACAAAGAGTGTCCGAGCCGACTCAACAAGATTGTCATCACCGGACTTGTTCCGGTGATCCAGAGGCGTGTGAAGTATTAAAGGATCGGCGAGATTGGGGCGACGTGGTTGTTGAACCCGGCCACTATTCTGGATTGCCGGGATAAACCCGGCAATGACAACTTTCTTCAAATATTCCCACAACCGGCGCGCGAACCGCACCCCCAAAAAATACAACCCAGAGAGGGTATTCTTTCATGAATCCCGCATTTGGTGAAAGGTTATCCTCACGCGATTCAGGCGCCTTACACTCTTCATCAGCGTCGAAATGTGGCTCAATCATCAGGCGACCGGCCTCGCTATAGCGAGCATCGCAACACACGAAAAAGCCCTTACGGCGTTCACGCTCGGAGAGGCATGTCTTCGTCCAGGCAGGCTCTTTGACATTGTGAATTTTTGCAGGCCGTCCGATTGCGATATGATTGGCGCGCCTGCGTGACCAAAACCGGCAGAGGTCTAACTCGTCTCCGCCAGGAACGACAGCTGCGTTACGATCGCGTCGCGGTCCTGGGCGTCGCGGTCGATGAGGCGGGTTGGGTAATCGCCGGTGAAGCAGTGATCGGTGAAGGCGGGCGCCGCGTCATCGCGCCGGCCTTTGCTGAGGGCGAGGTAAAGCCCTTCAAGCGACAGGAACGCCAGCGTATCGACGCCGATCAGTTGGCGCATTTCTTCAACGTCGCGGCCGACGGCAAGAAGCTCCTCGTAAGACGGCGTGTTGATGCCGTAAAAATCGGGGTGCTGGATCGGCGGGCAGGCGACGCGCAAATGCACTTGCCGGGCGCCCGCGGCGCGGAGCATTTCTGCAATCTTGCGTGAGGTCGTGCCGCGCACGATGGAATCGTCGATCAGGACGACGCTTTTGCCTTCAATCAGCTTGCGGTTGGGCGAGTGCTTGCGCGCAACGCCCGCTTCCCTGATTTTCTGTTCCGGCTCAATAAATGTCCGCCCGATAAAGTGCGAGCGAATGAGCGCCATCTCATAGGGAAGGCCTGTGGCCTGCGCATAGCCGATCGCGGCGGGAACGCCGGAATCGGGGATCGGCGAGACGAGATCAGCCTCGCACGGCGCTTCCTTGGCGAGCTGGGCGCCGAGGCGCTTGCGCAATTCGTAAACGCTTTGTCCGTCTACGATGGAGTTGGGCTTTGCAAAGTATATCAGCTCGAAGATGCAGGGGCGCGCATGGGGCGGCTCGGTGAAAATCTGGCGGCTTTCGATCGATCCGTCGGCGCGGCAGATCACAACCTCGCCCGGCTTGATGTCGCGCACGAATTTGGCGCCGATAATATCGAGCGCGCAGGTCTCCGAGGCGAGGATTGGCGCGCCGTTAAGATCGCCGAGAATAAGCGGGCGGATGCCGACCGGGTCGCGCGCGCCAATCAGCCCCTCCGGCGACAAGACCGTCAGCGCATAGGCGCCCTCGACCTGTTTTAACGACTCGATGAGCTTGTCCGTGACGGAAAGATATTGCGAGCGCGCGGTCAGCTGCAGGAAGATTTCAGAATCCGACGTCGACTGAAATATGCAGCCGCGCCGGACGAGATCGGCGCGCAGCGTCTTTGCGTTAGTGAGATTGCCATTATGCGCGATCGCAACGCCGGCCTGATCGAGATCGGCGTAAAGCGGCTGAACATTGCGCAAGACCGTGTCGCCTTGCGTCGAATAACGCGTATGGCCGATGGCGGCGTCGCCGACGAGGCGGGCGAGGGTCTTCGCCTCGGAAAAATTATCGGAGACAAGGCCGAGATGGCGCTCGGTGTGAAACTGTTTGCCGTCATGGGTGGCGACGCCGGCGGCTTCCTGGCCGCGATGCTGCAGCGCGTGAAGGCCAAGAACCGTGAGCGCGGCGGCGTCCTTGGCGCCGATAACGCCGAAGACGCCGCACTCTTCTTTGAGTTTTACGCCGCCGAGCAGCGCATCGAGCTCTGATTGCCGGCGCCGGTAGCGCGGGCCTTCAATTTTTAGGAAGTCGGCAACGCGGTTTTGTAAGGGCTCTGATGCGTTGCCTGGGAGGGGCATTATTATTCCTCTTCCTCGGTAATTAAAATGTCGGCGAGGGAGTCTTCAAAGCTTGTGTCTTCGGCCGGTTCGGCGTCCTCGAGCACAAGCGCCGGGTCGGTCGTCGTCACCGTGGTGACGATTTCTTCCATGCCGTTGCGGTCGCTGCGCGCATAGCCGTCAACCGCCGCGTTGGTCTCTTCTTCTTCCGCCGCAGGCTCGCTCGTATTTTCAATATAGGCTTCTTCCGGCGCGAAGCTTTCAAACCAGCTCGCCATGCCGGCGGCGATGGGCCGGGTGATCGCGGTTTTGACTTCCTCCGGCTGGCGCGCTTCGTCGAGATAATAGCCATAGCCGAGAAAGCCGAGGCCGACGAGCACGAGGCCGCGGAACGCGCCAAAGGCGCCGCCGCCGAGGCGGTCAAAAAGCGCGGCGCGCCCTTCAAGGGGAACGCGCTTCAAGCCGAGATGAAAGGCGAGATGCGCTAATACAAAAAACACCGCGACCAAGGTCGCGGCGATAATGATGGTTCCGAAAAAACTGCCCGCAGCGCCTGTAGCAGAGAGCACCCCCGGAACGATCATCCAGGTAAGCCCGCCCGCGACGCCAAGCGCCAGAAGCGTCGCCAATTCGCGTAAGCCCCCGCGCATCGCTGCAAACACCGTCGACAAACCCACGACAAGCACAAAAAGGATATCAAACATTACTAAACCCGCTGTCCTCCGCTCCTGAAACTAGAGCGAGTCGCTGATCCCCACTGCATTTTCAATACCCTTGAAAGCGCCAATGCTCAACCACCCAGCTAGCCTTGTTTGCGCACCCAGGCGACAAGATCGGCGAGGTTCGCCGCCTCGGTAACCTGCAACGTGTCGCTGGCCGCGCCGGTTGGTGTGAGCGCCCCCATAAAGCCTAGCTTTTTGGCCTCTTTAAGGCGGGCCTCGGTCTGATTGACCGGGCGAACCGCGCCGGACAATGCAACCTCGCCAAACACAACCGTGCCTTGCGCCAGCGGCGTTTCAAAAAGGGACGAGCATAGCGCCGCCGCGGCGGCGAGGTCAGCGGCTGGCTCGGCGATGCGCAAACCCCCGGCGACATTGAGGAATACATCATGGCGCCCGAAATCGAGCCCGGCCCGCGCATCAAGGACGGCGAGCAACATGGAAAGCCGCGCCCCGTCCCAGCCGACCACAGAGCGGCGCGGGGCGGCGAGAGAAGAAGGCGAGACAAGCGCTTGAATTTCAACGAGAACAGGCCTCGTTCCTTCGATCCCGGCGAAGACGGCGGCGCCCGACGCCGGCTCCTCATTCGTGGTTAAAAAAAGTTCAGACGGGTTTGCGACTTCGGCAAGGCCCTTGGACGTCATTTCGAAAACGCCGATCTCATGGGCGGCGCCGAAGCGGTTTTTCACCGCCCGCAAGATGCGGAAATCCCGGCCCTGTTCGCTTTCAAAATACATCACGGCGTCAACCATATGTTCGACGACGCGGGGCCCGGCGATCTGCCCGTCCTTGGTGACATGGCCGACGAGGAGAACCACAGAGCCGGAAGATTTTGCGAACCGCACCAGCTCATGGGCGCAGGCGCGCACCTGCGTCACCGTGCCGGGGGCGGCGGGGAGCGCATCAGACCACAGCGTCTGGATCGAATCGATGATGACCGCGTCCGGCTTTTCGGTCTTCAGCGTTGCGAGGATATCTCGCAACGCCGTCGCGGAGGCGAGATGGACCGGCGCGTCTTGTGCGCCGAGGCGCCCGGCGCGCATGCGGATCTGCGACGGGGATTCCTCACCGGAGATGTAAGCGACGCTCTGGCCGCCCTTGGCGAGGCCCGCCGCGATCTGCAACAGCAATGTCGATTTGCCGACGCCGGGATCGCCGCCGATCAACAGCGCCGAGCCCTGCGCAAGGCCGCCGCCGCAGGCGCGGTCAAACTCCGCATTGCCCGTGAGAATGCGCGGTACGGTTTCGCCGCTGCCGGCGAGCGAAGTAAATTCGAGCTTCTTGCCTTTGGATTTGGCGCTTGCGCCAAGCGAGCCAGGCGCAGCAGCTTCCGACACTTCTTGCTCAATCGTGTTCCACTCGCCGCACGCCTCGCAGCGCCCGGCCCATTTCGCATAGACCGCGCCGCAGGATTGGCAGACATAGGTTTCGGTGTTTCGGGCCATCGCGCATCTATAGGCCGGTTTTGGCGCCCATGCGCAAGTGCGCTGTTGATGCGCAGAAAACATCACCGCGCCGCCGCCGGCGCGCGTGAAGCCATCGCAGCACGTGCCGATTGGTTTTCATGGGGCTTAGGCTGCAGGGGTTTGACTTTTGTTTTTTTTAGTAGGACGAACAGAATAAATTTACCAATTCCATATGTCTGCGATGAAACCATTTTCAATACGTCGGCTGCTTGCGCGCGACCAAGAGATGTTTCGTCAATTGCTCGCCGTCTTCGGGCGGGCGTTTGAGGAAAATGACACCTATATGAGCGCGCAACCTGGCGCCGCCTATCTTGAAGCGCTGCTTGGCGGCGATCAGTTTATTGCGCTGGCGGCGCTTGAGGGCGATAATGTGATTGGCGGGCTCGCAGCGTATGTACTCAAAAAATTTGAGCGTGAGCGCAGCGAGGTCTATATTTACGATCTGGCGGTTGAGGAAGCGCATCGACGCATGGGCGTGGCGACGGCGCTTATCGAGTTTCTGAAACCTATCGCATCTGACCGCGGCGCCCATGTGATTTTCATTCAGGCGGATGCCTCCGATGGGCCGGCCGTCGCGCTTTATTCGAAATTTGGTATTCGCGAAGACGTCTTGCACTTCGACATTGTGCCTTCGTGAATCGCGCTGGCGGAGCTTTCAGTCGAAAGGGCCCCGACCGTCTATTTCCGATAATCCAGCGGCGGGTCGCGGTCCCCGAGGAGCGATTGATATTTGTAATTCTCTCCGCGCGCTTCCTCGAACTCCTCGCGCGCCGTATCACGCAGCTCTTCATTCGTATAAAGCTCAATTGCGGCGAGGGTCAGCGTTTTTGCCGCCACTTGCGCGCCTTTGAAGCCGATGGACATGCCGCTTGCGGCCGCAGACTGCCAGCTATGGGCTGATGTGCCGGGCGCCCAGGTCGCCGTGCGAAGCCCGACGGTCGGCGCTGTATAGGAGACATCGCCGACATCAGTTGAGCCATAGCCGAGCGACTTCTCATAGGGCTGGATTTCTTCCTGACTGCCAAACGCAAACCTCGGTTGGTTAAGCGTTGCGTAAACCTTCTTGGCGAACTTTTCTTCTTCCTTGGTGTAGGTGACGCCGCCGACTTCGCGCAGCTTTTCATCCATCATCTTGGCGAGCGTCTCATTAACGAGGAGGGCGTTGTTGCCGTGAATGATCTCCCAATCGACTTTCGTTCCCGTACCGAGGGCCGCCCCGCGCGCGGCGTCCTCAACGCGCGCCCATATTTCTTCAACGCCTTTCGCTTCCGGGTGGCGGACATAATAAAAGACTTCAGCAAAGTCCGGCACCACATTGGGTGCATTGCCGCCCTCTGTGATCACATAATGAATGCGCGATTCCTGCGGCACATGTTCGCGCATCATGTTCACCATCATGTTGAACGCTTCAACGCCGTCGAGGGCGGAGCGCGCTCTGTCCGGCGCGGCGGCGGCGTGAGCGGAAACGCCGCTGAAACGGAATTTGGCGGACCGATTGGCGAGGGTCGTGCGCGCTGCGGCGGAGTTTTCATCATCCGCATGCCAATGAAGGGCGATGTCCACATCATCGAACAAGCCTTCACGCACCATATAAACCTTGCCCGAACCGCCTTCTTCGGCGGGCGTGCCGTATAGGCGGATGCGTCCCGGCGTTTCCGTTTCTTCAAGCCAGTTCCTGATGGCGATTGCGGCCTGCACCGAGCCCGCGCCGAATAAATTGTGACCGCAGGCATGGCCCGCACCCTTGCCGTCGATTGGCGCGCGGGTTGGCGCCGCATCCTGATTGATGCCGGGCAGGGCGTCGAACTCAGCGAGAATGGCGATCACCGGCCCGCCATCGCCATATTCGGCGATGAACGCCGTCGGGATCTCCGCAACGCCTTTGTCAATCGAGAAGCCTTCGGCGCTGAGCGCATCCTGCAGCAAGGCGCTGGAGCGCTCTTCCTGATAGCCAACTTCCGCCCACTCCCAGAGCTTGCGCGCAATATCCGCCGTCTGATCGTAGCGCCCGTCAATGCGCGTCATGACGTCTTCATATTGAGCATTTGCAAAACCAGGCAGCGCGGCGATGATTGCAGACAAAATAAGCCGTTTCATGGAGTTTCCTTCAGACATTGGCGGGAAGCCTATTGATGACATCCTTTCACCGGTTAAGCCAAGACTTGTGCGCTGCGATATCATAGAGATTTGATCTGGCTGGCAAATTTCGCCACAGTCCGAAAAATTTTATGGAGATATTGCATCCATGACGACAGGAGCCGCGGCCGCGCCGGCCGAACACCAAAAAGGCATACTCGGCTGGATTGAGCGGACGGGGAATAAACTGCCCGATCCGGTCTTCATCTTCTTCTATCTGATATTCGCACTCATCGCGGTGAGTATTGTCGCGGCGCTGGCGGGTTATTCTGCGCCGCATCCGACGCAAAAAATTGAAGGAACGGACGACCCGTTCATCATTCGGGCGGTCAGTCTTCTGTCAGCGGATAATATTCAAAAGCTCTGGGTTGAGATGCCGAAAACATTCACGCATTTCCATCCGCTCGGATATGTGCTGGTCGTCATGCTCGGCGCGGGGATCGCCGAGCGCACGGGGCTTTTTGCAACCGCGATGCGCGCCGGCGTCAGGAATGCGCCGAAGTTTTTGTTGACGCCGATGGTCGCGCTTGTGGCGATGGTGGGCAACCTCGCGGCCGACGCCGCCTATGTCGTGTTGATCCCGCTTGCCGGCGTTCTGTTCGCGGCGGCGGGGCGCCACCCCATCGCCGGGATCGCGGCGGCGTTTGCCGGCGTTTCCGGCGGGTTTTCCGCAAACCTCCTGCCGGGACAGCTCGACGCCTTGTTGTTCGGCATTACCGAACAGGCCGCCGAAGCGATCGTGCCCGCTTGGGACGCCAATATCGCGGGCAACTGGTTTTTCATCATCGCCATGACGTTTGTGTTTTTGCCCGTCATCTGGTTCGTGACGGACAAAATCATCGAGCCGCGCATGGGCGCCTATGTGCCGGCCGGATCGTCTGGCAAGATGATCGAAGACGGCGACAAGCCGCTTGAACCGAACCAAAAGAAAGGGCTGATGCACGCGCTCTATGCTGGTCTTGCGGTTTGCGCCCTCTGGATATTCTTCACGGTCGGGCCGGGCACGCCCCTGATCGACGAAACGGCGAAGCCTGAAGCGCAGCTGTCGCCATTCTACAAGTCTCTTGTCGCGGGATTTTTCATTCTCTTCCTCGCCGCCGGCTGGGCTTATGGCGCAGCCGCCGGGACGGTGAAAAACCATCGCGACATTGTCAATATGATGTCCGGCGCGATGAGCGATCTTTCTTATTATCTCGTCCTCGCCTTCGCCGCCGCGCATTTCGTTGCGCTTTTCGCTTGGTCAAATCTCGGTCTGATATTCGCCGTACAGGGCGCAGGCGCGATTGAAGCTTCGGGCATGCCGATGCCGATCACGCTGGCGATGCTCGTCTTGCTGACGGGCGTGGTCAATTTGTTTGTCGGCTCAGCCTCGGCGAAGTGGGCGCTTCTCGCGCCGGTAATGATCCCGATGCTGATGCTCTTGAACGTATCGCCCGAGATGACGACGGCGGCATATCGGGTCGGCGATTCCGCGACCAATATCATCACGCCGTTGATGGTATACTTCCCGCTGATCCTGACCTTCTGTCAGCGCTGGAAACCTGATTTCGGCCTCGGCAGCCTGACCGCGACAATGATCCCCTATTCGATGTTCCTCATGGTCAGCGGCCTGGTGATCGTCATTGTCTGGGTCGCGCTGGGCATTCCCCTTGGGCCGGGCGCGAGCATCGGTTATCAGCTGCCGGCGCCATAAGAGGAAAACGCGAGCGGCGGCCTTCGCGGGGCGCCGCCTTTCCCGGGACTAATTTATTGACGAGGGCATGATAGATAAAATTGAAATACGCGAAAGCGCGCCGAACGATGTCGCGTCGATTGAAGCGCTTTATCCTGAAGCCTTCCCCGATGAGGATTTATTGCCGCTGGTAGGGGAGCTTTTGGGGCAGGCGCCGATTGTTCTTTCGCTGGTGGCGATCGCCGATAACGCCGTGGCGGGTCACGTCATCTTCACCACATGCGGGGTTGTCGGAAAAACAGAAAAGCTTGCGCTCCTGGGGCCGCTTGCCGTCGCCCCGGCGCGGCAACGCCAGGGCATTGGCGATGCGATTGTCCGCGAAGGTTTTCGGCGTGTTGAGGGCGCCGGCGCGAGCGAAGTCTACGTGCTCGGCGACCCTGCCTATTATAGGCGTTTCGGCTTTGAGCCCAGTTTCGGCGTCACACCGCCATATCCCCTGCCGGAGGAATGGCGCGGCGCCTGGCAATCGCTCAGCCTGCGCGGAGATGCGCCGCGTCTTCGTGGAGAGCTTTGCGTTCCGCAACCATGGCGCCAACCAGCTCTATGGGCGCCGTGAAACATTGATGAGGGCAGTCGTAATTCGACTGTGGGTCTTCAGCCTAGTTCAGGCCCTTAAACCCGACCATCCGGCCGCGCTCTTCATCCCAGAGCTTCATGCCCGGCGATTTCAAGCTGTCGCGGAAGCTCAGCTTTGGGATCGCCTGAAGATCGGCGCTCGCATCATAACATTCCTGCAGCCGGTAATTGGGAATAAGGCTGCACAGATGATGGATGTGGTGAAGCCCGATATTGCCGGTAAACCACTGGATGACGCGCGGCAGATCATAATGGGAACTGCCGAGAAGGGCCGCTTCATTATAATTCCAGTCTTTGCGATGCGCCCAGTATGCATTTTCATATTGGTGCTGCACAAAGAACAGCCAGGAGCCGCCAATGCCGGCGAGCGATACGACGGCGCCGACAATAACCAGCGTTGCAACACCGCCGAAGAAATAGGCGAGCGCGCCGTAAAATAGGACCAGCGCGATATTCAGCAGCATGACGCTTTGCCAGATCCGCGCGCCTTTCATGCCATGATAAACTTCCGAATATGGCATCGGCCCGGCAAGCGGCAGGCGCTGCAGGAAGAGGAAATAAATCGGCGGTCCGAACACTAAAAGCGTCAACGGATTGCGGTAGAATTTATAAAGGCCCTTGTTGAACGGCGTCAGACCCTGGAATTCTTCCACGGTCAGCGTATCGACGCCGCCCATGCCGCGACGGGTCAGATTGCCGGAGTTGGCGTGGTGACGATTATGGGCGTCGCGCCAAAAGCCATAGGGCGTAAACGTTAGAAGACTGATCAGCCAGCCGACCGCATGATTGGCGTTTTTCGATTTGAAGAAGGCGCCGTGGCCGCAATCGTGCTGAATAATAAACAGCCGCACCAGGATACCGGCGGCGGGGAGGGAAAGAAGAAGCGCCGCCCACCATGCGCCAATCGAAAACGCGCCATACATCATCGCGATCAGCCCGCCATAGAGCGATAGATTTAAGACAAGCTGTCCGATGCTGCGCCCAACGACAGCGCCGCGAAAACTCTGGCAGTGGTCGGCAATGCGTTCAAACGCGCTATTTTGCTGCGCGTCGGAAGCACTGCTGTGCTGGGAGGAGGGCGCTATCGCGCGCGAAGGTGATTTAATAACAGACTGTGACACGGGGCGTCTTCTAGCGCGATTTTGTTAATCAACAAAATCACCGATTCTCACAATTGGTTCAAATAGTTAAGGTTAAGCAACGCTGACCTCCGGCGCGCCGGAAGGTTCCGCCTGTTATCTTCCGTCCTGTTTTCCGAACGCGCTCCCCACCGCCGGCCATCTATGAATTAGTTCGAAGAGGAAACGCGCGCCCGCACATA
>Ga0209633_10003054_pt1 | contig 15638 bp, 17 predicted proteins | sample Cruoilmetagenom1_FD_187290 | JGI IMG/M metagenome (GOLD analysis project Ga0209633, IMG submission 187290) | Oil polluted marine microbial communities from Coal Oil Point, Santa Barbara, California, USA - Sample 1 (SPAdes) (version 2) | ecosystem: Environmental > Aquatic > Marine > Oil seeps ... | reverse complement strand
GGATCAGCTGGTGCCCCTGAGCCTGCAGTGCCCTGAGTGTTGGAAGAGCAAACATTACCTCCTTTCCTATCTCAGGATACCTGTGTTCAACAATGGTACCATCAAAGTCAACAGCAATTTTCAAAGGGCTATCCATGGCCAACAGAAATCGAAAATTTGAAATAAAAATAGTAAATCCTCTTAAAAGAGATCATCTACCGATAAATATCTTTCGCCTGTATCATAAGAAAATGTCAATATTGTAGCTGAATCACTCTCCTTTTCCAGCAGCTTTGATACCGCTGACAGCGATGCTCCCGTTGAGATTCCAGCGAATATCCCCTCCTCTCTTGCCAGACGTCTCGAAAAATCATAGGCCTCTGTTTTTTTAATCTGCAAAACCCCATCGATAAGATCCACATCCAGGTTCCCGGGTATAAAACCGGCTCCAATTCCCATAATCCCATGGGGCGCAGGCTTACCCCCACCTATCACAGGAGAATCGGCCGGTTCCACGGCAAATACTTTTATTCCGGGCATCTTTTGCTTTAAAATCCTGGTAACTCCGCTTATATGTCCGCCTGTCCCCACTCCTGTTACCATAAAATCAATACCCCCCGGGAAGTCCTCCAGAATCTCCTGTGCTGTTGTAAGCTCATGAACGGAAGGGTTGGAAGGATTGTCAAACTGGGAAGGAATCCAGGCACCATCCATATCGCGGGCAAGCTCTTCAGCCTTCTTCATGGAACCCTTCATCCCCTGCTCACGTGGCGTCAGAACAATCTCAGCACCATAGGCCTTCAGGATGCTTCTCCGCTCCACCGACATGCTTTCGGGCATCACCAGGATTATCCTGTATCCCTTTACTGCAGCTACCATGGCCAGTCCGATGCCTGTATTTCCTGAAGTGGGCTCCACAATGGTACTGCTTTTATTTAATATCCCCTGCTTTTCCGCATCGCTTATCATAGCAAGAGCAATGCGATCCTTTATGCTTCCACCCGGATTGTTCCGCTCCAGTTTCATCCACACCCCGGACACTCCGGGAAAAAGCTCATTGATACGCACATGGGGGGTGCTTCCAATGCCTTCCAGTATGTTTTCATATTTCATATCAGATTGTTTAGATTCTCTAACATTTCTAACTCCTCTAACAATTCGTTATATCTCGAAATTATTAGGAGGTGTGAAGTCCTTCCGGTCTTTCACCACCACCCGGTGGTTCCTGTAAACCACAGAGTGGGGAAGAATGCTTTCAGTGATCCAGGTGTTCCCTCCAACCACCGTATGGTGACCAATCACTGTATCTCCACCCAGGATAGTGCTGCCTGCATAAATTACGACATGATCCTCAATGGTTGGGTGTCGCCTGGTATTGGCCATGGATCGCTCCACGGTAAGGGCTCCCAATGTTACTCCCTGGTAGATTCTTACTTCGCTGCCAATGCGTGCGGTCTCCCCGATAACAATCCCCGTTCCATGGTCGATGAAAAAAGGGGAAGCAATCTGAGCACCCGGGTGTATATCAATGCCGGTTTTTTCATGGGCATATTCGGCCATTATCCTGGGAAGAACAGGAACCTTCATTTCATACAAAATATGCGCCATCCTGTATACTGTGATTGCATAGAATCCCGGATAGCAGAGGATAATCTCCTCCACACAAGAAGCAGCAGGATCAAATTTTGTGACGGCAGCAGCATCCTCCGTCAGTTGTTCAAAAGCCTCAGGGACCCTGGAGAAAAAATCATCCACAAGCTCCATGGGAGAACGGTTCAGTGATTTGCGAATTACATAGAGCAATTCTCTAAGCTTCACAGCAGAACGGTCCAGCTCAATGGCAATCTCACCTTCATCCACTGCACAATTCTGCCTGATAGGAAAGAGGGCATGAACCAGATTATCGATAAATAGACGCGACAGCTCCATGGAGGGAACGTCTGCACAATGCTCCGAATTATACTGGCTCAACCTGCTTGCAAAAACCTTATTATTATAAGTCATGTTTATGAAACCCGCCTTGCAAGTAAAAGGTTCAAAAGAGAAAGCAGTATATATAGCAGTATTATAAGGGAGAGTCCTCCCCACCCAACGCTTAGCAAGATCACAAGGGAGAGAAGCAGCAATAAGTAGCGGATCAGGTTCCCTCTTAAACGGAAATGCTCAAATTTCAGACTGTACATGGGTACCGGAAGAATCATATGAAATGCCATAATCAGCATGATGGCCCATATAAAGAAGAGATTCAAGGGAGTTCCAAAGAGGCTGCCGCTCTCCATCATCTGCCAGAAAACACCTGTCCAGAACAGGGCATGGGCAGGTGTGGGCAGACCATGAAAGAAAGTTCCCTGATCTTCTTCAAGGTTAAAGCGGGCCAATCGGATGGCGGAAAATGCAGGTACCATGAGCACGGAAACGAGCACCACCCACTGCAGATAAGAGTAGAATTTCCCCGATTCCACGGGTTGATTCATAAAGAGACTTTTGAAAAGAGTATAGATAAATACGGCTGGCAGCACACCAAATGAAACCATATCTGCAAGAGAATCCAGCTGTTTTCCTGTTTCACTGTGAGCCTTCAGCATTCGTGCCGCAAAGCCATCCAGGAAATCAAAAACCGACGCAGCCAGTACCAGATAGACAGCCCATCGCCATTGTCCTTCGAGGGTGAGTACAATGGCCGCCGTACCACATGCCAGGTTAAGCAGGGTAATCAGGTTGGGAATGTGTCGTTTCATTCTTAACCTCCTGAGGCCACCTGCTTTTCAAAGTAGTTTAATGCCCAGCGTACAGCCAGGTAGCTGAGCAGAATCATAAAAGGCCAGCTTAGATATCCGATAATTGCGCCTATGTACATTGTAGTAAATAAGTTAGTTAAATAGTTCCATTCCTGGTTTTAAAGTAAGAGTTTGATTCTTAGTATACATGGTGTTCTTCCTTCATTTCTTTTTCATCAATCTTCTTCCTGCTTAGAGCCCGCCATGTAAATATAATATAGGTCAGCACAACAGGAACGAAAAGGGAGACCCAACTCATAACTACCAGTGTATAGTGACTGGAAGAGGCATTCTGAATAGTCAGTGAACTCTGCAGATCATGGGCCGAAGGGTAGAACGCGGTGTTGTTGAAGCCTGCCAGCATAAAGAGTGAAAAAACCACCAGGATTGTTCCCGGACCTGCAAACCAGATGCCCTTACCTCCACCACCATAAAGCCCCATGGCAATTCCACCCAGTACTGCCAGCACTCCCACAAGGAACATTACCATCACAGGAGTCATGGCAATCAGGTTGTGGAAATATTTAAAGGACTCCATATGGACCACCCCGGTTTCGGGATTAACTGCATAGCCCTTACGCAGCATAAGCCAGATTGCAAAGGTGAGAAAGCTTAGCACAAAAGGAAGGGCAGAGCGGAATAGCTCCTTTCTACTGCGGGCAATAATGTTATCATTGTCGATGGTCTTCATAAAGTAAAGGAGTCCCAGAACCCTGGCCAGGAAAAATACGCTTAGACCCAGTGACAGGTTAAAGGGATTCAATGCGGCCTCCAAACCGTGTGCCCCGTTGGCCCAGATGACATTGTTCATCTCATTAAGGGAGAATTGCGATCCCGAAAAGAAGGTGGCTACGGCCACACCCATCAGGAAAGTTCCCAGTAAGCCATTAATAAACAAGAAGCTTTCGTAAGTCTTCTGACCCAGGAAATTACTGGCTTTTGTCCGGAACTCATAAGAAACCGCCTGGATTACAAAGGCAAAAAGTATGAGCATCCAGACCCAGTAGGCTCCACCAAAACTGGTGGCATAGAAGAGTGGGAATGAGGCAAAAAATGCCCCTCCAAAGGTTACCAGCGTCGTAAAGGTAAATTCCCATTTACGCCCCAGGGTATTAACCAGGATGGTACGTTCCGATTCGGATTTTCCAATACGAAAAAGAAAGGTTTGTCCGCCCTGCACGAAAAACAGGAAGACCAGAATGGATCCCAGGAGAGAAACAATAAGGTACCAGTACTGCTGTAATACTAAAAGTGATAGCTTTCCAAACATATCTTATTCTCCTCCAGGTCCTTTTTTAATTTGTGCAATCATAATTCTAACCTCAGCAATAAAAAGCAGTGAAAATGTCACCAGGAAGATCCAGAAAGTAATTTGGACTGCCACTGGCTTCAGTCGCGTTACAGCCGTGATATTGGGCATCAGTTCATAAACCACCCAGGGCTGCCGCCCCAGCTCTGCCAGAACCCAGCCGGCCTGACTGGCAATCCATGGCATGGGCATGGTGATCAGGGCAACCCAAAGCAGCCACTTGTGATTACCCCACCGGTTCTTCAGGCTTAACCAGAGTACCAGCATGGTAAAAATCAGGAAGTGTCCCCCCAGGATAACCATCACATGGAAAGAGTAAAAATTCATCTTCACATTGGGAATCAATTCTTTCAGGTCACGCCCCTTGTAGTAACCGTAGCCAAAATGCTGATAATACTGATCGATCCAGATGGGATCGCTGAATTTTTCCACCAGCTTATCATAGCTCACCTGGTCGCCTCGTTCTTTTGCCATTTTCAGGTCCTTCAAGGTCTGAATGGCAACAGCTCCGCGCTCGATCCGCTCCCCATAGGACATAAAATTATGTTCTTCACTCCCGTAGACCAGGTCGCTGATACCGGGGATAAATCCGCTTGGGGTGAGAAATACCATGTAAGAAAGCGCATTTGGTATTTCAATCTTGAATATGAATTCCTCCCGCGGATTGGGATAGGAGACGGTGTCGGTCCGCATGGCCCCAATGGCAACCAGAGGTGCATGGGTCTGCCCCTCGTAAAGGGCCTCCATGGCAGCAAATTTCATGGGCTGTTCCCTGGCTACGATCCGTGCCGAGGTATCGCCGGTAACAATGGTGCCAATGGCTGCTATTGCACCAAACACAGAGGCAATAACGGTGCTCCTCTTAGCAAACAGTACCTCCCTCTTCCTCAAAAGGAACCAGGCAGAGACTCCAATTACAAAAATTGAAGCAAGCAAAAAGCTGGAGCCTATTGTATGTAAAAATTTATTGACAGCTACCTCTGAAAAAATCACATCCCAGAAGTTGATCATTTCATTACGTGCTGTTTCAGGATTAAAAACGGTTCCCACAGGATGCTGCATCCAGGCATTGGCCACCAGGATCCAGACAGCCGAAAGACTTGCTCCAAAGGCAGTAAGCCAGGAGGCTGTCAGATGAAAGCGCTTGCTTACCTTATTCCACCCAAAGAACATGACAGCGATAAAAGTGGACTCCAGGAAAAATGCAAAGATCCCTTCGATGGCAAGTGGAGCTCCAAAGATATCTCCCACAAACCAGGAATAGTTAGACCAGTTGGTTCCGAATTCAAACTCAAGGATGATACCGGTAGCAACGCCAATGGCAAAATTAATACCAAATAGCTTCATCCAGAACTTCGTAATCCGCTTCCACTCTTCATCACCCGTACGCACATAAATTGTATGCATAAAGGCCACAATAAAAGAGAGTCCAAGGGTAAGGGGTACAAAGATCCAGTGAAACATGGCTGTTAGAGCGAACTGGCCTCGAGACCAGTCAACCAGTGACATATCAATTGAATCAATCATAAATTTATGGATTAATCATTTGGTCCAGCACATGAGAGGCCCGCTCCTCGTCACTATCGAAATCACGCTTCAACAGATCGGGGAAAAAGAAGAGTCTGAGTATGGCAAACATAATAAAGAGCTTCAGCAGAATAATTCCCCAAAGCTTTCTTCCCCAGGTCATCTTCTTGAAGCCATCATAATAAAATATGAATATTCTCTTGTGCATGGAATTTTAATCTAAGCATTATCAAATGTACTATTTTTATTAATTACAAATAATTAAAATTTTATTCCCTCTTTGGTGGGATTTCCATTAAAAACGACGCATATTTGTTATACTACCCTCTGACCTGAATTAGAACACATTGCCCTAAAACCTAGATGAAAGGATGAAACGTTCCCTAATTACCTCACTCCTAATATTATTACTAATACCCTTACTGGCACAAGATGAAGAATATATTGAGATCGGTGTGATTGAAAAACTGGACCAGTATATTCCCATGGATGCCAGGCTGGTGAATATAGATGGCGATACTGTCATCATAGGAGATCTTATTGACAAACCCACCATTCTCAACTTCGTCTACTACCGTTGTCCGGGTATCTGCTCGCCACTAATGGATGGACTGTCCAAAGCCATGGATGGAAACGACCTGGTACTGGGCGAGGATTACCAGGCACTTACGATTAGCTTTGATCCACGTGAGGGACCGTTTCTGGCAGTCAAAAAGAAGAATAACTACCTCAACCTGATGGAAAAGAAGGAGGAGGCCGAAAAAGGCTGGCGCTTCTTCACCAGCGACAGTGCCAGTATTGCAGCATTAACCGAGGCTGCAGGTTTCCGTTATAAATCGACCGGAAATGACTTCATTCATTCGGCCACCCTGATTATTCTGGATCCGAAGGGGAAGATCACCCGGTACATGAATGGAATTTACTTTCTTCCCTTTGAACTGAAGATGTCTCTTCTGGAGGCCGCGGAAGGAAAATCGGGTCCAACCATCAACCGGGTCCTGCAATATTGTTATTCATATGACCCGGAAGGGCAGTCTTATGTACTGAACATCACCAAGGTATCGGCCACGCTGATACTGTTCTTTGCAGCTGTCCTGCTGCTTGTGCTTTTTTTATTCAAAAGAAGAAAAACCAAATAAACTATGAGTTCTAGCCAAACTGAAAGTAAAGGATACAAATCCTACCTGGAGGAAGACGGTGGACGAAAGGGTATCCTCAAATGGATCCTCTCCACGGATCACAAACGAATCGCCTTGCTCTACCTCTACACCATGATGGGCTGGTTTATTATCGGGATGGTGCTCGGTCTCCTGATGAAGCTGGAACTGATTGCACCAGGTAAGACCCTGATGGAGGCTCAGGCCTACAATGCAACCTTTACGGTTCATGGTGTGATCATGATTTTTCTTATTGTTATACCCGGACTCCCGGCTGTGTTTGGCAATTTCATGCTACCCATCCAGATTGGAGCCAAGGATGTATTTTTTCCCAGGCTAAACCTCTTCTCCTGGTATATCTATGTACTGGGCGGAATCCTGGTAATAATCTCCCTGTTTGGAAACGGACCTCCCGATACCGGCTGGACCTTCTATGCCCCCTATAGTTTTAAAACCGGGACCAATATGTTACCAGCGGCCCTGGGGGCCTTTGTGCTGGGCTTCTCGTCCATACTGACCGGTTTGAACTTCATCGTAACCATTCATCGCATGCGGGCGCCAGGGATGACCTGGTTCAAGATGCCACTGTTCCCCTGGACCCTTTATGGAACAGGCTGGATCCAGCTACTGGCCACTCCGGTGGTAGGCATTACATTGCTGATGGTAGCGGGGGAACGCATCCTGGGCATCGGCTTCTTCGATCCGGCCAAGGGGGGAGACCCGCTGCTTTACCAGCATCTCTTCTGGATCTATTCACACCCGGCAGTCTATATTATGATCCTGCCTGCCATGGGAGCGGTTTCAGAGATCATCCCCACCTTTGCCAAGAAAACCATTTTTGGTTACAAGGCCATAGTTTTCTCCACACTGGCCATTGCCTTTGTGGGCTACTTTGTCTGGGGGCATCACATGTATACCTCAGGGATGAGCGGTGCAGCACTCTGGGCATTCTCACTCTTAACTTTTCTTGTGGCCATTCCCAGTGCAATTAAAGTATTTAACTGGATCTCTACCATGCACCAGGGGTCTATCAGTGTTGAAGTTCCGTTTCTGTGGGCCGCATCATTTATTTTCATCTTTATGATCGGCGGGCTTACCGGACTGGTGCTTGGTTCGCTGGCCACCGATGTGCATGTTCACGATACGGCCTTTGTTGTGGCACATTTCCACTTCATCGTATTTGGTGGAGTCGGATTTGCCTTTTTCGGAGCTATCCACTACTGGTTCTCCAAAATATTCGGACGCAAGTATGATCCCAGCTGGGCTAAAACCGGATGGATTACCTTTTTTATTGGCTTTGTTGGCCTCTATGGCCCCATGTTCTACCTGGGCATCAAAGGGATGCCACGCAGGTATTTCGACTACCTGGATGAATTCCACGGGCCCAATATTATCTCCACCCTGGGTGCCCTGGTCATGATCACTGGATTCCTGATCATCCTGGTGAACCTGGTAAAATCGGCCCGCAAGGGTGAAAAGACCACAGAGATGAATCCCTGGGGAGGCACCAACCTGGAGTGGCATGTTCCCACCCCTCCGCCACTGGAGAATTTTGATGAAATTCCGGTCATTGACAAAGCAACTTACAAATACGACTAAAGCTGAACCCTATGTCAGAAAGCATTGCACATCATGACGAACACAGAGACGACGAAGGCTCCAAGCTCGGCATATGGCTCTTTATATTTACTGAGCTGCTGTTTTTCGGGGGACTCTTTGTTACCTATGCTGTGTACCGGCATGCTCATCCCCAGGCCTTCCACATGGCCGCTCAGCAACTGGATGTAGCTGTGGGAACCATCAATACGGTGATTCTGCTTATCAGCAGTATGACAATTGCCATGGCCACCACGGCTATTCAAAAAAAAGACAAAGGGACAACCCTGATTCTGATAGGGATCACACTGGTCCTGGCCCTGGTTTTCCTGGTGAACAAATACTTTGAATGGGGATCCAAAATCAACCATGGAATCTGGCCGGGATCCCCTTTACTGGATGAACTGGGTAAAGGTGACACCCTCTTTTTCGCTCTGTATTTCTTTATGACAGGACTGCATGCCCTGCACATCATCATTGGGATGGTTTTAATAGCTGTGATCCTGGTCCGGGTAAGGAAAGGCAAAATTACCCATGACAATTTCCAGTTGCTGGAAAACGGGGGCCTGTACTGGCACCTGGTTGACCTGATCTGGATCTTCCTCTTCCCTCTGTTTTACCTGATTACTTAAGCCTATAGCTATGTCAGACACAACACATCATATTGTATCTTACCGGACCTACGCACTCATCCTGCTACTGCTCCTTGTTCTGACCGCTACCTCAGTGGCAGTCACCCAGATTGAACTGACCAGGTGGGCCACCATAGTTGCCCTCCTGCTTGCCTCCACAAAATCGGCCATAGTACTGGCAATATTTATGCACCTTAAGTTCGACCAGACCGTCTACAAAGTCATGACCATCTTTGTCGTCCTGGTAATAATCGCGGTCATTGTACTCACTTTCTTTGATTATGGATTCAGATAAATCTTAACTATGTATACGGCAGATCCACAACAAGCTTCCAATTTCGTCGCAGGCGTAGACCTGGCATTTATGATTATCCTGGGGGTATCCATTTTTTTCCTCATTGCCCTTACCGTCATCATGCTGGTCTTTATCCGCAAATATCGGAAGGATAAGCATCCCAAAGCGGTTCAGAATGAAGGGAGCAATAAACTGGAAGCCCTGTGGACCGGAATCCCCCTGGTTCTGGTTCTGGTGATGTTCTATTTCGGCTGGATGGGTTGGAAACCCATGAAAAATCCTCCTGATGATGCCATGCATGTGACGGCAATTGCCCGCATGTGGAACTTCAGGTTTGAGTATGAGAACGGAAAATTCAGCGATTCACTGATTGTTCCCATCAATGAACCGGTGATCCTCGACCTGGTGGCTCTTGATGTCTTGCACAGTCTGTATATCCCTGCCTTCAGGGTCAAGGAGGATATGGTGCCCGGACAGGACAAGGTGATGTGGTTTATCCCCGGAACCCCGGGCGAATATGATCTCTTCTGTACCGAGTATTGCGGACTGGAGCATTCCTATATGTTTACGGGGGTCAAGGTGGTCCCCAAAGAGGAATTCGATGCCTGGATGACCGATACCACGGCTGTGACTGCGGTGGTCGACGCTGAAACTTCTCTGGCCGATCAAGGTTGGGAAGTACTTACACGAAACGGTTGCAACGCCTGCCACTCCAGCGACGGGACCAAGCTGGTAGGACCCTCCTACCTGGGTGGCTGGGGCGGAACCCGTACGGTGGTTTCAGGCAGGGAAGAACTACAGGTAAACGTGGATGAAGCCTATGTTAAGCGCTCCATATTCGATCCAAATGCCGAAGTGGTCCAGGGCTACAACAAAGGTTTGATGCTAAGCTACGATGGGATGGTTACAGAAGCAGAAGTGGAGCTCATTATCGAGTATCTGAAAGCACTAAATGAATAAATATCTGAAGCTGGGCAAATTCGGTATTGCACTGCCAGTAGCTCTTACCGGTTTTCTGGGATATTTCATGGCCAATCCTGCTTTAGACCTGAACGCCCTGTTCTGTACAAGCGGTATTTTTTTCCTGGCCATGGCCTCCGGGACCATTAACCAGATCCAGGAGCGTCATACCGATGCCCTGATGAAACGAACGGCTTTACGACCTCTGCCTTCGGGTAATATCTCCCTCACCCAGGCACGATTAGCCGCAGTTAGCCTGATTCTCTCAGGGACAGCCCTTCTGATGCTTACCGGTCAGTGGCTGGCTCCGGTATTGGGTATCTTCACACTGCTCTGGTACAACCTGGTCTATACTCCACTTAAACGACTCACTGCCTTTGCCGTACTCCCCGGGGCGCTGATTGGGGCGCTGCCCCCTCTAATCGGATGGACCGCAGCCGGGGGGGATCCCCTGGATATGGAGATTTTAGCGGTAGCCTTCCTTTTATTTGTGGGACAAATGCCACACTACTGGCTCCTGCTGATAAAGATTGGGGATGAGTTTCACCAGGCAGGCCTGCCTGTTATTACAAGTCTCTTCGATCAAAGACAAATTCGCAACCTGAGTTTTATCTGGATTGCGGCCACAGGTGTGTGCGTGCTGATGTTACCGGCTACCCCCATCATCAGGCACCGGGCCATGTCATTGATCCTGATTGCTGCAGCCATCTACTTCCTTATCCGAATGTTCAGCCTTTCCTACAAAGGGAATCTGGTGGACCATTGGAAAAAGGCATTTATTACAGTAAATTTGTTTTACCTTTTAATCATAGTGGTTTTAATTGCCGACAGACTTTTTTAATATCATCATATCTAAAACCCTAACACAATGAAAAAAGTACTTGCACTCCTCCTACTACCGCTCCTGATGTCTGCCTGTATCCGGGTAAATACAGAACTTGAACCGGAACAAGCTACTAATGCACTTACCGATGGAGCCTTTATTCATATCAGTAAAGGATCGGCCGACACCCATGATGTTCTGATGGCCCTGATGCTGGCTGATAAATTTTCTACTTCCAATGATGTCCTGGTATTCTTCGACAAAGAGGGAATCGAGATGGTCACCCAGGATGCTCCTAACCTGGAGATGGAACCCTTTGATGCTTCAGATGAGATTTTTAAACGCCTGGTGGAGCTTGATGTGACGATCCTGGCCTGTCCTGCCTGCATGAAGGTGGCTGGTATTGAAGAGGGGGATCTGAGAGATGGCGTTCAAATGGCTGAGAAAGAACAATTTTTTGATTTCACAGAGGGACGAATACTTACCCTTGACTACTAAAAAACAAAATGATGAAAAAAATCATGATGCTGCTGATTGCTGCAGTACTCCTGGCAGGCTGCAACAGCACAGCAAAAAAAACAGATGATGCCGCTGCAAATGCAGAGGCAAATGCAGAGGCAATAGCCGCCGAATGGGTTGAAGTGACCCTGAATGTGGAAGGCATGACCTGCGATGGTTGCGAGAATGCCATTAAGGCAGGCATAGAATCCCTGGATGGGATAGCTTCTGTGGAATCATCACACGAAGAAGGCTGGACCAGGGTGAAGTACGACAAAACCCTGACCTCGGCAGAGGACATTGAAGGCAAAATCACAGACACTGGCTATACGGTTAAAGGCGAGCTCTAAACCTGGCTGCAGTCAATAAAAACAGCCAGGAGCATGATAGGAATGCTCCTGGCTGTCCTTTTACTGTCCCTTTAAATATGTTTCAAACCACCTGAGCTGCTCCCAGAGCACATGCTCAACACTTTCCAGTGCCCTGTACCCGTGATCTTCGAATGGCAATAAGACCAGACGGGCCGTACCTCCCGATCCCCGGACTGCCTCATAAAAAATTTCCGACTGGAAGGTGAGTGTGCCCGGGTTGGAGTCGTCGTTGCCGTGAATGATCAGCACCGGCTCGTCGACCTGATCGGCGAAAAAAGTCGGGGAAACCTGGATGTAGACATCCCTGGCCTCGAAGAGGGAACGGCGTTCGGACTGAAAGCCAAAGGGCTGAGTAGTCTTGTTGTAGGAGCCACTTCGGGCTATGCCGGCTTTAAACAAATCCGTATGTGCCAGCAGGTTAGCCACCATAAGTCCTCCATGACTGTGGCCAATTACGCCGATCCGCTCAGGATCGGTCACTCCAAGCTCTACCGCTTTGGCCACAGCAGCTTCCGCATCGGCCACCAACTGTGACACAAAAGTATTGTAGGTGGTCTCCGGATCACCAACCATGGGCATGGCGGTCTGATCCAGCACGACATAGCCCTGGAGCAGGAAATAAAGGTGAGAAGGTCCCCATATACTCATGAAGCGCCGTGTGGAGCCCCTGACCTGTCCGGCAGTACTGGCACTTGCAAACTCCTGGGGATAGGCATAAACCACGGTGGGCAAGGCCGTCCCTTCCTTGTATGCGGGGGGAAGGAGCAGCTGGAAACTGAGAGGTACTCCGTCCTCCCGCTCATAGCGTACAATTTTCTTCTTTATTTGTCGTAATTCCGGTGTGGGATCCTCAAAACGGGTCACCGCTATCCGTTTTAGTTGCCGGCTTGCCTCCCCCTCGGCAGCCTTGATTTTTTTACCCGGGGTGGCCAGGTAGTAGTTGGGAACATCCACGGGCGATTCGGAACGCAAAAGGAAGTTTTCCCCATCACCGGCAAAGGCGACAAAAGATTCGTAGCGCTCAGGATCGCAGCGGAATATGCGGCTGGTCTTGCCGCTCTCCAGGTTACGCAGGTCCAGGAAGGGTCTGTCGCCCTGCTTGGTGGCCCCACTGCCCCGAAAATAGACCTCAGATTTCTTCTGACGCATGACCCTCTGGCCATTTGACAGCAGTCGCATAACCGGACTGCCCGGATTGTTGTAGCGATCGCTTTCGTCCATATCAAACCAGAGCCTGGAAGTGCCTTTGTCCACATCCAGCAGCCAGACGTAGTTCCATCGTCGCATCCGTTCATTTTCAGTCAGCATAAGCGTTCCTCCTTCTTCTGCCCAGGCATTCCTCCAGGGCAGAATCCGGTGTTCAGCCTTAAATACCTCCTCTGCTTTACCCGTAAAAGGTGCCTCCAGGCGCATAAACCGATCGCGGTGCAGCACTTCGGCCATGGGATCTCCGCCGTCAAGCGCCTCCACCCAGAAAAGAGTATGAGGAGCCGTAGGGCGCCAGCTAATGGATCGGGGGCCCTCGATCTCACCATGAATGGGGACCGCATCGGCCAGCGGATAGGAAAAAATGCCTGCCACCTTTTCCCCCTGTTCATCCCAGATTTCAGCCTCACTTGCAAAACGCCAATAAGCCACCTCGTGTGACCAGGGCCCCACCAGGTATTCAATAAGGATGTACTTTCCATCGGGCGAAAACTCAGCTGTGGTATAGGGAGCAGGTTTGCCCAGGACCTCTATTTCACCTGATTCCGGCTCCACAATAACCAGTTCATGGGTCATGTAGTAGTCAAAGAGTTCATCATCATAGGCCGTTTCCAGCAGATTTCGTAACTCATAGGTGGAGCGGGCAGTAGCCCCTTCTCCCTGGCGTATTTCCGGGCCTGCGGGGATGACCGGTGCTGTAGGAGCTGGTCCACGTTCAGGGATGCGCCTTACCAGCAAACGGTCCTGGTCAGGCAGCCAGCTCACCGGACTGCCCATGAGGGGATTAAGCTGGATGCCTTCGATCTTCTGGATATTTTCATCCACCGAACCAGTCCACAATTCTATGCGATCGGGATAACCTACGGTAAGGGCGAAACGTCGGCCATCCACATTCCAGCTCACCCCCAATACCTCAGCACCCTCCGGCAAATTCAGATCAGTGCGGGTTCCATCTTCAATGCAACTTACGAAGGGCGAGGTGCCCCCGTGATTTCCATGATAGCCGTTGTTTGCCGGATTGACCCGCATACCGGCCAGTTTGTGCATGGGTGCACTCATTTCAGCCAGGGTAGGATAGTCATCGGGCTCAGCCATAAACAAATATTCTCCCGTCGGGGCTGTCCATATCCAGGGGAGTTCAGGTGCATGCAGCACTTTCATGATTTCTTCTGGTGGGGTCTGCCATCCAGCATCCGGTTCCTGAGCGGCTGAAGGCATAGAAATGATTGCCACCAAGGCAATCAGCATGACTGATTTCATGATCATCCTGTTCATTTTTCAATGTTTTAAAGGTGAAAAGATAGCAATGGAGCAGTAAGTTACAGAATTCTCACCTGATAAGCAGTGTAAGGAAACCCATAAATAGAACTGCATCAGCCGCAAGGCGGAAATAGTCGTTTTTCCGGAATCGTGAGGGATAATAAAGGACCAGCAATAGAATGGTGGCCATACCTGTCAGAATCAAAGCGTACTGGGAAAAGCGATCCATTTCAAAAACCAGGAACTGCAACAGGGAGACCAGGTAGATTGCCATGGCCGTTCCCAAAAGCACATTTTTTGTGCGTTTCTTCCCAAGCAGATTGGCCAGTGAGGCTATTCCCATCCTGCTGTCAAGTTTAATGTCGTAGAGTGAGATCACTCCCAGGTTCATCAGGAGGACTCCTAAAAAGCCCAGAGCGATCATGCCGTGACCCGCTTCAAAATCACCCTCCAAAGCAACTACAGGCCCCAGCCAGGTTCCAGCCATATAGAGTAGCATAACAAAGAACTCTCCAGGAACCTTGAGTATCCTGTTCTTTTTGAAGATATGACGCACGGCATAAAAGAGCAATACCAGTCCTGCCAGGATCAGGGCATACTTGAAAAGCTCCTTATCCAGCAGGTTGATAATCAGAATAAAATTCACCACAATGACCACACCGAGGGAGTAGATCACGAGCTTGCGGTGTTTGAGCATGAAATAGTGCATCTCCCGCTCCACTTTCTTCTTGTGTCTCAAGGCGTCCAGCATGTGATCGCCCGTATAAAGTAACCACACAGTCAATGCCAGGGTGATCCACCAGATCAAGCCAGGATCAGTGGTAAAAAGCCGGGCGGCAAAACAGGATGTAGCAAGGGCTCCCAGTACAATATCAATGCTAAGAAAATGCAGGTAACGATAAATCTTCATTCAGGTGAATGCTTATGAAAGGGGCGAATTTAAGAAAAGTAATTGATCTCAGGTATGATGATTTTTACATTCATCCAGATAGGGATGATTTACCGGGTACAAACCTGCCCTGCTCAATACCCATCCGGTGACCAGCATAAATAATCCTGCGAATCCAACAAATGTTCCAATCTCCTGGAAACCAAGGACCTGTTCGCCTACTGTTCCGGGAAAGATCTGGATGTAGAGATCGATGAATTGGCCAATAATCAAAATCGGTATCACAATTTTCAGGACTGTCTTATTTCGGGCTGTGACTTTGGGCATCAACAGCACAAAGGGGAGAAACCAGTTGATGG
>Ga0209633_10003051_pt1 | contig 15651 bp, 17 predicted proteins | sample Cruoilmetagenom1_FD_187290 | JGI IMG/M metagenome (GOLD analysis project Ga0209633, IMG submission 187290) | Oil polluted marine microbial communities from Coal Oil Point, Santa Barbara, California, USA - Sample 1 (SPAdes) (version 2) | ecosystem: Environmental > Aquatic > Marine > Oil seeps ... | reverse complement strand
TAATTATTTAGATCCCCTCACCCCAACCCTCTCCCGGAGGGAGAGGGAGCTGAGGAATCACAGGACGCTCGCTGCTTTTTCCGTTGAAATGTGCTGATTGATGACGGGGGGAGTGAATAAATACGCCGAAACAGCGGTGCAAGACAGCAACTTAACGATAGGAGGCAGGTGCAATGGCTAAATTGATCATAGGCATTCATGGTTTGGCAAACAAGCCTGATAAACAGACCTTGGAATCGTGGTGGAAAAAAGCAATCGCCGAGGGATTGGAGAAGAACCGCGGGGTCATGTCGGAATTCAATTTTCGAATGGTGTACTGGCGTGATTTTCTCCATCGTCATCCGCTGCATCTGGAGGATGATTACAAATTTGACAGTCTCTATAACGAAGAGCCCTATACGCCGGCCAATCCGGGTGCCTTGAAGGAGCACGCCGACAGTTGGCGGGACGATATCATTGCGTCGATGAGGGGCGTCGGCGGTTCAAGCGTGGATTTTTTGAAAAAAAATTTTGATATGGAAAAGTTTGCTGATTGGGTAGTTGGTCGGCTGGCCAAGGATCTCGCCTTTTACTACGATGAAAGCCGCATGATCACCAATCGCCAGAAAACAAAAGAACCGGCGTCGAAAGTATTGAGAGATGAGTTAAAAAACGCTTTGGTGGAAGAGAAGGGTAATGAGCTGATGTTGATCGCCCATTCGATGGGCAGCATCATCGCCTATGATGCGCTCCGCGACCTCGGAATGCCGGGCGTTGACAGCGATGTTTCGGTCAAGACGCTCGTCACGATCGGCGCCCCTCTCGGCCTTCCTCATGTCAAGCACAAGATCAAGAAAGAGCGTAGTTACGATGATCGAGTGAGAACACCCTCGATCGTCACGGGAAATTGGGTTAACCTTGCTGATCGTAAAGATCCGATTTCGGCCGATTTCCATCTCCATGACGATTATGGAGCGAATGACGCGGGGATTCGTGTGACGGACGACGTGGTCGAAAACGATTATCACCGACCGGGCGCTCCGGACAAACGTAACCATCATAAGTCCTACGGTTATTTACGCACGCCGGAACTTTCTGAACTGATCAATCAGTTTTTGAGTTAATGCCGCAGCGCGGATTTCGACGACGAACGCTCAGAAGCGGCCTCGAAGACACTCGCGGCGTTGGCGGAAAAAACCCAGGTTACTTTGTTTTTCCATCATTCACAGGTTGTCGAACAGGCGAAGCGCTTGCCGGAGTCGGCGCAGGTGGCGGTACATGAACTGTCGTGATGTACACTGACAGCTTGCCGGGATTCCGAACGGCTGTTGTTGGAGGCACCGCCGAGCTCGGTGCTGAGCCGAGCGTTGGCTTTTCCTGGCTGCCTCCGATGATCCGGGGCGGTGCGCCCGGCAACGTGCATTTTACGAGTAGAATGGGGCATCAGCCTTGGTGAAAAAGAGACTCTCGAATGCTCAAACGATCTCGGAACAGGGGGGCATCGCCGCTCCTTTTGGTTCATGGCGGAGCGGGCCCGACAGGAAAAAAGTCCGACGTCATCCAGGAGAAGCAACGCGTCATCAGCGAGGTTGTCAGCCGGGTTTGGCCTCAGCTGCTCGACGGGGAGTCCGCCGTCGATGCGGTGACCGATATCGTCAAACAGTTTGAAGCGAGTCGTTATTTCAACGCCGGCTACGGCGCAGTGATGCAGAGCGACGGCTTGGTGCGGCTGTCCGCTTCGCTGATGGACGGCAGTAAGCGGAAATTTTCGGGCGTGCAGCTCGCCACCCATATGGTTCACCCTTCGCAGCTGGCCTATGCTCTGCAGAGCAGGCCCGAATCGGTCATTGGCCCATTGGGCGCCCAGCTTCTTGCCCGTGAGTTGGGCCTTCCACCGGAAAACCCCGTCTGTGTGGATCAGGTAAAGCGGTGGGCCTCCAGTCTCGAACCAAGCGATGAAGCACCCGATCGACACGGAACGGTGGGCGCGGTCGTGCTCGACGCCGAAAACCGGTTGGCGGCGGCCACCTCCACCGGCGGCAACCGCGTCAACGCCCCGGACAGAATTTCCGATTCAGCAACGGTGGCAGGCAATTATGCATCGCTCTGCGCTGCTATAAGCTGCACCGGCATTGGTGAACAGATCGTCGACGATGGGCTCGCCGTCCGTTTGGAAACCCGGGTGTGCGACGGCCGATCGATGATCGAGGCTTCCGACAAAATGTACGATGAGGCGCTCGCTCGATCCCGCAACTATGGTTGGATCGGGACCGATCGCCATGGGAATTGGGTGATGTATTGGACCACCGAAATGATGACGTGTGCCGCAATGAGCCGGGATCTCGACGAGCCCGTCGTCGGCTGATCGTCGGCAGCTGTGCTGTTCACCCTCTCCAGGCAAGGGCTGTTGGTCGAGGCCCTGCCGAAGCGTGGACGGTCTGGACAAGTATCGTAGCCCTGATGCAGCGCAGCGGAATCCGGGGGCAATTGGAAGGCGCATTCCTGGATTTCGCCTTGCTGGATCCGGGCTACGTGGCTTTAAGCCCTCTCCAGCGGGAGAGGGTTTGGGTGAGGGGGGCAATAAACGAAGGCACTTCTTGCCGTTTGGATACCCTCATCCCGGCCTTCTCCCGGAGGGAGAAGGAGTGTCTTATCTTAATTCATCCGCATTGCCCCCGTTGTCGCTTAGTTTTCACGGCAATGGCGATACTCCGAACAGTGTGCTGTGCAAGTGAATCACCAAAGCGAAGGCGGTGCTGGCGAGCAGAACACGCCACCAGCCGATTTCCGACAAACGAAACCTGTTGTGACCTTGGATGATGGCCAGAAAAGGCACGGACGATGTCACTTGGGTAAACTGTTGCCAGCGATCACCGAAGAGACGCTTGCGTTTGGCATCGATCGAGGCGGTTCCTGCAGCGGCTAGCAGCAGTATTGAACCGAAGAAGACCAACGAGGCGGCATCGCCGTTGGCGATGAGATGGGCAAGTGCCCACAGAGCGATTCCCCACAGTGTGGGATGACGGGTGATGCGCAGGATTCCCTGCGCCGGCTCTTCCTGCCGCAGCAGAGCGTCGATACGCGTCGTCGTCGCATTGGGTGACGTGAGGCCGGCGACGGCGAGCAGAAAAGCAGCCGCCATCAACACCACAGCCACCGGCTTCAGTAGCTGCGGCTGAGACCACAGTTCGATGTATTCGGCGCTTCTATATGCAGCAATCATCCAGAACAGGCCTCCCAAGGAGAGCAGCGAAAAGAGCACCCGGTAGGGTACCTCGCCGATGCGCTCGATGATGATGCCGCGCAACCTGCTCCCTGCGACAAAAAAGTGCAGTCCGGTGAAAAAGAGCGCTGCCAGAATCAGCTGCAGCATGAGGCGGCATCGTCGATGCAGGCAGCAGAGGGGTGACCGCCAGCAGAGAAGAGCGCTTGCGCTCCGCCGTTCGCTGCCTTTGATCGAGAACTCGCTCCTTCGCTTGGGCCTCTCCTGCTGCTCGAACCGGACGGTGCCGGCATCATCGATCTGTCGTCACTCGTAACGCTCTTCGAGCACGGCTACGGCCGGCAGCTTTTTGCCTTCTAAAAATTCCAGGAAGGCACCTCCGCCCGTGGAGGTGTAGGAGATCTTATTGCCAATGCCGTACTTGTCGATCGCCGCCAGCGTATCACCGCCGCCGGCGATGGAAAAGCCGCTGCTCTCGGCGATCGCCAGGGCGGTGATGCGAGTACCTTCGCCGAACTGATCGATTTCGAAGACGCCGACCGGCCCGTTCCAGACGATGGTTCCGGCCGATTTCAGCATGTCGGCATAACGCGCGGCCGTTTCAGGTCCGATGTCGAGAATCATATCGTCATCGGCGACATCCTGGACCCGTTTGACGGTTGCCGCCGCCGACTCCGAAAACTCCTTGGCGCATACGACGTCGGTCGGTATCGGAATATCTGCTCCGCGCGCTCGTGCCGCTTCGCACAGACGCTTTGCTTCGGGAATCAAGTCGTTTTCACAGAGCGACTTGCCGACCGGAAAGCCTGCCGCGGCGATGAAGGTATTGGCGATGCCGCCGCCGACGATCAGCTGATCGACTCTGTTCGACAGTGAGTCCAGCACGGTCAGCTTGGTCGATACCTTTGAGCCGCCGACGATCGCCAGCAGCGGCCGATCGGGATTCTGCAACGCCTTGCCCAAGGCATCCAGCTCCGCGGCGAGGAGGGGACCGGCGCAGGCAACGGGTGCATATTGGGCGACAGCATGGGTCGAGGCCTGCGCCCGGTGGGCGGTGCCGAATGCATCCATGACGAAAATGTCGCACAGCGCGGCCATCTTCCTGCCCAGTTCGGGATCGTTCTTTTTCTCGCCCTTATTGAAGCGCACGTTTTCGCACAGCACGACGTCGCCGGGCTTGGAATCGATGCCGTCGAGCCAGTTCTTTTCCAGCCGCACCGGACGGCCAAGCAGTTCCGACAGTCGCTTCGCGACCGGCTTCAAGGAAAATTCCTCCGAGTATTCGCCTTCGGTCGGGCGTCCGAGATGCGACATGATGAGCACATGCGCCCCCGCTTCCAGAGCCTTCTGAATGGTCGGCAGGCCAGCTCGAATACGGATGTCGCTGGTAACGACGCCGTTTTTTACCGGAACATTCAGGTCTTGTCTGATGAGCACGCGTTTTCCGCGCAGATCAAGGTCTGTCATTCTCTTGATCGGCATAAGGTTCTCCTTTTTTTGCTATGTTGGTTGTGTGTTTGTTCGATTTTTCTCTCGTTCCCTTGGCTCTCGCGTGGAAATGCATACGCAATTATCCGATTACACAAGGGCTTCGTCAGCAGGTGTAGGGCGGAACGCGAAGCGGTTCCGCCATCAAGCTTTGGAACCACGAAAAACACGAAAAACACGAAAGATTTTTCATCATTCTTGCCTTTCGTGTTTTTCGTGGTTGTATGCCACGGCTGGATGGCGGATCGCCCACCGGGGCATCCGCCCTACTCGAAGCTCACCGCACTGACCAGGAAACAGAGGCCGAGGCCGCCCAGCACCCACGTCAACAGCGGCGCGTCCCCCAGCATCACTGGCGAATAGCCGTCGAGCCCCAGCAGAACTGCAGCGCTGATGATGAAGGCGCTGCCGGTAATCGCCGTGATGGAGCGGCGGTGGTTGTGCTGCATCTGGTTGCGCAGCTCTTCCAATTCTTTGGAGCGCCACTGCACTTCCAGCTGACCGTTGACGGCATCCTTCATGACCTGATGCGCGAGCAGCGGCAGGTCGGGTATTTGATCGATCCATTGCGGTAGCTGCTTGCGGACTTTTTTCATCGTCGCCTTGGGGCCGATCTGCTCCTTGAACCAGTTTTCCAGAAACGGCTTCGCCGTTTCCCACAGATCCAGCTGCGGGTAGAGTTCACGGCCCAGTCCTTCGATGTTCAACAGGGTCTTCTGAAACAGAACCAATTGCGGCTGCACTTCGGCATTGAAGCGCCGGGCGGCTTGAAACAACCGCAGCAGCAGCTGGCCATAGGAAATCTCACTGATCGGCTTTTCGAAAATCGGCTCACAGACAGTGCGAATCGCCCCTTCCAGCTCGTCGACTCGCGTCTCTTTGGGGACCCACTCGGACTCGACGTGCAGTTCGGCAACCCGCCGGTAGTCGCGGTTGAAAAATGCCAGCAGATTATAAGCCAGGTAGTGCTGGTCGGCGACCGTCAGCGATCCGACGATGCCGAAGTCCACAGCAATATAGCTGGAGTCCTTGGGTGAGACGAAAATATTACCGGGGTGCATGTCCGCATGAAAAAAGTTGTCGCGCAGCACTTGGGTAAAGAAGATCTCCACGCCGCGGTGCGCCAGCAATTTCAGGTCAACGCCTTCTTTTCGAAGGCGCTTCATGTCGCCGATCGGAATGCCGTAGATACGCTCCATCACGACCACCTCGCGGCGCGTCAGATCCCAGTAGATTTTGGGAATATAGAGCACCTCGGAGTGTTCGAAGTTACGCCGCAGCTCTGCTGCATTGGCACCTTCCCGAACCAAGTCGAGCTCATTGATGATTGTTTTTTCGAACTCGGCAACCACTTCGACCGGCCGCAGCCGTTTCGCGTCGGCCCAGAAGCGCTGGGCCAGCCGGGCCAATTCGTACAACAGCGCCACATCGCTTTCGATTCGTTTTTCCACCGCAGGCCGCAGGACCTTGACAACGACATCCTCACCGCTGTGCAGTTCCGCCACGTGAACCTGCGCAATAGAGGCCGATGCCAAAGGCGTTTCATCGAATTGTGCAAACAGCTCCGACACCGGCTGCTCAAGCGATCGCTCAATGATAGCGCGGGCCTCGGAGCCCGGAAACGGGGGCACCCGATCCTGCAGTTTCGCCAGCTCGTCGGCGATGTCCTCAGGCAGCAGATCACGCCGGGTCGACAGCATCTGCCCGAATTTGACGAAAATCGGGCCCAGATCTTCCAGCGTTCGCCGGATGCGGACACCGCGCGGCTCATGCTGCTTCCGTATCCAGAAGTTGGGCGACAGCAGGGCGACGAAGCGCACCGGGCGAAACAGATGCGTCGCCAGAATCAGCTCATCCAGGCCATGAGAGACCAGCACCCAGTTGATGTGCAGCAGTCGTCCTAAAAGCTTCGGGTGAATCACGCTCGTGCCTTGCGTTCGGGAATCAGGAAACGGGAATCGGGAATCAGTGCACTCGGGCTTTCCGGCCACTGATCCCTGATTCCCGATTCCTGAATCCTGTATCGGCTGAGCATCAGGCCGGCCTGTCGCTCAGTGCGGCCTGCAAGCGCTCGATCCGCGCTTGCAGACGGTCGCAGTCACTGCGTATCGCATCGACCTGCTCAAAAAAGAGCTCCGCTTCCACCGCCGTTGGCAGCTCGCGCGTCTCTTCCTGCAGATATTCGGCCGTGTTGAGCTTCAGCGTCGTCAGCGACTTCTCACACCAGTCGTGGCCGGCCCTGATCAGGTTGCCGATTCGATGGGCAATCACATCACCTGTAAAGCGGGAAAGCTGCTCTTCCCAATCGATATCGAGTTTTTCGAAAAGGTCCTGGAAGCGCCGCGCGACATGGACATCGCCTTCGATCGTCACTTCTCCGGCAAACAGTGCGCGTCCCGGTGAATCGCTCGTCCCCATCAGCGCCATGGCGATCGGCGAACCGGTCAGCCTGGTGTCCGGCTCCCCTTCCAGATGTTCGATGAACTGAACCCCGCGGGGCGTTGGACAGCAATAGAGTTCCAAACCCAACGGCGGCAGATTGATGGCGATCGTTTTACCGGCCAGCGGCTCCAGAAAGAGTCCGGCGTCCGGATCCATGGCGATCAGGTGGTTGACCGACCGCTCCAGGGCGGCGGTCAATATAAGTCGCGGCAGCATCAGCATTGCAGGGATGAACTTACAGTTTATAACCTCGATGGACGGCGACGATGCCCTGGGTCAGATTGAAATATTCGCATCGCTCAAAGCCGGCCGCCTCCATCATCTGTTTGAGCTCTTCCTGCTTGGGATGCATTCGGATCGACTCGGCAAGGTAGCGGTAGCTTTCCGCGTCGTTGGCAATGACCTTGCCGAGAAAAGGCAGGATCTTGAACGAATAAAGGTCATAAGCCTTGTTGATCAATTTCCCCTGGGGATGCGAAAACTCGAGAATGATGACCCGTCCGCCCGGCTTCAACACCCGGAGCATCGAGCGCAGCGCCGAATCCTTGTCGGTCACGTTGCGCAGGCCGAAACCGATGGTTACACAGTCAAAGTGGTTGCTCTCGAAAGGCAGCGCCTCGGCATTGACCTGCGCATATCGGACATTCGAGACGACCCCTTTGTCGATGAGCCGGTCGCGGCCCGCCCGCAGCATGGAGGCGTTGATATCGGCCAGAACGACGCCGCCCTGAGGGCCGACGCGGCGCGCATACAACGCTGTCAAATCACCGGTGCCGCCGGCCAGGTCGAGCACCTGGTTGCTTTCGCGGATGTTGCTGAGTCCGATCGCCACCCGCTTCCACAGGCGATGGATTCCCAGCGACATCAGGTCGTTCATCAGATCGTACTGGTCCGAGACTGAATCGAAGACATGCCTGACGCGCTTGGTTTTCTCATGAACGGGCACGTTTTGATACCCGAAATGTGTGGTTTTTTCGTCATTCATTGCGCTGATAACCGGCCTGTTTCAGTTTGTTGAGGTAATCGTTCCAGAGCGCTTCTCGATGTGCACCAAGATGATATAGGGTTTCCCAGGTATAGATGCCGCTGTCATGGCCGTCGCTGAAGACGGGTGTGATCCCGTAGTGACCGACCGGCCGGATTTCCACGATCGATACGTCTTGCTTTCCGGTCTGCAGCACTTCCTGGCCGGGACCATGTCCTTGCACTTCAGCCGAAGGCGAGTGGACGCGAAGGTATTCGCAGGGCAGCTCGAAATGCGTCCCGTCGTCGAAGGTGACCTCGAGGACGCGCGAGCGCCGATGCAGTGTCAGTTCTGTTGGAATGGGGTGGCTCATTACAAGCCTAATCAGAGGATGTAGCGGCTCAAATCTTCATCGCCGGCCAGTTCCGCCAGGTGTTTTTCGACATAAGGCGCATCGATCACAACGGTGCGGTCCGGCGTATCCGATGCATCGAACGATATCGTTTCCAGCAGCCGTTCCACCACCGTATGAAGACGCCTGGCGCCGATGTTTTCGGTCGTTTCATTGACCTGCCAGGCCACTTCGGCGATCCTGGCGATGCCGTCCCGGGTGAATTGTACCTGCAGCCCTTCGGTCGCCAACAACGCCTGATATTGTTCGGTGAGCGATGCATCCGGTTCGGTGAGAATCCGGATGAAGTCCTCCACGGACAAAGCGTCCAGCTCGACACGGATCGGAAAACGACCCTGCAATTCGGGAATCAGGTCCGAAGGTTTGGACAGATGAAACGCCCCGGAGGCGATGAAAAGGACATGATCGGTCTTGATCATGCCGAATTTGGTGCTGACGGTACAGCCTTCCACCAGCGGCAGCAGGTCCCGCTGGACACCTTCCCGGGAGACGTCGGGGCCGCCGTATTCGGAACGCTTGCAGACCTTGTCGATTTCGTCGAGAAAGACGATGCCGTTCTGTTCGACCGACTCGACCGCGCGCAGCTTGACATCGTCTTCATTGATCATCTTGGCCGCTTCTTCTTCGGTCAGCACTTTCAATGCGTCCTTGATGCGCAGTTTGCGCGTTCGTGTGCGCCCGGTGCCGAGGTTCTGGAACATGCTTTGCAGCTGATTGGTCATCTCCTCCATGCCGGGAGGTGCCATGATCTCGACGCCGATCGGCGAGGCGCTGACCTCGATTTCGATCTCTTTGTCATCCAGGCCTCCCTCGCGCAATTTTTTGCGGAACTTCTGCCGCGTTGCCGCTTCCGACTCGGTCAACTCGTGCCCCTTGGCCCGCGGCAGCAAGGTGTCGAGGATCATATCTTCCGCCGCATCCTGCGCACGGGTCTGCACCTTGGCCATTTCCACCTCGCGGGTCATCTTGATCGCCGAATCGACAAGGTCACGGATGATCGATTCGACGTCACGGCCGACATATCCGACCTCGGTGAATTTACTCGCTTCCACTTTGATGAAAGGGGCGTTTGCCAGGCGGGCGAGCCGGCGGGCGATCTCGGTTTTTCCGACCCCGGTGGGGCCGATCATCAGAATGTTTTTCGGCGTGATTTCATCGCGCAGCGCCTCGTCGACCTGCGCACGGCGCCAGCGGTTGCGCAAGGCGATTGCCACCGAGCGCTTGGCCTCGGCCTGACCGATGATGTGTTTGTCCAGCTCGTGGACGATCTCTTTGGGCGTCATTTGAGTCATGCTTGATTACTCTTTCGGTTCCGCGTCCAGCTCTTCGATTCGGATGTTGTGATTGGTGTAAATGCAGATATCCGCGGCGATGTTCAATGATTTCTCCACGATTGCGCGAGCACCGAGGTCGGAGTTTTCCAGCAACGCGCGTGCAGCAGACAGGGCGAATGGACCGCCCGACCCGATCGCGATCAGATCCTGCTCCGGCTCGATGACATCGCCGGTACCGGAAATAATCAGCGAGGATCGCGAGTCGGCGACCGCCAACAACGCTTCCAGACGCCGCAACGCACGGTCCATGCGCCAATCTTTGGCCAGTTCGACAGCGGCCCGGGTCAGCTGACCGCGATGTTTCTCGAGCTTGCCTTCGAAATGCTCGAACAGGGTGAATGCATCCGCGGTCGCCCCGGCGAACCCGGCGATCACCTTGTCGTGATAGAGCCGGCGTACTTTTCGGGCATTTCCCTTCATAATCGTGTCGCCCATCGACACCTGCCCGTCGCCGCCGATCACCACTTTATCGCTGCGGCGTACGGATACGATCGTCGTGCCTCGAAATGCTTCCACAATACCTTACCAAATGACTAAATCGAATAATTTTACACGATTTGTACGTTTCAGGCTGCATTGATCTTTCGGTTATTTGCGCCTGTCGCATTATGCTAGGCTACAAGGGAGCCGAACGAGGAGTCGTCGATGGAAACCTTGAACCAAGTCACAACAACGATTGCACTCACCATGGGCGTGGCCTGGGCGAGTGGAATCAACCTCTATGCCACGCTGCTGATGCTGGGCTACCTGGCCAATACCGGCAACATCGCTCTGCCGCCCGACCTGCAGATCCTGGGGAACCCTTTGGTCATTGCTGCAGCCGGCTTTATGTATTGCGTCGAGTTCTTCGCCGACAAAATGCCCGGCGTCGATACCGGCTGGGATGCCATTCATTCGTTCATCCGCATACCGGCGGGCGCGCTGCTCGCGGCCGGGGCCGTCGGCGACGTCACTCCAGCCGTGCACCTGGCGGCGGCGATCCTCGGCGGAGGCCTGGCAGCCGCCACCCATGCCACCAAAGCGGGGTCGAGAGTGCTCATCAACACCTCGCCGGAACCGATCACCAACTGGACGGCATCCATCGGCGAAGACATCGCCGTGTTCGCAGGCCTGTGGGTCTCCCTCTACCATCCATGGCTGTTCCTGGGGCTGCTCGTCCTGTTCATCGGCTTGATGATCTGGCTGCTGCCGAAGATTTGGCTGGGGGTGAAGAAAATCTTTCGTTTTATCGGCGGTCTGTTTGCCAAGGGGGGCGAAGCACGGGATGGGCCGAAAAAACTGGATCGGCTGTAAATTGGGGCACGCACAAAATGCGCTGGCAGTCTCGTAGGGCGGATGCCCGCAGGGCGATCCGCCGCTATACTCTCGATCACGGCAGGCATGCTCGGCAGGCCGTAAACGCTTAGGGTAATCGGAAAAAACGGATTCCGGCCGAAATTTCTTCTTGACGACCGGCCTCCCGATCCGCTTTAATACGCACCCTGACGCTGCACGCAACATCGGCCAGGTAGCTCAGTCGGTAGAGCAGAGGACTGAAAATCCTCGTGTCGACAGTTCGATTCTGTCCCTGGCCACCAAAACAAAGCCTTACAGACTACCCATCTGCAAGGCTTTTTTATTCGGGCTTACACCGGGCTTACACTAGCTGCCAACCGCTCAGCAATATCCTGATAATCACGTTTTAGTTTGGCTGCTCTGTTTAGGATGCTGAATTGCCGCCTTTGTGCTTGTTGACATTTTCATTTTTGTCAACAACCGTATATTGATTTCCAGCATTCTCGGGCATCCCTAAAGCATCAACGTCCTTCGCCAATTCCGCAGGCGACAAACGAACATGATCCCGAAGGCGTCGAAGTGCGGCGGCTTTGGTGTTGCCTGTTGGGCGTTCCTCAACTTCGTTTACATTGTTAACGAAGTCATTCCTTTCCCCTTGGTTATTCTCAACAATCCGATCCAGCAAGTCCAGGATTTGACGGTTTTCTTTGGCTAGCCGGCGAATGGTGTAAGATTTTGATGTGCCGCCTTTTGGTTCTTCCTTGGTCAAGTTTATATTATCAACTTGACAATCCATCACCTTCCGAGATTTTCCGCCAAGCCCTTCCCTGTCCAGATTGAACGATCCGGAATTGGATTGCTTAACCAGAAATCGAGTCAGTTTGGGGTCTTGGCGGTGCGCATGTAGCTTCTCGCTTGCTGCGGGGTGAATCCAAAACGAAAGTTTTCAGCGCCTTTTGACTTTCGTTTTGCCCCCTCAAAAAGCGCCTCCCAGTTCCCATGCCCGGCGTCTTCCTTGGCTTTCAGAGGCATCAAGCCACATCTGATTGCACCCATGCGCGCGCGGGTGAAATCGGGTGAAATAAAATACCCCCCCTGCGCGGATACACGGCTCAAAATATAATCTCTGAGCAACACCAATTTTGTGACAGAGCTCACAAAAACCTTCCCAACATTCGGCTAGGGTAGCTTATGAGTACATTCTGTTTTTCTGATTGACAAAGAGCGCAGGTTAAAGCGCAATTCAGACGAATGTATGAGTGACGTTCGTTTAACTTTTATACGAGGTGCGTCGATATGGATGGATTATTAATTCTTGCGTTTATCAGCTCTTTCGGTGTTGCCGAGCCAGAATTGGGAACTCCGTGCGAAGAGGCTTTGGCTGCGCTAACAGCGCAACAGCTTCAAATCGTAGATGTTGATTTAGTAGATACTGGTGTTCTTTACACCATGGCGAAGGGGAGCTCTAGTCCTTTCTTCTTCCGCCCGTTACAGCCAACAGCCAAAGTCGCCCTGGTGGAATGCCAATCGCCGGAGCCCGATCCTGGTCCATAGAAATAATACCCTTATCTTGAGGTGTTAACAATGCAAAAAATATTGATGATCATTTTAACGTTTAGCGTTTTGGCTTTGTCTGGTTTTGTTGCCGCACAAGATAATGCCGAATTTCTAACAGTGGCTAGTGCGTCCCATTCAAGCAACGTGAACACACCAGCACCGGCACCTGAGGACGAAAAGGACTGCGCTCAGCATTTGGCAGAGCTCTTGAACGAGGGCATGGTTATAATCGAAACGTCAACATTTGGAGATGCTGCTCAGAAGGTGGTGGACGCTCAAGCGGTTGCTGCCGGGTTTGGCGCGGCATTTCATCTTTCTAACGCTTCGTCGCTAAATCCCAAGGCGGCGATTATTCTCTGTCAGAAGTTGGTAGAAGAACCACCACCCTCCGAATCACTATAACCGCAGTAAATCATATTCGATAGGCCGCCGCCGGACGTGCGGCGGCCTCACTACCCGGTTATCACCTGACTGACGCGCGCCCGCACTAACGATATGGCCAACATAGCCCACGGCGGTGGTATTCGTTGAAAAAGGCTTCTCGTGCGACCGGAATCGCAGAGCCAAACACATGGGTTGTCGTTGTTCCCGTAGCGATCAGGTGGTCGCACCACTCCTTGGCAACCCCCCTGTTCAAACGCTTCATTGGCGAGTCGGGCTTCAGCAGGGAAGCTATAGTTGTCAAGCCGTTCAAGAAACTGGCCGCCTCCGTAGCTTTCTATCGAGTTGACTTGGAGGAAGTGGAGGCAGGTATCGACAAAACCCTGCAGAATAAAGTAGTCTCGATGGTCCACAATCTAGACCGTGGCGCTTTTGAGTTCTGGATGATTATACTTGGGTGAATTTATCGGAAGCACCGGCTGCAATTCCCAATAAACTCCCGTTAAATTTCCCATACATTTGCGCCTCTTGTGCTGTTGGCCAGTCGATTGTATCTGGCGTCGTACCCAGCTGTTTCATCATTCTGGATAGATCGCCGTGCAGTTTTGTCCATATATTCCGCAACTCTGGTGTCAGTGACTTGCTGTAAGCCAGGTTGTGCACTTCCTGACTCTGTTTGGTTGGATCGCTGCTCAAATGATACAGCTCATACTCGAATCTACCTCCGGCCGGTGTATAACCTGGGGTGAAATAGACCGAATATTTATAATCTCTGGTCCGAATAGTCCGGATATGACTTGGAGTCTGTAATTCCGGCAGGAACACGTCGTCATAGGTAAAGTGGATTGCCTGCTGTACGGATTCATTTGGATTTGCAAGAATCGTACAGAGACTCTTACCGCGATAGGCTGTTTGGAAATTCTCTGGAGCCCCGACCAGTTCCGAAAGGGTAGGAAGAATATCGAGCAGTCCCGCGAAAGCGTCGGTGCTAGTGCCCTTGGGCCAGAGTGCTTTACTGGAGAAGATCATTGGAATACGAATAGTCTCTTCGTAGGCGTTGTACTCCTTACCGCGCATTCCACCGTGAGCCAGGCCCATTTCACCATGATCAGCAAGACGAATGATGAGTGTCTGTTCGTCCAGCCAGCGTTTTTTTTCGATGGTGTCAAGCACTTCCATGATGAGCCTATCTACTTGCTGCTGCAAATATGCATAAAATTGGACATACCCATTTTGATCCTTTTGACTCTTCAATGGCTGAGTATCATTGAAGTGGTTGCGCAGGGTCCTTTGAACCTTGGGTTTTGAAGTCATGTCTTCAGCAAATGTCTCCGGCACTCCGAATTGCTGTAGTTCGGAACTTTTGAGAATCTTCGGAATGTCATAACCACCTTGTTCCGCGTATGAGGGATAAACGACAATATCATGGGGGTTGACAAGATTGAGCATCAGGCAGAATGGGCCATCCTCTTTTTTTCTTTTTTCCAGGAACTCTAAGGCTCCTTCACCCCAGCCCAGTGTCTTGCCATGCTGCGTGGGAATCGTAAGTTCGTTTTCAGTGAATTTTTTAGAATGGATGAAACGTCTATCGTTCTGTGCATAACCACCACCCAGGGTTGTGACATCGGTAAGAGAATTTCCTGCATCCGGTGGGTTCCAATCGTGAAATCCCCAGATATTTGCCAGATGTTCGATATCCCGCTCTGACCAGTAAGCGGAACTTTTGCCGGTATAGTTGACGGGGCGCGATTCGTGCCATTTGCCTTTATAAACCACATCATAACCAGTTCCTTCTAGAACTCGCGCGAGATTGAGAATATTCCCGGGAAGTGTTTTAGCGCCGGCCAATGGGTTGTTGGGCGTCTCAAGGGTCACGAAAGGCGCTCCCGGGGCGCTGAAGGTTGTCGTAACCCCGGTTTCGGCCGGGTATTTGCTTGTCAGAAAAGTGGAACGGCTAGGCGTGCATTGACACGTGTTGGTAAAAGCATGAGTAAACTCCATGCCATTTCTTTTGAGTCTCTCAAAGGAAGGTAAATGATCTTGCACCCACTGTTGAGGGAGAAAAAGAGGAGACCGTTGTTGATCGGTCATAATAATAACGATGTTAAGCTTTCGTTTTTGAAATTCTTCACATATCGAACGCGTAGATTCGTTCTGTGTATCAGCCGCCGGTAGCATCCCGGCTGATAGCTTTGTCGCAGCTAAAGAGAAGGGTACCGCACCCATGGATTGCAAAAAAAATCTCCGACGCATCGCATCACCTGTTGTAAGGTAAATATTCAGACCCCCACCTCATGGGCTAGACAAACGCCGCGCATTATGAGACGATAACCGCCCATGAAAGTCATAAGCGGGGCGAAGGGGAATGGAACTCACAGATCATAGCCTACGCCAAATGGACGAAGATGACATCCGCAAACTGCCTGAAGAGGCCGTACGGGAGTTGGCTGTCCGCCTGCTCAAGGACTTGAAGGAGGCGCACGGTAATTATTCAGATCCCCTCACCCTATACCCTCTCCCGGCGGGAGAGGGAGCTGCAGAACCACTGGCCGCATGCTGCTTTTTTCCATTGAAAACGACTGATTGGAGCCGGGGG
>Ga0209633_10003050_pt1 | contig 15654 bp, 17 predicted proteins | sample Cruoilmetagenom1_FD_187290 | JGI IMG/M metagenome (GOLD analysis project Ga0209633, IMG submission 187290) | Oil polluted marine microbial communities from Coal Oil Point, Santa Barbara, California, USA - Sample 1 (SPAdes) (version 2) | ecosystem: Environmental > Aquatic > Marine > Oil seeps ... | reverse complement strand
AGTGCCTGTATCACATGCATAATCGTTACCTAATTTAGCTGTAAAAGCGACTGATTTAGGTACATAACCGTTAGCCTCGATTTCATCCAAAGCACCTTGAGTAGTTGTCTGTGAGGACTCACTGTTGGCTCCAGGAGTGAAATCAACCTGACTGGCATCATAATCACCGGCTACGGCAACAATATCACCTGTACGGGTGTGTACGCTGTTTACTTCATCGGTGGTATCCCATTTTTGCCATACGGTTCCATCGTGTACTACACGATCACCAACAGCAAAAGTTTGAGCACCAGCACCAAGATCAACGGTTCCTGCTACTGATACACGGTAGTAATTACCTTGGGTACCTGTACCATCAGCAAGAGTTGGGGTATTAGTAGTGGCATTCCACTCAGCTATATAAACCAAACCATTCTGAACAGAACTAGGTAAGTTGGTTATTTCAACTTCTTTACCTGCCTGTGCAACTGTCCAATCCAAATGCTCATTCGCTAAACCTTCGTGAGTAGTCAGATCACCAGTAACTGTACTAATATTGCCAGCGTTGGTGCCAATAGAAAGGGTGTTGGTATCAAGCTGATCAATGGTACCTTCACCAGCAATAGCAGTAGCAGCACCGCCTTGCATTAAAAATAAATCACCAATTTTTAGTGCCTGGCCAGAAAGAGTTCCTGCCACCGATACACGAAAAATATCCCCTTCTTTTGCTCCAACAGGAAGACCTGAAGTAGCATCATGGTCGCCCTTAAATGAAGCACTTGATCCAATCAAAGTTGATAAAGTAGCCATTAGTTGTTTCTCCAAAAAAATAAATTAAAATTTAAAATCAAATTAAGAATACACGCTTAGTATATTCCAACCAACACTCCCACCTACATAAACAAGTCTTATATAAGCATTAGGTACGTCAAGAATTAAATCCTCAGCTAATCCTTGAATGGGCTCACCATTTCGAGAAACAAATAAACCATTTAAAGCAAAACTTGAAGTACTATCTTTTATTTCTATTTCTTCCCCAATACCGGGGGCAAGAGGAAGGGTAATAGTAATAGGGTTTAATGAGGTATCTGATAAAAATCTGTCAGTGTTTGCTGCAGTAACATCACTTGTGTTTACCTGCCAAGGAGATAACCCACCCCCTCCTGCACCTGTACCTAATTCTTTCCAAGTAGACCAGGAACCAGAACCCCCTACTTCAACGGGGTTTCCTGCGCGTACCCAAAAATCATTAGTAGAGTATTGTGAAATTATTTGAGTAATCGTATCACCACCACGCGATATGATTAACTGTGCCTTGTCAGAATTTATAGGTGCATTAACTGGATTAATTCCAACCCTATAAAATCCGCTTGTAATGATGGAATTAAGATCTGCAAAATCAGCTAAGTTATTTTCTTTGTCAACTTTTAAACCAAGGTCAACTAAATTAGCTTTTGTAAGTAAATCATTATTAAGACTTAAAATGTCTGCATCATTAGCTTGGACAGCTAAAATAGTGCCATCTGTGTCAGATCTTAATCCGCCTAATAAACCGTCTTTTATATGTAGGTCTTCAGTTACATGAAAAAAACTGGCACGTACATCGGATACGGTTACGCCCCCTACATTATTATCTGGTAGCAGTAAATCAATCTCATCTTGTATATGTGACATTCAATATCTCCTAATCAAAGCCTGGGCCGAAGCCTGGACCAAATGCAGTAATAACTCCGGTACCGGCTATAGGTATAACTATGCTTAAATCCCAATTTTCCCATTGATTAGGAACAACAGAATCATTAAGCGTAAATTCTTCAGTATTTGAATCATCAATACTTTGATTGATACCGTTGAAATTATTTTTTCTATCTCTAATAAATTCCTGACTACCAATATATGATTCATCTACAGGTAGATCTGCTAATAAATCTCCTGCTGATTTTATTTCTATATCAGAAACATAACCAGATAAATGGTTAGTCACATTAGAAGCTATTTTAGTAATTGTAAATATTGCGGGCCCGGGATCAGTATTAATAGAGACAACATTATCATCAACCGTAATATGAAAATCATTACCGTCTCTTTCAAATGTAACTTTATGCTCTGATCCGGTATATACAGATGTAGGATGAAAAAGTATTTGTACTCCATCCCAATAAAATACAGGATTACCTAAATTAGTTAACCCTATCCATGAACCTGTGGCTATGTCTCCTGCAAATACAAATGCACCAGTGGTTCCCAATATAAGTGGACGAGCATAACGTAAATTAATTAAAAAATTAGTTTGTGCTGGAATAATTGGAGTGGTTAATACCCAATGCTCAAAATCAGATGGATCAAGCAAAGTAAAATATCTTGCCACTGTTCCAATTGGGTGAGGTATGGGATCAAATGCTTTCACAATATAAGGTAATGCTACGTTCCTTGGTCTGGTTTCAGCACCACCACCAGCACCTGTTTGTGGATAGGAATTGCCTATATATCCACGAATAGTACTACCACTTCCCGCCGCAACAGGAGTTGGTTGGTGATTGTAAGTATGGGTATGAGACCCAACATCTTCTGCCTCATTAGATAAAATAGCCCTACCATCTTGATCAGGTACACCTAATCTATCATTTGACCAACCACGAACAAATTCACCACGCAAATCAGGAAGTACAGCAGTTGTATTTCCTCCGGGATTTAGTATATCAATCAGAGCTTGCATTTTTGGATGCGTAGCTGAATCTATTGTTCCGCCATTTAATTCTAACCAGGTATCTGGAATTATTTCAGAAATCCAATTCTGTACCATACCTATTCTTTCTTGGTAATTATCAGAATTGTTAATAGCTAAAATATCTGCAGCATTTTGATTAATGTTAATATTTTGAAGGGCATTCTGAGAATTTACATAATTTTCAGATGCCATTTTAGACCATGCAGACCATGCACCAGTACCACCAATGCTTACTGGATTTCCTGACCTGATCCAAAAACTATTACTAATGTATGAAATAACAATTTGAGCTATTGAATTGCTGGATCTTGATACAATCATTTGACTGTAAGAAGCACCGGCAGGTGCATTTACCGGGCTGGCATTTAAGTAATAAAAACCAGAGGTAATTACATTATCAAGATCATGACTTGGCGAAAGAACTATGCTTCCTGCTTTGTTTGCTTCCAATTGGTTTAGGGCAGCTTGGACATCAGTTGCAGTTATATTGCCAACTGGAATACTGCCAATAGCTGATGCAGCATGAGCATCTACCGTATCAGTAACGTGATCAGATATAGATGTTTGTACTGCAAGTATGTCAGCAGAAAAAACAGCATAATCCGTTTTTTCATTTTCTAGTTCGTTAAGAGCATCCTGAACATTAGTAGATTCTAAATTACCAAAAGGAGTGTAGGGAACTTCAACAGCAGTTTGATCATCCAAGCCACCTGCATTGACCAAGGCATCCAATACAATACCGTCTGTTCGGATATTACGACCGTCAATTGTAATATCCAATAAACGCATATCAGTGACAGAAGTAATGCCAGTACCATCAGTAATTACGGCAGCAACTCTTAATGAAAGTGGGGTAAGTGGAGGAACTATTCCCCCATTGACCACTTCACTAAATACATAAGTACCATCATTTAATACATCTACATACGTATCTCTTGAAGCTGTATAAGTATTTGGAGTAGTGTTAGCTGTTGTTCTTAAACCAGTTATATAAGCAACACCGCTTGAAATATCAGAGGTGAGCGAAATTGGATTACCTGCAGGAAGTAATCCCGTAACTACATAATCAGAAAATATTTCTGACGCATTAGCTTTTACCCGAAGCTCTTCTAAAATCTTTTCGGAAGACCACCCAGAAGTAAGACCTATAACGGCATCATTTATAAATGATCCAAATGATCCAGTAACTGACCAAACACCACCGGCTTTTGTAGAAATATCATAAGTAGACAAATGAAGATGTAATTCACCATCTCTACCAAGAGCAGGAAGGGGAACGCTGTTACTGTAATGCCATCCCAAACCTTGCTCACCCTGAATACCAGGGTCTCCCTGGCCAAATGGGGTACCTATTGTCCAATCACCAGAACCATTAGTTCTTTTGAAATAAACCATTGGAGGAGTTTCATCTGTGGTTAAGAATGAAAATCCTTTAGGTTCATTATCATACATAACCATTTCTGATACTAAACCTACGCCTCCAATAGCATAGGAATTACCTGTGGGGCCCTGTAAGCCTTCAGGAATGCCAAGAGTAAGAACTCCAGTAAAAGAGTCATATGAAGCCGTAGCAGCATCACCGGGCACCAGAGTAAGTGCTGTAGCACTTAATCCAGTGATTTCATTTAAATAACCCAAAGTAGTCTGTTCAGCAAATTGGGCAGAAGATGCTGAATCACCTGCCAAAAATTGACTATTAAGTGCGTTAGCTTCACTACCTTTTGCTTTGGCAGCATGATGCAAAGCAGAATAGGTATTAAATAAATCCGAAGGAATTCCGTCTGTGAATACACGAACAAATACGTCTTCTAACTGGCTTGCCCAGTCTTTTGCTTCAAGGTTGGAATCTTCAGCATTATCCTTGGATACAAGAGCAACTTGAGCACTGGCCTCTGCTTTTGATGAATAATGTAAAGCAGAGTAAGAACCGGCAGGTCGATCACTTGCAACCGTGTCATTAAATTCCCTGGTAAGAACATCTTCAGCTTGGTTTGCCCAATCTTCTGATTCTAAATTAGAATCTTCTGCTTGCCCGGCACTTAGATTTGCAGAATTAGCACCTATTGTTGCAATTAAAGCATTATCATCAGCAAGTAAAATTTCATCAATATTAGGTAAAATCGTATTAACTAATTCAGCAGTGTATTGACTGAGTTCATCGATGCTATCCATTTTGTCTGCAACAATATGGATGGCAGATGAAGTATCCGCCCAAAAATAGGTAGGCTGCATCTCAACAGGGGACTGAGGATTAACCCCATAAACCGTTAAAACAATTCTTTCTACGTTAGAAGATAATGCGTCTGCATCCCGAAATCGAATCATTTCTGGGGTATCTAATGTAGCGGGCTCAACAGTTAATTCAGTATTTAATACCTGGGTTAAGTAATCAGGACTTGTATGGATATAGTCGTGTATTTCTATATGGCTGGTTAGCTCTTTAATACCTGAAGTAGGTACCCCTTTTATATTGTAAAAAGGAATATTTACCCAAACACCATTATCAAACAAAATATCAGCTTGTTGGTAAGGTACGTTTGTGACCTCACTCAAATTATTTAGATCAAGATTAATATCAATTTTTCTCTTACCCAGATAATATCCTTTTTCTAAATCAGCAGAAATAGTTGGAATATCCAGGGTAGGAATAACAATCATGGCATCTATGGCTTCTTGGGTGAATAACCCAACAGCTAATGTAATATCGTCCAATTTCTCAGCTACTAGAGAAACTTGTTCGATAAAACCATTTTCATTAATAGGCATAATAATCTCTTAATAAATAATTAATTAATTGTATGTTGTGCGGGTAAGTATAAATCAAACTGTTCAAGCATATCATAGTCTGAATCTACAGTAGGGAGATCCCCATTAGCATATTCAACATATTTTTCAATTAAGTTATTCGGATATTCCGCAAAATTATGTATCGGTAAACCTTTAAAAAAATCGTCTAATAAAGATATAAATCTTGGGTTCCATATATAAGAAACTGAGCCATAAACAACAGACTTTTTTAAATAAATAGGTTCATTACCAGAGTGTGTTTCTCTGGCTGGAGAAGTAAGTGCAATACTGGGTCTTCTCATCAGGGGAACCCTTTTTGTATCAACTTATGGTTAGAAGTATTATCTGGGTTAGTTATACCAAGTTTAGTTAAGGAAGCACAAGCAATATTGTACTTAACTAAGAACCCTTCCCCTTTTTCTAATGAAGTACCTGTTGATAGAAAAGCTAAATAACCCACGTACATTAATAAAGGTTCTATATATTGATCTGGTAGAACTAATAAATTATCCAACTCATCTGACTCAATAGTGTCAGGACTTGCTTTATAAATGACTGCAATTACTTGTCCGGTAGTTGGGTAAGTAACCATCATCTCACCAGGAGAAGGGGTAAAAATAGAGTTTATATCATTCTCGTCATTTATACCTATTTCTACTACTTCACTTGATCCACCCGATGAAACAACTTCATCACCATCTAAATCCTTTAAATATTTTTCCTGTGTAAAAGCCATAGTAGGGTTAAGTACATCAGGACCCAATTTATAAATATGAATATCATCATAAATATTTATGGCTTGCTCTTTTGTACTAACAGAAAACTTTTTATATACCTGAATTAAAGCAAGATTAATGAAAGTAAGAATATCGTCATCTTTTACACTAATTTGCTTTAGTACCGTGGTTTTCAGTAATTTTATTAATCCGGATACTTTCATAATTTAAAACTCTGTGTGCAAATTAAACAATATATGAATCAAGATCACTTTCTTCTTCGGGTTCGTCCATATCCCAAATATCGGAATCATCCCGTTTTACAATGTCTGTATTCTGGGAAGGACGCCAACTATTTAAAGAAGCTAACATACTTACGGTATCTATACAGTCATCATTTTTAGCTTTAAAGCCTCCCTTAGAGATAAGGGATAATTCAGTTATAAATTCTGTAATTTCAGGAGTTTTTCTAAGCTCTTCTGGAAAGAAAATTTTACCATTTTTAAACCAAGGTACAACAATATTAAATCTAACCATTTTATTTGTGTTTGGTTTGATACCAGGTTTATTTGAGTTGCCTTCACTGGCCAAAGTAAAATAGTTATTTCTTACCATCATTTCATTTTGAATCCATTGTATGAATCCAGCTTGTTGCCCGGAAACCTCTATGCCTACTTCCTGGGGTTGGTATCTCTGAGCCAAGCGAAATAAATCATTAATGTTTTTATCCATTAATTGTTTTTCTACAACCCCGTCTACCCAAAACCAGTCGCCATGGTTATTAAGAGCCCATACAGAAATTACACTGAAATCTGATTTAGCATTTTCAGAGGTAGCAAAGTCAGTAGTAATGTAAAAATTAAATCTGCTTTTATATAATAATACGTTAGATCTTTTATACCAGTTAATGTCTGAATCTTTAATGAGTCGCTCATCTTCAGACATAATTTGCAGCATTAATTCCTGATTAAATGTATCCAGTTTTCCTGCTTTTAAAGCTTTGTTGTATTTATCTCTAACATACTCATAGGTGAAACGGTCTTCCCAAGCTCCTTTGAACTCTTCTTTTGTACAGGGGAAATGTTCACATACTGGAAATACATTAACGTGCCAGGCGCCAGATTCTACTGCTTTGTATAATGGGTCTCTTGCATTAAACGGGGTACCAGACCAAATAGTTTTACTCATTGTAGGATGCAGGGCATAGTCAATTGCCTTGTAAACCGTGTCTTCAACACTGGAAATCACAGTTGCTGATCGAGCATCTTCATCAGAAATCAAATCATCCAACACAGCCAGATTGGGTCTAACACCCATTTCTTTAGATCCCCTGACCCCAGTTTTTGCTCCGTAGCCTTTTACAATAAACTTGTTACCGTCAATATTTTGAAATTCCCAACGGACTTCTGTAAATCGAGTATGGGGAACGTATTCTTGTAAAAACTTTGAATTTTCCCACCTGAATTCCAAGTTTTTCCTCATGTTCTTAACACCATTTTCAATGCTATCAGAAACATATAAGGCAAGATTTATTTTACCAAAATCAGGTAATCTGCCGTGTACTGCTAAATATAAAAATAAATATTCACCCGTAATAGTAGTTTTTGCAGAACCACGAAAAAGCATGTTAACAATGTTTTGCCTTCGACCACGGATTTGATCCAGCATGTGATAATGAAGTACCGGGGTAAGGTGTTCTTCCCCTTCATTGCCATTTACTAATTTAATAAAATTAATAAATTCCAGGGCAAAGTCACTTGGGACATAACGAGGATCAATTGAATAACTAGTATTTCCTAAATAGTCTCCAACAGTGGGGGGAAGGTTTGCTTCTTCTTCTTCTTCTTTTCCTTCCCCCGCTGCCGATCCTGGGTACTCTCCCATAGATTCCCAATCTTCTTGATGCGCTGAAAAAGTATTATTCATTTTTTCTTATAAAGCGTTATTTAGCTTTTTTTGCCATATTGGACATAATAGGATTAATTATTTGACCCATATGTGGCGCAGCAAAATAAAAAGCAAGAATTAACATAACGGGAGATCCCATAGAATCTGCCCCATTTTGCATAAGCGTAGCTGCTTCTAAAATCTGCTCTGATTTTTCTATCCAAATACCGGCCATACTCAGAAATTGGGCCATAAGGTATTGAGAAAGCCAAGTACCGGTGATGGTTAAAGCAATAATTCTCCGGGCAAGATTCTGACCCTGGGTTGCAGTCATCCATTCAACTACCATTGAGCGGGCTTCAGATCGTTCTTTAGAAGCCTCTTGTGCTTTTTCCTCATCAGTATAGACCAAAGCATCTAAGCCCTTTGTGACGGACTCTACGGTGCGTTCAAGAGCTTTCTCAGTACCTAGCACTTTTCCTACTAAACTTACGAGTGGATTAGCCATGTAATAGCTCCATTGGATTTATAAATTCATTAAAGGGACTTTTAATTTCTAAATGAAAATGTGGGTTAATTCCAGGATACCTTTTTGACAAACTTTGGGAAGTTCCTATTACTGAACCACTGGGTATTAATTGACCAACTTCTACAAGTGGGGAAACATAAAAAAATCTCCAGTCGTACTGATGGTCATCGGTGATTTGAACGTATCGAAAACTGAAGTCGTCTTCATACGGGTACCCTAATTTAGTCACTCTTCCCTCTATGGGACAGATAATTTCACTTTTTGGTGCAACAGCAAAATCTACCCCTTTGTGAAACGTGCCTCCACGGGATGCTTTAAAAGCCCCGGAACCATAAGTATCTATTCCCCGAAATGGGGGTATTACTCTTAATATTGACATATTGTTTATGTATGGTTTCCTAACATGTGTTTAATGAACATACCTATTGCTACGCTGACTCCGCTAAATACAAATAACACCCCGCCAGTGAATCCTTTCATTTTAATTTGCTGATCCCTAATTTCTTTAACTAAGTTAGTATTTTCAAGTAGAGAAGCTTCTTCTACTTTTAAGTGTCTATCGAAATTATCAATCATATTTTCCATATTTGCCTCTAAAGTAGCTAAACGGCTAATCATATTTCTGCGTTCTTTTCCGTAATAAGAATGCATGAGTTCATTAACATCTTTTAAATCACCATCATTTCCAGAATCTGAATTATCAGTTTCATCAGGTATTTTATCTGTCCGTCTTCTTCTTTTTTTATCGGGGTTGGAATCGGTCATTTTGACACTCCACCAGTTACTGAATAATGTCCTTCTACAAAAGTAAATAATTCCCCATTATCGTCAGTGAGAATAGCGTCAAAAAAATACTCACCAACAATTATATTGCCAGAAGGGGTAAACCCTACCCGTCCTGTTAAACCATCTAAAATATACCCAGACATTTCTTCTACTGTTTTTAAATTATCTTTGGGGTATTTGAGGGGGTTTACAGATAATTTAAAATTAGAAAAATTAGAAACATCTATGTCTCCCTCATTATCAGTGAGGTGGAATACAATTCTTCTTGTATTTCCCTGCTTCCTTGAAATGTCTACATTAGTGATCATATTAAGTAAGTCTATTTAGGTTAATTTTAAATTCTTTTAAAAGGTTTATTTTGTATTCACCGTAAAATCTTTTAAAAGGTTTTTTGAAATAACTTGTTCCTTGGTCAATTTCCCCTACTCCAGATAATTCAAACCACTTACCTAAATTTAAAATGTTTGATTCATTTACTTCGTTTGCAGCATTTAAACCAATAACAACAAATATACCGCTAGTCGGGGAAACCGCATTGCTGGTTTCCGTTACCGGTAGCAGACTTATTTGGCTTGCTACAAAAACCGGTAGAGCTGTGTCATGTTCTGTTGCTGAAGTTAAAAGCATATTTATTAACTGGCATTAAAAGCATCAAAGGGGAATTCTACTAGTAAGCTTGAACCGTCTGTCACGGTTACATAGTCGAAAGCAATTAATGGGACAATATTTGAATCCACTAAGGCAATTGTATCATCAGCATAACAAAGCAAAAATTTGACCAGGCTATTGTCTGTGGTTCCCCCGGCACTGATAAATGTTTGACTTGGGAAAGTCAGTTCATATTTATCATCCACAACATTTGGAGGAGGCAATAAATCCAATTCAGATTGGCCCATGGTCAGTCTTGAATAATTTGTAAATGTTGCTTCAGTATTACCGATTGCTGCCAAGACATCAGCAAGGCTTAGATGATCAATAATATTTAAATCATCTTCGGCATTTTGTAGGAGGACAACAATAAAAGCAGCATTTGCTCTGACACCTGCTTTTATGTTTCTACTTATTTCGACAATTCTTCCCTTGCCTACGTTAAAAACCTTAGATGCCATGATATAAATTCCTGTTTTATTTAATTAATCTTCTTCTTCTTCCAGAAGAACAATATAATTATTTTCTTCGATATGGGTGTTTATTTCGTTAATTATTTCAACTTTGGTTTCATCGTATATTCTGTATTTTTTCAGACTTAGAAAATGCTCCCTGGCGGGAACATTTTCTAAGTCACTCAGCTCCAACATTTTTTCTCTTGCGGTGATGGCCATAAGCTTATTTACAAAACCTCATCCCAAAATTCTTTAGCAGTTGGCATATCTATTACAATCACTTCTACTTGGGGCGGAACATAGTTAATACTTACACTGGTACCGGGAGAGAGGGGAGACATATCAAAAGCAAAAATACCCTCAAAACCATCATCTGTTAATAAAGTACCTGTCACATTTAAAATTTGATCCGTGTTATACGGAACTAATCTTGTATTAAGTAAAGTCACATATCTTTCTGTGAACTTACCTCCGCCTTTTGGAATCATTCCATCAGCTTTTACAAATAAATCATATTTTCTTAATTCTTCATCGTTTGCTCTAAGTGCCCGTACTTCTTTGTAAATATCTATGGGATGTAAATCCACCCCTACTGTATCAGGATGCAGATAAATTAATCTTGGGGAAACACTTGTATCTATGCTGGCTACTAAAGTCATTCAATTATAACTCTACCGTATTGATCAAATGTTCCGTTAAATTCTAAAGCAGTCCAAGTTAGAGCTGCTGCTGCTACAAGATTCATTAATTCATTATTATCTACAACACCATCGTCTGCTACATTACCAATAGGTATTGGATTTAACTGACTTATTCTTTTATAGATTCTTTCATAATCTGATAATACTTGCTTAGTTTCTCCACTAACATCATCAAGAATATGTAAATCTATCCTAAGTTCAATATAGGGCTCACCATCAGTAATTACATCAATTCCTATTTTTCTGACGTGTAGGACTTTCATACATAAACCTAAATTTATACATTATTTTCAATTGCAGGAGCACAGGAAAAAGAAACTTTTACTATTTTGGTAATGGTGTAAAGAGTTTTAGCTTGGGTAGCACCACCATCGCCCTCACACAAGAAAACACAATCTTTATCGGTGTTGGCAGGACCGCCCAGTGTGTCACCGTTATAATCAAATGATTTAATAATTTTATTACTTAGATCAGCAGAGGATGCTAATCCTTTTATTTCTATGTTGGTTTTATCTTCTACAGTGATTGCTCCGGCAGTATTATATGCAGCAGCAAAGAATGAGTGGAACCAGGCATTAGCATCAGCTTTGGCTGCACTACCAATATCAGCTTCAATAGCTACAGTAAAAGCGTAATCTTTAAGTGCTCCACTATCATCAGTCATTACAACCCTTTGTTGATCAAAGGATGGGATGTTATTTAAGTACAGGCCTTCAGTTGAAGGATCGACCCCAGATCTTGTAATGATTGTTCCGGTGGCATCGTAGTAATACCAAGTATCCGCATTTTTACCTAAGTGTCCTAAATTGACTCCTAAACCATCTGCTTCTTTTGTAGGCTCAGTTGCAAATGCATCAAGCCATGCAATCATTTGATCAAGATTGGCACCATCATTATTTATCAGTTCCCAGGAAAATTCTCTGGACCCTGTTTCATCAGCAAATTCTCCAGTCTTGGCTACTGGAATACCGATATAATTTAATTCCATATTTGCCCATACACCAGCAGGGACAGTGGAAACATCTGCGAAGGGGTGATCTATTTCATTTGTAGTAAGGTGGGTAGATTCATCAATAGCAAAACCAGTGTAATAACCACCTAATTCTGTAATCCCTAAATCGTTGGTTGTTTCTTTACGGTCATGAGTATTTCCGTAGGTACGAACAGATACGGCTTCATAGCTTCTGCTATCAAAATTACCATTAAGAGCATCGCCGTATACTTGAACAGCTTCATCAATTTGCCCTACTTTGGCATAATCAATTGCTTGGCTATGGAAGCCTAATTGGTAATAGGGTTGAGAGCCCGGGTAAATATTAGAAAGGCCTCTGTTACCAAAATAAATTCTTGTAGGAGAACCAGCTAAATCTAATTCATTCCAACCTGATCCTCGAATTATTTGTCTATCTGGATCAGTGGAAGGAAGCTTTCCACTTACAAAATTGTAGGCGCCACCTGCTTTAAAAGTACCGCCAGTCCATCTATCGTATAAACGAAGACTTTCATCTGCAGCTCTTTCCTGGTTTTCAAATGCATAAATGGCTTCAAACCTAACACCGTCTTGTCTGTCCAGAGGGTTAGGATCTGTTGCCCCACCCCCAATACTTGTGAGGTCTAAAGTGGCTACTTCATCTGAGGGGATAAATTCAATAAGCCCGTTGGCCTTATCAAAAAATATGTTCCCATCTGGTGTTCCTGCTCTGCCTTGGGTAGATTGAATTAGTGTAGTGGCGTAATTGGATAGGTCAATTAGCATTAGGTTTGGCCTCAGATGTTGTTTTGTCTAAAATAGTAGCTAATCTTTCATTTTCAACTGAAAGTTGATAAATACTATTTTTGAGTTCCTCAACTTGAGCCTTCAAAAATACATTCTGCTTGTCTTTTTGTAACGTAATGCCCGCATTAAAGGCATCTAATTCATATTTTTTAGCAAAGTTTATAATAATAAACATATCAGCATCTGTAATATATGCTGGTAAAACTTGAAGTACCTCACAAGTTTCATTTTTCTTTATCATCCATTCCCCCTTTATACCATTTTTTGTATGTTGGGTTATATGGGAATGTTGTAAATAGATTAATTCTTTATTGTTATTATTGGCCATGTTTTTAATTATTAAAGTCCCTGTTTAGGTTAATAATTACATCTTGATTCGTGGGCTGTGCCATATAATATTCAACTTGTTCTACATAGTCTGCCCCAATAGCTAATATTTGAACAGCAAAAATATCTCCAGAAGAGTAAGTATAAGAATAAGTTTGATTATCCTGAGTAGCAACCTCTTCATGCTGCAATTCAAGAGAACCACTAAGACTGCCTATTTGGGGAACTGAATAAATTGCATACTCATACCCAATTATAGAGGGATTTAGAGTAAATTTTAAATCAACCAGGGCAGCTGCTACATTTACGATTGCTCCTGCAGTTCTTATTGATGGGATTGTGGAGCCATCTACTACGTTTATTGTAAGGGTTCCGGATGCTACATTAACAAAAATATCTTCATTTCCGGTGTTGGTTCCCACTACAGGGCTCGCTATTGCACCTGCATCATAGTTCACAGTCGTACAATTCCAAACCATTGACCCTGTACCGAGGTCTGTGAGTTCAACAGCGTGGCCAGTACCAGAAGATAGAAATTCACATTCATCCAACAGAGCTAACTCAGGGGTGCTTGACGCAGCAGAGTCAATTGAATCATTCAGAGCACAGGTAGTAAGGGAACCCCCGGCAGTAACGGTTACTTGGCCACAGGTATTAAATACACAATTAGCTGTATCATTTGAAATAGTTGAGTCAGCTACATTATTTAATATAACGTCATTTAAATTCTGTCCTGAACCAATAACAAAAATATTTGCTCCGTTTATTGACCCTCCGGACATTGTAAAAGAAAGGGCAGTACTGCAATCCATATCATAATCTTTCCCAACTCCACTTATGAAAATGCTGGTATTGGTAAATATAATATTGCCAAGCAGGTGTAAATTATATCTATCATATCCATTTGAATTACCAACAAATGTAAATCTTTCATCTTCTGAAGTTAAAATACCGTTTAATGTAAGATCCCCCTGGCAAAAAATATTACCATTATAATTTTCTAGGATTCCAAACCTATTAACTGCAGTTTGGTCTATTGCTGCTGCCTCCATAAAAACTTTATCTAAGTCTGTAGTGCCATTAATCACTAACCCCTCACCAAAATAAATGGCATCAACCCAAGTATTTATAACAGTTCGGATATTTCCTGAGGCATTATTATCTACCAATATGTCTATCTCAGAATGATTGGGGGGATCATACGTTCCGGTTTCTATTCCATTATTTACATAATCTAAAGCAATAGGACTAAAATCCCCAGATACTTCTGGATTGGCTGCAGTAGCTATTGTAAATAATCTATTGTTACTGGGAGAAGAAGTAATTTTTACATCGATCTTCGTATAATAAAAATTAAGATCAGATTTCATCCAAATAATAAATAAACCCCGACTGGCAGCCAGAGCAGCAGCAAGAGTTAATATGCCATTTTCTTCATTATTTTTGGAGACTTGCCAGGACTCAGAATTGACCCCTTGAATAAATACATTATAAGCATCAGGTCCATCAGTGCCTACCCAGTTTGCTTCGTTATCATTTGAAGTTAAAAGTGTCATTCCAGATAATGAAACAGGCATGATATTTACTCTTGAGGGGGATTTTCAACAATAACGCCATCTTCTATGTTTTCGTCATCATTATCAATAATTTTTAGCTTACTGTGGGCTACGTCTTTTGCTGTCATTGTCCCGGCTTCAATTATTTTTCTCTGCTCTGCCACCAACTCCAAAGTGCTGGCGCGTAATTCAGCAATTGCACTATCTTCTTTGATTCCAATATCTAATTCTATTTTTTGTGTTTCTGGTACTTTTAAATGAGTTAATAGGCTATTTGCAGCATCACATCTAACCTTTTCACTTTTAGCATGTGTCATCAGATCTGCTTGAACATTTAAAGCTTTTTGATATAGATCTGCATTAAGAACATGTGTGGGTACTAATGACTGCTCATATATTAGATTAACTAATTTATTTTTGTTATAGCTGGATACATAACTAGCGATGTCCCTGTCACTTGTACCATTATTAAGGAAGTTTTGGTATCTGTCTGGAAATGCTTTTGTATAGGCTAAAATATTAGTTGAACCAAGTAATTTAAAACTAACGTATCTCACAGCATCAATGTACTGCTCGATCTTAAATTTACCGTCCTGCATTACACTGGTGTAGCTTAATAAATTATCCCGGTAACATTCCCTGGCATGGGGATCTGAAATGAGCGTATTAATATTATCAATAAGTTCTGGTTTAAGGCTCCCCCTCATTTTTTTAGGCAGTACCCGTTTAAATTGCTCTTCCGTTAAATTCAGAGAAGAGGTGGAATCATTTTGGTTCT
>Ga0209633_10003049_pt1 | contig 15658 bp, 13 predicted proteins | sample Cruoilmetagenom1_FD_187290 | JGI IMG/M metagenome (GOLD analysis project Ga0209633, IMG submission 187290) | Oil polluted marine microbial communities from Coal Oil Point, Santa Barbara, California, USA - Sample 1 (SPAdes) (version 2) | ecosystem: Environmental > Aquatic > Marine > Oil seeps ... | reverse complement strand
TATCCTATTTTTTCAAATTCGTTTTTGAGTGTCGTAATGAGTGTTTGGGCATCCTCTACCTTTATCCATGACTTTGCATAACTGCTGTCGACTGCAAAGTAAGTATCACACCCTAAACGTATTTCCCCATCCACTTCGTACTCTGCCCCAAACCCGGGACAGTTCAAGTTACATCCACCTGTACGTAAAAAGTAAGAAGGAACACCCGCATACTTTCCTTCACCCTGAATGGAGAAGAATTGTTCAGTCAGGTAAAACATCAGCCACCGGTCTCATAAAATGCACGTTTAGAGATCTCTCTGTCCTCAAGTTCTTCTTCAGTCCAGCGGTTCTCTTTTGGCTTATCTTTGAGTACCTCTGCCAACACTTCTGCTGCGGCTGCCACATCACCTTTTTTCACTGCTTCTGCAATACTCAATGCTTCATCAAAATAAAGACAAGGAATGAGGTTTCCTTCTGCTGTTAAACGAATACGATTACAGTTTTCACAGAAGTCATGTTTATGAGGGTCAATGAGTCCAAACTCATATCCCGTCTCTTGTATAAGATAATTAAACGATGGACTTGCACCCTCACGTCCTAAAGCTTTGATGGTGTATTTTTCTTTTACTTTATCAAGTATCTCTCTACCGTGCATGCCTTTAAGTGCTTGGTCTGCATGTGCATTTTCCATATACTCTATGAAACGCACCTTCATATTTCGCTGGGCACAATACTCCATGATGTCTAAGATCTCATCATCATTAATACCTTTAAGGGGTACCATGTTAATTTTAACTTTTAAGCCAACTTCCAAAGCTTTGTCAATCCCTTTAAAGACTTGTCCAAGTACATCTTTACCTGCTATCTTAGCTGCTACATCTGCCTTCAAAGAGTCAAGTGAGATATTAAGACGTTTCAGCCCTGCATCTTTCAACTTTTGCGCTGCGTCTGGAAGTAAAAAAGCATTGGTTGTTAAGGCTAGATCCAGTCCGGGTTTATAATCATTGATCATTTTAATGAAGCCATCAAGGTTTTCACGTAAAAGAGGTTCTCCCCCTGTAAGACGTATCTTCGTTACACCACCATCAATGGCTACCTTCACAAATAAAAAGAGTTCTTCAAAAGAGAGTAGGTTTTCTTTAGGTACCCATGAAAATGGTTTCTCAGGCATACAATACTGACACCTGAAGTTACAACGTTCAGTGACTGAGATACGTAAATAATCAACTGTACGTCCATGACCATCTATAAGCATAGTTTCTCCATATTATAATTTATTTAAATAATTTTCTTAGGGTATCAAAATGTAGATAAAAAAGGGATGATGTATATCAAAAAAATGAAGATAATGATATTTATGTGAATTTAAATTTAAATTGTGAGATTTTAATGTGGCTAGCCATATGAGCCTACTGCTAAAGTAGACTCAGTGTCAACGTCGCGAATGGAGCTTTGCTCCATCACGATAGAGTTATTACTTCAAAAAAAGCAACTAGTTGCGTGAGCCGTCTGCTGAAGACAGCTAAATGCTGAGGGCTTTGCCCTGAGCATTTAATTAATGATGGTCTCTCCACATTGCTTTCTTCCATAAGAACGCTAGTATAGAGAAGATGATAAAGAAACCAATAACCCACGGTCCTAACTCTTCTCTAGCTTTTTTACTAGGATCTCCTGCTTCAGTAAGGTATTCTTTTACTTTTTCATATCCTTCATGATTCAGACCAACTCTAGGCATAGAAGTACCAGCAAGTTGTCCTTGAGGATTCTCTATGAATGTTTCCATAAAGTGATCACCTCTAGCTCTGATCATCATAGAAAGATCTGGTGGTAAGTTACCCATGTAAGCTTTTACCATATCTTGTTCTTCTATTACTTTGATCTTATGTGCTAGTGCATCTTTTTCATGTTTGAACTTTGGTGTATCACCCAACTGTGTAGTTTGTGTATAACGTACAGCGTGACATCTAACACAAGCTTCTGTAAACGCCTCTTTAGGTGTTACTTCTCCTGCTTTGTGCTCTAACATATATGCTACAACATCTGCAATCTGCTGATTGTCAGAAACTGTGTACTTGATAGAACCCATTGGGTGCATAGAAGTGTCTGCATATTTATGATCTACATTTGATGCCATCGCTGGATCTTTGATAAGTGCGATAAGATAATTTTTATCATAGATCGCACCTGAGTGATCAAGGTTTGGTGGGATCACACCACCCATGTTGATGTTTGCACCGTTGTGACAACCGATACAGTTAGCAAATACTGCTTCACCAGCTGCTGCATTACCTGTCATTTTAGACACAGCAACAACATCAGACCAGAAAGCTTTTTTCTTAGCTACAAGTGCAGCATCGCCTTTACGCTCTGCTTCTGCTATGTCATCTGTACCATCATAGGTAAATCCGTGACTCTCTATTTTTATCTCTTTACCTTCTGCATCCACTTTCATGTGCATTGCATGGTGAGCATAAGGCTCAACCAAATAATATGTTAGTAATGAAAAGAAGACAACAACTGCTAATATTTTTAATTCTCTCATGTTATGCTCCTTTCTCTAATTTTTTCTCAAAGAGTGTAATGATAAACAACGCTGGTCCCATTAATAAGAACAGTACCGCTGATACCAACCCGATAAATGCAAATACTGGATCTGTCGGAGGCAATTTACCCATTGCTGTCAGTACGATCATATCTACAAGTAGTACCCAGAACCAAACTTGGAACAGTCCTCTTTTATGTGCCGGTGCAACATTTGGACTTCTATCGATGAACGGTAAGAAGAACAACGCAGCCTGCGCAATACCAAAGGCGATCAATCCAACATCTTTAGAGAATGGACGTAAGATCTCGTAAGACCATAAGAAATACCACTCAGGGTAAATGTGTGCAGGTGTTTTAAGTCCATCTGCCGGGTCAAAGTTTACAGGATCCATAGCAAAGTTAAAGTTATAAAATACCAAGTAGAAGAAGAGTACGAAATATACTCCCATAACAAACACATCTTTACTTAAAAATACCGGAGAAAATGGAATCACTTTTGATTCTTTTACTTTTCCTGCTTTATAAAGTTCTGCTGCTTCTTCAAAATCTATCTCTGCCCCTTCTTGATTATTTACATGCGGTAATCTCAAACTACCAAAGTGAAGTACAATCAGCCCGATGATAACCAAAGGAATCAAGAATACATGTAACATAAAGAATCTAGTCAAGTAAGCATCACCAGGAACGTAGTCACCACGTATCCATTCTACAAGACCATAGGCTTCAAGTGAACCACCCGAGAAAAGGTTAGTAATAACCATACCTGCCCAGTAAGACATTTGACCCCAAGGTAACATGTATCCTGAAAATGCTTCTGCTGAGAATGCAACAAAAAGTCCCATTCCAGAAAGCCAGATCAGTTCTCTACCTCTTTTGTATGAACCATAGTAAATACCCGTAAACATGTGGATATAAATAATAAGGAATACAATAGATGCACCTATACCATGAATATGTCTCCATAACCAACCATACCCTACTTCGCTCATGATCGTGTAGTTTACAGAATCAAATGCCAAGTTTGTATCTGGCTTGTAATACATAAGTAAGAAGATACCCGAAACAACAAGTATACCAAATGTTGCAGCAAGTACCATACCCATTGCCCATAAGAAGTTAATATCTTTTGGAATCCAATATTCAGTCTGCATTACTTTTTTAAGTGTATTGAGCCCTATACGCTGGTCAAGCCATTCGTTTAAATTATTTGCTTTTTCAAAATGTGCCATAATTTTCCCCTTAAACCGTTAGACCGGCGTCTAGCATTTGTTTATACTCAGGACCTTCTTCACCTAATATAAGCTTTGTTCCAGCTATTTTAAATGGTGGTATCTCAAGTGGGCTTGGAGGAGGAAGACCAGGTTCATTTACACCTGATGCATCAAAAACACCACCGTGACATGCACAGAAAAATGTTTTAGAGTCTTTTTTGTATGCAGGGATACAACCCAAGTGCGTACAAAGTCCTATGGACATATGGAATCTATCAGAACCTATAACGAGATCTCTGTCGTGTGGTTTCATTTCTGCTGTTTTTTTCAAAATGAAGATAGGTTTTCCTCTCCATTTTTCAACAATTAATTCATTCTCTTTTGCAACACTTAAGTCAATAGTAGTAAATCCTGCTGCCTTCACTGATGGCAACGGATCCCACGATCGTTTCATTGCGTAGAGTGCGCCTATACTACCTGCAGCAGTAAATAGACCCAAGCTTAAACCCATAAAGTCTCTACGTCCCTTTTGTTCATTTCCCATTTTGTTCCTTTCGTTTGAATAATAATCTAATATGATATCATATATAAGTGATGGTTAAAAGCATGTACTAAAGCGCAAAGGTTGTACTTAAGTTAGGATGAGTGTTACCTTAGGTAAATTAAGACTACTATAGTCTTAATTTATAATTAACATAACTTAATGTTTAAAGATAATCTTTTCATCGTCATATTTTCTATATTTGCATCGTATTCTGATACATCACCTTCCAAATAGAATTTTAAGTTTTTAGTGTCATACCTTGATCTAAAAAGTTTTTCTTATGAATAAAATACTATTTTTTTCCCTTTTGTGCCATTTTTATATGTACATGGATGATCTCTAATGCTGCTGGGGTCACACCAGATATCTGTGACGCTGCAAAAAGAGTTGGAGGTGTTGCTACTCCAAGTTTCTCTACTATTTCGTTACTAAGACCTGAAATGTTCTCATACTTAAATCCTTGTGGTATCTTGATCTTTAGCATATCATCCATTTTAAGTATCTGTGCCTGCTGTTTTTCTATATAACGGCTATATTTTGCTTCAACAAGTATCTGCTCCACGACTTCATCATCATATTTATCAAAGTCAGGCAAAAGTGTGATCAGTTTTTCTCTATTGAAATCACCACGTCCTATGACATCTATCCAGTAAGTTCTGTCACTGATCTTCACCGCACCGATAGACTCGAGTTTTGCTAAAAACTCTTTTGTAGGTGTAACATGATTGACCTTCATAAAATCCAGTGCTTCATCAAAGTCTCTCTTTTTTGCTTCAAACTTTTGCATATATGCTTCGTCGAGCAGTCCAAGCTCTTTCCCATAATGTGAAAGTCTCATATCTGCATTGTCTTCACGTAAAAGCAGTCTGTACTCCGCACGGCTTGTAAACATACGGTAAGGCTCTTTGGTTCCTTTGGTGACAAGATCATCGATAAGTACACCAATATAAGCTTCGTTACGTCCTAATACAAACGGTTCTTTACCTTGTACATTTAATGCTGCATTAATCCCTGCCATTAATCCCTGTGCTGCAGCTTCTTCATACCCAGTGGTACCGTTTATCTGACCTGCACAAAAAAGGCCTTTTACCTTTTTTGTCTCCAGTGTATGCTTCAAGTCTGTAGGTTGCACATAGTCATACTCTATGGCGTAACCATAACGTACGATCTTTGCATTTTCCATCCCGGCAACGGACTGTACCATCTCAAGTTGTACATCTGTAGGTAAAGAGGTACTCATACCATTGATATAATACTCTGTCTCTTCCATGGTCTGTGGTTCAACAAATATCTGATGTCTAGGTCTATCCCTAAAACGACTTATCTTGTCTTCTATACTTGGGCAGTAGCGTGGTCCTGTACCTTCTATTTGCCCTGAAAACATCGGTGCTCTGTAAAAGTTTGACTCGATGATCTCATGTGTGCCTTCATTTGTGTAGGTCACATAACAAGGTAACTGAGTGGGATTAAATGTTTTCTTATCTGTACGAAAAGAGAACGGTGGTGGGGGTGTATCACCAGGCTGTATCTCCATCACAGAAGTATCTACTGATTTTGCATCTATTCTGGCACATGTTCCCGTCTTTAATCGTCCGATATTCAGTCCCAAAGATTTCAGATATTCTGCCAGTTCTATAGAAGCAAACTCACCTTGTCTACCTGCAGTTTGTTTTTTATCACCAATATGAATCAGTCCATTTAGGAAGGTTCCTGCTGTGATGATGATTTTAGATGCAGTATAGGTATTACCGAGTTGTGTTGTTACACCTTTGACCTCGCCATCCTCTACCACAAGTCCATCTGCTATCTCTTGTTTGACATCGAGATTTTCAGTGTTCAGTACAACATTACGCATATAGATACGATACTCATCCATATCGATCTGTGCACGTGTCCCTCTTACTGCAGGACCTTTTGAGGCATTGAGTGTACGAAACTGTATACCGGTTTTATCGGTACACAGTCCCATCTCACCACCAAGTGCATCTACTTCACGTACGAGGTGACCTTTTGCAAGCCCCCCTATGGCAGGATTACAAGAAGATGCCCCTATCTGTTCTGCTAATATGGTTATCATCAGTGTTTTTACACCCATACGCGCTGAAGCCAAAGATGCTTCTATACCTGCATGACCACCACCGATAACTATGACATCATAATTCATTTTTTACCTCTACAATACTACCTATGCTTTGTAGTATAAAATTTTGCTATAATTATCGAATTATATCTAAAATTATTGAGGCACTATGTTTACAGGATTAATCCGCGAAATCGCAACCGTTAAAAGCTACCAAAATAACATCCTGACGATTAAGTCAAAACACCCTGCAAAACTTGGTGACTCCATAGCTATCAATGGTGTTTGTCTAACCGTCATAAAAGTACATGGTGACGGATTTGATCTTGAGTTAGCAGATGAGACTCGTTCCATCATAGATGAATCTAAGATATCAGGTGAAGTTCATATGGAGCCAGCCATGATGATGAATGATAGGTTTGAAGGTCACATCGTGCAAGGGCATGTAGACTGTGTAGGAAAAGTCACTTCCATCACACCAAGAGAAAATGCTACTGACTTCATCATCACTGTAGATAAAAAATACATCGCACACATCATCCCCAAAGGTTCCATCACGATAGATGGAATATCTCTTACAGTCAATGATGTGGGAGATGATAACTTCAGGCTCACTATCATCCCTCATACACTCAAAGAAACTTTAATGAGAAATTACAGAGTTGGTACATCTTTAAACATTGAGACGGATGTTTTTGCAAGATACATCGACCATATTTTATCCCATAGGTCAGCTAAAAAGAGTATGTCCTGGGATGATGTAGATCAGATGCAGATGTCTTACTGATATTCTGCATCTTTCATAGACCTGGCTTCTATATTACGAACCTTCTTCAATTCCATATCTATATACTCTAACCCATCTAACATCTTCAAAGAAGCTACAGTAGAATAACGCATCATCTCTGCTCTGTGTACAAAAATGTAAAATCCGTTTTCATACAATCCTAAACGTATGGCTGCAGCGGTTGAGTAGGTTGTAAGTATGGCTTCATCATGACAAATATCTCTGATGTCTGAAAAATGCTCTTTGGTCCATAACAGAGGGTTGTGTGCTGGAGAAAATGCATCTTGATAGATGATGTCTATTTTTTCTTTGATCTTCGGAATGCTTTGTCTGGCATCACCCAGTAAGATCTCTATCTTAAACTGTTCATCTTCATAATAAAGCTCTTGGCTTATCGTTTGAATGATATGCTTTATCTCTTTAAATTCCGGCGGGTACGCAAAAGTATCAAGAGAACGTACAAGTCCTTCATCAAACTCTGGAGAGAGTATGTGCACTTTTGTTTTTAAGTTGTATTTTTTGATGTAGTAAAGTGTAGCAAAAGTGTTATAACCCAAACCAAAACATATATCTAAAATAGTGAGTTCTTCTTGATTTTTTTTCAGTGAAAAGGCAGGCTTTACATGTTTTTCCAAACTTTCATGTAAAGCGCCGTCTTTTGTAGAATGATAGGGTTCATCAAACTCTTTAGAGTAAAGTGTGTTGGTTCCATCTTCACAAAGTATGAGCTCTTTTTGAGCTCTTAATGCTTCATCATACATCGATAAGATTATTTATTGGCATCTTTGAGTTGTTTTTTAGACATTGTTAACTTTTTATTGTCCATTTTTCCAATACCTTTGTCCAATACATTTTGTGCTATGGACTGTGCATCATCCAGTGAGTGCATTTTGTATGTTCCACACTGGTGTAAGTTTAGTTCCGGTATGTCTTTTTCAGATTTAACACCAAGTACATCTTCCATAGATTCTTTCCATGCTTTGGCCACTTTTTTTGCTTTTGGCGTCCCAAGAAGTGACATATAAAAACCTGTACGGCATCCCATAGGAGAAAGATCGATGATCTCTACATTTTTATCATTCAAGTGCTCTCTCATAAATCCTGCAAAAAGATGTTCTAAAGTATGGATCCCTTTTGCAGATAACATATCTTCATTTGGTACACAAAAACGCAGGTCAAAAACAGTGATATCATCACCACTTGGCGTACTCATTTTTTTTGCAACTCTCACTGCGGGAGCGATCATCTTTGTATGGTCTACTGTAAAACTGTCCAATAATGGCATAGGGTTTTCCTTTAAATATAATTTTGATTATAGCGTGATAAACTTCACAGCCTCTAAAGCTGAATGGTATACATTATCCGTATGTTCACGTAAGGCTGCTTCACTTGCATATCCGCATGTAACTGCCACACTTTCAACATTGGCAGCTTTTGCTGCGAGTAGATCCATGGGGGTATCACCAACCATCCAATATTTTGTTTTATTACTAGGCAACTTTGCCAGGGCTTTAAAAATAGGTTCGGGATTTGGCTTTGGATATGTGACATCTTCTCTCCCAATGAGCACTTCAAAATAATCCATCATACCCATGTGCTCCAGTAACTCTATGGAGTATTTGGCTGTTTTGGTCGTAACCACTCCAAGTGTTGCATGTTCACTTGCCAGTGCAACAGCTTCACGTGCCTGTGGAAGCATAACCGTCTTTGCACAAGATATCTCACGGTAGTGCATTTTATAGGCATGCACATAAGCAGCTACCTCTTCAGCTACGACACCAAGTGTGGGGAACATGACATCTAAGGGGTGTCCTATCTCAGCTTTGATCGCTTCATCACTGGGTACCTCTTTACCATGTGTTTGAAATGCTACGCCAAAACTTTCCAGGATGGCTTCTGTTGAATCTATAAGTGTTCCGTCTAAATCAAATAGTATTATCATTTTCTCTCTTTATTTTTGGTGCTGAAGCAAGCAGCTTTTGTGTGTAAGAATGTTGAGGGTCTTCCATCACCTCTTCAACCAAACCTTGTTCAACTATCTTACCCTCTTTCATCACAGCCACCTCATCTGCTATCATAGGAACAATAGACAGATCATGCGTGATAAACAGATACGAGACACCTGACTCCTCTTGTAGTTTTGTAAGTAAAGCTAAAACCTGCGTTCTCACTGAGACATCAAGTGCAGAAGTAGGTTCATCACAGATGATCAACTCAGGTTCAACAGCCAATGCTCTGGCGATCCCTATACGTTGACGCTGTCCTCCTGAAAACTCATGCGGATAGCGATACATATGTTCAGCTTCCAAATCTACCTTCAATAAAAGTGCCTCTATATATGCATCTTGTTCTCTTCTCTCTTTTGGTCCCACACCCAAACTCATCATACCTTCTCTAATGATATCAGCGATGGTCATACGAGGGTTTAACGCAGAAAAAGGATCTTGAAACACTACTTGGATCTTACGTCTATAAGGACTTAAGATTTTTTTATCTAAGCCAACAAGATTTTGTTTCTCAAAACTCACCGTACCTTCTGTCTCATCGAGTAAAGAAAGTATAGCTTTACCAATGGTACTTTTACCACTTCCTGACTCACCAACCAATGCCAATGTTTTTCCTTTGGCAATAGAAAATGTTACACCATCTACTGCCTTTACAAACCCTGTTGTTCTTTGAAAAAAACCTTTTTTGATGGGAAAATGTACTTTTAGATCTTTTACCTCAATAAGAGGCTCATTTTCTTTCTCCACTTTGTTCAATGCTTTTGTAGCCCGGGCATCTTCTAACAAGCGCTGTGTATAAGGATGTTGGGGATGCACAAAAAATTCTTTACACGCTGCCTGTTCTACTATCTTTCCCTCTTTCATCACGGCAACCTTGTCAGCCATTTCAGAGACTACAGCCATATCATGGGTGATGAACAAAATAGAAAGATCTCTTTGTTTACATATCTTCTTCAATAGAGTAAGTACCTGTGCCTGAATCGTTACATCTAAGGCAGTGGTAGGTTCATCTGCGATAAGAAGATCTGGTTCACAAGCAAGGGCAATGGCAATCATCACCCTTTGTTTTTGCCCACCGGAGAGTTGATGTGGGTACCAATGGTAACGTTCCTCCGGATCTTTTAATGCAACTTCTCTAAATAAAGAAAGTACTTTTTCTTTCATCTGATCTTTTTTCAGCCCTAAGTGTACCTGCAAGACTTCTGCGACCTGTGAGCCCACTGTCATAACAGGGTTCAGCGCAGACATAGGTTCCTGAAAGATCATCGCGATGGACTTTCCTCGGACTTTTTGCATCTGTGATTCTGAGAGACCAAACAACGATCTCTCTTTCAGACGAACATCTCCTGAACGTACTGCGATGACTTCGGGCAGCAATCGTATGATCGCTAAAGAAGTTAAAGATTTACCAGATCCCGATTCCCCGACCAAAGCAAAGATCTCACCATGTTCGATGTCAAAACTGACGCTGTCCAGTAATGTGTCACTCCCCACAGTCAAAGAGAGATTTTTCACGCTTAAGATACTGCTCATGTTTTATTCCTAGGGTCAAGTACTCTCTGTATACGGTCAGAAAAAAGATTTGCTGCTAACACTAAAATGAACATGAAAACAAAAGCAGAGAAGAGTGACCACCAGACCATCGGTTCTCTTGCCATTTCCAGTCGTGCCTGGTTTATCATATTTCCCCAAGAGTGCATCGTTGGATCAACCCCTACACCGACATAAGAGAGCACAGCTTCAGCCAGTACCAAACCTGAAAAGTCCAACACCACAGAGATAAGGATGATATGCATGAGATTAGGCACGATATGACGACGGATAATAGTCAACTTACTCACTCCAAATGCTTTTGCTGCTGTCACAAACTCCATTTGAGAGATCTTCAGTGTTTCAGCTCTAAGCACTCTACATAAACCAGTCCATGAGGTGATCCCAAGGATTAAAATAAGGAACAATAAACGCAGGTCTGAGCGCTCAAGGGTGGTTTCAAACCATGTAGGGTTATTATCCATCATCACTTGCATGGAGAGCACCCCTGCTGCAATGAGCAGTACGCCAGGAATAGAAGAAAGCGTTGTATAGAGATACTGGATCACATCATCTACCCAACCACCAAACAATCCCGCACTCACACCCAATATTACTGCTACAGGCAACATAATAAGTGTTGTGAGGATACCTATGAGAACACCGGTACGTATACTTTTGAAACTTTGATACAGTACATCACCGCCTACTTTATCGGTACCCAACACATGGTAAGAATAACTAAGTAGATACAACCAAGTGAATGCCACGACTAAAAGTATAAATGTCCCATATGCAGTACGCCATGGAAGATCACTTTCTCCTCGTATGATCTCCTTACATGCAAGTATAAATCTCGATTTTTCTCTCTTCAATATATGTAGGAAAACAAGCAATAAAGCTACTGCAAATCCTACTCCCAACGCAAACAAAGATTCTTGTATAAGATCATCTTTTGTAGAGACATATTTTAAAGGAAGATAGACTTGTTTAGTCACACCATGCTCATCTACTACAATAGAACTTGCGTACTCCACTGTCGCAAAAGGTGCAGAATAGGTACGTTCTGTATTTTGAATGTTATGTTCAAAGATCAAATCAAGAAGCGAGACCATCTCAACTTCATACGCCACTACCTCACTCTTTTGTGCTTCAAGAGGAAGTGCCAGACGTAAATGTATAGAATCAAGTAACGTAAACAGCAGATAAAACAGAAGCACAACAGATGATGCCATCGCTATGTTTGACTTAAAGATCCTATGCCATGTCTTTTTAACTTGAGGATTACGAGAGACTACCCATGACCACACAAAAAGTACGATGACCAATGACCACACCAGCATATCTGTCCAGAGCATTACCAGTTTCATGAGAGTTTCACCCGTGGATCAAACAGTGTATAGGAGATATCTGTTAAGATCAACCCTATGATATAAAGAACCGAACCTAAAAATACCATCGCTTTAACGATGGCAAAATCTTGTGAATTAATCGCATCGATCGTATAAGAACCAAGTCCGGGAATACCAAAAAAAGACTCCATAATAAGACTACCCATAAACAAGGAAGGGATGATCACCACCACCCCTGTCAAAATAGGAAGCATCCCGTTACGAAGTACATGTCCAAACAACACTTTCAGTTCAGAGAGTCCTTTTGCCCTTGCAGTACGTACATAGTCCTGATTGATCTGTTCTAAAAAGATACTTCTGTACCAACGTACCCCTGATCCTATACCGGCAAACACCCCTATCATCACTGGTAAGATGATAAACTTCACACCATCCCATCCACTTTCATACCCCGATATAGGTACCCAGTGCCAGATCTTGGAAAAAAGCACTTGCCCTGCGATGATATAAAAGAGTCCGGAGACTGACATGATCATCACAGCGACGATCATCATACTTGTATCTAACATGGAACCTCTAAAAAGTACCAACAGTAGTGCTAAAGAGATGTTGGTAATGAGTGCGATCATAAACGTAGGCAAAGCAATGGAAAAACTGGGCATCATACGCTCTTTGATATCTGAGCCTATATCACGGTTACTGTCTGAAAAGCCAAAATCAAAGGTGAAGAGTTTGAGTGATTCCTTTACAAAAAGTGTATCAGATACCTGTGCAAAACCTTCTGCTTGGGTATTGACAAAAAGAGGTTTGTCATAGCCTCTCTCCTCTTTCCAGGACTGTATGAGTTCAGGTGTTACCTGTTTGGCCCCAAGTTGTGCTCTTGCCATATCATCTGGGCTATTGACCATAAAGAACAACATAAAAGTAATAAGGTTCACCCCTATGAGTATGGGTATTGCATAGAGTATACGTCTAATGATATAGGCTAACATGCACCCTCCTCTTGACAGATCACTCTGTTTTGTCTGTTTCTATAGATACGACGAAGTAAAAAGATCATAAGCAGTACAAACAATGCCATGATGATCAAGGGCATGACTACTGGTTGATTCCACTCTTTTTGTTTTTTTACTCTCAATGCAGCATCTATACGTTTATACTTCAGTGTATTATTTGCCATAGCATTGGGAACTACATTGCGGTACCAGGCATGAGACAAAGCTAAAGATTTAGGATGGATTCCCCACACCCATGGTGCGTCCTCTCTTGATATCTTTAGCATTTGACGTATGATATCCATTCGCGCAGGAGTATTCTTCATCGTTTTCATCTTTTCAAAGAGTGTGTCAAACGCAGGACTTTTATAATTTGAAGAGTTGATCCCTGCACCGTTGGTATCAACCGAAGCATTTGCGCCATAGAGTAAAAAGAGGAAGTTTTCCGGATCTGGATAATCTGCATTCCATCCCCATGAAAAAAGTTGTGTTTTACCTTTACGCACTTTATCTTGAAAGCGGTTATAGTCAGTTGCCCGTATCACAAGCTGTATACCCAAAGTATCAAACTGTTTACGATACCAGTCCATCAAAGCCCTATCATCCGGGCCGGTGGCAGTGGTATCATAGTGAAGTTTTAAAGGCTTTCCTGTTTTCGTTGAAATACCATTTGGGTATCCCGCTTGGGCTAAAAGTGCTTTAGCCACAACCAATGACTTACGTACACGCTTACCATCCACCCAGTCATAGACCACAGAGTTGGTACCCTCTTCCCCCTCTTCATATCCAAAAATACCAGGAGGTATGGCACTTTGTGCTGCCATACCTCGTTCATTCATAAAGATAGAAATATACTCTTCCTGATCGATAGCGATACTAATGGCCTGTCTCAATTTTCTAGATGACTCTGTATAGCCACCTACAACAGGGTCTACCATATTAAATGCCATATAAAAAGTAGAGGGTTGTACAGAGCCTATAAGTGATATGTCTTTTTTCTGCATCTCTTCACTGAGCCCCATAGTACCCGACGAAGATATCTGTACGGCTTGATCAAACGCTTCAGAACTGATACCTGATGCATCATAATACCCTTGTAAAAACTTATTCCATAAAGGGATACTCTCTTTTTCCAAAGAGTAAATAACCTCATCGATAAAGGGTAATTTTTTCCCTGCATCCTCATTCTCTGAACCAGGAAATGATTCATCATGAAAATTTGGGTTTTTCACAAGACGCATCTGTTTATTTGGATTGTTCTCTGCCAAATAATATGCGCCTGTTCCCACAGGATGCCAATTCAATGTCAGGTTTTTAGCCACCAATCCTTTTTGCTGATAAAAAAGGTCTGCCTCCCAGGGAATGGGTGCAAAGAAGTTCATCGTAAGCCAATAGAGAAACTGAGGGTATTTTCCCTTTATCTCTATAACCAGTGTTGTATCACCCAGAACTTTCACTCCTGCTAGATCATATGTGCGAAGATCAAGTACTTCTCCCTTCTTTTTTTTCTCTTTTGCGATTTTGCTAATGCTACTTGAATATGCTTTTAGCCCCACTATATAGGTTTGCATACTGTCCAAAATAGGTGAATGGTTCTGTCTTACTCCCATACGTTTAATAGCATAAGCATAGTCTTCTGCAACTAAATGACGTGTATCTTTCTTTTCAAAATCATCTAATGACTCTATCTTTTCCAAAGCTTCTTCATTCAATGCTGCATAAAGTAAATGACCTTTTGCATCTTTTACAAAAGCAGGATGGTCTTGATACATGACATCTGTTCGAAGTTCAAGACGATACTCACTGAAAACTACACTCTCATCATTTTCATCTACTTCCTGTCTCTCTTTATCCAAATAACGTATCGTTGGTATTTGAGTAAGAGTAAGTGGTTCAAGAGCATAAGGTCTTTTAAGATAATTATATTGCAAAGGAGGTTCATAGATCTGACCAATAAATGCCCATTCATTGGCATTGTATGAGACAACAGGGTCCAGTCTTTTAGGAGAGAGTGAAAAAGAGGAAAAAAGTTTGTTAGAGGCACTCTTTTCCTTGCTATGAGGGTTGTTCCAAACATCTGCATGCAGAGGAAACAATATCATTATAAATAGAATGATCTTCGTTATAGCTATCTTCATATATTTTTTACTAATCCTCATTCTAAACTTTATACGCATTATATCAGAGCTAAAATAGTAACATACTTTAATCGTTTTAGAGTAATTCAGATATATATACTCTGAATAAAATAAATAATATTGATATAAACAGTATTTATTTTTGGTGTATAAACTATGACAATTTAACATCAATAATAATATTTATTGATAAATATCATAATTTTAACTAATTTTTATTTTCATTTAAAAAATTATACCTTACAATAAGTATAGAATAAAATTAAAAGGAACTTTCATATGGCACGATTAATAGTTATGGGTGGTGGTGTAGCAGGACATACTACAGCAACATTTGCAAAAAAATGGCTTGGAGACGAACATGAAGTGGTTGTGGTTACACCAAACTCACAATGGAACTGGATTCCATCTAACATCTGGGTAGGTGTAGGACAAATGACGAAAAAAGATGTTGTTTTCCCTCTTGCTCCAGTATATGCAAAAGCCGGG
>Ga0209633_10003048_pt1 | contig 15659 bp, 10 predicted proteins | sample Cruoilmetagenom1_FD_187290 | JGI IMG/M metagenome (GOLD analysis project Ga0209633, IMG submission 187290) | Oil polluted marine microbial communities from Coal Oil Point, Santa Barbara, California, USA - Sample 1 (SPAdes) (version 2) | ecosystem: Environmental > Aquatic > Marine > Oil seeps ... | reverse complement strand
GGCCATACGCACCATAGGCACATCACCCTCTTCAATTATAGACATACGTCGAATCCGATGTGTATCACCCGGCCAATGCAGGCTGACGACAGCCAGGAAACGGGCGTTTATCTCATAAATGATCTCAAGTAAGCGCGGTAATAATTTTTCAAATAAATGCACTGGCCATTTTTCCAGTGCCTCTGGTAATAAGGTATGGTTGGTATAGGCCATTGTCTGATTAACAACAGACCATGCATCATCCCAGCTAATAAAATGTTCATCCATCAGGATTCTCATCAATTCAGCAACCGCAATACTGGGATGTGTATCATTCAGCTGGAAGCAATGTTTATCTGCGAAGGAGTCAAATTCCTCTCCATGCATCCACACCCATCGACGAATCACATCCTTGAGACTGGCTGAGGCCAGAAAATATTGTTGACGTAACCTTAATTCCTTTCCATTTTCACTGGCATCATTAGGATAGAGCACCATGGTAATATGTTCTGCATCGGTCTTTGCGGCTACCGCTTCTGCATAATCACCTGCATTAAATTCCTCAAGGTTAAATTCATCTGTTGACGATGCTTTCCATAAACGCAGACTATTGACAGTATCATTACCATAACCGGGTATCGGGATGTCATAGGGCACAGCGAATACATCATTGCTGGAGTTCCAACGTACTTTTAAGTGACCATTTTGATCACGATAGCTTTCTGTATACCCTCCAAACTGGATGCGCTGCATCAGCTCTGGGCGTTCCAGCTCCCACGGATTACCCTCACGCAGCCAGTTATCAGGTTCCTCTACCTGGTAACCATCCATAATTTCCTGACGAAACATGCCATAATCATAACGCAAGCCGTAGCCAAGTACGGGCAATTGTAAGGTGGCACAGCTATCAAGGAAACAGGCCGCCAGGCGGCCCAGACCACCATTACCCAAACCGGCATCGTGTTCACTATCGGCCAGTTCCTCCAGCTCAATCCCATAATCATAGAGTGCCTGAGTCACTGCATCGGTAACCCCAAGATTGAGCATGGCATTACCTAATGCCCTCCCCATCAGAAATTCCAGGGAAAGATAGCAGGTGCGCCTGGCGTCCCTCTGTACATAAGCATCACGGGTATTTTTCCAACGTTCCATCAGGCGGTCTCGTACCGTGTAAGCGAGTGCCTCATATAAATAATGATTGGTACAGTGATTTTTGTCTCTGCCCAGAGTTCGATTGAAGTAACGCCTGAAATCCTCTGCAATAGTTGAAGCGTCCATTGCCAGGGGCGGAAGTTCAGTTAGCAATGGATGAAGGCATGTCACACCAGGTTTATCTGTTTGCATAATTAAATCCCAAAGCTTATGTCATTAAATTTAAAAAATTTATTTTGTTAATCTGCAGCAACAAACATGCCATACTGCTGATGAAGTTTTAAACGATTGAATTATTTCCTCTATTTCAAATTGCTCAGCATATTAGCCTGGAAACTGCATGCTCATGACCCATAAATACGCATCATCATGATACGTGCCCATATGGCTAATTCAAACATCATAGGTGTTTTATCTGCCTGGCTTTCTCAATCTTTCGTCCATAACAGCTTGATTATAGCACTGTCCTATGAGAATCAACATGTATCGAAAACATTGCTGGTACACCAGGACAGCTCCCCAATAGGCGAACTGGCTTGAAAGAGTGAGCGTGTGACTGACCGGTCTCTTAATGCGAACTGAACATCAATCTGAATTCTACTCCTGGCGAGTAATTAATCACATCGACGCTCCCCTGCATGGATTGCACCAACTGAAAAACCAGGGCAAGACCAATTCCTGTCCCGACAGACTCACGTGTGAGCTCATTCTCTGGCCGATAAAATAGACCGAAGATTTTTTTAATTTGGTTTTTTTCAATCCCTGGACCATAATCACGCACATAAAATTGCACCTTGTCGCCCATTAACCTGCAGCCTAAATCAATCTGTTTATTGTCAGCCTGACTTGAGAACTTGATGGCATTATCAACGAGATTAATCAGAATCTGGGTAAAATAATCGACGTCAACCATGACCACGGTGCCGCTTACATCTGGATCAATATTAATGTTCAACACGAATCCATGCTGACGAATCAGCTGATCCACTTTAGATTGCACAAGATCCAATAACTCGACCACTGTACAGGCTTTTAACTCGGGCGTTATTTCATTCCTGGTCATACGTGCCAGTTGCAATACATTATTAATCAATCGGGTTAAACGCTCACTTTCGTCGTAAATATATTGATAATAAGCTTTTCTTTTCTCATCATTTACCCAGCCTTCACAAAGCATTTCCCCATACATCCTGATCGACGTCAAAGGTGTTTTCAATTCATGGCTGACTGCGGAGACAAAATCCTGTTGTTGCTGGGCTAGGTTTATCTGTTTAATCCCCAGGCGATAGATTAAAAAGAAAACAACGATTAATACCATAAGAATAACCACAGACAACCAGCCTATCAAAATGCCGCCAGGGCCGACGGGTAAACGATTAACACTGAAAATCAACTGCAACTGTGACAAGGCTGAAGCAAGGCTTTTGTTCAGCAACAAGGTATTCTCCAGTTCATGTCCATTAGATAGATAACGGCCGTCAGGGCTGGCATTAAATACTGATAAAACATTTCCCTTGAATGCAACCACCAGCTTACTACTATACGAGACCAGGGACTCTCGATAGGCTTTATCGACTACCCCGCCAATAAATGCTTTCGCATCGATTAACATCCCTTGTATATAACGCTGATCCATACGCCATACTTTCCGATACAGCACGAAATGACCGCTTTCCAGCAGACTGACTTCCAACGCATCCACTTCACTTTCAAAAATATTAATATCCATTTTGTCAGCCAGGACAGATTCATCAGCTACCGATGGACTAGTGCTTTTCTGTGCTGGCAGTACATTTCTTTCCTTTCTCAGGATTCGTTTCGATTGATAGGTTTGTTGCGGTTTTAGTGTACTTTTTTCCTTCAGTTTTTTATCGAACCGTCTCTCCAGTTTCAGATCCTCAACGCGACCGAGACTTCCCGCATAGGATTTAGTCTCTTGCTGATCCAGCTTGCCTTCCTGAAGCTGATCAAAGCCCGACTGATTTTCAATAGTATAACGATTTAATTGTCTTTTATCAGGAGAGCGACCCCTGGCAGGCGCTACCGCTGATAACGTTGATTCCTGCATTGGTTGCCCATTGTCTATAAGCTCACGGACGGTCGCTTCCTTCAGGCGTGTGATTAATTTGTTTTCTTTCAATGTTTGGTAAATATTCTGGCTGATACTTTTTCTCTCTGCGAGATCAGTATCAGACAAACCATTATCCCTTCCCAGCAAATCATCCTGTGGTAACAACGGCGAACTGAGACGCCCATTATTATCAATCTGAAAATAGCCAATCATGCCGGGTATAGACGCCTTCAATGGGTAAACAGACAAGGGTGAACGTTGCAAAGGGTTGATTTTTGCGTCTTCTATCACATTCAAAAAGCTGTAGTCAGTAAAGGGTCTTGCATTTTCCTGTTCGATAAAATTCAGGTAGCGACGTTCTATACGGCCAACAAGCTCCTCCGCCAAACTGCGCTGCTGGTGAAATGCCTCCCATTTCATTTGTCTGGATGCCTGGAAGACCAGTATGGTTGTGGGTATAACCAGCGCCAGAAAAAAAAGCGCAAGCGCCAACCTCAGCCGAGGCTTGTTCCAGCCAGATAGTACATCCCGTTTCAACTATTCTACCAGCAGGCGATAGCCCGCCCCTCTTACCGTCACCAGGTATTGCGGTTCGGCGGGTTTGTTCTCTATTTTGCGCCTGATTTTTGCGATATGAATATCGACTGTTCTGGTTTCAAGGTCGAGGTTTTTGGCATAACCCCATATCTTGTTTAATAACTCATCCCTGGGGACGGGACGATCTTTATTGTTATACAAATATAAAAGCACATCCATTTCTCTTCGTGTAAATGCAACACTGTTGCCAGCGCATTGGCCAGACATATTGACCACATCGATAACATCATTCGCACTTAGTTGAATAGAGTCATCTGAATGCAAACCATGCCAGGAGCGCCTCAGTACTGCCTGAATACGCAAAACCAGTTGTCCTATTGAAAAAGGTTTGGAAACATAATCGTCCGCTCCCAGACGTAAGCCATTAATGATATCGTCATCATCACTTTTGGCCGTCAACATAATAATAGCCTGGTCTCTATCGCTTTCCCGAATTTTGTTACAAATCTGAAAGCCATCCATGCCAGGTAACATGACATCGAGTAAGATCATGTCGAATTTTCCAGTTAAGGCCTTTTCAAGCCCAAGAGGACCAGTGGCAGCTGAGTCGACCTTGTATCCATGAAATAGCAACACATCGATCAAGCCACTACGGATAGCCTCTTCATCTTCAATGACCAGTATATGTGGTTTCTTGTTTGGCATATAAGAATTCTAGCAGTTTCAAGACGATAGCACATGTAAATTTTATGTAAATTACAGCTTGCAGGTTTTACAAAAACACGTCTGATGTTTTTTCAGCAACCTGACTAAACTCTGTTCTGTCATCAACATTCACATCCTGGAGAAAACAATGGCCTTAATCAATCGAATGACGCGTTTGTTCCGTGCCGACTTTAACGCCGTGCTTGACCGCATGGAGGAGCCTGAATCCCTGTTAAAAGATGCCATAAGGGAAATGGAACAACTCATTGAAAATGATACCTGCCTGTCAAAACAGATGGAACAGGAAAAAACTGAAAATAATGAACGCCTGCAAATGACAGAACAAAGTTTACTAAAAATTGATAAGGAACTGGATCTTTGTTTCGAAACAGGCAACGAAGTGCTGGCGCGAAAGCTGGTCAAACGCAAACTTGAAACCCAGAAATATCTCCAACTGACAATACATCGTCACAAACTGATCATAAAACGACTGGAGGATATAGCGATCAGGTTGGATGAAAACCGCGACAGTCTCTCCACTGTCAAACAAAAACTGGAACTCCTGGTTGGTAAACCTGACCTATCTGAATCAAAACAATACCATCCAGATCACCAGGTATTCATCCATGACGACGAGGTTGAAATAGCCTTTATACAGGAAAAACAACAAAGGATGCCGACATGAAAAAATCACCGACACTTTTAGAAGGATCCATCCTGGCACTGGTGTTAAGTATCGCAGCCAGCTTGTTTTTCAGTATCATGAGCAGCCTGCTATCAGGTGGTTTTGTATTTCGTATACTGGTGAGTCTGATATGCCTGATTTATCTACTCTACTTGTTCTCACGCAGCCAGGAAAAAACAGGGAAAATAACTGTCTTCAGTCTTTGGCTGTTGGCCGCCTTACTGAATCATTTACTCACAGACTCCGTTCTGTTCTACATAACCATTCATATCAGTATTATCTGGCTGGTCCGTTCCCTGTATTTTTACAACAGTGTACTTTCATCTCTCATCGATTTATTTGTCACCACAGCCGCTTTGCTTTTAAGCATTATATCCTGGAATCATACTGGCAGCCTATTGCTAAGTATATGGTGCTTTTTATTAATTCAGTCACTCTTCGTATTCATACCACGCCAGGCATGGCGATCATCTGGGTACGTTCCATCCACGACAATGACCAATGTAACGTTTGAAAAGGCCTATAACAATGCCGAGGCCGCCCTGAAAAAACTAAACACTCACTATTCATTTAACAGGAGAGATTATCATGAACAATAAAATATTAGCCGCAGGATTGATTGCAGTGACTGCCACCGTCATCGGTTTTTATCCCGAACAGCAGACTCCGGCCCATGCAACCACACTGGTTCAGCCCATACAAAAACCAAAAATACAGATCGCTATCCTGCTTGATACCAGCAGCAGTATGAGTGGCCTGATTGATCAGACGCGCAATCAACTCTGGCAAGTCGTTAATGAATTTTCGCGTGCAAAAAGACAGGGGGTAAATCCAGATCTTGAGGTTGCTATCTATGAATACGGAAATAATTCACTCTCACCTGAAAACGGTTATGTACGCCAGGTCAGCGCTCTGACCAGTGAACTGGATCAGGTATCCGAGGCACTATTCTCTCTCAATACCAATGGCGGTAATGAATATTGTGGTTATGCTATCCATACGTCACTCTCAGAGTTAGCATGGAGTCAGTCTGATAATGATATCAAAGCGATATTCATTGCCGGCAATGAACCTTTTTCACAAGGTCCGGTGTCATATAAAACAGCGATCAACAAGGCACGTTCAATGGGTGTTACTGTCAATACTATCCATGCGGGTAATCGCCAGACCGGCATCCAGGGAGGTTGGCAGCAAGGTGCGCAACTGGCAGGCGGCGACTTTATGAGCATTGATCATAATCATCGCGTTGCTCATATTACAACACCGCACGACGAAAAGCTGAATGAACTTAATACGCAATTAAATCAAACCTATGTCCCCTATGGAAAAGAAGGTCGCACCAAGCTGCAACGGCAATCCAGGCAGGACAAGGAAAGCGAGAGCATATCCCCAGCCTTAATGGCAAAACGAACCCAGTCAAAGGCATCATCTCTTTATAATAATTCATCATGGGATCTTATTGATGCTATCACGAAGGGCGATGTCAAACTAAAGGAGCTGTCAGAAGCTCAACTCCCTGACAAGTTAAAAAACATGGACAAAGCACAACAGGAGGGTTACCTGAAGAAGAAAACCGCGGAACGAAAAGAGATAAAGGAAAAGATCAAACAACTCAGTGACGCGCGTGAAAAATTCGTCGCTGAAAAGAAAAGTGAACTCAGCTCTGCGGGAGTCAACACCGTCAACGATGCCGTCAGCGCCTCCATCAGAAAGCTAGGCAACAGTAAGAATTATGAATTTGAAAAAAAATAATTGCACGAATAATGCACAAAAATCTATCTAAGCTATCTTTTACTTCTGTCTTTTAAAAGCCAGTTGCCCCCCCCATCAACAAAGAATGGGGGGGGTATTTTTCTCTCCACACATAGAAAAACATCATATTCTTGTATTGTTATTTATTAATATAGTATCGACTTTCATTCATCTCCCATCACAGACTTATCATTACAATAAAATGACTAGCGTCAAAATACTGTAAGCCATATGACTGACATAACAACGTAATTTTGACATGATAAAAAACTTGTAAATAAGTGATTAATATAACTGCAATTTAGACTAACAATACTCAAGATATATTTAACTATCATTCTATTATCGGTCCATCTATTATGAAGCGATATATTATTAAAAATCACATCCTGTTCCCTATGCACGCAACATATCTGGGCAGCTTATAGTACATTTTCTCGTTAACAGATTACTGATAAATTCTTTAACCACTTGATATTTATGGCAATGTAAAATATGAGCTGATCGGATATGAATACGACCCAACATCTGTAAATGGCTTTATGGGGCTGTCTCAATCCACATTTTTGAGTAATTACTTATATTTTACATAGTTTCTAACTATAAAATATTATGTCATGTGGTAACTGGCAAGCTAATTGCTATGTAAGTAGATAAGTAAATTAATTTTATAGGCCAATGGAGATAGATCAGTGAGCAACACGACATCTTTACAGCAGTTACCCCTACTGACGAAAGATTTTCAACAGTCCAACTACCATTACGATAAAGAACTCGGGGTCGCTTTTTTTTATATGCAACCAGAACCCCGCCCTTGCTTTAATCCTGAATTATTAAGTGAACTTGATTTATTTCAAAAAGCTGCGGCGCGACAAGTCATTCTTGATACGCAACGCAGTGGTGAGTCCAACCTTAAATATACCGTATTGGCATCATCAATTCCGGGTATATTCAGCCTCGGTGGTGATCTGAATTTATTCCTTGAGTTAATCCAGCAACAAGACAGGGAATCATTACACCAGTATGCCGTGTCTTGTATTGACATCGCTTACCAAATGTCTACCAGTCTCGATTCTCCCGTGACTACCATTGCCCTGCTGGAAGGCAGTGCTCAAGGCGGCGGGCTGGAAGGTGCACTATCCTGTAATGTCATCATCGCAGAACGAGGCACTCTGTTAGGCTTTCCCGAGGTATTATTCAATCTGTTTCCAGGCATGGGAGCCTATACCTTCCTTCGCCAGCGCGTTAACTCAGCACTCGCTGAACACATTATTCTGAGCGGTAAACTCTATAGCGCCGAAGAATTCTACAAAATGGGAGTCATCGATATCCTTGCTGAACCCGGCAAAGGTCACCAGGAATTACGTGAATATGTCCGCCAGGCCAATCGGCGTTCGAATGCCCAGGCATTAATCAGACGAACCAGGAATGAATACAACCAGGTCTCCTACCAGGAACTGTATGATATCACCAGTATGTGGGTCGACTGCGCGATGAATATTAGTAAACGTGAACTCAAGACCATGAATCGCCTGGTGCGGGCACAGGACAACAAGATCAAGAGCATGGCAGAAAAGGATCGTTCCCGAGTATTAAATAGCTAGCTAGAGCTGGCTAGATCTAGGTGCCCGATTTCCTGGCTATATCAATGATATAGTCCTGGATAGCGGTTCGTGTTTGCCGCATTGACGCCTGAAGTAAACGTAGTTGACGTTGACATTTATCCTTATCCTTGTCATCAGCAGCCGTTTCCTGCAACTTTCGACAGGCATCTGTGATCGTGTTCGCACCCAGGTTGGCAGCACCTCCCATTAAGGCATGGGCACTTTCTCCAACCGCATAAAAATCTTCATTTATGCATGCTTGCTCTATATCTCTGATAAAGACAATAGCATCTTCCTGGAAATCCTCGAGCAGTTTAATGAGAAAATTCGGGTTGTCATCCATACAGGCGATACCATCCAGAACGCTACGTGATAAAATAACGCGCTCAGGTTTCATCATCAAATCCGAGACATTATTGTCCAGCCCGGTGTTATTGCTATCAGATGCCAGCTCATTTACAGCTTCACCTGTCAGCCTGTCAATCATTTGCAAAAGACGGAAAGGATCCACAGGCTTGGTTAAATACTCTGCTGCACCCGCCTCTTTACTAATATGAACGGCATCTTTGGAAATATCAGCAGAAGCAATAATAAACGGCATATCACAGGTATCAGAACCCATGAATCGATGTAGCTTGATCACCTCAAGCCCACTCTTACCCGGCATATGCATATCCATTATGGCAATATCAAAATTGTTCTCTTCAAGTAGATCGAGCGCTTCTTCACCATCCTCAACGACAGTGACTTTATGGTTGGCTTTCTTCAAAATGGCACAGATCACTTCTTGATTGACCTGATTATCTTCCGCCACCAGAATGTTTTTCCCCGGCCTATCTGTCTGCTTGATATCATGTTTGACAGACAATGAAAAAGGAACGGTACGATCATCATTAGGCATTTGCGCGTAGAGTGCATGCAGGGCATTAAACATCACCGACTGTACCACGGGCAGATTCAACACCGATGCATAACCCGCTTCAAGCAATGCCTGGGTGGGCGGTTCAACACGTCTTCTCAGTAAAATCAAACCATGCCTGGCAGGCATTTTCTGATGACTGAACAAGGAGGCAAACGAAATAGCATCAGACAGGCAGTGTTCATCCACAAGGATAATTCGATGCTGGCTACTGGATAGTATTCCATCGACATCCGATGTATCAAGTATATCCTGCTGAAAACTGGCTTGCAGTCCCCACCCGGTCGTCCAGGCCTTCAGGCTTTCAACCAACTGCGGGTCACGACTGATAATCAGTATCTTGCCTTCAAGTACATTGTCCCCCGATTGATAGGTCTGCTTGGCAAACGGCAGCGAAAATGACATTGTCGTACCAACGCCTTCTTCACTTTTCAGGCCAATTTCGCCGCCCAGCAACTCGACCAGTTGTTTGGATATTGAAGTGCCCAGACCGGTACCACCATATTTTCTGGTAATGGTATTATCGGCCTGGGTAAAATCATCAAATATCGAAGCCTGGGCTTCTTCAGATATTCCTATCCCTGTATCACTAATCTCGAAATAGATATTGGTATTATTTCTGTCCTCGTGAACACTTCTTACAAAAATATCGATACTGCCTTCATGTGTAAATTTGATAGCATTGCCAATCAGGTTGATTAACACCTGCCTGAGGTGCATATCATCACCATGCAGAAGATAAGGTGTATTAGGGTCTACGTGTAACTGAATATTCAGACCCTTATCATTGGCCTGTGGAGACAACATGGTAATAGTACTATTAAGCAATGTATGCAAATCAAAGTTGGTTTTATGGATAGCAAGCTTACCGGACTCAATTTTGGAAATATCCAGGATATCATCGATCAATAAAAGCAAATTCCTGGCCGAGGTACGTATGGTTTTAGCAAAATGGTTCTGCTCTTCATCCAGTGGAGTATCCAGTAACAGGTCAATCATGCCTATTACGCCATTCATGGGTGTCCTGATCTCATGACTCATGTTGGCAAGAAACTGGCTTTTCGCCTTGTTTGCCTGTTCGGCTTCTGCCTTTGCGCGGGTTAACTTCCCTAATAATGCCGCTGTATACAGAGGCATGACCATTAAACCAATCAATAACCCATAGCCCACTGTTGAGTTCTCGATCCAGTAGGCATTGCCTTCAAGCACAGTAGTAAAACCGACCAGAGAAAGTCCCATCGCCGTGTAAAGATATTTTTTTCCATAGCGTAGACCATATCCAGTTGTCATCCATAAATACAAAACAAACAATGGCGCCATGGGTTCTCCATAGACAAACATCAAATAAGATGTGACTGAATAATCTGCGATCATTCCCAATGTTCTTCGCTTTACCGATACTGCTGGTTCAATAGCAATCCAGGCAAGCAAACCAACCGAAAACACCAGCATTAATGTCAGTGTAATAAAGCCACCCGTCGTATCTGGAAAATCATTATGTAACAGATCCTGAATAAACAGGAAGAGGGAAAATAACAAAGTAATAATAATTCTGATGACCACCTGCTCGTGTTCGCTATCGGGACGTTTGTTAAAACGATTCAGGATTCTATTAACATAACCGAATTTGTCAGGCGAACTTGTAACCAGTTTCATTTACGGGTCCTATTTATTCTATGTGTTACTGAATCAGTAACGATCTTATTCAGACGCTCTACATAGCCCGTTACACCGGGGCAGGAAGCTGAAGTTAAATTTAACAGCGTGATGTCATTCTTATCGACGTTGAAACCGCATACTTTAATTGATTAATGAAATTTAACGAAAAATCTACTCATGGATTAATTATATACGTAGTGGAGAAGCTTTTCCTGTACTTAAATGTTTTATTTTATTACAGATTTTTGCATGCATTATATAGAAAAAAACAAGTACATATACAGATATTTTATGCTGCTAAGCACTTGAAGCATGGTTTATTTTCATCTTTTTATTTTAATTGGCCCGATACATGCCAGGCAATATAAAAAAGTGATTACACAGGGAGTTTATTGTTACTTAACAACCTATCAGGCATAGTTTAATGGTTATAAGCGGGTCATACTGATGCTAAAAACGACATCCAGACTGTCCTGCACAGCCAGCATCCCCCCCAGTAATGAGAATGGCTGGATCCCGAAATCGGATTGCTTGACAGAAAAGGACCCTTTGCAAGTCATACTGTCATCAGAAAATACCAGGTCTATCGGCAAGGAATACTTTCTTGCCACCCCTTTTATATTGATATCGGCATGGGCAATATATTGGCCCGCATCTCTACCGATAGCCCCTCTGATAATAATGTCAGGATAATTTTCACTATCCAGTACTTCGGCGCGAAGCATATTGTTTTTAGTGGCCTGCGCGTCTTCACTGTCAATGTCTAAACTAAAGGCATCACCTGATTTCTGCCGTTCAGCCTTGTCATCAACTGTGAATTGATTTACCGCCAGATTAATTATGAATCGGCTTCTGTCAATATTACTGGTATTTCTGACAACATCCCCTTGTATCTTTGAGTGACTGATGACATGGTTATGCCCGAAAAATTGCAGCGCGCCCTTTTTGTATACCAGCAAACGTATGTACGATTTTTGTGCATCGATTGAATAATGTTGCTTTTCTGCCTGAACAGGTAAAATGACACACAGCATCAAAACAGACAATACAAGGGTATTTAAAATAGTTTTCATATTGTTCCAGGAATACAGGCTACATCTCCAGGCCATTAGCGGCATCGATGGGCAAGATTAATTCGATCCAGCTACTGCATAATACACGCCTTTTTTTAAAATTTAGAGTAATATAATTACAATTTTCTATGGGATATAACCTATGTCGGTAAAACATTATGATCTTCTCGTTGTTGGTTCAGGCCCGGGTGGGCAAAAGGCCGCTATTACCGCGGCCAAACTGGGTAAAAGCGTCGGACTCATTGAACGTAAGCCCTATCTTGGCGGGGTCAGCCTGCAAACAGGAACTATACCCAGCAAGGCTTTACGTGAAGTCGCATTTCTTGCCTCCAGGTTCTCTACACGCGGAATGCGTGAAGATAATACACGAGGCACGATGAAACATGATTTTCTGGCCGATGCCATCGAAAAAAAAGACCGTATTGTTAAACAAAAAGAATCATTACTATTGAAGCAACTCATGAAACACGGTGTTGCAATCATACCGGGCGAAGCTTCATTCCATGATACTCATACGTTGTCCATCAAAGGACCGACAGGACAAACAGATTTACTCCACGCAGATAAAATAATACTCGCAACAGGATCCCGCCCCAGGCGTCCGCAGGAAATACCCTTCGATAAAGAGCGCGTGCTGGATTCAACCTCCATCATGCAACTCAAACAGCTACCTGACAGCTTGCTGATTATTGGTGGCGGTGTTATCGCCTGTGAATTCGCCACTATCTTCGCACCTCTGGGGGTTGATGTCACCATGGTGGATTCCCATCAACAATTACTGGCCTACCTGGATAAGGATATCGCCGATAACCTGTCAGTACATATGCAAGATATGGGTATCAAACTCAACATGAGTACCCGGGTTACAAAGGTAGAACGCCAACAGGATCAAGTTTATGTTGAAACGGATAGCGGCAAGACATTCAAGGTTACCTGTGTTCTTTATGCCCTGGGTAGACAACCCAATTATGACAATCTTCATATAGATCGTGCCGGACTACTAAATGATGATAATGGTTGGATTTCTATCAATGCCGAACACCAGACCCACCTTGAACATATCTATATTATTGGCGACCTCGCCGGGAGCCCGGCCTTGGCATCAACGGCCATGCAGCAAGGCCTGATGGTAGCCCAACATGCTTTTTCACGAGAGCAACAGACCTCGTCCGTTATCCTGCCCATGGCGATCTATACGATACCTGAGCTATCCTACATTGGAGAGACTGAGCGTCAGTTACAACAAAATCAGGTCGATTATGTTAGCGGAAAAGCCAGTTACGCAGAGACTGCGCGCGGACAAATCATTGGTGACCATCATGGCATGCTGAAATTACTGGTAGACCGTGCCAGTCGAAAAATCCTGGGGGTACACATTATCGGGGAGTCGGCAAGTGAGTTGATACACGTTGGCCAGATTGCGATCGCTTGCCAGCTCACTGTCGATAAACTGGCTGAGAATGTATTCAATTACCCGACATTGGCTGAATGCTATAAATCAGCAGCCCTGTCCTGTCTGGAGCAATTGTAATCAGGCTGGCGGGCTGACCCAGCCTGTCCCTGCTTTATTTTGATTCACTGACTCCCAACCATTGAGACCAGCCAGCAAACAATGTCCTGTCGGTTGCTGCCACGGCAGATCGGGGTTGCAGGGCATTTTTAAATACCCGCTCACCGCTTAATGTACAGGAGTAGCCACCTGCCTGGGTAAATATATACTGCCCCGCGGCATAGTCCCATAGGTTGGAACGCCCATGTAGATAGAGTTGACAGCGACCCTTGACCAACCAGCACCAGTCCAGCGCCACAGAGCCAAAACTGCGTTGTGATGCATAAGGTACCTCGGTCACCAGACGTGTCGCCAATGGTTTGGACAAGCGCTTAAAATCTATAATAGCAATCGCTTGTTTTAATTCCAGACCACTTTCCTTGATACCCAGTCTTTCTCCATTGAGTTGACAACCTGTTTCTTTACTCGCAGAAAAACATTCATCACGCACAGGATCATAAACCACCCCCAGTTTTACTTCGCCCTGGTGTAATAATGCCAGTGATACAGAAAAGTACGGTACGCCGGCAGTAAAATTATTGCTGCCATCCAGCGGATCCAGGCACCATATTGGCTTATCAGAGGTAAGTATGTGTTCCTGCTCTGCTGCTGACATCTCTTCTCCCAACAGAACAGTATCAGGGTAGAGCGCGCTCAACTGCTCTTGCAGAAGCCTTTGCATTTCATAATCAGCCTCACTCACCACGCTGCCATCTTTTTTGTAACTGCGCTCCACACAGGCAAAGCGTGGAAGTAATACAGAACGGGCTGTCTGTATAATAATATCTTTAATCTTGTCCAGATCGTAATTCATCGGTTTAACTAACTATTGGATGGAAAATGGGCCGTTGTTTTGTGAATGCCAGAGTTGTGCAGACAACCCAGCTATTTCATCGAGCCTATTTTACCTGTATTTAGCAGTTGAATGATAGCTTTCTTGTCGCGATTTTATCCACTCACGATCGAATACAACGCCCTTCTTTTAATGAGTTTTTTATTAAAGTGCTAATAATATTTTCTACATCTCATTTCCATTGTTATCCTCGAACTCAGGAATGGCTATCAACACAACAGTATGAGAAACAGTTGGCAGTATTTTTTGCCGCGTAGAAATATAGTTTTTTGTGTCAGGACAGGGAGTAATATAGTGCAGATTACCTACAGAAATGGATTTATCCTTATTGCCTTGATCAGCATAATGTCAACTATCGTAGGTTGTGGTGGCGGAAGCAGTGATACCGGCAACGGCAACCCAGCGGGGCTTGATTCACGCCCTGTCAATAGCAGTTGTATCGCAGCAGACCGGCCCGTCAGCAGCTCAAGCTATACCACCCAGCAGATTTTTAATAACCTGTCATTCAGCGCCCCTGTCGGCATGCTACAAGCACCCAATGACCCGAGCCGCTGGTTTATCCTAGAACAGGCGGGGGCGGTCAGGGTATTTAGTAATGACCCGAATGTGCAAAACTCGCAGGTGTTTATCGACATCAGCAACCAGGTCACCAGTGGTGGGGAGCGCGGTCTACTGGGCATGGCCTTTCACCCGGATTTTAATAACAATGGCCAGGTATTTTTATCTTACACAACCACCATCAACAATCAATTGGTGTCCCGTCTTTCACGCTTCTACAGCACTGATAGCGGGCTGACCCTGAATACCACACCTGAAGATATCCTGCTTGAGGTAAACCAGCCCTTTAGTAATCATAATGGCGGGCATATTGCATTCGGTCCTGATTCTTATCTCTACCTTGGTCTGGGTGATGGTGGCTCCGCTGGTGACCCACAAGGTAACGGACAAGATACGACAACGCTTCTGGGTTCTATGCTGAGGATTGATGTGGATACAGGCGTGCCTTATGCCATTCCTAACGATAACCCCTTCAAAAATGACTCGGTGAACCGGGAAGAAATCTATGCCTGGGGCTTACGCAATCCCTGGCGCTGGAGTTTCGATATGGCAAACGGACAACT
>Ga0209633_10003047_pt1 | contig 15664 bp, 13 predicted proteins | sample Cruoilmetagenom1_FD_187290 | JGI IMG/M metagenome (GOLD analysis project Ga0209633, IMG submission 187290) | Oil polluted marine microbial communities from Coal Oil Point, Santa Barbara, California, USA - Sample 1 (SPAdes) (version 2) | ecosystem: Environmental > Aquatic > Marine > Oil seeps ... | reverse complement strand
AAGAATTTCGCCCGCATCATCCATGTATGTGATATAAGAAAAGAGCAATGACGGCATTGATCGACAATCTGGACCATGAAGGCGCGCGGCAAATCTGCGAACGCCATAGCAATCGTCCCGATGCGCTTCTGGAAATTCTGCATGAGACGCAGAAGGCGGACGGCTATCTCAGCGACGACGCGCTCAGGACTGTTGCCGATGCAGTTAATATTTCCCGCGCTGATATCCATGGCGTCGTTAGCTTCTATCATGATTATAAGCGTGAAACCCCAGCGAAACACTGTGTCAAACTTTGCCGTGCCGAAGCGTGTCAGGCGGTAGGTTCTGAGGCGCTTGCCGCGCATGCTGAAAAGAAATGGAATACGGTAACGGGCGGCAAGAGCGCGGACGGCCAAGTTGGGCTGGAAGCAGTTTACTGCCTCGGTAACTGCGCCCTCGGGCCCGCGGCGATGATTGACGGCGAGCTTTATGGCCGCGTGACGCCAGAGCGCCTTGAGGCGCTCATCGCGCAGCGCACTGAGCAAACGGAGGGCGAATGATGACGGCCGGGCAGGTCAAAATTTTTGTGCCCTGTGATGCGGCGGCGCTTTCCGTCGGCGCCGATGATGTCGCCGCAGCGATTGAGGAGGAAACTGCAAAGCGAAAGATTGATCTACAGATCATCCGCAATGGTTCGCGCGGCATGATGTGGCTGGAGCCTTTGGTTGAGGTCGAAACTGGTCAAGGGCGGGTCGCTTACGGTCCGGTTACCGAAGGCGATATTGTTTCGTTGTTTGAAGCTGAATTTCTGACTGGCGGCGATCATGAATTGGCGCAGGGGCCGACGGAGGAAATCCCTTATTTAGCCAACCAGGAACGCTTGACCTTTTTGCGCTGCGGCGTGATCGATCCGTTGAGCCTTGAAAGCTATGAATCTCAGGGTGGTCTCGATGGTCTGCGCAACGCACTGAAAATGGCGCCAACGGAAATAGTCGAGGCGGTCACCGAGTCCGGTCTGCGCGGGCGCGGCGGCGCCGGATTTCCGACCGGGATCAAATGGAAAACCGCGCTCGGACAGCAAAGCGACGAAAAATTTATCTGCTGTAACGCCGACGAGGGCGACAGCGGCACCTTCGCGGACCGTATGTTGATGGAAGGCGATCCGTTTTCAGTTCTGGAAGGAATGGTGATCGCGGGCCGTGCGGTTGGCGCGGCGACGGGCTATATCTATCTGCGTTCTGAGTACCCCCATGCGATCAAAACCATGCGTCGCGCTGTCGAAATCTGGCGTGAGGAAGGATTGCTTGGCGATCATATTGATGGTTCGGATACGCGTTTCGGTATTCACATTCGCATCGGGGCCGGCGCCTATATCTGCGGCGAGGAAAGCTCGATGCTTGAAAGCCTCGAAGGCAAGCGCGGGCAGGTGAAGGCGAAACCGCCCATCCCGGCGATCAGCGGGTTGTTCGGCAAACCGACGATCGTCAATAATGTTCTGTCGCTCGCGACGACGCCGGTGATTCTCGCCAAAGGGGCGGCGCACTATAAGAATTTCGGCATGGGCCGCTCGCGCGGTACGCAGCCATTTCAACTTGCCGGCGACATTGCTCGCGGTGGCCTCGTTGAGAAGGCCTTTGGCGTCACCATGCGCGAGTTGATTGAGACATTTGGCGGTGGCGCACGCTCAGGAAAATCTGTACGCGCCGTTCAGGCGGGCGGGCCCCTCGGCGCTTATATTCCGACATCGGGCTTTGACATCGAAATGGATTATGAAGCACTCGCCGAGGCAGGTGCAATGCTCGGCCATGGCGGGATCGTCGTCTTTAATGACAGCGTCGATATGGCCAAACAGGCGCGCTTTGCGATGGAATTTTGCGAAATAGAGTCTTGCGGAAAATGCACGCCCTGCCGTATTGGCGCGGTGCGCGGCAAGGAGACGATCGATAAAATTATCGCGGGTGAAAACCGCGCGGAAAACTTGGAAATTCTTGACGATTTGTGCGATCTTATGACGGATGCCTCGCTTTGCGCGATGGGCGGACTGACGCCTATGCCGGTGCAAAGCGCCGTGAAGCATTTTCCGGAAGATTTCGGCGGGTAGGCGCCCGTCGGGCGAGGAGGCGATATGGCCATTCTTCGAGAAAAAGATTTCGGTACGCCGGATGTTGCCGCCGACATGGGCGTTTCGGTTGAGATTGACGGGCATGATGTCAGTATTCCCGCTGGCGTCTCAATCATGCGCGCCGCGGCGCTTGCCGGCCTTTCTATCCCCAAGCTTTGCGCAACGGACCAGTTAAAGGCGTTCGGCTCCTGCCGGCTTTGCGTTGTCGAGATTGAGGGCCGAAACGGAACGCCCGCATCCTGCACGACGCTGGTGGAAGACGGGATGAAAATCCGCACTCAGACGGAAAGACTTGCAAAGCTTCGCCGCGGCGTGATGGAACTTTATATTTCCGACCATCCGCTTGATTGCCTCACCTGCTCAGACAATGGCGATTGCGAGCTGCAGGATATGGCTGGCGTCGTCGGGCTTCGCGATGTCCGCTACGGCTATGCGGGCGATAATCATCTGGAAGCGAAAAAAGACGAAAGCAATCCGTATTTTGCCTATGACCCATCAAAATGCATCGTCTGCTCTAGATGCGTGCGCGCTTGCGACGAAGTGCAGGGAACTTTCGCGCTAACGATCGAGGGGAGGGGCTTTAAATCGCGCGTCGCCCCGTCAATGGGCGAGGAGTTTTTCGATTCTGAGTGCGTTTCCTGTGGCGCTTGCGTTCAGGCCTGCCCGACGGCGACGCTGCAGGAAAAATCTGTCATCGACCACGGCGTGCCGGATCGGACTGTATTGACGACTTGCGCTTATTGCGGCGTCGGCTGTTCCTTCAAGGCTGAGCTTAAGGGCGATCAGGTTGTGCGGATGATGCCCTACAAGGACGGAAAGGCTAATCACGGACACTCCTGTGTGAAGGGCCGTTTTGCCTGGGGCTACGCCACCCATAAGGATCGCATCACCAAACCGATGATCCGTGAAAAGATTACCGACCCGTGGCGCGAGGTATCGTGGGAAGAGGCGCTTGGCTTCGCGGCTGACCGCCTGAAGGAGACGCAAGAGAAATATGGCCGCAAGTCGATTGGCGGGATTTCGTCTTCGCGGTGTACTATTGAAGAGGTTTGGCTGGTGCAGAAAATGGTGCGCACCGCCTTTTCCAACAATAATGTCGATACTTGCGCGCGGGTCTGCCATTCGCCGACCGGTTATGGTCTGAAGCAGACTTATGGCACCTCGGCGGGCACGCAAAATTTCGATTCCGTCATGGAAGCTGATACGATCATGGTCATCGGCGCCAATCCAACTGACGCCCACCCTGTTTTCGCCTCGCAAATGAAACAACGGCTGCGGCAGGGCGCCAAACTCATCGTCGCTGACCCCCGTGCTATTGGCCTTGTTCGCTCGCCCCATATTGAGGCGGCGCACCACCTTCCGCTCCTGCCGGGCACTAATGTGGCGCTTATCAATGCATTTGCTCATGTGGCGGCGAGCGAAGGTCTGATGGATGAGGCGTTCGTAGAAGAACGCTGCGAGCTTGAGACCTTCCGCGAATGGGTAGGCTTCATCAAATCGGACGAGAATTCGCCGGAAAACGTCGCTCGAATAACAAGCGTGCCCGCCGAAGAGATTCGCGGCGCCGCGCGGCTTTATGCGGCGAGCAAGAATTCGGCTATTTATTATGGGCTTGGTGTTACGGAGCATAGCCAGGGCTCGACTATGGTCATGGGGCTCGCAAACCTTGCCATGGCGACTGGCAATATTGGTCGGCCCGGCGTCGGCGTGAACCCGCTCCGCGGACAGAACAATGTTCAAGGCTCGTGCGACATGGGTTCATTTCCGCACGAGTTCTCCGGATACCGGCCCGTTTCTGACGATAGCGTGCGTGCGATCTTCGAAAAAGCCTGGAACCACCCTCAGGATGCAGAGCCCGGTTATCGCATTCCGAATATGTTTGACGAAGCCTGCGCGGGTTCGTTCAAGGGGCTCTACATACAGGGCGAGGATGTCGCGCAATCCGATCCGAACACGAAACATGTGGAGGCCGCCCTCAAGGCGCTGGACGTTCTCATCATACAAGATCTTTTCCTGAATGAGACGGCGCGTTTTGCCCATGTCTTCTTGCCGGGCACGTCCTTTCTTGAAAAAGATGGCTGCTTCATCAATGCTGAACGGCGCATCAATCGCGTGCGCCCGGTGATGAAATCCCAGACTGGCAAAGACGAGTGGGAAGTAACGCAAGATCTTGCCCGCGCTCTTGGCTATGAGATGGGCCATGGGTCCGCATCGGAGATTATGGATGAAATCGCGGCGCTGACGCCAACATTCAAAAATGTTTCCTATGACCTTCTTGAAGAAAAGGGCAGCGTCCAATGGCCTTGCAATGACGCTTCGCCAGATGGCACGACGGTCATGCATGTTGACGGATTTGTGCGCGGCAAGGGAGCTTTTGTCGTCACGGAATATGTGCCGACGGAAGAAAAAACAAATCGCAAGTTCCCGCTGATCCTGACCACGGGACGCATATTGAGCCAATACAATGTCGGCGCGCAAACGCGGCGTACACAGAATAATGATTGGTGGAAGGAAGACGTTCTGGAGATTCACCCATCGGACGCTGAAGCGCGCGGAATCCGCGATGGGCAATGGGTGGCGATCCGCAGCCGCAAGGGAGAAACGAGCCTGCGCGCGGTTATTTCTGAACGTATGACCCCGGGCGTCGTCTTTACGACGTTTCATCACCCGGAATCCGGCGCCAATGTGGTGACGACCGAACTTTCCGATTGGGCGACTGAATGCCCTGAATATAAAGTGACGGCGGTGGAAGTCTCTCCGGCCAACCATAAGTCGGATTGGCAAAATGAGTATGAACAAGAAACGCCCGGCTATCGCAGGATCGACAAGGTACCGACGGAATAGCGCCCCATGTTTCCTGTCAAAGTGATCGGAAAGGCTGCTGCGAAAGACCGCGAGATCGACATTCGCGCCGGCGGGAGCACGCACGCGCAGTGGCATGTGCCGGAAGAAACGCCCGTCGCGTTTGTCTATAATCGGCGCAACTATGCGGTGATGTTGGCGACACCGGCGGATTTGGTTGACTTTGCGGCTGGCTTTTCATTGACGGAACGCATCGTCGGATCGCTCAGCGATATAGTCGGATTAGATATCGTGCATAGTGATCGCGGCGCAGACTTGCGGTTGCGCATTACCGATCAATGTCTCGAACGGTTTGATCTACGCCAGCGCCGCCGCGCGCTGCCAGGCAATGCCGGATGCGGTGTTTGCGGACTCGAAAACGCTGACGAGTTTTTTGAACCCCTGCCAAGGGTAGCTGAAGACAGGGTATTGCTTGACCCAACGATCGTGGCAAATGCGCTCGATGGGCTTGCCGCCCATCAGCCCATCAATAAAAGAACACGATCCGTCCACGGTGCGGCATGGGTCAATTTTGACGGCGTCATATTATCATCGCGCGAGGATGTGGGCCGTCACAATGCGCTTGACAAACTGCTGGGCGCACTGGCGCTAGAAGGCGCCGATATGAAAGCGGGCTTTGTGGTTGTGTCGAGCCGGTGCTCCTACGAGATTATCGAAAAAGCCGCTCGTTGCGGCGTGACGGCGTTGGCCTCGATTTCCGGACCGACAAGCTTTGCCTTGCGCAAGGCGGCGGAGGCCAATATGGGGCTTTATGCGCGCGGGCCTTCGGGCGTGGTGGAGTTCGCCGAATAATAGTGAGGCGCGTTTTAAGTCTCGCGAGGCGTGTTTAACTTGATTGCGGGCGCCGCGCTATTTTATCAACGCCAGCAAGCATATAGGCGCATAAACCACTGATATAATGCTCTATTTGGCAAATTTTGTCGTTTTAAGCAAAGATCGCTCAGTCGGCTGGCCGCATCATTCCGAATAGGTAAGGATGAGGCTCTTCGGCGGCGCTCCGCGCAAACCGGCGCGCTTCGAGGTGGAAAAATTCCAGACTAGCCTTATGGCCAGTCTCGGCAGAAAAGGAACGGCCGAACGAAACACCGTCAGGACGCTTATGACCGAGGATACGCTGCCGCCGCCAGGCTCTCCCGATATTGAAATTGCCCGCGCGGCGAGCATGAAACCGATCATGCCGCTTGCTGACAAACGGCTCGGCGTGCCGGGTGAAGCGCTGGTTCCTTATGGTCACTACAAAGCGAAGCTGTCGCTTGATTACATCGGCTCAATTAAGGATCGCCCCAAAGGCAAGCTTGTTCTTGTCACCGCGATTACGCCGACGCCGGCGGGTGAGGGCAAAACAACCACTAGTGTCGGGCTTAATGACGGGCTCAACAAGATCGGCGTTAAGTCAATGGTGTGCCTGCGTGAACCGTCGCTGGGTCCATGCTTTGGCATGAAGGGCGGCGCGGCTGGCGGCGGGCGCGCGCAAGTCATTCCGATGGAAGACATCAACCTTCATTTCAACGGCGACTTTCACGCGATAACGTCCGCACACAGTCTTTTGGCGGCAATGCTCGACAATCATTTGCAATGGGGAAACGAGCTCGGCATCGATCCGCGCCGCGTGACCTGGCGCCGTGTCGTCGATATGAATGACCGCGCGTTGCGCAATATCAATGTCGGGCTTGGCGGCCCGGCCCATGGCGTGCCGCGAGAGAGCGGCTTCGACATTACGGTCGCTTCTGAAATCATGGCGATCCTTTGTCTTGCAACCGACCTTGCGGATCTGCGGCGCCGTCTTGGCGACATCATCGTTGCTCGCCGCCGAGACAAATCAACAGTGACCGCACGCGATATCGGCGCCGACGGCGCGATGGCGGTGCTTTTGAAAGATGCGCTCGCCCCCAATCTGGTACAGAGCATTGAGCATAACCCCGCTTTTATTCATGGCGGGCCGTTTGCGAATATAGCCCATGGTTGCAACTCGGTGATGGCGACAAGGGCGGCTCTGTCGCTTGCCGATGTGGTCGTTACGGAGGCGGGGTTTGGCGCAGATCTTGGGGCTGAAAAGTTTCTCGATATTAAGTGTCGTCAATCGGGATTGCGTCCCGACGCCGTTGTGCTCGTAGCAACAATACGCGCGCTAAAAATGCAGGGCGGCGTTGCAAAAGGCGACCTTGGAGCGCCGGATACGACGGCGGTCGAGCGTGGGTCGGTCAATATCATCCGCCATATTGAGAATCTGAAGAAGTATGGTCTGACCCCGGTTGTCGCGATCAACCATTTTGTCGCCGATAGCGATGATGAAGTCGCCGCCGTCATAAGAATTTGCGAGGGGCAGGGCGTGCGCGTGGCGATTTCGCGTCATTGGGCCGAGGGCGGCGAAGGTGCGACGGAACTTGCCGAAGCCGTGATGGCGCAACTCGGCGAAGGCGCGGGTGAGTTAAACTTCATCTACCCCGACGATATGGAACTTGCAGAGAAGATCAACGCCGTTGCTACAAAAATTTACGGTGCGGCCAATATCTCTCTGTCGTCAGCCGCGGCGCGAAGCCTTAAAGAATTTGAAGAGCTTGGCTATGGCCACTTGCCGGTTTGCATCGCGAAAACGCAGTATAGTTTTTCGACGGACCCTACCTATCTCGGCGCGCCGTCTGGTCATATGCTGGAAGTGCGTGAGGCCCGGCTTTCCGCCGGCGCCGGTTTTGTTGTTGTAGTATGCGGTGATATCATGACCATGCCGGGCTTGCCGCGTAAGCCAGCAGCGCTAGAAATAGGGCTTGATGAAAATGGCGAAATTGTCGGTCTCGCCTAGGGGAATTTCATCACCATGGCTGCATATGCGTTACCGCTTATTCTTATCTGAAAGTTAAAAGAAAAACGCGCATCCCTGCGAAGAATGAACGCCTACATGCAGTAGCTCACCAAAAAAACAGCAGCCCCCAACATCTGCCCAGATCGCCGGTTCTCACACGAAGTGAATTTAGTTCAACCTGCACTGGCGGCTGGCTGCAAATGATGGGATGAACAATCCGTTGAGTTCAGGGAAACAACGCAATTGCGGCCTTGTTCTTTTGCTTTTTGCAAGGCGGTGTCGGCGATTTTGAATAGCTCGCCTGGCGATTCAGCCTTATGCATCTCAGTAACGCCAAACGACATCGTTATACGGCCCAAATTGTCGTTTGTCGTTTTGTTTATTAGCTTCCGTTTGCCAACGGAAACCCTAATATTGTCGGCGAGCGTGATTGCCTCTGTGAGGCTCCTGTTAGGAAGTGCAAGCACAAATTCGTTGCCTCCATAGCGCGCGAACAGATCCTGCCCTTTAACGTTTTCTCTGAGAACATCGGCAACCAGTTTTAAAACCTGATCCCCGATTTTATGACCCCATTTGTCATTAAACTGCCTAAAGTGGTCTATGTCAGCTATAATAAAACATAGAGACTTTTTGTCTGCATGCGTTGCGGCGAACAAGTCCGGGGCTGAGCTATCAAAATAACGACGATTATTCAGTTTCGTAAGCGCGTCTGTACTGGCGTCAGCGGTAATTCTTCCCAGCGATTTTTGTAGCGATGTAATTTGCTCTAACGCGCGTGATAATTTTTCTTCAAGCTCGCTATTTTGCTCTACTGCTTTTTGCGCAGCGCTAACCATCGATAATAGAAGCTCTTCTGTATCGGGATTAGAATCTGTAACCTCCTCTGCCTTCTGAGATAGGCTAGACAAATCTTCACGAAATTCTTTGGCTGACGAGCCAAATGTATTGGCAAGAACTTTTAACGTATTTGTTTCCCGCAACATGTCGATCGTGAAATTTTCAATTTTTTTTGTAGGCTGAGTGACCTCGAAATACTTCGCATGGATATCATTTAAAAAATATTCATCAATGTGTTTCTGTGAGGCAATTTGCTCCTCGATTTCTGAGGAGAGATCGTGATGGTTTTTTTCCAAATGGGCGAACCATACTTTGTAACAAAGCGGTACCGGAGGAATGCTCATTTCCGCCAATTCGCACATTGCGGACTCGCCAATGCGATAGGGGTCGCTCGCTATGTCCCTCTTTTCGCTCATCTGTCAGCCCATGTTGATGTCGGTAGAGATAATAAATTGTATGTCGTGTGCCTATTTTGAGCGATTGCGGTTGATTAAATCTTAATCCATGTCAGCCTCAACAAGGACAATGAAGGTAAATTTGGCTCACCCCCATAGAACGCAGCCACTTTTAGGTGGTTGCCCTTGCTAAAAACTAGATTCTTGTGAATCGTTTGGTTTCATCATCAGATATCGCTTTGCTGATGTCTAAGTTTGTTCCCGGATCCACCGAAACCGATCCCAGTTATTGTTTAGGAAAAATATCGATAAGGTGCTGAATTTTTGTAAGTACTTCGCCGCAAAATACCCAACAAAGAGAAAATAGGGCGGAGACGCGTTGCGGAATGACTCCGTGTAATTCTCAGCTCCATGCATCTACCTAGGTCAACCAACAAAACCAAGCACTGCCCGTGGTGTTAATGAATTGGTAACGTAAATTCGCTTTATTGGTGTATTGTACCTTCTTTACCTATTAATAGGTGATTAACTAATTCGCTCTAACTGTGGGCTGATTGGTGTTCTCAAATTATTGTTTGAGGACATGCTAGCAGTCAGGTTGGATGACGTCTTGGATCGGAAGGCAAAAGCGCCTCAGCAAAATATCGTCGATCTTTATGTTGGTCGTCGCCTGAAGTTGTTGCGCAACCAGAAATATATTTCACAAAAAGTACTGGCTGAGCGCTTGGGTGTAACGTTTCAGCAAATTCAGAAATATGAGAAGGGCCTTAACCGACTTCCGGCGAGTCGCATGCTGGCGATTTGCTTTGCATTAGACATTACGCCGAACGAGTTATTCCGGGACCTTTTGTCTAAAGAATACCCGCCGAAGGAAAGCGTGGATTACACTGACCAGGAAGTAGAGCTGATCGAAACGCTCAGGCAATTGGCGCCGCCGCTAAAAAGTCAGGTGCGGCAGATCGTTGGAACATTGGCCAGTCAATAGCCAAATCCGTCTCACGTATTTTGCATGGAAGCAGCGGCGTCGTGTCGGGTTAGCGCCGATTATCTTTGAGTTTACGGCTTCGCTGCTTGATTGAATTTTGTCAACACAGCTTGCTCACTTTGCCGTTCATCGTTGTTGTTTCGTTTTTTGAGGGCTTCTCGTTCAAAGTTTCTGGCCGTCTTGCCCCATGCCAGTTCACGTTGCAGGGCTTTCTGCAGGCCAGCACGCGCGGACTGGATGGCCAAATGTAGGCTATCAGCATTGGCGAACAGCCGGCTTGCTGAGGCGCTGAGTTGTGATCTATATTTCTCTAGATGCAATAAGCCGATTGCCGTGGGGCGTTCGGTTTCATCTAGATTACTTTCTTTGGCGAGACGCCTGAAATGTTCTGCCATATTGAGCGCCGATTGTTGTTGCTTTAAAATTTTGGCGTATTTCATTTTTTCGATTTGAGTCTTTGTTTGCAAAAGTTCGCCGAGTTTAATGATTTCCTTTTCTTTCATGATGCCGGTTCACCCCGCCATTTTTTACGAGCTTGATCCGCGTAATGAATTGCAGCGGCGACAGCAGCGTAGTGCTCTCTTTTTATTTCTTTTCCAATATCTACAAGAGCGTAAATTGATCGCGCTGTAGGGGGGTCTCTCCGAATTGGAACGCCGTTCTCCGCAGCTGTTTGGCGGATGCGGGCGGCAATTTCATCGACGCCCTTAGCGACGCAAACCGGCGTTGCGCCTCTTTTGCGGTCCCATTTCAACGCTGTTGCATAATGCGTCGGGTTCACGATCACAATATCGGCTTTGGGCACATCAGCCATCATCCGGTTGGTGGCGATCGCCTCGGCGCGCTGGCGCCTTGCGCCTTTAAGCGCCGGGTCCCCCTCGGTTTCCTTGTTTTCTTTTTTTACCTCCTGAAACGTCATCTTCAGGCGGTTTCGGTGCTGGAAGTATGTCCATGGCAAATCGACAGCGGCGATAAACGCGGCTGCTGCGGTAATAAGGCCGAAGAAGAAAATTGCCTCGCTATGCAGAAAGTCCAGAACGGAGCTTGCTGGCAAGCCGACCAATGCGGGTAATTCTAAAAAACGATCTTTTACCGCGAATAGAATTATCGCAAGTATGGCCGATAGTTTTACGACACGCTTCGCAAATTCAGATAAGCCATTAGTTCCGTATTTTTGCTTTGCGTTGTCGATGAGAGAGATGCGTGAGAGCTTCGGTTTTATCTTCGACGGTGAAAACGCAAACGCTTGCTGGGCCAACACTGAACAAATTGCAGCAAGGGCGAGGATAGACAGCAAAGCTGCTGTTGATGTCGAGGCGCGCATGACAAGGTGGGCAGTGGCTTCATATTGGGTTTGTGAAAACAAAAGCCTGCCAATTTCCTCGGGCTTTTTGAAGAATGGGGCAAGAGACGCGTAAACGCTAGTGGCGCCCCATCCGGCGATGACAATAAGCGCTATGAAAAATGCGGCGTAAGTTGCGGCGGAAGTCGTTTCCATTGAATACGGAACGTCACCCTTTTCTCTCGATTGCCGCAGTTTTTGCGGCGTCGGATCATGTGACTTGTCTTCGCCGCTGGGCTGTTCGCTATCGCTCATGATGCGTAACCCATTAAGTCGTCGAGGATCTCACGCACCATATCGAGCCATACGCCAAGGAGTATTGGCGCCGTCATGGCTAATAGAACCATGCCGGCGTAGGTCACCGCGGGTATGCCGACAAAGGCGACCATTAATTGCGGCATTGCGCGGTTCGCGGCGCCAATCGCCAGATTGTAGATAAATCCGAGAACAACGAAAGGCAGAGCTAGAGAAAGAGCGGCCGAGAAAGCAAATGCGGCGCGATTTGCAGCCCACTCACCGGTGTCGCTTGCCCCGGGGAAAACGCCCAGAGGAATAATTTCATAAAAAACAACCAAGACATTGACAGCCTGAAAGTGCAGTCCGGAAGAAACAGCGACAACAATTGCGGTGAACATCAACAAGTTAGCAATCGGCGACTCGGGCTGAAATGCGAAGGTGGAGCCAAACAACTGTGCTAGTGATAAGCTTTGGCTGGCGATCGCGCCTGCGGTTTGGATTGCAAACACAGCAATGCGAATACTGAATCCAATTAGTGCACCGCTTACTGCTTCGGCCGCGATGATGGCAATTGTATGCGACAATGTTGCTGGCGGGTTGAAACCAGCAATAAAAACTGGGCTTAAAATAAGAGTTAAGGCGAGTGCAATTGTCAGCCGGACTCTTACCGGTACGGCATGCTCTCCAAGGCCAGGAAGAAAGAAAGCCAGGGCGGAAATTCTAGTGAATATTGCAGCGACCAGAACAATATTGTCGGTAGCGACGCCATTTAGTAGTGATAATGAGGTTAGCAGTTCCATAGCGAAAACTTTTATGCAACGCCGAGAATTGACGGCCTCTCCGACGGGTCGATTTCTTCATATGAAATCACTGGATTTCGAATACCTTTCGCTGCGAGAACTGTTGTCAAAAATCGTCTGCGTTTGGCGCTCGTTACGATCGCGGGGAATATGCCGCCGGAAACCGCATTGGCAATTTTTTCGCGAATGGACGATGCAAGGCGATTAAAATCATTTGGCGAAAGAGCAATGTCCGTAACGCCGTTCGTTTGCTCCGTCTCCTGCTTCAGGAATAACTCCTCCCAGTCTGGAGCCAATTGAATTAAAGGCAGGAAGCCATCATTGCCGCGGAGTTTTGACGTGAACTGAAACCCGATCCGCTGACGGACATATTCCGTGATCTGTTCGGGTGAAGATAATGCAGAGCGCCCTTCCGCAATCGCTTCCAGGATTACGGGCAGATTGCGAATTGAGATCCGCTCTTCTAGCAGCAGGCGCAAGACAGCCTGTATAAGGTCGAACGGGGTTTGTTCGGTGATAAATTCATCAAGAATTTTCTGGTTAGATTCAGCTTTCGCCGTATCGGAGGTGGAGACAAATTCGTCTAGAACGCGGCGAAGCGCGCGCCGCGTCATCAACCGTCCGAAGTTTGCTTTAATAACCTCCAGTAAGTGCGTTGCTGCGACTTCTACCGGTTCGACGACAGGCAAGCCCAATACGACAGCGTCTTCTTGGCGATCGGAAGGAATCCAGCGCGCTGGCGCATTGTAAACCGGCTCCTTAACGTCTCGGCCGGGAATATTTAACGGGACATCATCGCGCGTCAGGACCAGAACGCCTTTAGGGTCCAACGTGCTTCGCGCAACCTCAACTCCGTGAATACGAATGATGTATTCGTTCTCACGCAGGGCGGTGTTGTCCGTTAGCCGGGTTGCGGGAACAATAAACCCGAACTCGGCGGCGACATATTTCCGGATTTTGGCGATGCGTTTGTCCAAGCCGATATCCGAATCCATACACAGCGGAATGATGTCTGGTGCAAATTCAATATGGATTTCATCCAGGTCGAGAATGTCGCCAAGCGATTCCTCCTTTGGCGCCCCAACCTCTGTTTCATCCGGTGCTTCTGCTTGCTTGTTCTTTTCGTGCACATTTTTTCGATATGAAAAGTAAGCCGCGGAACCCAAGAGTAGGGCGCCGGTCATGAACGGCACGAATGGCATACCGGGAAAGAGAGCAAAAATCCCAAGCATCGCCGCAACCGTTGCGATAGCGGCGGGATATTCGCCGAGTTGATCGAAAAGCGCACGGTCCGTTGAGCCAAGCACGCCGCCTTTTGAAAGGAGAAGAGCTGCAGCGATAGAAATGACAACTGCGGGTATCTGAGAAACGAGGCCGTCTCCAACGGTCAATATTGAGTATGTTGTAATTGCTTCGCCGAATGAAAGCTTGTGAACGCCGATGCCGATAGCCAGCCCAACGACCAGGTTGAGGAGCGTGATTAACAGGCCTGCGATTGCGTCGCCTTTTACGAACTTTGACGCACCGTCCAACGACCCGAAAAATGTTGTTTCCTCCTGCTCGCGTTGACGGCGAGCCTTTGCTTCTTCATGGCTGATGGCGCCGGCTGCAATATCTGAGTCGATCGCAAGTTGCTTGCCCGGCATTGCGTCGAGCGCGAACCGCGCTCCTACCTCGGCCATCCGCCCCGCGCCCTTTGTGATCACCATGAAATTCACAATCAGGAGGACGGTGAAGATGACGAGGCCCAAGAATACGTTGCCGCCCATGATAAACATCGCGAAGCCGCGAATGACGCCGCCCGCAGCTTCGATGCCAGTGTGACCCTGGCCAATAATCAACTTTGTCGATGAAACATTCAGCGACAGCCTTAGTAAGAGCGAGCCTAATAGTATGGTAGGGAATGAGGAAAAATCGAGCGGGCGTTCGATAAACAGCGTAATTGTTAGTATCAGTATCGCCAAAGCAAAAGAGGTAGTAAGGCCTACATCTACGACCCATGCCGGAGCCGGCAAAATCATCATTATAATGATGATCATCAACGCGATAGCAAGCATCACTGTTGGTTGAAAAAATGTACGAAGATTACTATCCACGACTACTCACGCCCTAAAATTATTGCTGGAATGGTTTGAATGACATGCGGAATGGGCTGCTAGAAAGGGTGGCCCGGATACAGGCCATTTAGGTGTTGACCGCCATGCTTGAGGGAGGGGTTCTAACATGGCATTAGTTTGCGATAAATCTGACAATACTGTCGTTGAAAAGCGTAAGCATCAGATTGGCTGAAAAACCGATACACAGGGTGAAGGCAATTAGCATCGCAACCAATTTAGGAACGAATGTGAGCGTTAGTTCCTGGATAGATGTAAGGGCCTGAAAGAGACCGATAACGACCCCGACGACAAGCGCCGTAAGGAGGAGAGGGGAAGCGATCCAAACTCCCGCCCACAAATACTCTCTCAGCAGGCCTATTATTTCACTGTCTAACATTCTGTTATGACCTACACAGGCTCTAAATCGGCATTCGAAGGAGTTCTTGATACGCTTCGACAACGCGATTACGAAGCGTCACCGCCGTTTCGACAGCAAGCTCAGCGGAAGCGATTGCTTCGACAACTGAATGTGGGTCGGCTTTGCCGGTCATATAAGCGGACGCAGCATTTTCGCTTTTGGCGACGGCCCCAACCACCTGTTCGGCTACGGATGTGACGTCGAAGTCGCTACCGCCGCCATCTTTTGGTTTTACGACATTGGCGCCTTCCGGATTGAGGGCCTTTTGCGCCGTATTATAAGTTTTGAGAGCATTGAAGGCATTGATATCCATGACTTCTTCCTATCGTCTGAGTATATCTAGCAAGCTTGAATACATTTGCCGTGCTTGCTGAAAAGTTGCGAGGTTGGCTTCGTAGGATCGTGTCGCTTCGCGTCCGTCCGCCATCTCCATCATAAGATTTACATTCGACATTTTTACATTGCCATTTTCGTCGGCCATTGGATGTGCCGGGTCGTATTTTTCCTGTAAGTCGGATTGATCAAGCGATAAGCGGTCGACGGCGACAAGGTTCATATTGGTTTTGTTGTCAAACGCGTTGTTAAACGACAGCAGTTTTCTGTGATATCCGGGCGTATCGGTATTGGCGATGTTTTCGCTAACGACGCGAATGCGAAACCCTTGCGCGCGCATACCACTCGCCGCGGCGTTCATTGAATTTACAAAAGAATTCATGGCTACCGCTACGCTCCGCTGTTCAGTGTCGTTCTTAAGATGTCGATTGATTTTTTGTAGATCAGCGTTGCTGTCT